>Ga0307372_10003061_pt1 | contig 27169 bp, 22 predicted proteins | sample OX1MG_FD_202533 | JGI IMG/M metagenome (GOLD analysis project Ga0307372, IMG submission 202533) | Soil microbial communities from Risofladan, Vaasa, Finland - OX-1 | ecosystem: Environmental > Terrestrial > Soil > Coastal area > Acid sulfate soil | place: Finland: Risofladan, Vaasa | collected... | reverse complement strand
CGACCGCAAGGTCCTGAAGGCCCCTTCTAGACAAGGAGGTTAATAGGCCGGAGGTGGAAGCGTCGCAAGACGTGGAGCTGACCGGTACTAATCGGCCGTGCGGCTTGACCGCCAATCTCAAACCCATCTAGGTGGGCTTGAGAGGCGACGATGGTTATCGCGATCGTCGCCGGGCCGTAGCCCGCATCGAAGACTGCCAGTCCCTTTGTTTGAATCGCTTCATGGAGCCGCTGCTTGTAGATCCCTACTTATTCAGTTAGTCGGAAATTTCGCCCGTCCGTAGACTTCGATAGACTTTGGACGGCAAACTTTCCGGTCGCCACAGCGAGGGTGTAACACCCGTTCCCATCCCGAACACGGCAGTTAAGCCCCTCAGCGCCGATGGTACTGTGCCCGAAGGCGGCACGGGAGAGTAGGACGCGGCCGGGAAACTATCCCGCAGCGGAGCATCGCGATGATGCTCCGCTTTTTTTTTCGGTCAGAGGCGCTCTGTCATCCGAGGTTGCCATCCAAGCGCGGCCGGGGATGGCGCATCAATTCGAGCTATTTGGATCCACGGCCACGGCCGCGCCGATTGGGAGCCGGCTGCATGCCACTTTGCCGGCCAAGCCGGCCTGAGTAACGAACCGCGTCACCGCGATTTCGATCGGACAGGTGCAGGTCGCGAGCTGTACACCGTTAACGATCGGACCGAGCTTGCAAGCAAAGTTCCAGCATTGGGCGAATTCGCGGCCGGCCGGGCAGATTAGCGGTATGGCCGGCGCTTCGCTCCATGCCGGAGTCGCCGCGGCCTGCGGGATCTGATCGTTTATCTGGTAGGTTGACCACACTCCATCCGCGGGTGGCGTACAACTGCCTTGCATGTTTCCGTCATTGAGATCCGCGATCGAGGGACCCGACAGGACTGGACAGGTGCAGCTCGCGGCTGGATACGTTTCCCCGTTGTTGGCCGTGATCTCGCCGCCCGTGGCTTGGCAGGTCGCGGCCGCGCAGAGCGCAAACGCATTGGGGCACATGGTCAGGTTTCGCGAGGGGGTCGGCGTCGCAATGGGCGTCGCCGATGCTTTCGCGGTTGGCATCGGGTTGACGCGGGTCGAATTACCTCCCGAGTCCCCGCCGCACGCCATCGCCGCCATCGACAGCGCGATCAAAAAGCCGCAGTACGCCAGGATCCAAGCGGTTTTGCCGGAACTATCAAAGGTCGCGCCCATCATCGGAACATTCCTCCGGTTCGGCGGTCGGGGTTGAGCGCCGTGAAGGCGCGGCGAGCTTCGCTACCGGCCCAGATGTTTTGGCCGAGGCTGCACTGGCCTGCCGCGCCACGGCTACCGATGGTCTTAGTACATCGGTTACATAAGGGCCGTTGAAAAGCGCTTGAATTTAATTTGTCATTGGTTCATACGAGCGCGTAACTGAGATAGAAAAGGAGTGGCAGCCGGTCAAAGTCGCTCGACTCGCTCCGGCTGGCGCACGAAACCGTAGGGGCCACGATCCTCGAGCGCCGTTGCCCTTGCTCCAGCCGACCGCGTAGAGGCGCGGCGATTTTCCAAACCATCGGAGGAACATAAACAATGGCTACGTCGTCATCCCCGAGTTCTCCCCGCGAAAAGGTCCGCTCCACGGTTCCCAAGCTCATCGAGCTGACCGAGAAAGTCGTCTTCGGCGACGTATGGGAGCGGACCGAGCTTTCCAAGCGCGACCGCAGCCTCATCACCGTGGCGGCGCTGGTCGCGCTTTATCGTCCGGAGCAGCTTCGCGTGCATATCGATCGCGCGCTTGGCAACGGCGTCACCAAGACCGAGATCTCGGAAATCATCACGCACATGGCCTTTTACTCCGGATGGCCGACAGCGATGACGGCCGCGTTGGTGGCCAAAGAGGTTTTCGAAAAGCAGCAATAGCGGCGGCCGGCACGCGCGGCGCCCGTCGGGCCACGGCTTGGAGGCGAACATGCGGGTAGGATTCATCGGGCTTGGCACGATGGGCGGCAAGATGGCCGCGAGTCTGCAACGCGCCGGCCTGAGCCTGGTGGTTAACGACGCGCGACGCGAGGCGGCCGCGCCTCATCTGGCCGCGGGCGCGCAATGGGCCGACACGCCGCGCGAGGCCGCCCGGGCCTCCGACGTGGTGTTTACCTCGCTTCCGGCGCCGGCCGACGTGGAGGCGGTGGCGACGGGCGAGGGCGGTCTGCTCGCGGGCATGCGCGCGGACGCGGCCTACTTCGATCTTTCGACCAATTCGCCGGGCGTCGTGCGCCGCATACATGCCGCTTTCGCCGAACACGGCGTGTATATGCTTGACGCGCCGGTCAGCGGGGGCCCGCGCGGAGCTGCGACCGGCAAGTTGGCGATTTGGGTCGGCGGAGAAGAGCGTATTTTCGAGCGACACAAGCCGTTGCTCGACGCGATCGGCGACCAGGCGCGTTACGTCGGTCCGATCGGCGCGGCGACCGTGGCTAAGCTGGTGCACAACTGCGCGGGCTACGCGATCAACCGCGTGCTTTCGGAAGTGTTCACGATGGGCGTGAAGGCGGGGGTCGAGCCGCTCGCCCTGTGGGAGGCGGTGCGCCAGGGGGCGCTCGGACGGGCGCGGACTTTCGATTCGCTGGCCGGCCATTTCCTGCCCGGGACATTCGACCCGCCGGATTTCGCGCTGCGGCTGGCGCACAAGGACGTCGCGCTCGCCACCGAACTGGGCCGCGAGTTCGAGGTGCCGATGCCGATGGCGAGTCTGGCCCTCGACGAACTGACCGCGGCGCTCGACCGCGGCTGGGGCGAGCGCGATTCGCGCGCGGCGATGCTGTTGCAGGAGGAGCGGGCCGGCGTGCAGATCGCGGTGGACAAGGATCGGATACGTGAAGCATTGGCGCGCGCAAAGAACGATCGCGGGAGCCGCTGACGAGAACGAAGGAATGACGCCGATCGATAACCCGCCTGAATAGAAATTGTTCGCTTTCCGCTACGCGACGACCATTTCATCGACAGCGAGCGTCGCCGCGCTGGCTTTACACGCTATCGGAAGGGCTCAACGCCGCCACTTGCGGCTGCGCGGAGCCAAACCGAGCGTCAACCCAACGACGACTTGCAATCGCGTCGCTACCGACCTCAGATTATGCATAACGGGTCAAAGCGGAAATCGCAGTTAGTGCGGTTAGTAATGTCCCGTCTAAAAATCTGAAAGATCAGGCACAAAGCTCCGACCTGCCTGTGGCGGCGGTAATCAAGCTGCGTCTGCGCCTGGGGGTGGATGCCGAGTTCTCGTCGTGGCACGCGAAGATGTCGACGGCCGTAGCCGGTCTTCCCGGTTTTATCAGCGCCGAGGTAAACGCGCCGTCACCGCCTGACCATCCTACGATGATCCTCATCGCGGCTGATTGAAAATACCTCGTATTTGTTGAAATGGCTGCCGCTTCTCTACGAGAGTCGCATCGCGGGCTGAACCATCGGTTGTGACGAGAAACCCTGGCCTTTGGCGGCGGAAGCGCGGTAAGCGCGGAAGAACGATGATTGATAACCTGCCGGAGTACAAAATCTTTGCCATCCTTTACGCCACGCGCGACGCGCGACGCGCGACGCGCCGACCATTTCGTCGGCGGCGATCGGCTGGAGCGACACGCGTGATGGATTTTGATTTGCCTTGAGGCTAGCATCTCGCTTTCACACCGATCGGATTCTCGGAAATCGCTTAACGGAGGAACTATTAGTGGCTTTGGACGCTACCCAGAAAGAAAAACTTGCCGCGCTGCTCGCGCAGGAACATGTGGCCGTGCTCGTCACCCAGGGCGAGAAGTGGCCGACCGCGAACCTGCAGGCGTTTGCCGAAACGCCGGAATTCGATTTGTTGTTCATCATGGGCGGGAGCGCCGACAAGTATCAGAACCTGCTCAAGCATTCCGAGGCCACGGTGCTGATCGACAATCGCGACGTCGGCAAGGTGCCGACCTTTGAAATCGTGCGGGCCTGGATGCAGGGGATTGCGAGCGACGTGGCGCGCGGGAGCGCCGAGTGGGAATCGCTCAAGGCGATCTTCCTCAAGAAGAATCCGTTCGAGGAGCCGTTCTTCAAAAACGACGGACTGCGGATGATTCGCATCCGGCCGACGCGGGTTTCCTACGCGAGTGGTTTGCGCGACAGCTTCAAGGCGGAACTCTAGCGGCCGTGCGTCCGATCGCGGTCGCGCAGAGAGGTCGGCGAAGGCGGAGGCCGCGCAGGTGCTTCATCGCGCCGTCTTGCCGGAATTCGGATTCGCCCGCGACACCTTTATCATTTCCAGAATCGAAAGCGGAATCAGCCCCAGCAGTATCCCGACCGCGCACTCGGTGAAGGTAATCCGCTGGGTCTGAAAAATCGTTTCCATCATCGGAGCGGTGGAAATCACGACTTGAAGCGCGAAGCTCACGAGCACGACCCACAGCAGGCGCAGGTTGGTGAGCAGGCCGATCCGCCAGAGGGGCTTGTCCGCGCTGCGCGCGCCGAAAGCCCGGACCAGCTCCTCCACCACGAGCACGAAGAAGGCCGCGTTACGCGCCCGCGCGATTTCCATCCCGCTGTAAATCGCGTAGCCGAAGGCGCATAGCGTCACGCCGGCCGACAGACATCCCACCAGTATCACCCATCCCATGAAGCTCCGACTGATGATTTCCGCTTTCGGCGGGCGCGGCGGACGCAGGAGCACGTCGCGGTCGATCGGATCGGTCGCCAGTGCGAGTGCGGGCAACCCGTCGGAGACGAGGTTGATCCAGAGCAACTGGATCGGGAGCAGGGGCAGCGGCCAGCCGACGACGCCCGCGACCAGCATCACCATGAGCTCGCCGAAATTTCCGCCCATCAAGTAGAGCAGCGTCTTGACCACGTTGTCGTAGATGCCGCGGCCTTCCTCGACCGCCGCGACGATGGTGGCGAAATTGTCGTCGGCGATTACGATGTCGGCGGCCTCCTTGGTGACTTCGGTCCCGCTGATGCCCATGGCGATGCCGATCGCGGCCTCCTTGAGCGCGGGGGCGTCATTGACGCCGTCACCCGTCATGGCGACCACGACGCCGTGCGCCTTCCAGGCGCGGATGATCCTGAGCTTGTGCTCGGCGGTCACGCGTCCATAGACGGAAACCTTGTAAACCTGTTCGCGCAGTTCCCGGTCGCTCATCCGCTCGAGGTCGGCGCCGCCGAGCGCCAGATCGCCCGGGCGCAGGATGCCGAGGTCGCGGGCAATCGCCGCGGCGGTTGCGGGATGATCGCCGGTGATCATGACGGTGCGGATTCCGGCAAGTCGGCATTTGCGCACCGCTTCGCGCGCTTCGGCCCGCGGTGGATCCTGCATCGCGACCAGCCCCAGGAACTCAAGGTCGCGCTCGAGCTCCGCCGCGTCGAGCGGAGCCTCGCCGCTCCGGGCCGATGGTTCGAGCGATCGCTGCGCACATGCGATGACGCGCAGCGCGTCGCTTGCCATCATCGCGTTCGCCTCCGTAATTCGAGCGAGGTCCTCGGGGTCCAGCGGTTTGACCCCGTCGCGCGTTCTGATTCGCGCGCATCGCGCGAGGACCATCTCGGGCGCGCCCTTGGTGTATGCGATCAGGCGCCCGTTGGCGTTTACGACCACGGTCATCCGCTTGCGCTCGGACGTGAACGCGATCGTTCCGACCCGGCGCATCGGCGCGGCGACTTGCTCGCGGGTGATGCCCGCTTTGGCGGCGAGCACGAGCAGAGCGCCCTCGGTCGGATCGCCGAGGACGGCGGGACGGCCGGCTTGCGAGGCCAGATGCGCGTCGTTGCAGGCGACCGCGGCGCGCAGGAGATCGTCCAGCGCGCCGTCCTGCTCGGACAGGACCGCGCCGTCAGCGAAGATCGCGCCGTCGGTGGAGTAACCCTCGCCCGTCACGTCGAAGACGCGGTCACGCGTTACCACCTTGCGCGCGGTCATTTCGCCAACGGTCAGTGTGCCGGTCTTATCGGTGCATATGACCTGCGCGCAGCCCAGCGTCTCGACCGAGTGGAGACGGCGGATGAGCGCGTTTCTCCGCGCCATCCGTGAGACGCCCAAGGCAAGCGCTACGGTTACGATCGCGGGCAGGCCCTCCGGGACGGCGGCGACAGCGAGGCTGATTGCGCCAAGAAAGAGCTCGAAGATCGGGACCGCGCGCATCAGCCCCAGCGCGAAGATCAGCGTGACGATCCCCAGGCAAAACCAAAGCAACTGCCGGGCGACCCGGTCCAACTGGCGTTGGAGCGGAGTCCGCTCGCTCGAGGCGGTTTCGAGCAGCCGGGCGATTTTCCCGAACTCGGTATGCATTCCGGTGGCCACGACCAGCGCGCGGCCGCTGCCTCGCGTGACCGCGGTGCCGAGGAACAACATGTTGCCGCGCTCGGGCAGCAGCGCGTCACGCGCGCAAACGGCGGGCGACTTCCCTACGGGCAGGGATTCCCCGGTTAAGGCCGCTTCGTTCGTCTCGAGTCCTGCCTCCTCGAGCAGGCGCGCGTCGGCGGCCACGAGATCGCCCGCCTCCACCAGCAACAGGTCGCCCGGGACCAGAACGGATGCGGGTACGGTCGCGGCGCTTCCGTCGCGCAGGACGCGACCCTTGGGCGCCGTCATGCGCTTTAGTTCGGCCACCGCCTTATCGGCGCGATATTCCTGGAAGAAACCGATCGCCGCGTTGAGCACAATGATCGCGACTATCGCGATAGCGTCGACGCGTTCGCCCATCACCGCCGACACGGAAGCGGCGAGAATCAGAATCCAAATCACCAGACTGGTGAATTGCCGGGCGAAGATGATGAGCGCGGACGTTGCGCCAGCCTGCGCGAGCTCATTGGGACCATGTAGAGCGAGCCGGCGCCGCGCTTCGGTGGCGCTCAGCCCGCGGACCGGATCGGCCGCCAACTCGGCGGCGATCGCGTCGGGTGGCAGCGCGTGCCAGTCCTGCCGCGCAGAGTTCTTTGCGGTGTCCGGCGGGTCGTTCATAGCTCAATCGACACGAATCATGATGGACCACCTTTCCACACTTGACTAGGATTGGATTTCTTGCAGGCCAGGTCTCTCTTGGCAGCGGATCCGCCGCTGGGGCCACCGAGACATATTCGATTCAGCCGTTGGGAGAGGCATGCTGCCATACGTTCTCGTGTTCCTCGCAAGCGCCGCGATCGTGGTCGCGGCCGGCGCCGTCATGACCCGAGCCGCGGACGCGATCGCGGAAGCCACCGGCCTGGGCCGCGCCTGGATCGGAGCCGTGCTCCTGGCGGGCGCCACCTCGATACCCGAAATCGCCACCGACGTTTCGGCGGTGCGGATGCACGCGCCCAACCTGGCGGCTGGCGACCTTTTCGGCTCCAGCCTGGCCAACATGCTCATCCTCGCCGTCATCGACCAGCTTTCGCGGCAGGGAAGCGTTTTGCGCCGCGCCGCGATCGAAAACGGGCTGATCGCCTGCCTCGCGATTATTCTCAATACCCTGGGCGCTCTCTTCGTCCTCATGCAGTCGCGAACGACGCTGCTCGGAGTATCGCCGGAATCGGTCCTGCTTCTGCTCGTGTACCTCGTCGGAACTCGCGCCGTTTATCGCAATGGCGTGCGACACGCGAAGGCCTTGACTTCCGCGGTGCCGCCGCAAAAGCGTGCGGTCACCCGCAGTCTCAAGCGAACGGTAGCGATATTCGTGGGGGCCGCAGCCTTGATCCTCGTCGCCTCACCGGCATTGGCATGGTCGGCCAAGCACATCGCGGAGGTCAGCGGGCTTGGCACCACCTTCGTAGGCACCTGGTTGCTGGGTCTTTCCACTTCCTTGCCGGAGCTCGCGACCTCGTTTGCCGCGGTCCGTATCGGAGCATTGGACCTTGCCGTCGGAAACCTCTTCGGATCCAACTCTTTCAACATGGTCATCTTTTTCGCGCTGGATTTGGTAAGCCCTTCGGGATCCATCTTTGCCGAATTGAGCCCCGTCCACGCGATCTCGGGTACGCTCGCCGTTGTCCTCATGAGCCTTGGCCTGGCCAGTATCCTGTACCGCGCCGAGCGGCGGGTGTTCATGGTGGAACCGGATAGCGCCCTGATGCTCGTAGCCTACGCGTTGTCGATCTGGATCGTGTACCTGCGCTCGGCTGTCGGGTAGTAGAGCCGGCCGTCGGACCCCGGCCAAATGCGAGGTCGCGTTACCGCGCCGCGGTCGCGCGGCGAGCGGGAGGTTACGATTGGCCGGAGCCGCGAATACCGCGCATCGGGGTTGTGAACCTCAAGCCCGGCGCGACGACCTCGACGTGCGCTTCGGTGAGCGGCGACGACGCCGGGGTACCGGCGTTTCCGGAGCTCTCACCGTCAGTACCGGGCATGAGGCTATGCGAACGACCCGTTCGGCCACGGAGCCGAGGAACAGATGATACAGGCCCGTGTAACCGTGGGTCGCGATGATGATAAGGTCGGCCTTCCATTTTTTGGCGATGTCGGCGATTACGTCATATGGAATCCCGAAGTGAACCTCGGAGCGGCACTTGCGGTGCCGCCGCCGTGTCCGTTGCTCCAGCCCCGTGAGTTTTTCGGCGGCCTCCGCGCGATGGTGCTCCAGGATTTCCGACACGTCGAGCATCATGCGGGTATGCCGGATGGGCTCGACCACGTGAAGCAGCAGGAGTTCGGCGTTGTGCGCCCTTGTGAAATCGATCGCGAAGTCGAGCGCTTTGAGCGAGGGTTCGGAAAAGTCGGTCGGAACCAGGATTCGCTTGATGGTCATCTTTTGGAGGCCTCCGTTTCCCGCAAAGGCAGTGCGCCGATGATCGCGACAATCGAGGCCAACCCGTCAGTGCGTACCACCGCTCCGCCGCTCATCCGACTTCCGTGGGCGGTGCGCTTATTCGCCGTACGGATGTGAATCAGCCCCACAGGCGACGCGCGACGTCGGCGACCAGGGTGAGCTTGCGCTCCTGCATGGCGGGGTCGATCGGGTTGCCCTTGATTCCGGAGGCGAAGCCGCACTGGGTCGAGAGCGCGAGTTGCTCGCGCGGGAAAAAGCGCGCGGCCTCTTCGACACGCCGGACAAGCTCGTCGGCCGATTCGAGCATGTTGCGTTTGGTCGTCACCAGGCCAAGCACGACGCGCTTGTCACGCGGCACGTCGGCCAGCGGCTCGAAGGAGCCCGAGCGCGCGTCGTCGTACTCGAGCAGGAATTCGTCGTAGCCGCGCGCGCGCTGGAAGACCTCGCGCGCGATCGAGTCGTAGCCGCCGCGGGCCAGCCAGCGGCCGTCATTGTTGCCGCGGCACAGGTGGAGGCCGAAGGTCACGCCGGCCTCGCCGGCGAGCGAGTCGAGAATTTCCACGCCCTCGGCAAGCATCCGTTTGGGGTCGATGCCGCGTTCCTCGAAGACCACGCGGCGCACCTCGGGGTCGATCAGGTTGGTCAGCTCGGGCGCGTCGATCTGGATGTACTCGCAGCCCAGGCGCGCCAGCTCGGCGATTTCCTCGCGAATGACGGCGGCGCCGTCGGCGAACATCTCGAACGGATCGCGATAGGCGGCGGACGACTCGGACGGCGACCAGAACATCTTCAGCATCATCGGGCTCGGCAGCGTCACCTTGACCGGCCGCCGCGCCCGGGCGCGCGCGTAAACGAATTCCTCGGTCGCGAGCGAACGGCGCCGGCGCACCTTGCCGGTGACCGCCAGCCCCAGGGTCAGGTTGACCACGTGAGTGTCGTCCTCATGCCAGGGCTGGGTGACGGCCGAACTGCGCGAGAGGCCCTCGGTGGATTCCAGCAGCGAGCCGAGAAAGCTCATGCGCCGCTGCTCGCCGTCGTTGATGATGTCGAGGCCGGCCGCCTCCTGCAGAGCGAGCGCTTCGTCCACGGCGCGATCTTCGACCCGTTTGTAACGGGCCGCGGAAATCGCGCCCGCGCGCAGCGCGCGCCGCGCCTCGCGCAAATAGTCGGGTCGCAGCAGCGAGCCGATCGGCTGGGATCGATAAAATCGTCCGCTCATCTGGAATCCTCCGTGGCGACAGCCCGGCGCGATAGCCCGCATCCGATGAGCGCTTTATAGACCGGATCGGTGACGGGCACCAACGGACGGGAGAGAAAAACGCGCGATTCCGAGGCTAGGTAAGACCCTGAGATTATAAAAGCGCCCGCACCGCTCATGCAAAGCTCTCTCGGGTAGCGACGGCGGAGGGTAAAAAAAGGCGGTCCGGTGGGACCGCCCCTTGCAATTTCCGATTCGGCGGCGGATGCGCTAATGCTTGGTTTCGATCCGTTTGCCGTAAGTCACTTCACCTTTGTCGACTCGCAGGCTGAAGCCACATTCGGGATTGGTGCAAACCCACGCCTTGAAAATCACCGAAGCGCCTTCCTGGCCATAGTCCGAAAGTGGGATCAGAGTGCCATTGTTACACTTCTGGCACTTCGGCAACTCCATCACACCACACCTCCTATGCGGCCGGCCAGCTCCCGGCCCAACCCAGAAGCTATCCGACCCAAGAACCGAATTCAACTTGACCCCGCAGTCCCGGTAAAGCGCTGATTTTGCGCCCGGTACGGGCGTTTCGGGCCGCCGGATCCGGCGGCGCAACGGGCGTTCGGCCTGCCATACGGCCAGGCCCTGCGGGAGCAAAGCCCGGTGACGCGCTGGCGTGATAGTATCCGATTGCCATGGAAGCCGTGCAGCCGGCCTTTATCATCCGCGAAGCCCGCACCACCGACCATCGCTCCCTGCTGCGGCTGGCGCGCGAGCTCGATTCGGTCAACCTGCCGACGGATTCGGCGGAGATGGCCGAAACGCTGGCGCGCTCGGCGAAGTCGTTTCGTGGGCGAGTCGCCAACCGCGCGCGCGCGGTCTACATCTTTTGCGCCGAGGAGATCGCGACGCGCGCGATTGCCGGCGCCTCGATGATCATCGGCCAGCACGGCACGCCGCAGAGCCCGCACTATTACCTCGAAATCGACAGCGACGAGCGCTACTCCGCGCGGCTGCGCAAGATGTTCCGGCATACCTACCTGCGGCTGCGCCATTCGATGGACGGGCCGAGCGAAACCGGGGGACTTATCGTGACGCAAGCGATGCGCCATCGCCCCGAGCGGGTCGGCAAGCAGCTTTCGTGGGTGCGGTTCGTTTATATCGGGCGCCATCTCAAGCGCTTCCAGGATCGGGTGATTGCCGAGATGCTGCCGCCGACGGCCGGCGATCACGGCAACATCTTCTGGGACCATTACGGACGGCGGGTCACGGGGCTCTCGTTTCGCGAAGCCGACCGGCTCTCGATGCACGACAAGGAATTCATCCCCGCGCTGTTTCCCGACGCGCCACTTTACACCTTCTTGCTGCCGGAGGAGGTGCGGGCGGCGATCGCAGCCGTGCGCGAGGAGAGCCGTGGCGCGGTCAGGCTCCTGGAACAAGCGGGGATGAAATTTCTCAACCAGATCGATCCATTCGACGGCGGCCCGTACTACGGCGCGCCGATTGCCGAACTGGTCCCGATCAGGCAGCGGCGCACGCTTAAATTCAGGATCGGCGCGCCGCCGGCCGAGCACGCGCGCCCGTACATGCTCGCGCACGAAGACCCGCGCCGGGGCTTTCGTGCGGTGCAGGCCAGTGCGCTGGAAGAGGAGGAAGGACGGCTGGTGGCGTTGGTGGGCGCGCTCGAGGCGTTGGGCCTCAGCGAAGGCGCGTTGGTCGACGCCGTCCCTCTGCCGTAACCCCGGGTTTTTACCTTTCTCGCGGCGGGCCGGATTCGTCGCGGGCGCCCGTGGCCGGGCGGCTCCGGAGCGCAAATGGCATCGTGACGGTCTACATCTCGAGCAGTGCGCGGTAGAAGCGCACGGCCGCTTCGACGTCGGAAAGAAAGTTGTACTCGTTGGGCGCGTGGATCACTCCGGTCGACGGCCCCGGCCCGATGACCACCGGGTCGAGCCCCGCCGCGGCGTAGATTCCCGCCTCGGTGCATCCCGACTTGACGCCCGAGTTAAGCGCCAGCCCCGCGCCCGCCAGCGCGCCCATCGCGATCTCGACCGTCTCGCTCGCCGCCGCGGCTCGGAAACCCGGATTTGCGCGCCTCTCTCCGAGCGCTACGGACACGCCCACGGCGTCGCGCGAAATTTCCTCGGTCACCCGCGCCACCCCCGCGCGGACCTGATCCAGCGCGAGCCCGGGCGGCGGGCGCAACTCGAATTCCAGCGTCATCGAACCGGATGCAGAGCGGATCACGCCGGGATTGCAGGTCAGCGTCGGCGCCGCGTAACCGGACTCGAGGCCGCCGCCGCCGTCGGCATATTTTCTGAGCGCGGCGATGAATCGGGTCGTCGTGATGACCGCCTCGAGCGGGATGATCTCCGCGACCGGCCCGCCGAAGTCCGCGACCTCTATCGCGCCGCCGATCGGCAGGTCGAGCGCAGCCTCGGTTGCCGCCACGACGTCGCAGCGCGCCGGCACCACGTTAACCGCGGTGCCGCCCGAGATCGCCGCCAGGTTGAGTTTGAAGCTAATCGCCATCGCCGCGAGCGCGACTTCGATCGCGTTGATGCCCAGGGCGGGGGTGCTGGAATGGGCGGCCCTTCCGGCAAACGTCAGCCGCCGCGCCTGCATCGCCTCGTCGACCCGCAGCGGCTTGAAACCCAGTTTCAGCTCGAACACCATTAGACCCTTGTGCGCGGTGACGACCTCCAGGCGCGACGGCTCGCCCACGAAAGCCATCGCTCCCGCCGACAATGTCGCCGCCTCCACGATTTCTTTGGCCCCGGTAAGGCCGTGCTCCTCGCCGAAACTGCCGGCCAGGTAAACGTCGCGCCGCGGCGTGCCCACCGTGGTCAACGCGAAAACCTTGGCCGCGAAATCCAGCTTGGTGTCGGCGGCGCCGAGCCCGTAGATTCGGTCGCCGTCGACGCGCGCGGCGAACGGGTCGCCGTCGCAGGCGGTCCATAGCTGCGGCGCGCCGGGCGGGACGGTGTCGAGATGGGTGTTGAGTACGATGGGTCTCAGCGACGGGTCGCGACCACGGACCGCCGCGATCAGGTTGACCTGCTCGTCGCCCTCGCGCGTCGAGGGGATGAGGCGCGCGGCGACGCCGGCCGGCGCAAGCATCTCCCGGGCGCACAACTCGGCGATCCGCCGCGTGCCTTCGGCCGTGACGCTGCGGCACGCGATCAGCCGCCGGCACCATTCAAGCAGCGCCGTGTCCATCGCTCGCCGCGCGCCCGGCGCGTTCCTCGCGATCGCTATGGCCGGAGATCTCGGACGCGCCCCGTTTGACGGCATAGTGAATCGCAACCGTGCCGAAGCCAGTCAGACGATAGCCGACTTCGCCCAGTCCCGCGGCGCGCATAATCGCGGCCATCGTGTCGGCATCGGGATGCGGGCGCAGCGACTGGCCCAGCCATCGGTAGGCGAAGTAATGGCCGCTCACCATGCCACCCAGCAGTGGAACGATGCGCCCGATGTAGAAGCCGAACAGCCCGTGCAGCGGGCCGCGCGCCGGCGTGAGGTCGAGGCACGCGAGCCGGCCGCCCGGCTTGAGCACGCGCGCGAGCTCGCCGAAAGCGGTGGGCAGGTCGGTCACGTTGCGCAACATGAAGCCGTTGACGATGCAATCGAAAGTGTCGTCTTGAAACGGCAGGCGTGTGGTATCGCCGGCGACGAAAGTTATCTTGCGGGCGGCGTCCGCCCGCGCCGCCTTGGCAACGGCCGCGGTCAGCATGCCGGCGCAGAAGTCCGCGCCCACCACGCGCCGCGCGCCCTGGCTTGCGAGTTCGAGCGCGAGGTCGCCGGTGCCGGTTGCGATGTCGAGCGCGAAGGCGCCCGACGGCCGCGCAATCGCGGCCGTCTCGCGGCGCCATCGCCGGTCGAGGCCCATCGTCATCAGGCGGTTGACGAGATCGTAGCGCGGGACGATGCGCGCGAACATCGCGCGTACGAAGGCGGCCTTGCCGTCGGGGCCGACGGCAAGGCCGCGCTGCGCGATGGAGCGATCGTTAGGGGCAAGCGGCGTCGGCGGCATGGTCACGTGTGGGGCGCATTCGCGCGGTGGGACGCGCGCCGCTTTGCGGCGCGCGTCCCACCGCGCGAAGATCCAGCCAAGAAAGTAGGCAATTGGGGCTCCGCACTCAACCCGTGCCGGGCGGGCGCGCGGCGGCGCAGCCGGCTTCGCCTCAGTGGGGGGCGCCGAGGACCCGCGCGTGCGCGGGTGCCGGCGCGGAGGGAGCGACCGGTGCGGCTGGCGCGCCGGTTGTGCCGCTGGTGTGGCGGGATGGCTCGGCGGCAAAGGGCGCGAGCATTTCGTCGATCGCCGCAAGCAGGGTCGCCTTGCGCACGGGCTTGGCGATGTGCGCAGAGCAGCCCGCCTCGAAAGCGCGGCGGATGTCGTCGTCGAGCGTCGAAGCGGTCAGCGCCAGAATCGGCGTTGCGGGCCGCCGATGCTCCGCCTCCCAGGCACGGATGGTCCGCGTCGCCGCGTACCCGTCCATCACAGGCATTTGGATGTCCATCAGTACGAGGTCGTAGCGGCCGGAGGTGAATTTCTCGACCGCGACCTTGCCGTCCTCGGCGGTTTCGACTCGGTAGGGAAGGCGCTTGAAGTAGGCGGCAACCAGTAGACGATTGTCCGGTGAGTCTTCGGCGAGCAGAATACGCAAAGGTCGCGTGGCGGCCGCGGGAATGGCTTGCTCAGGCGCGGGCGGCGGCGGCGGCGCAATCAGAGCTGCAGTAGGGGCCGCCTTCCTAAGGAGAGGTGGAGTGGGCGCGGCTGCGTTCTTGAGACCTTGCGCGGCGCGCGAAATGATCTCGAGCAGATCTGAGCGGCGCACGGGCTTGAGCAGATGGTTCTGGAAGCCCAGGCGGCGCACACGCGCGAGCTTGGAGTTCAGATCGTCAGTGGTTAGCATCGGGATGATCATTGCAGCGCCGCAGGCGCATCCGTCCTTTGCCAGACGCTCGATCTGCTCGATGCCTGGCATTTGGCAGTCGCCGAACACGAGGTCGAATGGCCGGTTAAAGCGCAGCGCCTCGCTGAGCGCTGCGATCGTCTCCGGGACCGTGGACGCCTCTGCGACCCTTGCGCCGTAGTGGCCGAGCGTCTCGACGAAAATCCGCCGGTTGGTGGCGTTGCGATCGGCCACCAGGGCGCTCAGGCCGCGCAGGTCGTAGGTTGGGGTGGCTTCGCGCACGGTGTTCCATACCTCCAGCTGTGCGATGAAATGAAACGTACTGCCCTTGCCGGGCTCGCTTTCGACCCCGATCCGCCCGCCCATCAGCGCCACCAGGCGCGAGGCGATCGCCAGGCCGAGCCCGCTGCCGCCGTACTTGCGCGTGTCGGAGGAGTCGGCCTGGGTGAAGTTGGAGAAGATCGCGCCGAGCTTGGCCGGCTCGATTCCGATGCCGGTGTCGGCGACCGCAAAGCTCACCGCCCGGGGCGCGCTGCCGTCGTGGGCCGCGTCCTCGGCCGCGTTTTCGGCCGTGACCGTCAGCTCGACCGCGCCGAGTTCGGTGAATTTGATTGCGTTGCCGAGCAGATTCATCAGCACCTGACGGAGCCTGAGCGGATCGCCAACGAGCCGCCGCGGCGTCCCGGGCGCGATCCGCGCCACCAGTTCCAGCCCCTTGCCATGCGCGCGCACGGCGAGCGTTTCGATGGTCTGTTCGATCAGGTCGCCAAGGTCGAATTCGGCGGCCGCCAACTGCAGGCGGCCGCTCTCGACCTTGGCAAGGTCGAGGATATCGTCGAGCAGGGTGAGCAGCGTGCCGCCGTTGAAACGCATGACCTCGAGGTAGCGGCGCTGATCGGCGTCGAGGCTGGTTTCCGACAGCACTTCGGCCATGCCGAGCACGGCGTTCATCGGCGTGCGGATCTCGTGCGACATGCTGGAGAGAAACTCGGACTTGGCGCGCAAGGCGATGAGCGCCTGCTCGCGCGTCGCCACCAGTTCGTCCTGCGTGCGCTTGAGCGCGGCAATGTCGCGCGCCATCGCAATCGCGCACGGCTCGCCGTCAAGTTCGACGCTCGAACCCGAAAGCAGAAACGGCGCAAGCGTGCCATCGCGATTGCGTACCAGGGCTTCCATGTTGCGCAGGATGCCTTTGGCTTTCAGCTCGCGAAGAAAGCGGCGGCCCTGCTCTTTGTTTCCCCACAGCGGTAGTTTGCCGTGGCGAGCGGTGAGCGCCTCTTCGCGGGTGTAGCCGGTGACCCGGGTGAACTCGCTGTTGACCTCGATCGTGCGGCCGTCGACCAGGCTGAAGATCGCAATCGCGTCGCTGGTCGCCTCAAAGATTTTGCGCAGCTTGGCTTCGCCTTCGGCGGTTCGTCGCTCGCTCTGCGCCAGCTCTTCGTAGCGCGTGGTCAGGCGGCGCCGATAGAGACTGGTCAGGTGTGCCGCCAACTGCGCGATTATGACGGCCGTCAGCACCGCCAGCCAACGGAAATAGAGGTAGTGATCGTGTGCTGGAATCAGCGCTTCGTCGGCGGCGAATGCGGCCAGCGCAAAGACGTTCAGCGCCGCCTGCCAGCGTTCGTTCCATGGGATAAGGCAGCCGGTCCCGGTCGAAAAGAGGAGCGCCGCTATAAACAAAGGGAAGTCTTCGTGACGGATAACATTGATCGCGGCGGTGCCACCGATTACCGCCCAGCACATCGCCAGCACGATTCCACGCCAATAGCGCGCCAACGAGGCGTTAAAGGTGATAACCAACGCGAGGCTGGAGACCCCGATGTTGAACAGATGAAAGCCGGTCGCAGCGGGCCAGTGGTCCGGCGCGTTCAGTTCGTCGAGGAGGTACGCGGTTTGAAAGACAACTATCACCACCGCACTGACGCGGAGCATCAGAGCGCCCCAGTGCTCGTTGTCGATCGTCAATAGTTTGGTAAGGCCAGCCGACCGCGTGGCCGGGGCCTTAGCCGCCGCACGTGGAGTCGACCCATTGCGCGAGTGCGGCCAACGAATTTCTGAGGCGAGTCCCATCGCGTGCGCCACCGGCAATGTGGCGAAAGCGAGATGGAGCAAAAGCGATGCCCGGCCGGTTGCGAGGCTGGGGAGCCAGTAGACGCGCAGAGAAGAGCGATATCGACAAATGATACGGAAATAGCGTCACCAAAGTGACGCTGCGCTAAAACTCGAACAACTGTTCCGTGCGCAAGTCGACACTCAGGGCGTGAGTACCAGTTCCTGGCGCGCCGCGTAACCGTCGATTTCCAGCTCCAACCCCAGCACTGGCGGCCGCGCGTAATGCCATCGGATGCCACGATATGCCGCGGCTCCCAGGGCCGGGAACAGATCGGTCGCGAACAGCGGATGCAGGTCATGGACGGTGTACAGGTTCACCGCCGAGGCTTCGTTCCATCCAAGGCTCATCTCGTGCAAAAGCCCACCCAGCGTTTCGAGGATGCAGGTGTTCTTGCGCCGCAGCCCCTCGAACGAGACGTCGCCGGGCGCGGCGATTTCCATTTTTCCGCCCGCGCGCGAGGCCACCTCGGGCACGCCTGCGAGCACGAAGGCCGGGCGCGCCGGGCCCACGGCCCGCACCGTGTAGTAGAAGCCGTAGAGCGAAGGTTCGGCGAGCGGAGTCGTGGCCGGCGCGACGTTGGTGCGCGCGACCGGGTTGAGTCCGTCGATCATCAGGCCCCACGCTGTGAGGCGCTCGACATACGGGCGATTGAACTCGTCGAAGCCGGCGGGCGTGAGTGCCGCGGGAATGCGCAGCTCGATACCGCATATGGCATTTAACGGACGGCCCGCCTCGCGTAGATGACGCTCGATAAGCCCGTAGCCGTCGACCAGCCTGGCGAGCGGCTTGAAGGTCGCGTGGACGATCTCGAATCCCGGATTGGCCAGGGCGCCTGACGAAAAGGGCGCGCCATAGCCCCGGACGAATTTGAAATTTCCCCTGGCATTTTCGAGCAGCATCGATCGCGCCCTCCTCTCATGTAGTGCGCCAGCGGCGCACGGATTCCGCGCGAGCACATTATCGCGCGCTGGCGGCGGTGAAGTGAAACGCAATCGCGTCATTTTCCGGCGCTTCCCGCTACTATCCGACCCTGACCGGACCGAACGCGCAACCGGCCGTCTGGAAAAATGGGGGCTGAGTGCGATACACAATTAGGTAGGCTTTCGCGGACCGTGACGGCACCGCGGCCGTACCCGGACAACGACGGCAGCCAACACCACAGAGGAGAACGCCATGCACGTAGGCTACGGAGCAGCTTTCCAAAATCCCAACAACGCGCTTTCCGACGCCGAGGTTTACCGCAACGAATTGCGGCTTGCCGAGATGGCCGAGCCACTTGGATTCGACTCGGTCTGGTCGGTCGAGCACCACTTCGACGACTACACGATGTGTCCCGATGTGCTGCAGTTCCTGTCATACATGGCGGGCAAGACCAGGCACGTGAAGCTGGGTTCGATGGTGGTGGTGCTGCCCTGGCACGATCCGATTCGGGTCGCCGAGCAGGCTTCGCTGCTGGACCATCTCTCCAACGGGCGCTTCATTCTGGGCCTCGGCCGCGGTCTCGCGCGAATCGAGTACGAGGGCTTTCGCCTCGATCAGAATGAGGGCCGCAATCTTTTCGTCGAGTATGCCGAACTGGTGCTCAATGCTCTGGAGAAGGGCTACATGGAAGGCGGCCGTCACACCAATCAGCCCCGGCGCGACATCCGGCCCTTCCCGGCGCGTTCGTTTCGCGGCCGCAGCTATGCCGCGGCGGTCTCGCCCGAGTCGATGCCGATCATGGCGCGCCTCGGCGTCGGCGTGCTGGTGATTCCGCAAAAGCCGTGGGACGCGGTCAAGAAGGATTTCGAGGTCTACCACAAGGTCTGGCGCGAGGTTAACGGGAGCGAGCCGCCGCCGCCGCTGTCGGGCGGGTTCATCTTCGTCGACGAGGACCGCGGCCGCGCCCAAGAGATGGGGATGAAGTACATCACCGATTACTATCACACGGCGATGAAGCACTATGAGATGACCTCGGAGAAATTCGGCCAGAACAAGAGTTACGAGTTCTATAGCGGGGTCAGCAAATATATCGCGCGCCACGGGATGGACAGCGCGGCCAAGGACTTCGCCGCGCTGATGCCCTTCGGGACGCCGGCCGAAGTGCTCGAGAAACTCAAGTTCATGCAGGAGACCATCGACAACAACGGCATCCTGGGCAACTTCAGTTACGCCGGGATGCCGTTCGACGAGGCCGAGCGCAACATCAGGTGCTTCGCCAAACACGTGATGCCCGAGCTCAAGCGATGGAAGACCGCGCCGCTGCCGGAGCCGGCGGAACTCAAGCTGTCGGCCGAGCCGGCCCGCGCCGCCTAACTCGCCGCACAACTCATCCACGGTCCGGAACGGGGGCGATTCGTCGAATCGCCCCCGTCTTTTCTTTTTACTCAGCCGCTTTACCTGGATTGGCATCCGCCGCTACAAAGTGCTACGGATGCCTTCAGCTTGCGTGATGCACGGTGGTTCGCTGCCGGGCAGCGCGACCCGGAGGATCCCACGCGACATGGAAAATCCGAAAATGCTGCGGCGCGCGACGCGCCTGGGCTCGCTCGAACACTACGAGAAGGGCGGCGTCGAGGTCATCAACGACGATCCTCGCAACTACGCCTTCTCGAACATCTTCGAGGTGGCGTCGAAGTCCGAGCCTTACGAGAAGGTCGCGGTCGGCAAGAACCTCAAGTACGTGCTGGAGGCGATACGAGCGGAGGGTACTTCGCCGTGGTATACCGCTTCGCACGACGAGTCGGCGATTATCATGGACGGCGAGGTCGAAATTCGATTGGTCAAACTGGACCAGCCGGCGGTCGCCGAGGAGCACGAGGGGACCACCATGTTGGAGGGGACGCCCGAGGGCAAGCGGATGGGCTATATCGTGGCCCGGCGCGGCCATATGGCGCTGCTGCCCAAGGGCGCGGCATACCAGTTCCACGCCGCCAGGCCGGGAGTGATCCTGCTCCAGAGCGTGCTCGGCGACCTCACGCTCGAGCGCTGGAAAGATATCTGTCAAAAATAAGACATCTGACAAAAGTAGAGAAGGCCTGCGAGGGAGGACTGAGTAATGGCGATGCCCACACGGTCTAATAGCGCAGTCAACGATTTTGGCTATCGGAGCTTCCAACTCGGTGGCTTCGGTTTCGCGCGCGACGAGTATTTTGCGCACGTCGCCTGGCCGGGCGGCACTCATTCGATGCCGGTGGATGTCTTTCTGCGCGCGATGATCCGCGATCTGGCCTGGAGCTTCTTCTACGGCACGGTCAATTTCGACAACGTCTTCGGCACCACCAATCATTACGGCAACGTCGACGTCTTCGCCGGGCTCTACAACAGCGGCTACCGCAAGCGGAGCCGGGAGCACGTCGAAAACTTCAGGAGCGACGACGTGAAGGCGATGTTCGAGGCGTTGCTGGAGGACTGGACCAATGAGGACTTCGACCCGTTCGCCGCACCGCAGGAGACCGGCACCGCATTCGGCCCCAAGCACGGCAGCAACACCAAGGCGATCACGCGCAAGCGCCTGACCGCCAAACGGATGGTCGGGATGAAGGACGACATTCCGCTGCGCTCCGATCAAGGCGGCCATCCGGTCAACCGCCAGCTCGCCGACGTTGCGCAGGACCAGCCCGAGGTTCACGCGGAGCCGGGCTTCGAGAACGAGGTCCACGCTTTCAACTTTTTCGGCTACGTGTCGCGCTCCGATGTGACCTGGAATCCGTCGGTGTGCGCGGCGGTCAAAGACAGCCTGATCTGCGCGACCACCGAGGAATACATGCTTCCGGTCATTCACGGTAACGACCGCGTCGAGTGGTTCGTGCAGTTGAGCGATGAGATTCAATGGGACGTGAGCGACCGCGACACCGGCGAGCCGCGGGCGCGGGTGGTGATGAAGGCGGGCGACGTTTCGGCGATGCCTGCCGACATCCGCCATCAGGGCTATTCGCCCAAGCGGTCGATCCTGCTGGTGTGGGAGAACAACGACGCCACGTTGCCCGAGCTGTATGCGAAAAAGCGCCTGAAATCGAACCCGGTCGATTTCTAGTCAGTCATAGTTGTTTGCCTTCGATCGGAAGTAAGTAAATTATGCAGTTGCAGGACAAGCTATTCATCGCGGGTGAATTCGTCGACGCCGAGGCGCGCGGCAGGATCGAAGTCTTCAACCCTCACGACAACTCGAAAATCGCCGACGTGGCCGAGGCCCGGCAGGCCGATATCGACAAGGCGGTCGCGGCCGCGGCCAAGGCGTTTCCCCCCTGGCGCGGGCTGGCGGCGGCCGACCGCGGGCGGCTGCTGCTGAAGCTGGCCGAGGCGATCGAAGCCAGGAGCGAGGATCTGGCGCAGGTCGAATCGATCGACACCGGCCATCCGATCCGCGACACCCGGATGCTCGACGTGCCGCGCACGGCGGCGACTTTCCGTTACTTCGGCGGGATGGCCGATAAGCTCCAGGGGCGCTTGGTGCCGGTGGACCCCGGGTTTCTCAACTACGTCGAGCACGAGCCGCTGGGCGTGGTGGGCCAGGTGGTGCCGTGGAACTTTCCGATCATGTTCACGAGCTGGAAGATGGGGCCGGCGCTGGCGGCCGGCAATTGCGTGGTGATGAAGCCTGCCGAGCTAACGCCGCTCAGTTCGCTCAAAGTGGCGGAGCTGATGCGCGAGGTCGGGTTTCCGCCCGGCGTGGTCAATATCCTGCCCGGCTATGGAAACGTCGCCGGCCAGTACCTCGCCGAGCATCCGCAGGTGCAAAAAATCGCCTTCACCGGGTCGACCGCGACCGGGCGCAGGATCGTGCAGGCCTCGTCGGGCAACCTCAAGCGGGTCCAACTCGAGCTCGGCGGCAAGGGCGCCAACATCGTGTTCGACGACGCCGACCTCGACGCGGCGCTCAACGGCAGCGCGTTCGCGATCTTCCATAACCAGGGCCAGGCCTGTATCGCGGGCTCGCGCCTGCTGCTGCACGAAAGTATCGCGGATAAATTTCTCGATCGCTTCCTGAAACTCGCGGCGTCGATCAAGCTCGGCAATCCGCTCGATCCGCAGACTGAGATGGGGCCGCTGACTTCGCTGGCGCATCGCGACCGCGTGCTCTCCTATTGCAAGGTCGCGCGCGAAGAGGGCGGCGAAATTCTGCTCGGCGGCAAAGCCCCCGCCGACGCCGAGCTGGCGAAGGGATGCTACGTGATGCCGACGGTGGTTCGCGCGCGTCCCAAGGATCGCGTCTGCCAGGAAGAGGTCTTCGGGCCGTTCGTGACCGTAACCACGTTCAAAGATGAAGACGAAGTAATCGCCGTGGCCAACGACACGGTCTATGGCCTCGGCGGCGGACTATGGACCAGCAACCTCTCGCGCGCGCATCGCGTGGCCCGGCAAATCATAACCGGGATGGTCTGGATAAATTGCTACAAGCGGGCCAATCCGGGATCGCCATTCGGCGGAGTGCGCAGCTCCGGATACGGCCGCGACCTCGGGATTGAATCGATCGAGGAATACACCAGTCCAAAATCGGTGTGGGTCAACGTGGACGCGAAGCTTCCGCCGTACTACCGGCGCTGAGGCGATCGCGATGGCGCTGATACTCGATCTTGCGGCCGCGATCCGCGAATTCGTCCGCGACGGCGACACCGTTGCGATGGAGGGGTTCACCCATCTGATTCCGTCGGCCGCCGGCCACGAGATCCTCCGCCAACGGCGGCGCGACCTGACGCTGGTGCGGATGACGCCCGACCTCATCTACGATCAGCTCATCGGGATGGGCTGCGCGCGCAAGCTGGTGTTCTCGTGGGGCGGCAATCCGGGAGTCGGCTCGCTTCATCGGCTGCGCGACGCGATCGAACGCGGATGGCCGCGGCCGCTCGAAATCGAAGAGCACAGTCACGCCGGGATGGCGGTGGCCTACGCGGCGGGCGCCGCCAATCTTCCCTTCGGCGTTCTGCGCGGCTACCTCGGCTCCGATTTGCCCAAGTACAATCCGCGGATAAAATTCATCGAGTGCCCATTCACCGGCGAGCGGCTCGCCGCGGTGCCGGCGATTCGCCCCGACGTGGCCGTGGTCCACGCGCAGCAGGCGGATCGCAAGGGCAACGTCCTGCTATGGGGCATCGTGGGAGTGCAGAAGGAAGTGGTGATGGCGTCGCGGCGCTCGATCGTAACGGTCGAGGAGATCGTCGACCATATCGAGACGCGGCCGAACTCCGTGGTGCTGCCCGGATGGGTGGTCAGCGCCGTATGCGAGGTTGCGGGCGGTGCGTTTCCGTCTTACGCGTTGGGTTATTACCCGCGCGACAATTCCTTTTATCGGCGATGGGACGAGATCGCGCGCGAGCGCCAGGGCTTTACCGAGTGGATCGAACGCCACGTGATGGCGACCGCGGACTTCGCGGAGTTCCGGCGCCGCCTCGTTGCGGCGGACGGCAGGCGCCCGCACCAGACGGCCAATGGCTGAACCACAATACAGCGCCGACGAGATGATGACGGTCGCGGCGGCGCGCATGCTGCGCGATGGCGCGGTGTGCTTCGTCGGTATCGGGTTGCCCAGCGCGGCGGCCAACCTGGCCCGGCTCACCCATGCGCCCGAGGCGGTGCTGATTTACGAATCGGGAACGATCGGCGCGAAACCGAGCGTGCTGCCGCTTTCGATCGGCGACGGAGAGTTGGCGGAGACCGCCGACAGCGTGGTCTCGATCGCGGAGATCTTCGCCTACTGGCTGCAAGGTTGCCGCGTGGACGTCGGCTTTTTGGGCGCCGCCCAAATCGATCGCTTCGCCAATCTCAATACCACCGTGGTCGGGGATTACCGCTCCCCACAGGTGCGGCTGCCGGGCGCCGGCGGCGCGGCCGAGATCGCATGCAACGCGCGCGAGGTCCTGATCATGCTGCGCCAGAGCAAGCGCGCCTTCGTCGCCAAGCTCGACTTCGTCACCTCGGCCGGCTACCTCGACGGCGGCGACAGCCGCGAAAAACTCGGGATGCCCGGCCGCGGCCCCCGTGCGGTGATAACCGATCTCGGAATTCTCACGCCCGATCCGCCAACCAAAGAGCTAACGCTCACCAGTCTGCATCCCGGAGTCACCACCGAACAAGCGATCGCTGCCACCGGATGGCCGCTGAAAGTTGCGGCGAACCTGGCGCGTACCGCGCCGCCGTCAGCCGCCGAGCTGGCGGTATTGCGCGATTTGAACCAGCGCACCGCGCGAGCGCACGGCGAGGGCGCGTGAGGTTGCGATGAATCGCCTCCTTAATCGGCGTCGGACAATATGAGGAAGGGCTGAGAAATGGCCGAAGCTTTCATCTGTGACGCGGTGCGGACGCCGATCGGACGCTACGGCGGAGCGCTGTCCGGGGTCAGGACCGATGACCTCGCGGCGATCCCGATAAGGACGCTCATCGAGCGCAACACGTCGATCGACTGGAGCCGCGTCAACGACGTCATCTTCGGCTGCGCCAACCAGGCCGGCGAAGACAATCGCAACGTCGCCCGCATGGCGGCGCTGCTGGCCGGATTGCCGGTGGAGGTGAGCGGTGTCACCGTCAACCGCCTGTGCGGTTCCGGGATGGAGGCGGTGGTGCAGGCGGCGCGGGCGGTCAAGACCGGCGAGGCCAGCCTGGCGATCGCGGGCGGCGTCGAGAGCATGTCGCGCGCGCCGTTCGTGATGCCCAAGGGCACCAGCGCTTTTTCCCGCCATGCGGAGATCTACGATACGACCATCGGATGGCGTTTCGTCAATCCGCTGATGAAGAAGGCCTACGGCGTCGACTCGATGCCCGAGACCTCCGACAACGTGGCCGCCGATTTCGAGGTCGCGCGCGCCGACCAGGACGCGTTCGCCTATCGCAGCCAGATGCGCGCGAAACGGGCGCAGGCCGCGGGCCGCCTCGCTCAGGAGATCGTGCCGGTCAAGATCGCCGGGCGGCGCGCAACCGTCACAGTAAGCGCCGACGAGCATCCACGCCCCGAAACCACGCTCGAAACGCTGGCCGGATTGCCGGCGTTGTTCGGTCCGCCAAGCTCGGTGACGGCGGGCAACGCGTCGGGTGTCAACGACGGAGCCGCGGCGCTCATCGTGGCTTCGGAGGCCGCCGTGAAGGAATACGGACTGAAGCCGCGAGCGCGGGTGGTCGGCGCCGCGACCGCCGGCGTGGCGCCTCGAATAATGGGAATCGGGCCGGCGCCGGCTTCGCGCAAGGTGCTCGAACTGACCCGGATCGCGCTCGGCGACATCGACGTGGTTGAACTCAACGAGGCGTTCGCGGCGCAGTCGCTCGCGGTCCTGCGCCAACTCGGGCTGCCCGATGACGCCGAACAGGTCAACCCCAACGGCGGCGCGATTGCGCTCGGCCATCCGCTGGGGATGAGCGGGGCGCGGCTGATACTGACGGCGCTCGGCGAGCTGGAACATCGCGGCGCGCGTTACGCGCTCTGCACGATGTGCATCGGGGTGGGGCAGGGTATCGCGTCGATAATCGAACGCGTCTGACGGCGAAAGGGGCGGCGCGCTAAAGCTCGTTGGCGCGCGCGATCCGGCCCAGCCATTCGGCGCTCGGCTTGACGGTGCGGCGCTGCGTTTCGCGGTCGACCGCGATCAGGCCGAATTTCGGATGGTAGCCGAACAGCCATTCGAAGTTGTCGAGCGCGGACCAGTAGAAGTACCCGCGCACGTCGATCTTGTCGCTGATGCATCGCGCGACCCCGGCCATCGCACGCTTGACGAAGGCGATCCTGCGCGTGTCGTCGTCGGTGGCGACTCCATTTTCGGTCACGATGATTGGCAACTGGGTACTGGCGCTCGCACGGCGAATGGTCGCCTCGAGCGCCTCGGGCCAGAATTCGTAGCCCATCTGGGTGAATTCGATTCCGGTTTCCGGAGGTAACATCCCCTGCGGCCCGAAGCGCTGGCGCGAATAGCACTGCACGCCGACGAAGTCGTCATGCCGCGCCGCTTCGAGAAATATATCTTCGCCGTAATGACGTGCGCGGTCGCGAAGATGCTCGCCGCCGGTCAGCGCCTGCATGTCTCTCATCGCAAGCGTCATCCCGACCGGGAACTTGCCCGGGCCGGCACGCAACGCCTGAACGCCGAGGCGGTGCGCCTCCAGCAGGACGTCGCGCGATCGGGCTCGCACGCAAAACGGAAAGCTCGAAAACATCTTCGGTTCGACGCCGAGCGCGCGCGCTGCCGCAACCCGCATCGGCGAACGCAGGATGGTGTCGTCACTGTGAAGAATTCCCGCTTGATGCAGGTAAACTCCCAAGTTGAGTTCGTTTATGGTGCAGGCCACGTCCACCAGGTCGCCGAGATGACCGACGGTGCGCTCGCAATAGCGCGCGAACAGGCGCGCGGTTTCGCGCGCCTCCCATCCGCCGCGCGCCGCGAGCCATCGCGGCGAGGTGAAATGATGCAGTGTCACCATCGCCTTGAGCCCGTGTTGCCGACATGCCGCGAGCATTCGCCGGTAGTGTTCGAGTTGCGCGAGCGAAAACTCGCCCTCTTCGGGTTCGATGCGCGCCCATTCGATCGAGAAGCGGTACGCGTTGAAGCCGAGCGTCGCGAGCAGCGCCATATCTTCGGCGTAGCGATGGTAGTGATCGCAGGCGTCGCCTGAGGATTCGGTATAGATGGTGCTGTCCAGATGCTCGAGCAGCCACGAATCGCAGTTTACATTGCCACCCTCGACCTGATGCGCCGCCGTCGCCGCTCCCCAGAGAAACCCGCTCGGAAATTTCATCGTCGTGGCGCCCTCCCAGGCACCTATCTATCAGGCCAGCGCCTGGAATGCGCCCGGCGCGGATTCCACGGGCGCCGCGGCGATGAGCGCCTCGAGCAGATCGGGGATCTCGAACACGGCGCGGTTGTCGAAGGTGCGCAGGCGGGAGCGAAAATGCGCGAGGCGTTGCGGGTCGAGCATCTGCCCGATTCCGGCCGCGATTTCGTTGAACGAGCGCAGCACCACTCCGAACTGATGCCGCTCGATCCCCTCGGTATTGTAGCGCTCCTGCACCATGGTCCTGGCGTTGCGTTCGACGATCACCGGCAGGTCCATCACCAGCGCCTCGCTGACGCTGCCGGGGCCAGGCTTGCCGACGAAAAAATCGCTCAATTGCATAAGCCGAGGGATCTCTCGTGTGAAGCCTTCGACGTGGCACGGAAACGGAAGTTTCATCGCCGAAAGCGTTTCGCGCAACCGCTGATTGTGGCCGCACAGAAAGATCAGCTGGGTTTTCACGGCGGCCTCGGCCACGCGCC
>Ga0307372_10003060_pt1 | contig 27178 bp, 31 predicted proteins | sample OX1MG_FD_202533 | JGI IMG/M metagenome (GOLD analysis project Ga0307372, IMG submission 202533) | Soil microbial communities from Risofladan, Vaasa, Finland - OX-1 | ecosystem: Environmental > Terrestrial > Soil > Coastal area > Acid sulfate soil | place: Finland: Risofladan, Vaasa | collected... | reverse complement strand
TACCAGTAGGTCGAGACCGGGTCGATGTGGCCGAGGTAGGTCGACAGCAGCGGAAGCTTCGCCTGCACGTCAGCCCCGGTGCGATACCAGTCTTCGAGAGTGGCGCAGGCGAAGCTGTGCCTGAAGTCGTGCATGCGGGGCCGGCAGCGGGCCGACCGGGGCTGCAGCCCGGCCCTGCGCGCCAGGTGCTCGAAGTGCTCGCGGATCGTCCCGTAGCTGGGGCGCCGGCCGCTGCGGGTGACGAAGAAACTGCCCGAGCGCGGCTGCGGGTAGCGCTGGTCGCGCAGGCCGCCGTAGGCCCGCAGCGCATCGAGCGTGCTCTCGTGCAGCGGGACCTCCCGGGACCGGCTGAACTTGCCGTCCCGGATGACCAGCACGCCGCGGGCCCAGTCGAGATCCCCGATGTCAAGCCGCAGAGCCTCCCCGACGCGCATCCCGCTAACCGCCAGGAGGCCGATGAGCGTCTCACAGGTGGCCGCGACGAAGGGGGACCGGATCGACCGGGCCGCGGCCATGAGGGCGCTGACCTCGGCCGGCGAGTAGAGATACGGCTCTGCCCGGCAGCTCCCCGGTCCCAGGCGCACCAGCAGGCGCTCGGGCGGGACCTCGGTGGCCGGGTCGATGGCGCTCATGTGCCGCGCGAAGCCGCGGGCTACGCACAGCCGGCTGTTCCACCACCCGGGGGTGGCCCCGGAGGGCAGCGTCGCCCAGCGCAGCGCCAGCTGCGTGGTCACCCGGGTCGCTTGCTCTGCCTCGAGGAACTCCACGAAGCTGAACAGCAGTCCCTCGGCCCGCCGGAGCCTGAAGCCGACGGCCCGCCGGATCGCGATGTAATCCGCGGCGGCGCTGCGAAGGGCGCTCATGCCGTGCTCCCCGGCCAGGGGCGGGCGAGCTGGCGGAGGGCGCCGGTGTCGGCCCTGGCGTATATCGAGGTGACCGCGGCGCTGCGATGACGCAGGAGCTGGCCGATCTCGGGGAGTCCCGCTCCATGCCGCAGCAGTTCGCTGGCGACGGTGTGACGCAGGCGGTGAGTGGCGATCGGATCGAGGCCTGCTCGCGTGCAGGCGGCGTGGACGATGACGCTGATGGCGCCCACCGTGATGCGGCGGTGCGGGGCCAGCACCTGCAGGAACAACGCCCGCTGTCCGCAGCGGGGCCTGCCGGTGGTCAGGTAGCCCGCCAGTGCCTCCCCGACGTCGGCTGGCAGCGGGAGCCGCTCCAGCCGGCTGGCCTTGCCGCGCACAAGCACCTCGCCTGCCGGCCAGTCGATGTCGTCCAGGTCGAGGGCCGACACCTCCCCGGCGCGCAGTCCCAGGCGAGTCAGGAGCGTCAAGATGGCGAAGTCCCGGCTCCCCTTGGCCGTGCGCCGGTCGCAGCTGGCAAGGAGCCCTCTCACCGAGGCGGCATCGACGCCGCGGGGCAGCCCGCCGCCGGTCCAGCCCGAAACCGCCGGCACCGCCCCAGACAGGGCGCTGGCCGTGATTCCCTCCAGATGCAAAAAGCGCAGCAGGGAGCGGAGCCCGTTGACCAGGTTCTTGGCCGCGGCGATGCCGCGGCCCCGGCACTCGGCTACAACAAAGCCGTCCACGTCCGCCGCGCTCAGCGCTCCGAGCTCAACGTCACCCGAACGCTCCAGCGCCCCGAACAACAGCCGCCCGGCGTGGACGTAGTTGCAGATTGTCCCCTCGGTAAGCCCCCGCTCGGTGGCGAGGTGGACGCGAAACCGCCTGAGCAGCTGCTCGCTCGCGCTCAGCGCCGGCGCCGGCAGCTCCGGCACCACGCCAAGACCCCGCAGGAACACCAGCAGCGGCATGGCACCCCGGGCGGACTTCGGGAACCGGTAGCCCTCGGCGTGGTTCCAGGACAGGAATTCATCCACCTCCGCAGGGCCCAGCTCACCCGGATCGAGCGGCACCTGCCCCAGCCACCGGCTCATCCGCGCCATCAGCAGCAGGTGCACCTCCGCTGAGCGCACCGCATAGCTGGAGCCGGCAAGCTCCTCCCGGAAAGCTGCCGCGTAGGGGGCCAACGGCCCCTGGACTCTTCCTCGCTTCGGCCTGGTCATCTTCCTTCTCCTCTCTCGATCACTGAGAGGACAAGGCTCTGTCAACTACCGGAATTATGCCGACCAGATTGCGAGCTCCGCCATCGCTGACCAGGTCAGGCGCCCAACCAAGAAGGCCAAGTCGGCATAATCGCGGAGTCGGCATAGTCATACAGGTCGTCGGCCTGGGCGGGGGTGAGCTCACGCATGGCGAAGTCGTCCAGGATCAGCACGGCGGGGCGGGCGAGCTCGCCGAGGCGTTTGTGCCAGGTGTGGTCGGCGTGCCCGCCGGCGAGGTGGGCGAGGGCGCGGCTGGTCTTGAGGAACCGGACGTCGGCGCCGTGGCGGATCGCCAGGTGGCCCAGGGCCTGGGCGACGTGGCTCTTGCCCACGCCGACGGGGCCATAGAGGATCACGGACTCCCCGGCGTGCAGCCAGCGCAGCGCGGCGAGATCGCGGATCTGGGCGGCGGGCAGCTTGGGGGAGGCGGTGAAGCCGAAGCCTTCCAGGGTGGCTTGTTCCTCGAAGCGGGCCTTGCGGAGCCTTCGGGTCATGGACATGGTCTCGCGGCGGGAGATCTCGTCTTCGCACAGGACCTGGAGGAACTCGATGTGGCCGAGTTCCCCGGCGCTGGCCTGGGCCAGGCGGGCGCCGGTGGTGGCGAGCATCCCCGACAGCTTGAGCGCGCGCAGTGCCTTGTCCAGTGAGCTGGTCTCGATCGTGGTGGTCATGATGTGGCTGTCCTTATCGATGGGGTGACCGGCGGAGATGCTGGCTGTCGTGGTGAGCAGGTCCGCGGCGGCGGGCGCGCTCGCGGTGACCCCGGTCACGACGCCGCCTCGGCGCCGGGAGCGGCAGGGCGCAGCGCGACCACGTTGCCGCCGGCGGCGGGTTCCGCGGCGAACAGCGCCTGCGGGCCGTGCAGGAACGCCGGGGCGCCGCCGTCCCCGGCCGGCGCGGGCACGCGCGGCAGCGGCGACAGCGCACCCTTCTCCGCTGCCTCGAACACCGCGGCCGGCGCGGCGCCGTCCAGCGGCCGGCACGGCCGCCGCCCGGCGACCTCAGCGGACCAGCGCACCGCTTCGGCCTGCATCTGCGCCAGGCTGGTGAACTCCCGGCCCCGCCGCAAGCTCGGCGTGTTCTACCGCGGGCCCGCCAAGTCCATCCCCGGCTGCCAGTGCAACGGCGGCGTGCTGGCCGGCGGCGGGCAGGGCCGGTTCTGCACCAGGGTCAGCGGCCTGCGCACCGGCCCGGCCGTCGCCCAGCACGTCCTGGAGGTCCTCACCCCGCTGGCGCTGCAAGCCGCGATCGATGCCGCGGACCAGCTCGAGGCCGGCCACGATGCTGCGCTGGATCAGTGGCGCCGCCAGGCCGAGCGGGCCCGCTACGCCGCCACCCGGGCCGAGCGCCGCTACCGCGCCGCCGGCCCGGAGAACCGGCTGGTCGCCCGCGGCCTGGAAGCCGGATGGGAAACCGCGCTGCAAGCCGCCCAGGCAGCCGAAGCCGAGCTGGACCGCCGTGAATCAGTCCGGCCCGTCCGGCTCAGCACCGGCGAGCGCGCCAAGATCCTCGCCATCGCCACCGACCTGCCCGCGCTGTGGGCCGCCCCGCCGGCCACAGACCGCGACCGCAAGGAACTCCTGCATGCCCTCCCCGGCGACGTTGTCATCACCGCCGGTGCGGCCAGCCGCATCGCCCGCCTCGTGCTGCACTGGAAGGGCGGGCTGATCAGCCAGATCAGCGTGGACCTGCCCAAGCCCAGGCCGCCGTATCGCACCAGCGAGGACACGGTGTCGCTGATCGGCCGGCTGGCCGTCCACTACGACGACTCGCTGATCGCGAAAGTCCTCAACCAGCAGCAACGCCGCACCGCCACCGGAATGTCATTCACCCCCGTTAACGTGGCCAGCATCCGCAAGCGCCACGGAATCCCCGCCCGGCAGACCGGGAACAGCCCAGATCCCGAAGGAGACGTGATCAGCGTGCACCAGGCCGCCGCCGAACTCGGCATCACCGCCTCCACCCTCTACCGGTGGCTCAACGACGGATACGTCCCCGGCGAGCAGATCACCCCCGGCGCCCCCTGGCGCATCCGCCTCACCGGATCCATCCGGGATCTCGCCGCCGACGATGCCCCCGCCGGCTGGGTCCCCGTCCAGGTCGCCACGGCGTCCCTCGGCGTCTCCCGGCAGACCGTGTTGCAGCGTGTCAAGCACGGCGAACTCCGCGCCGTCCACATCCGCGCCGGACGCAGGAAAGGCCTGCGTATCGAGCTACCCGTCCCCCAAGACGGGCTGTTCTAGCCATCCCCAGGCAGTGAAGGAGCAGTGTGATGCCCAATCGACTATGTGAGGGACGTTACTTACCGTGAGGATGCGTCCCGGGTCCGGACCGGCCCCCGGCCCCGCATCATGGCCACGCTACGCAACCTCGCGGTCGGGCTGATCCGGCAGGCCGGGTACACCAAGATCGCCGCCACCATCCGCAAGATCAAATACGACCTCGCCCTGCTCCTGGCCATCCTCGGCCTGCCAACCCCATCATGACCAGCACAAAGGACTTTGCGGGTCACCCTGCCGGCTCGCTGCAGATGGACCCTTCGATGCGCCAGCGTGTCGAGCATGTTACCGCGCACCAGGACCGGCCTTACCTCGGGTAGTTATGTAGCAATCAGGAAAAGGTTTCGAGAGCGCCGTCCGCAGTCCTTGGCCATCGAGCATCCTGAGTCAGGTCCCGCTGGCACGTTTCGACGTGGCCTCGGCGAGGTAATCGCGGGTTGCGGCGGTGAACTGGTGATCGGCGCCGAGCGTTCGCTCGGCGCTGGCGAGATTGTCCTGGTAGAGCGCGATCGCCTGGTCGACGCGGCCAGCCTCCTGATACGCGCCAGCGAGGTTGTTGCGGGTATGCATCGTGTCGATGTCGTCGGAGCCGAGTATCCGCTGCCGGTCGGTCAGGGTCCGCTCCCAGATCTGCATCGCCTGGGCGAGGTTTCCCGCTTCCAGGTAGGCGCCGCCGAGGTTGCTTCGCGACGTAAGGGTGTCGGGATGGCTGGCGCCGAGCGCCCGCTCGGTGTCGGCGAGGTTCTCGGTAAAGGAACGGATAGCGTCCTCGTAGCGGCCCGCGTCGAGATAGGCGCTGGCCAGGTTGTTGCCCACGATCAGCGTCTTATCGTGGGTGGTGCCGAGCACCCGTTTCCGGTCGGCAAGAGTCCGCTCGTACAGCGAGATCGCCCGCGTGAATTCTCCTGCGTCCTGGTAGGCGTCGGCCAGATTGGCCCGGGAGGTTATCGTAAACGGGTGGTCAGCGCCGAGCGTCCGCTCGGTGTCGGCGAGATTGGCCTCGAATAGCCGGATCGCGTCATCCAGCCGGTCGGCCTCCTGGTACGCGCCTGCGAGGTTGTTCCTGCAGCTCATGGTGTCGGGGTGGTTCGTGCCCTGGACGTGGATGGTGTCGGCGAGATTGGCCTCGAATAGCCGGATCGCGTCATCCAGCCGGTCGGCCTCCTGGTAGGCGCTGGCGAGGTTGTTCCTGGATTCCAGGGTCTGGGCGTGCCGGGTGCCTAGCATGCGCGTCCGGTCGGCCAGGACCTGCTCGTTCATCGAGATCGCCCGCGTCAGATCGCCAGTCTCCTGGTAGGCCGTGGCCAGATTGCTCCGCAAGGTCAGCGTTTCCGCATGGCTGGCCCCCAGGACCGCTGTGGCGTCCGCGATCGCGCGCTCGTAAAGCTGGATCGCCCGGGTCAGGTCACCGGCGTCCTGGTAGGCGTTGGCGAGGTTGCCCCGGCTGGCGACGGTGTTGAGATGCCGGCCACCAAGCGTTCGCTGGGTCTCCTCGAGGGCGGCTTCGAAGAGCGGGATCGCGTCGTCAAGGCGGCCGATCTCCCGGTAGGCCTGCGCGAGGTAGGTGCGAAGGACCGAGACGTTGGGGTGGGCGGGCCCGAGCACCTGGACGTGATAGGCGAGCGTTCGCTCCAGGAACGGCACCGCCTCATCCAGTCGGCCCGCCCGGAGGTAGGCCTCGGCTGCCTCGAAGGGATCCTGCGAGGCAGTGGCTCTCTCCAGGGGAGACTTGCGGAATAGTCCCATACCAGCTCCAGGTGGGCTAATTTAGCTGATCTGCCGCTTGAAGAACGTGAGGCAGGCGTAGTCCCTCACCTTGCCCGTGAAATGGCCGGTCAGCGGAACGGATCCGTTGCTGACCAATCTCCCAGCCTGGCCGCCGGCCGTCTGGTTCAGGTACGCCCGGAAGCTATCGGCCCTCTCCCGCTGACGCTTGATGCTCCAGCGGTCGGGGATGTTGACGGTTTCGGTATAGTATTCCACGTTGCCATTCTTCTTCCTCTCCAGGCTCAGTACGGCTAGCTGAAGAAGTTGAAGATCTTGAAGAGGCCCATGAGCATCCAGAAGGCCAGGAAGAATACGTACAGGAAGCACAATCCGACAGTTGCGCCGGTCCCGGCGACCGCCTTGCCAGCCGGGGCCAGGTCGTACCACGGGATCGTCCCAAGGCGGGTGATCGCCCAGATCGCTATTGCCAGGCCGAGGAGCAGCAGGCCGAGGATGAAACCACCGACTCCCCGGATGCCGAAGAAGCAGGGCATCGATAGGGCGACGCAGCCGATTCCAGCCCAGCGCAGGCGGATGCCATCCACCGGGGACCTACCCCGGAAGGTGAGCGGCAACAGCGGCGGTGAGTAGGACGGATCAGTCATGGCGATCTCCTTTCGATTGGGAAGGGTTCTAGCTGGGTTCGCCTAGCGGATGGCGTCGAGTAGCCGTTCCGCTGTTCCGGTAGCAACTCATGACGTGAAACGGCCCTGTTGCCAAGCCGGGAGTGTCGGCCATCAGTTCCGCCACTATTCCCTGATCCTCTCCCGGGATTGGCAAACATCTCGGGGCGAAGCGTGGCTAGGAGCCGGGCTCGCGCATAATGCCGTGGCCTGCCCGCCAAGTAACTGATCAGCGGTTCATCGAACATCGAACAGCGGGGAATCGCGGCCCGGCAGTGGCATAGTTCGGCTCATTTTATCCCTCAGATATCTCGCTATACGGGGCAGGATGAGTTCCTTACACTATGTTCTATTCTGGAGCGTTAGGCCAGGGTAAGGCCGGTTGACTGACGAAACAGGAAACAGGAAACCGGTGAAGCGAGTTGGCGGCGACTTCGGAGAGGAACTCCGCCGCCAACGGATGGCTGCTGGTTTGTCCTGCGTGATCTGGCCTCGCTCGTTCACTACAGCCGCGGGCACCCGAGCGAAGTCGAGACCGGCCAGATGTCGGTCGGCCCAGAGCTGGCACGGCTTGATGATGCCGCGCTGTCGCCGACGGCGAGCTGGTTGCGGCGGCCGGGCTGGGGCGCCAGGCCGGACCGCCAGAGTCGGCCAGAGGCCAGTCAGAACTGGACGTGAGGCTCAGTCACTTTCAGGTCAGCCACGCGGAACTGGCGTCGGCCCGTTCCGTGAGCTGTTCGGCCAGTGCCGGCAGCTCGGGCTGCGGATGACCTGCTCGGCGGCTCGGCGCACCTGCCCCCTCACCCGGCCAGCAGCAGAGCGAGCTTGCGCTCAGCGCACAGCGCCAAGCCGTCGGCTAGTTCATGCTCGGCCTGACCCCCGGGGTGGCGCACGAGGACACCCGGGGCAGGTGCTGGGGATCCGGGACAGCGCAGGCAGATGCCGGGCATGGCGAAGCGGAACGGGGCTGACCTATGCAGGCGGGCAGGGTTACCGGAGGGCGTGGCGTGGGTGGACGTGTCAGCAGGGTCGGGCTCTGCATTGACCCGCGTCTTCGGGCTGCCACCGCCATCGTCCGGCCCGATCACCAGATCGATGCCGTGCTCGCGCAGAACATGGTGGGAGATGGACACGCGCGGCCGCGTCTGGCAGGCGTGGCGATGGGCCTTCAATGGCGACCACCGTTGACGCTCAGCCCTGCCCTGGGTCAGTGCCCTCCGTGAGCAGATCCTGGCCGAACGCCGCGCCGCCAGCCCGCATCAGGTTTGGCAAACCGCTCAAGCTGATCCAGGGGAGATCGGCAGATCTCATATGACTCTTTCCTGAGTGTCCGTGTGTCACTAGTATGGCTAGTGTGTTCTGACTCGCCAGATTGGTCTAGGGGAACCACCCGCTACACCCCGGCCAGGAAACAGGAAACCCGGGGAACTTATGCGCCAGGTGGGTATGGATTTCGGCGAGCAACTACGGTGCCGACGCATAGCAGCAGGTCTGTCACTGCGAGAACTCTCGGCTCGAGTGCACTACAGCCGCGGATATTTGAGCAAGGTCGAAACGCGCCAGGCACCCGCGAGCGTCGAGCTGGCGCGGCTCTGCGACGCTGCGCTGCGGGCAGGCGGTGCGCTTATCGCGCTGGCCCAGCCTCGCGTGCGGGTTCAGGCGGATGGCGAGCTGGCCGGCGAGGCGTGGACCGTGACTATGGATCCAAGGGCAGGAAGCTGGTTTACCACTGCCCACGCCCCCGGCCCGGCCGGCCCACCGGGCGAACTCAGGCTCGCAATGTCCATGCCGCGACAGGCGGACGGGAACCCGTCCGATCAGGCCACGGCTGAGGCATTCCGTTCCTGGTTCGGTCAACTCCGTGCTCTTGGCCAGCAAGTCAGCCCGGGCGTTCTGCTGCCGATGCTGATCGTACAAACCCACACCCTGCGGCAACTGGCCGGGTCGGCGCGGGGTGCCGACAAGCGCGCACTTCTGCGGCTGGCTTCCCGGTATGCCGAATACGTCGGCTGGATGTCTCAGGAGGCTGGCGACGACCGCGCTGCCCTGTGGTGGACCGACCAGGCGACACACTTCGCCGTCGCAGCTGGAGACCCGGTCATGGGTTCATACGCGGTTGTGCGGCGTGCGCTGATCAGCCTTTACTCCAATGACCCCGCTCAGGCGATCAGCTTGGGCCAGCGTGCACAAGCGGACACCCGGGCACCCGCGCGGGTCAGGGGACTAGCCGCGTTGCATGAAGCACAGGGTCATGCACTGGCCGGGGGATACGACGATTGTCATCGTGCGCTTGAGCGCGCCCGTAGGCATCTCGCGCAACATGACGACGAGCCGACTGCATCCATTCTAGGGACCAGCACGGTCGTGGATCCGGCGAGCATGGTGGCCGGCTGGTGCCTGCACGACCTCGGGCGTCCGGGCGACGCCGCGCCGATTCTCAACGAGGAGATCGCGCGCCTCCCCAGTTACGCGTACCGTTCGTGTGCCCGTTTCGCCACCCGCCGTGCTCTGGCTTACGCCACTTCAGGTGAACTCGATCATGCCTGCGAACTCACCCATCAGCTTCTCCCCGATGCACGGATCGTCGCCTCCGCCACTATCCGTTTTGACCTGCGCCGACTCGCCCGCGCACTCGGCCGGTGGCCGCGTCACCATGCGGTGCGCCACCTGCAGCCCCACCTCGATAGCGCCCTGGCGGGCGGTCGTCAGCTCACCTAGCGACCATTAGGATCGCTAAGAGGCAGATGCACAGGATCTTCGTCGGCTTCCGTGGGCGGATGACTGCCGCGGTCGGCCCAGGCTTCAACGCAGTCCCCTTCCACAGCGGGGAAATTCCGCGTAGGCCGGGGAGCATGCCGGTCACGAGCAGCCCGCACCTGGGAGGCGATCAGAAGTTCGTCCAGCGCCCACCCGGCCCGCGCGCCCGCGTCGGCGAGGGCGCGGAACTGGCTGGCTGTAGGGGACGCAGAACAGCGGCGTTGTGCCGGTCGGCCAGCAGCCGCACGGGCATCATGCGCCGGGTGTCGACAACTGATCGGCAACTCGCGAAGGAGGGTCCCGCAGCGACCCGCTTCGCTGAGGTTCATCTCGAAAGCCCATGCCCATCTGCCACATTGGGGGCTCTTCGAAGTTAACCGGGATCATGTTTCCGTCCGGTCACCAGGCGTGACTGGCGGGTGGTCGCATTCTGTGATCGCCGGGTGCCGCGGGTGCAGGCCGTGCGGACCCGGCGGCGCTGGTTCACCGGGTTGCGGAAGGAATAGGCCAGGCGGGCCTCGAGCTTGGCGATCCGGTTCAGGCTCTCGCTCCGGGCGTTCGTCACCCCGGTCAGCACCGCGCGGACGATCTCGTCCTCCCAGCGGGCTATGGTCCGGGCCAGGGTGAGCAGCTCGGGGATGTCGTCGTTCTGGGCGCACCAGTCATAGAAGCGGAACAGCCGGTCCCGCACGGCCCGCTCGCAGGGCGCGGACCCGGTGACCCGGGCGCGCAGGTTCAGCACGTCGCGCAGTTTCTCCTTGCCGATCCACGCGGCCAGGATCTCCTGGCCGCAGCGGTCGCCTGCGAGGGTGTCCATGACCTTGCCGAACTGGGCCGGGGCGAGGCTCTCCAGGTTGCGGACCAGCAGGCGCTTGACCCCGTACTCCGGGTCGCCGGACCGGCCGCGGCGGCGGTACTTTTCCCGCACTACCCGCCGCCGCACGTCCCCGGTCATCTTCACGGCGAGCTGGACGACGTGGAACAGGTCCACCACGAGCCGGGCGCGCGGGAGCATGCGGCGGACAGCGGAGGCGTAGATCGTGCACATGTCGATGGCCGCGACCTCGACGGCGTCCCGCCACGCCGGGCCGGCCTGGGCCATCCAGTAGGCGGCGTCATCGGCGGTGCGTCCCTCGACCTGGCCCAGCAGCCCCTGGTCCCCGGCCAGGTCAAAGAAGCAGGTGTGCCACCGGTCGGCCAGCAGCACGTACTCCCCGCTGTCCGCGTCGATCCGCCAGCGCGGCCGGCCGCGGCGGTGCTCATCGATCCCCAGGTGCGCCACCAGGCCCGGCGGCCGGGCGAGCAGCGGATCAGCCTGGCCGGCGAACGCGGCGTGGGCCACCGGCCACGACATGCGCTGCCACCGGGCGGCCTCGGCGACCGTACAGCCCCGCTCGGCGACCTCCGCTCCCGCCAGCTCCCGCAGCCGCGTCGTGAGCCGGCACCCTGGCGGCACCTGCGGGGCCGACTCGGTGAACGTCTTGCGCCCGCACCCGCCGTTGCCGCACTTCCACCGCCGCTTCAGCCAGCACACCGATACCTGGTCTAGGCCCCGCCGCAGGTCACGCGGGCGGGTCAGGACGTACTCATGCACCCGCCCGGAGCGCGTCCCGCAGTCCGGGCAGACCGCCGCGCCCGGGTGATCGGTGACAGCCCACACCGTGACGGTGCCGTCGGCCTCCGCCTCGGCTCCGATGACCTGCAGGCCCACCACGCCGAACAGCGCGGAGGCCGTATCCTGGACCACGGTGCCCGCGGCTCCCTGATGATCACGGTTTCCTTCAGAAGATCCATGATCTTAGGGACCGCGGGCGTCATGATCACGGCGGCGCGCCCATTCACGGCCCCGCGAACCGGGCACTAGCCCAGGTGGCGCCGCCAGGACCGCAGCCCGGTCCATCCACGCTCAGTGACAGCCGCTGACTGCGCACAGTAGTGGCGCCGTAACACCATCCCGGTTAACTTCGAAGAGCCACATTGGGATCACCGGTTTCCTGTTTCCAATCCCGCGCAAGTGCGTCGTCATCCTCTTGACCAACTACGCAGATCCGCGCAAACTTTACAGAGTAAACGCGCAAACGATGGCAGGTGCGATGGTAACACTGTCCAGAGATAGTCAATGCTTTCGAAAACGGCTAGCTAGCTAACCGGAGCGGGATCTCAATAGTCAGGTGCGAGCGAGCCAATCTGTAGGAGTTCGGGAGGAGTCACCTAGATCTAGCCGTGACCTTTCCTGCCATACACGGGCGTGTTCCGCCCCAACTGTGGTGTTCATTGGCGTCGCGACTCGCTGCGGGCCTGAGCGTTGGGCGCAATTTTGTCCGGGGGCCTACCACCAGGGTCGCAACACCCTAGAAGCCTTGACGATCACGCTCTCGAGGCTTTGCCTTCCACGAAGAACTGTCTGATATGGAGCGAGGTTCCTTTCCTGGGTCAGCAAGGGAGGTCTTGGTGACGAGTTCGAAGGCATCCGGGCCTGGACCAGCGAAGCCGATCGCTGTGCGGTGCGTGTTGGACCTATCATTTCTTCCATGATCATAATTCTTCAGCAAGAATCATACAATCAAGATGAAAGGGCGGGCATGGCTACCTGGGAATACCATATAGAAACCGTAAACATCTCTGACCGCTGGAGCGCCAAGCGTCAGCGCGAGGAGGTCGACAATTTCCGGTCGTATCTAAACAAGATGGGCACCGAGGGCTGGGAGATGATCAGCTACGAGTCGGTGCCCTTGACCGGTCACTTCACCGACAAAGTGAAGGGATACGCCTACCTTACGTTCTTCAAGCGGCAGACAGGCTGAAGCGCGTAGGAGGCGCCATGGGATTGTTCCTGGGGCACTCCTGGGGAGATCCGCCCGCTGAAGACCCTGGCGAGATCCCCAGGGTTATCTGGCGACGGGCCTTCTGGCTGAGGCGATGCCATTCCCAGAGCCGGTGAATGCATGGGGATGCCGCAGGACTCTCTCTGGACCGTGGCGCCCGGTACCGCTCGCGCAGATCGAGGTGCCCCACCCCGCGATGCGTGCCCTCCTCCGGTCCACCGAAAGGCTGACGATGCCAAAGATCTTCATCAACTTCCGCAACGGTGATGGCGAGTGGGCAGCGGAGGCGCTGCGGGTGGTGCTTAAGCATCGTTTCGGCAAGGACAGCGTCTTCCTGTCTCACGAGTCAATCAAAATCGGCGAACGGTGGCCTGACGCCTTGCTTGAGAACGTGGCGACCTGCGACATCTTCCTAGCCTTGATCGGCCCAGAGTGGCTGACCATCAAAGGCAAGGACGGCCACCCCAAGATCTTTGCGGAGGACGACTGGGTACGCCGCGAGATCGCAACCGCCCTCGCCGCCGGACGGACCGTGACTCCCATCCTCCTCGGCGATACCGCACGGCTCAATCCCGCCGATGACCTGCCAGGCGACATCCGCGAGCTAGCCGACTTGCAGGGCCCGCGGCTGGACGTTCGGAAATTTGATGACGATTACGCGGGACTGGAGAAGAAGCTCATGGAAGTTGTACCGGGCCTCAGGTCAGGCACCAGATCTGCGGGGATTAAGGTAGTGGGTGAAACTGTAGTAGCAGGAAACATAGTCGATTCTAAAATTATTGGCGCGGATGTTCCGTCGGGCGCTGGCAATATTGAGGTCATTGACAGGGTAATGGTGAGGGGAAATTTCGAGCGCTCCGAGCACAAACCGCTCAGAATGCGTGAGCCTGATCAGGGAAAAGGCGATCGCGGGTAACCGACGGCACGGTTACCCGCAGCGACTTGTGGTGGCGGTATGGGATTCCGGCAGCGGTGAGCGTCGTCTTTGGCTGCGTGGTTGCGGTACTCGTCAGCCTGGCCACGGCAGTCGGCGCGGGCGCGAGCGCTGTTGGCGGCCTGGCCGCAGGCGTGGTCGCCTGGGCCGGCTGGGAAGGGTGGCGGGCTATCCGTGCCGCAGCTCATGACGGCGGCGCTGCCAACGGAGACAGCTAACTGGGGACGCCGTGGGCTAGGGAAGGGCGATGGACGGACCTGAGCAAGATTCGGGCGGGCAGGAACCGATGCGGGAGATCGCGGACGGCTACGGCGAGTTGTTCGACGAGGATCTGATCCGGGAACTCACCGGTGATCAGCGGCCCGTCATCGCCCGGGAACCGGTGTTGCGGAGGATAACGGACAGCCTCGACGATCCGGCAAGCCGGATCGTCCTGCTGGTCGGTGAGGCTGGCACCGGGAAGACCGGCGTGATCGCCGCGCTCGCCCGGCAGCACCGGCTCTGGCCTCGCTACTTCATTCGCCGTGCGGCGGAGCCCGAGACCGCTTACCAGCACGAGGGCGGGCTGGCTTCCTTCCTGACCGTCGTGGGTCTGCAATTGCGTGCGCGGCAGCCCTCACTTTTCCCCGCCCGTGTGACGCTGGACGAAGACGTGCAGCTAGGCGTGGTTGAGCATGGCACCGACCTGAAACTGTTCGATTTCGGCCGCGTGGTCATCAATCCGTTCACCGAGCTGAACATCCGGCTCCGGGCGAAGGCCACCCGGATCTCCGAAAGCAACCTGACGGTGGTGAGGATCGGCGAGATCATCGATGCCGCCTACGCTGCCCCGCAGGCGCTGGAGCCGTCGGCGCTGCTAGGCCCCGCACGTGAGCTGGCTAGCCGTGACCCGAGCGCACGCCTCGTTATCCTGCTCGACGGGGTGGACGAATTGCAGCTGCGCGACACCTCGGTCGACGTGCTTAATTGGCTCGCGGATCACCCGGAGTTCCCGGCCAATGTGCGCTTCGTGGTCGCGAGCAGGCCGGACGGGCGCCTGAAGCAGCTGACGGCTGGCAAGCACAGCGCGCACATCAGGGAGGTCGGCCTTGACGACCCGGACTTCCGCGCGGACGCGCACGACTTCGCCAGGACAATCGCTGAGGGAGACCTCGTCCGGCAGGTTCTCGGCCGCCTCGATGTGCACCCCGCCGCGTTCGCGGCGTACGCGGCGAAACGCGCGGATGGGAATTTCCAGTACCTGACGCTGCTGCGTGCCATGGTCGAGGCTGCGGCCGACGACCCCGATGCCGACCTGACATGGCTACAGGAACGGGAGGACCGGTGGCCGGACGGCCTGAACGAACTGTATAGGGACTACCTGATGCGGACCCGTGACCGGGTTGGCCGCACCACCAGGGAGACGGGGGCGTGGGAGCAGGTGTACCGTCCCGTGCTCGGGATGCTCACCGTGGCCGAGGCGAGCCTGACAGTGCCGCAGCTCGCCACCTACGGCGGCATCACCACCGTAGGTGGCGAGACATGCCGGACCGCCCTCGACCGGCTCGGCCAGTTGCTGAAGGCCGAGGGCGGCGCCTACCGTTTCGCTCACGCCTCAACCGCGGACTTCCTCGCGGACGATGAGGCCGGGGAGGAACTCTGGGTCGATCCAGGCTGCTGGCATGGCAAGATCACTGATCACGCGTTCGCCAGGCATGGGGCGGACGGGAGCTGGGGTGCCGCTGGTCCGTACCTGCTGACCTACCTCCCGGCACACGCCCAGGCCGTAGGCCGCCTGGACGATCTCATCGAAGATCCTCGCTTCCTCATGGCACCGGGCCTGGATCTGGGTGACCGCGGCATCTTGTCCCTGCTTGGCGCCGCCGGCCGGGCCAAGCCCATCGCCGGGCTGATCCGGCGGGTCCTGCCCATGCTCCGTGACCGCGATGCGGGGACGCTGCCGCACCTGCACTTGTACGCCACGCAGGCGGGCCTTGCCGCCTTCGCGGACCAGGTGGCCGCCCTGATCACCGACCCGTCCTGGTCGCTGCAGTACACCCACTGGCAGCGAGAGAAGGTCCGCGGCGCGATCGGACAGCACGCGGGCGCCGTCAACGCCATCGCCGTGGCCCGCGACGATGAGGGAATTCTGCAGGCCTTTACCGCTGGCGACGACGGGGTGTTCAAGATCTGGAACCTGACGACCGGCACCCACCTGTCTGCGGTCGGCACCAGCTTGGAGAAAGCCGATCCGCGGCGGGTCACCGCCGTGGCAGGCGGCTTGAGCGACGCGGGAACGTCTGTCGTCGTCTCCGGTGACTCCTATGGCACGCTCCGGGCCTGGGACCTGGCTGCGGGCGTGGCGATCGGGCGGCCGCTGGAGTCCTTCGAGAACTGCGGGCGCGCCATCGCGGCCGGCGCCGTCCAGGGTGTCCCCCTAGTGCTGTGCCGGGCCGGCGCCCGGCTGCGGCTATGGGATCTCCGCGACCGCAAGCCGCTCGGGGAGCCGATGCCCGCAGGCAGCGTGTCAGTGTTCGACACTCTCGCCGGCGCCATGATCGAGACACCCGGAGGCGGAGCGCTGGTGGCCGTCCGGCTGGACCCGGAGGTCAACTCCTACGAGGACGACGTCCAGGTGTGGAACCCCTCGACCGGCGAACCCCGGGGGTTCACTGTGCGCGCGACAGAGTCTGCCACGGCGATCGTCCTCGCTAAGCCCGCGACCGACCCGGGGTACGCGATCGTGATCGGAGACATCGGTGGGGGCGTCCAGGCGTTCGACCTCGATACCGGCGAGCAGCGCTGGTATCACCGAGTGTTTGACCGCCCCGTCACCGCACTGGCCGGGGGCGAGCTTGGCGGGCGTCAGGTAATCGTCAGCGGAGACGAGGACGGCAAGATACGGGTGTGGGAACTGGCCACGGGGCGGTTGATCAGCGGCCCGCACCAGGTACCCGACCTCGACGCCGGCATCACGGCCGCCGCCATCATCCCCTCGTGGGACGGCGGCCGACTGGCGCTGGCTGGAAAGAAGCACGTCCCCCGCGATGACCCGTACCTCGACAAGTTGCGGGACTTGGCGGGCAAGTCCGCGGACGATTCGCTGGCGGCGCTCCTCGAAAGCTCCAGTCGCTCGGTCTCTACCACTAGCGAGCGACGGATCGTGATTACCGCCCGTCCCACGTCCGGGCCTGGCCAGCCGGAAGACGCCGACCGGCGCCGGAAGGACGGGAAAGACAAGAAGAACCGGAAGAAGCGGAAGAACCAGGAGGCGCAGTCGGCGACCGCGGGGTCGCCGCTGACCGCGCAGCTGGTCATCCGCCCGGACGGCGTCCTGCACCCGGATAACAACGTCCACAGCATGGTGGTCGCGAACGGCGCTGACCACCGGGTTCTCATCGCCACCGACGGATACCGGGCGGGCGTGTGGAACCTGGCCACTGGAGCGCTTGAGGACGGCCCGTTCTGCGGGCCCGCCAAGCAGGTGGAGGCGGTCGCCTTCGTCCGCGTGTGCGACGAGCAGCGTGCCGTCGGCGCCATCGGCGGAACCCTGCATGCCTGGGGCATCCAGACGGGGCAGGAGGTCCCCGGTCCAGTGCTGCTCGCCGACGACCGGATCAGCGGGCTGGCGGTCACCGATCTGGACGGGACCCCGGTTGCCGTGTGCACGACATTCCGCGACGGCACGCACGTCATCGATCTGGACAGGATGCGGCCAGCTGCGCACTGGCGGGAGGTCGACTACCTCACGTCGGTCGCTGCTGGCGAACTCGACGGGCGGCCCGTCGTCGTGCTGGGCAGCCACGGCAACCCGCGCGTGGTGGTCGCAGACGCGCGAACCGGTGCCTCGCTCTGGTCACCACCTCCTCACCTGCACATCCCTCAGGTCGAGTCCGTCGCGGTTACCCGGCACGGCGGGCGGACGCTGATCGTCTCGGGCGCACTCGACCGGACGCTGCAGGTCTGGGATATGCAGAACGGCGCAGATCCCCAGATCATCCAGGTCGACGGCGACCTCAGTTGCCTCGCTATCACAGAAGTGGACGGCAACCTGGTCGCGGTGAGCGGCGGCAGGAACGGCGAGGTCCGGGTCGTCGACCTCCTTGCACCGGTGCTCGCACCGGACATGATCCCGCCCGTCAGCGCGGTGGCGGTCAGTGGCGAGACGCTCCTGTGCGGCACCGAGCGTGGCATCCGTGTCTTCGGCCTCGCTTCCGGCACCGCGTTTCGCGTCCCAGAGACTGACCTGCGGGATGTGCGGGCCATTGCCACCGGGTCTCTGGGCGGCCGTCCGGTTGCCGTGGCGCTCGAACGCTACGGGCGGCCTCGGGGCCGTGCCTGGTATGTGGACGACGGTGCGCCCGTCCCGTCCGAGTGGATGCCGGAGGACGCGGAAACCGTCGCACTCGCCAGCCACGGCAGCCAGACGCTGGCCATCTTCGGCACGTTCGACGGCACAGTGATCGTCGCCAACTTGGCGACCGGCGAAATGATCCGCGAACCCTACTCCTTCCGCCAACGGATCAGTCATGTCGGCCTGACCATGGTGGCGGACGTGCCGGTCCTCGTCGTCTCCTGTCGTGGAACCGTCTTCGCCCGCTACCTGGACGACTCAGATCGCGAGCGGTTCCCCCGGTGGGACGAGACCGTAACGCCGCCGATCCGCGAGGACAAGGCGCTGCCGAACATGAGCAACGGCTGGGCCACGACCATCGGTGACCTCGGCGGAACGCCTTTCGTAGCGTGCGGGAACGACGACGGGAAAGTTGCGCTCTATGCCTTCCCGCGCGAGCGGCTGGCGGGATCGCCTCTTACCGGGAGCTTCGACAGGATCAGCGCGCTTGCGTTCGGGCGTCAAGGCGACCGGCCAGTGCTGGTGTCTGGCGCCTTCGACGGCACGGTTCGTGCGTGGGACCTGAACGACATCCGCACCGACATCACCATTAGCACCCTGGCCGAAGTCCGCGCCATCGCCCTAGCCGAACCAGACCTGTGCGTAATCGCAACCACCAAAGGCCTCCTTACCGTCGAACTGAAGTTCCCCGACCTCGCTGGTGCACCTGAGCCGATCCGAGTGCCGCGCGGGCTGCCCTCGAACCGTTAGCGGCGTACCTGTAGGACCCTCAAGCACATCTTCGCCAGCAAAGCCAGCCAGTCCATCGCCGACGTTCGACGAGGCCGTCGTGGTTGCTGAAACCCGGGCCAGCGCGTGGCTGAACCAGATTCCACCTCGTCTGGGCGCGTGGTCACCGGCGGCCCGGATCTGGCTGGGGGGGTACGGCTATCGGCTGTCATGCAGCAAGAGGCGCCTGCGCGCGTGCAGCCAGCTTGCCGGTGACCCGGGCGGCGGCAGCCGTCAGGTGTGCCGCCGATCTCCTGATAGAGCGTGTCACCAGGTGACCGGGCCCGTACCGGGTGACGATTTCCGACAGCCGTTCCTCGACCCCCGTGCACGCACCGTCGGGGCTGGTGGTCATGTCGCAGTAGATCAGCGCGCCGGCCAGATCGCCGCGCGCCGACTGGAACTCGCTGAGCAGCTGCCGGGCAATGCCTCGTTCCTCGGCCTCGATGATCGCGCACGAATGGTGGGCCACCAGGCGGCACAACATGTCGCCGGCCTGTTCCACGTCACGCAAGTAGCGGGCGCCGTCGAGGGGATGGAAGCCGGCGGCCCAGGCGGGGTGCGTAGCCGATGTCGTGCAGCCAGGCGGCGGCCTCCAGCAGCCCGGCGTTCTCGCCCAGGATCGGGGCGAGGCTGCGGGCGCGGGCGGCGGCGCCCTGGGTGTGCGCCCAGCGGCGGGGCAGCGTCGTTTCGAGGTGCGCGCGGGCGATCGCCTCGGCCCATGCTGGGTAAGTCCTCATGATTCCGACGGTGTGCGGCCTGGTGTGGACGTTCACGGACGCGGCTGGATCATCTCGGGACGTCGGCGGGCCGTCCTTGTCGATGAGAGCCAGGGCCGGTAGTTGTGGCCAACGGCCCTGACCGGCGGGTGGCTGGCTGGCCAGCATGGAGCCATGCGTTCTGCGGTGGGCGTTTACTGCGTGGCCACCGGGGTGGTCATGGTGGCCTGGTGGATCATCAGTATCCGCGGGGGAGCGCTGCGGCTGCCGGACCGGTCACGGCCGGAGATCGGGCTGCACCTGGCCGCCGAACTGGTGACCGCCGCCCTGCTGGCCGGCGGGGGCGGGCTGCTGCTGGCGGGCGGCAGCGCCGGGGTGGCACTGGCAGGGCTCGGTGCGCTGCTGTACACGGTGATCGCCAGCCCAGGCTACTTCCTGGCCCGCCGCGAACGGGCCCCGGCCATCATGTTCACCGTCCTGCTCGCGGCGACCGCCGCGGCTATCACCGGGCTGCCCCTGATGTGACACGGCACCGGACCGCCGCTGGCAAGCATAGGCGATCCGGCGGGCAGCGCCATCCGGGTCGGTGGCGGGGTGGATCGTGTACACGGGCCGGCTGCGGCGAAGACGGCCGGTAGGCCACCAGAACAGGCCGCACGCGTATCCGACCACGTCCCGTCGCCGGGGAACAGGATCCCGTCCCGGTGGCCGAAGTCCATGCCCACGGTGCGGATGCCCTGTTCGGCGAGGTGCCCGTGCAGATTGGTCAGTGCGTGGCTTGGGGTCACGCCTGCCACCTAGGCTGGTTGGCGGCCTACGCCGGCCAGGAACCTGGCTCGTGCCGAGGCTGCCCGTTTCGTGGTGTCCGGGCGCCATGCCCAGACGTCGACCAGCCCGGGCCGGACCAGGGTCAGGCCGTCGAACCAGGCCCGGATCTCGCCGGCTGCGCGCCCAGTCAGCGGCGCAGTGTCCCCATAGGCATCCTGCAGGCGCCGGATCAGTTCCGGGTCGGTACCCGTCGAGGTCCCGGCGCTGATGACTAGGTAGCTGCCGGGGGGCATCCACTCCCGGAACGTGGTTACCGCTGCGTCCGCTTCTGCCGGGGCCAGAAGTGAAGCACGGACACCAGCAGAACGCATACCGGTGCTGCGCAGTCGATCCGGGTCGTGAGCACTTGATCCGTTAACAAGTCTTCGTGGTCGCGGATGTCTGCTCCAACCACGCTCACTTTGTCATCCACTGCCAGGAGCGCCCGGGCGTGGGCGAGCACCACCGGGTCACGGTCGAGGTAGACCACACGTGCGTCCGGGTTCACTGCCCGGGCGATCTCATGCACGTTCGGGCTGGCCGGCAGCCCAGAACCCAGGTCCAGGAACTGGCCGACACCCTTGCCGGCCACGTAACGGACAGCGCGGGCCAAGAACGCGCGGTTGGCGTGCGCGATCTCGGCCACTTCCGGGAAGTCCTTCTGTACGGCGTCGGCGGCGGCCCGGTCAGCGGCGAAGTGGTCCTTGCCGTTCAGCCAGTAGTCCTACATCCGCGCGATATTCGGCCCGGCAGGCGCCAGCGGATCGTCGTGCCCGCCAGGCGCGGGGGTGAGCGCGTTCCGGAGTTCGTCCAGGTCGGGCGTGACGACCGTGTACGGGCTCAGCCCCGGGGACCGGCCGCGGGCCACGTACCGTGGCTGGCCGTGGCGTTCTTCCTGCCAGATCTGGTAGGCCGGGAAGTCCGCCCGCACCACGGCCAGGTCATCACCCACCGCTGGCACCTCCATCCGGTCATCTCGCACGCCGCCGTCCTGTCCGGGACCGCGTGCACGCAGCGCCGTTCCGAACGGGACAGCATCAGGCTCGCGGTGGAGCGCGGAACGCCGGTACCCCAGCTAGGGACGACTAGGGACGTCTTGAGCTAGAGTCGGGGTTGTCCTCGTGCTTCAGGAGGCGCCGGGCGTGAACGAGAACCTGTGCCGAGCACTCCTCCAGGCGCGTCTGACCGAAGAAGACGTCGCCACCCGCCTTCAGGTCGACCCCAAGACCGTGCGGCGATGGCTGGAAGGCCGCCTGCCCTACCTGCGGCACCGCTGGGCACTCGCCGCCCTGCTCGGCCTCGACGAGACCGACCTGTGGCCGCAACTGCGCGCCGCCGATACGCGGCCCGCCGAGGTCCGCGCCATCTATCCCCGCCTGGACGCGGTCCCCAGAGAGGTCTGGCTGGGCCTGTTCATCTCGGCCAGGCAGGAGATAGGCATCCTGGCCGTGAGCGAGATGCCCTTCGCCACGGACCCGGCGATCATGGCGGCGCTGGGTTGAAGAGCCCGTGCGGGGGGTGAGAGTGCGGATTTGCCTTGCAGGGACGCACTGGCTGCGGGCAGCATCCGGCGCTAGGACCGTCAACACCGCCACCCGGCCGACGCCCGTCGGGCGCGCCGTGCTCTGCGCGCCGTTACGTCAAATCGGCGAGGCGCAGATCCGGCAGCATCGGGCCACCACGTACCACTCGATCTATCGTGCCGATAACCAGCTTCTGGTCAGCCAGCACGGCTACGGCATCCCGGTACTACAGTCCGGGTTTGTGATCTAGCGCCTGCATGATCATCATGTGCGCGGCGTGTCCCGCCAGGTACGGGACGGCCACCTCAAGATCATGTAATCGTGACAAAACAAGATCAGCATGAGGTGGCCGTCGCGGTCATGTTAGGCGACCGGGACTGGCAGGGGAGACTGCTGGCGGAGCTGTGCGCGCTGATCGCCCCGGTGTTCGCGCAGGCCAGGTCGCGTTTCGCGGCGTTCGCGTATGTGGCGGCGCTGCTGGCGGTGGCCGGGGACCGCAAGTCGTGCTGGCAGCTGGGCGAGCAGGCCGGGGACGCGACGCCGCGCCGGATGCAGGCGCTGCTGGCCGAGTACGCGTGGGACTGGCGGGCGGTGCTGGAGCGGCTGCAGCGGTTCATCGTCGCGCACCTGGCCGGCCCGGAGGCGATCCTGGTGCTGGACGAGACCGCCGAGCTGAAAAAGGGCAAAATGACTGCCGGTGTCGGCCGCCAGCATGCCGGGATCACCGGCCAGATCGAGAACTGCCAGACCGTCGTGTTCCTCGCCTACGTCACCGCCCGCGCGCACACGCTGTTCGACTTCCGCCTCTACCTGCCGGAACAGTGGTCCGGGGACACCGCGCGACGCGAACGGGCGCAGGTCCCCGAAGCTGAGGCGTTCGCGACGAAGACCGAGCAGGGCACCGAAATGGTCACCGGGGCGATCATCAGGAAAGTCCTGTTCGCCTGGCTCGCTGGTGATGAGGTGTACGGGCGCAGCTCAAAGCTCCGGGCAGCATGCGGGAAAGCCAGGAAAGGCTACGTCCTCGCGATCCCGGTCAACTTCAAGATCAGCACCGCCGCCGGCCGCAAGGACGCCGCGGTCCTGGCCAGGCTCGTCCCGGCCCGCTGCTGGGAGACCCGCACCTGCGGGCGGGGCTGCAAAGGCCACCGCGACTACCAGTGGGCGATGGCCGCCACGAGTTCCCCGCGGCACTGGCTGCTGATCCGCCGCAAGCTCACCGACCCCGCTGACCTGGCGTTCTTCTACTGCCACGCCCCCGGCCCGGTGTCACTGTCCATCCTGGTCAAGGTCGCCGGGAAACGGTGGCCCGTGGAGGAATGCTTCCAGCAGGGCAAAGGACAGGCCGGCCTGGACCAGCACCAGCTCCGCCTGTGGCACTCCTTCCACCGCCACACCGTGCTGTCCATGTGCGCCCTCGCGCTGCTCGCCGTCGCGACCGCCCGGCCACCAGGCACACCAGTACCCTGGGCCGCAAGCCCGGCCACCGCGCCGCAGCCCGGCCCCGCCACCACTGACCAGCCAGAACACTGGCGCGACACCGGCAAACTGCCCATCCATCCAGGCGAGCAGCCACCCAGGGACATGGGCCTGATCCGCGTCACCGTGCCCGAAGCGCGCAAACTGCTCGCCGCACCCGGGACCTTCCGAAGCTCCTGGAGCACCTGGCGGCGACGCCACCAGGCACGCGCCCGATGGCACCACTACCAGGCACAACTCCAGGCAGCGCCAGCATGACCCGCGCGATCAACCGGGAAGATCACAAACCCGGACTGTAGTACCGGCGCAGCAGTCACCCGTTATCCAGCTCCAGCACACGGGAAGCGACACCATGGCGCCGATGTACCTCGCAGAGTTCGAGCGCCTGTGGGCAGAATCCAGCCCGGTGTGCTAGCGATCCTTGGTCGCTAGCGACCAAGGATCGCTAGCAAAGACGACGAAGCGTCGAGGGCTGCCGAGGGCCCGGCCGCAGACACGACCGCGCAACACCGCCCGTTGGCTGCCGCCTCAGTAACCTCGCACCACTAGTGTACTTAAAATTGATCTTCCTTACATGAGCTAAACTCCCCCCTTACCGTCAGCTATGCGCGATAATGGTGCGCATGAGGCTTTCGGAAGAGCAACTCAGCGAACTGCGTGCGATAGTCAGGCCAGGTACCTATGACGGATCTGTTTCAGCCAGGGCGCAGATAGTCCTATGGCACCACGGGGGTCGCCGGAAAACTGAGATCGCGGAGATGTCTGGTGCGTCGCGGCCAACGATCGACAAATGGATCGACCGGTACGCGGCATACGGGATCGACGGGCTTACCAGCGGAACATCTCCTGGCGGGCCCAGAACGATTCCCGGGCGCATCCGGGGACGGATCCTGGCGCTTACCCGGCAGACGCCGCCGGAGGAGCTCGGGATTTCGCACTGGTCGTCGGGGAAGATGGCCGCTTACATCAAGAAGACCGAGGGCGTCTCGGTTTCTCAGCCGTGGGTTTCGCGGCTATGGCGGGACAACGGGCTTCAGCCGTGGCGGCAGGGAACATTCAAGATCAGCAAAGACCCGGACTTTGAGGAGAAGGTCCGCGACGTGACTGATCTCTATTTAAATCCGCCGGAGGGCGATGCGGTCGTGTCTGTCGACGTCAAGTCCGGTATCCAGGCTCTGGACCGGACGCAGCCGCTGCTGCCGGTCGATTTCGGGAAAAGCGAGAAGCGCACGCATGATTATAAGCGCAACGGAACGACGGACATGTACGCCGGGCTCGATATCGTGACGGTAAGGTTACGGTGGGACTCGCACCGACGCATAACGCTCAGGATTTCCTGCGGCTGATGCGGGAGATAGTCCGGCAGCACCGGGACAAGAATAAGATCCATGTCGTGCTGGACAATGAGGTTTTCTCAGCAACGCTGAATCGGTCATCTGACACATGGCGCCCATACGGGCAGACACGCGGATAGAGGCGGACATCGCCGGAGAGGCGCGGAGCTCCCGGTAGAAGAAGTCTCGCCAGAGAAGTCCGCCTGCCGGGAGACTCCGCGTTGATCACCTATCGTGTCAGACTTGACGTGCCCAGGGAACTGATCCTGTTCGTTTCGCGACTGCTCGCGCGGCGGCGGAAGGAGATCGGGACCCGGAAGAACACTCGCAGCCTGGGGTGTTACCGGCAGGCGCTGTTCGTGCTGGCCTGGTACCGGGATAAAGCGGACATCCCGCGACTGGGGGCGGGGTTCGGGCTGTCGCAGGCGACGTCGTACCGCTACGTAACCGAGGGGACGAAGGTGATCGCTGCCGAGGCGCCCGGACTGGAGGAGGCACTGGAACGCGCCGTGGCCGCGGGGACGCCGTACGTGATCCTGGACGGCAAGATCGTCTCCTCCGACCGGTGCCACGAGAAAACGGTCAGCCGGAAGGGCCGGGAGATCGACTTGTGGTATTCGGGGAAGAAAAAGGACTTCGGCGGGAACATCCAGGGCCTGATGTGCCCGGACGGGATCCCGATGTGGGTCTCGGATGTCCTGCCAGGCAATGTCCATGACCTCGCCGCAGCCCGGGAAACAGTGCTGCCGGTGCTGCGGAATTACACGGGGAAGATGCCCGCCCTGGCTGACTGCGGGTACGAAGGCGCAGGTCACGGGGTTCATACCCCGGCGAAGAAGCCGAAGGGCGTGAAAGAGCTCGATATTAACGCCCGTACCAGGAATATGCTGCTGAGCTCGGCGAGATGCCTGGGAGAAAGAGGCTTCGCGCTGCTTTCCCAGCGCTGGAAGACACTCCAGAACGTCACCGCAAGCCCCAGCGAGATAGGCCCCATCGCGCGCGCAGCCCTTGTCCTGACTCTATTCGAGCACAAGCGGCTCGCGTGAAAGTTGCTGAGAAAACCTCAATGCGTCGGTGCATACGTGCGAGGAGACCAGCAAGTGGCTGGCGGCCCAGGGTGGCCGCGTTATCTTTCATTTCACGCCGACCGGGGCGTCGTGGATGAATCAGATCGAGATCTGGAATGGCATCATCACCCGGCAGCTCATCCGGCGCGGAACCTTCTCATCGGTTAAAGTCGTTAATAACGCGATCGAGCGGTTCACCGCCGACTGGAACGCTGACGCTAAACCATTCAAATGGACGGCGACCGCCGACGAGATTATTGATAAGGTCCGGGCTGTCATCAGCCGGATGGGTAAGCTCCTCGGTGCCACCGAGATCGGGCACGTCATCCCAAGGGCAGCGTACTGTAAGCATGATCAATTCTACCTACACTAGGCGCTCGAGGATGGCGAGAACGGGCCTCATGGGTCGTGGCGTGTAATGGCGCCTGCGCTGCCTCCGTTACATCACTATTGAGAAGCCTCATGATATTAGCGACGTGATTCTTGGATCGCCATCTGGAGCGAGAAAAGCACAGCCTTCATTTGATTTCTGTCGCGACAGTCAAGTTGATACACAGCCGGGGCGCCACGAAGCTCGACGTTCACTGACTTTGACAGCAGCGAAGACTGTGGCGGGCCAACTGCGGCAATGTCCTTTACAAGTATCTGATGGGTATCGCCGATGGCATCGTTGATGACAAGGCGACGGTTCGTCAACTTGCAATGCGAGGGCCCGAGCCGATGGCCAGTACCGTCGTAATACATGACATACTTCAAGTTGAAATCCGCGATAAGTTCTTCATCATCTGACATTCTGGCCCCTGCATTGCCCCAAATGATGCCACCTCACATCATCGTCTCTTCCTGAACTCGCGACACGTAGGCCGGCTAGAAGAAGTCGCTCAAGCTGGCTTTGATTATGAGGAAGAAAACGTACAGAATGTACCACCACACGAATAGAAGGGCGCCTCCTGGGTAAAAAGCAAGCCTTGCCAGCGCCCTACCGCCAGCGCCCAGCGCATTGTATCTTGTCCAGAATTTCGTCCTGATAAATGCTGCCGCCACAATGCCAAGAATGATAAGACCTGGGATGGAGCTAGCAATGTGAAGGGCGGGGCTGCCATATTGCGCGCCCGCTAGGCCAGATGCCATGACCCAGATTCCGATAATGCCTGTGGTCAAAGCGCAGATTGCCTTCTTCCAGTGCCATGGCTCCAGAGGATCGGGCAGATCCGCTCCCTGTACTGGATAAATCTCATTCATGGCACCTATACTCCTCTTAAGCTCTCCTAAAACGGATTAAGTGGATGGAGCAGACACAGCTATCCGGGGCTACAAATGACCCCCAGCTACTGAACATTGGCTCGTATGCGACGCCGGGGTCCCCGCACCAGCCGATCGGTCGGCCCGAACTACGTATATGGCTGTATGCTACCTTTTTACCTATAGTGGAGTGTGTATCCGCACTGTAGAGTGTGCGCGGTTCTGCGTAGCTGATCAAGAGGGGGCGGCGCATTCTCGAGCGATTGGAAACAGGAAACCGATGACCCCAATGCGGCAGATGGGCATGGATTTCGGCGACGAACTGCGCAGAGGATCGCTCCGGGGCTGTCTCCGCGCGATCTGGCAGCGCTGGTGCGTTATGACCGGGGTTACCTGAGCAACGTTGAGACCGGGCAGCAGGTAGGGGACTCTGGTCCTGACCAGTACGCGGTGCAGGTCGGTCGCGGTGACCTGGCGACCGACGTCCGCCAACAGCGACTCCGCAGCCGACTTGATGAGCTGCCCGCGATGCGGCCACGCCGCGTCAATCAGCACCCAGGACGGCCCGGACCGCACAAGGTACACGTTCGCCTCAGTGAGCCCCCGCCCGGTTCGGA
>Ga0307372_10003059_pt1 | contig 27189 bp, 25 predicted proteins | sample OX1MG_FD_202533 | JGI IMG/M metagenome (GOLD analysis project Ga0307372, IMG submission 202533) | Soil microbial communities from Risofladan, Vaasa, Finland - OX-1 | ecosystem: Environmental > Terrestrial > Soil > Coastal area > Acid sulfate soil | place: Finland: Risofladan, Vaasa | collected... | reverse complement strand
TCGCCGTCATCGGTATCGGCATGATCTGTGCCGGATTCAACCTGCTCGCCACCATCGTCAACTACCGCGCCCCGGGTATGACTTGGGGGCGGGTTCCGATCTTTGTCTGGTCGATCTTGGCCACGGCGGCTTTGCTCACCCTGGCCACCCCGACACTCGTGGCCGCCGGGCTGTTCGGCGTCCTCGACCGCACGGCCCAGACTGCCTTCTTCGTGGGCGAGCACGGGGGAAGTTCGTTCCTGTGGGAGAACCTCTTCTGGTTCTTCGGGCACCCCGAGGTCTACATCATGGCCCTTCCGGGCTTCGGCATCGTGGCCGAGATCTATCCGGTGTTCACCAGACGACCGCTCTTCGGCTACCGGATCGCCGCCGCCGGCATGATCGGTGTCGCCCTGCTCTCGTTCTTCGTGTGGCAGCACCACCTCTTCCAGAGCGGGATCAATCCCGACATGCGGCCGCTGTTCATGCTCACCACGGAATTGATCTCCATCCCGACGGGCTTCATCTTCCTGAACACCATGGGGACGTTGTGGAAAGCGAAGATTCGCTATGAGGTTCCCATGCTGTTCGCACTGGCCATGGGCTTCAACTTCCTGATCGGAGGGATTTCCGGTGTCTTTCTCTCGGACGTGCCCGTCGATGTGACCGTGCACGGGAGTTTCTTCGTCCTATCCCACTTCCACTACACGATCATGGGTGGGCTTGTGTTCGCCTTCTTCGGCGGTCTGTACTACTGGCTTCCGAAGATGACGGGGAAGATGATGGACAGACGACTGGGGAAGTGGCACTTCTGGTTGATGTTCATCTTCTTCAACCTGACGTTCTTCCCGCTGTTCTTCGTGGGCCTGCTCGGCCAACCGCGGCGGGTCTTCGAGTACGCCCAGAACCTCCAGACGCTGAACGACATCTCGTCGGTGAGCGCCTTCTTCCTCGGAGCCTCGTTCCTCATCTTCGTCTTCAACTTCGTCCGGTCCATGTTCCTCGACCCGAAGCCGGCCCCGGCCAACCCGTGGCACTCCCTGGGCCTCGAATGGCAGACCCCGACACCGGTGCCCCCGTACAACTTCGTCCGCATCCCGGTGGTGCAGGCTGACCCCTATCACTACGGCACCACCGACGGTCAGGCCGTAGCCGACCTCGGACCCCGGAGCCTGTCGCTGGCCGGGGTGGTCGCCCCCGGATCGTCGGGCGTGCTCGACGCTGACGCGGTGACCGGTGAAGAAGGGTCCGCCGACCCGAGGCCACCGATCGCATGACGACCGAACCCGTCACCGGTAGCGAATTCATGGCCTACGAGGCACCGACCTTGCGCGAGACGCCGGAAGAGATCGAGTACGAGATGCGGTCGGCCGAGGGCGCCATGTGGACCGGCGGTCGCCTCGTGATCGGCATCGGGGCGTTCTTCTTCGCCTCCCTGGCCTTCGCCTACTTCTATCTGCGCTCGACGAACAGCGAGGATCTCTGGCGACCGAACAGCATCACGGCACCGACCAGCATCGGCGCCGCCATCTTTGCCCTGGTCCTGGCCAGCGCCCTGCTGAACGGGTATGGGACCATGCGCCTCCGGCGGGGGGAGACCCTCGATTGGGAGGTCGCCGGCTGGGTCACAGTCCTCGGTGGGCTCATCGCCCTCGGACTGCAGGTATGGGAGTTCACCAAGGTGTCGTTCTTCCCCGGCTCGAGCGGCTACGCGTCGTGTTTCGTCGCCTGGGCGGCCATGAACATCGCCCTGCTCCTCGGGGGGATCTACTGGCTGGAGACGCTGCTCGCCCGTTGGCTCCGCCTGCGGCGGGCCGTGATCGACGACGGTGGACCGGCGCGCTCGACCATGCCGGTGGCCCGATTGTTCCGGGCCAATCTCGAGGGCTGCTGGTATTTCTGGGCTTTCATGGCTCTTGTGAACCTATTCTTCTGGGTACTCTTCTATGTGATGTGACCAGGAACTCCGCTCCACGGAGGCGGAGCTCCGACCAGAGGTGCGCAGAGCACCCGGACGAAAGGTGGTGGACGATGCTCGGGGCCAACAGTCTCGTCGGGGCTCAGGCCCTCACGTTCGCCATCCCGGTCGGAACATTCGCCGTCGTCTGTCTGTGGTTCTTCTTCCAACGTCGCCCGAACCGGTGACCGACGGGGCCGCCGCGGCGCGGCCCGGTGGGCGGTTCCGCCATGGCAGCCTGGCCTGGCGGGGCGAGGGGTCCGGGGGAGCTCGGCTTCTGCTGGCGGCGCTGGCCGTCCTCGGGCTGGTGGCCGCCCTGGTCCCTCCTCTGTCCTCCGAAGCCAGACGGGTCGAGGCTCTCGAGGCCCTGCAATTCGCCCTGCTCGGCATAGGCGTCCCCGCCCTCGTCGCCCTGAGCGCGCCATGGCGGCTGCTCGGCCTGGCCGGCCGACGCACCGGTGCCACCGACGCTGAAGGCAACGCCGTCCTCGAGCGGCCCCGGATGGCCGACCGGGCGGCGGCCACTCGGCGCCGTCACCCGCGCCTGGCGCGCGGCCTCGCCCCGGTGGCGCTGGCCACGTCCGTCTTCGTGGCCTGGCGCGTGCCCGCCATTGTCGACGCCCTGGCCCGTCATGGCTGGCTCTCACTGGTCGAAGCGGTCACCCTGGTGGGTGCCGGGACCGGCCTCTGGCTCGAGCTGGTCGAGTCGCCGCCGTTTGCGCCCCGCCTGACGCGCCCCCAGCGGATTGCCGTGGCCGCCATCGTGATGTGGACGATCTGGGTGACCGCCTACATCGTCGGCATGTCGCACACCTCGATGTACCGGGCCTATGCCCATGTCGCCGGTCGCGACCTCAGTGTGTCGGCGGACCAGGCGTTCTCCACCGGGATCCTGTGGCTCGCGTCTCTGTGCGCCTTTCTCCCCCTGATCTTCTCGAACCTCATGAAGTGGCTCCGAAGCGATGAAGACGCCGACGCTGCGCTCTACCGGCTGGTGCGCGACGGCGACGCGGGGTCGTCTACGGATTCCGCACGCCAGGCAGAACCTCATGGGAGAGGTTGAGCGGGGGAAGGTTGGTCTTGAGCAACCGGCCGGCGGCGTCGATCTCCGATGTCGCTCTGTCGCGATCCTCGGCCAGGAGTCGCTTGTCGGTATGCAGGGCGGACCCGGCTCTTCTGTCCGCCGGGTGCGAGGTCAGTGTCTGGACCGCCGCTATCGCCCCCAGGGCATCCGAGGTGGCCCAGACGGTCACCGTGTTCAGCGCCTGGCCCACCTGCCGGCCGGCCGGTGATCCGAGAAGGTTGATGTCGGAAAGGGCGAAGATGCCCGAGTTGGTAAACGAACAGGCGTTCAGGTCATCGCGCAACAGAGCCGGGATCTGCGACCGGTGGGCGGCACTCATCCGGCCCGATTCGTCGGCGTAGAGCGTCAGGGACTCGCGGACGGCGAAGAGGCACGAAGCCACATCCGTGTTGATCTCACCGATGACGGTGGACTCCCCTTGGATGTCGCTTCCCCGCGACGCGGGGGTGGGGAGATCGCTCAGGACCGCAGCACCGATCACGACCACGACGGCGGCGGGGACGAGAAAGGCCCGGTGCCGGTACCAGGGGCCCTTCTTCTGGTCGGGATCGGGTCCCGGCAGGGCGCTGCGGTCCGTGGTGGCCGGCGGGGCCACGCCGCTCACTGCGTGCTCCGGAGCAGCCGGGCCGCGTAGCTGGCGATGCCCTCACCCCAACGGGCGATGCTCGCCGACGGCAGGCTGAACGCTCGCGTGGCGCTCTCGTCGGCGAAGGGTGTCGCTTCGTACCGGAGGTGGCCGCCGGGATCGATGAAGTACATCACGTCGTTGTGGGCGACGAGGCCGGTGGAGCGGGCCACGTTGACCGTCACGCCGTAGGCCTTCCAGACGGGGGTCAGGTGCCGAAGATTCGATGTCAGGAAATGCCACGATGGAAGCGTCCCGAGACCGGCCTGCGTGACGGCGGCCGAGGTCGCAACGGAGGAAAGCGCCACCGGGTCGGTGTTCACGGTCAGGAAGACCACGTGGGAGGCCTCGGGGCCGAGGTCGGTGGCGGCCTGGCGGATCTCGGCCGACATGACCCGACAGATGTCCTGGCAGCGCGAGTCGAAGAAGGTCAGGACGACGACGTCGCCGGTTGTCCCGGCCAGCGAGACTGCATGGCCGGCCTGGTCGACGAGCGATATCGGGGGTGCCGGCGTCTCCGGCAACCGGGTGATCCCCATGAAGTACGAGAGTGGGGCGCCGACCTCGGGTGTCGACGGTGCCGCCCGCGGAGGCGCCACGGCCGCGGCCACAGCTGTCGGTGTCGTTGACGGCGTGGCGGTCGACGCCGGGTTCAGGCCGACGCTCGAAAGCAGTCGCTCACCGAGTACGCCCCCGATGGCCAGCACGGCGAAGAGACCGACGACGATGAAGGTGAAGTTGCGAGGCACTTTTGGGTCCGACCGCCGGAAGGCGGCGGCGCGCTCGTCCTCCGACAGCGGCGGCACCGTCGGTGGTTGTTCGGTCACCTCGGTGGACACGATGGCGCTGACGTCGTCCGGGATGATCTCAGTGGATCCGGACGATGGCGTCGATTCCCATGGCGACGAAGAGAGCGGTCAGGTAGGTGATCGAGAAGCCGAACAGTTTCATGGCCCGACGAGGGCTCGGGTCCCGCAAGAGGGCCCAGGCGTAGACGAAGAAGACGGCGCCGAGAATCAGGGCGGCCACGAAGTAGCCCAGGTTGAGGTGAGCGGCCGGTGCCAGGAGAAGTGAGGCCGCCCACAGCACCACCACATAGGCCACGATCCGGCGGGTCACGACGGGGAGCTCGGCCACCGACGGGAGCATCGGCACACGGGCGTTCGAGTAGTCCTCGCGGTAGCGGACGGCCAGGGCCCAGAAGTGGGGTGGGGTCCACAGGAAGATGATGGCGAACATCACGAACGGGGCGAGCCCCAGGTGGCCGGTCACTGCGCTCCATCCGACAAGGACCGGGACAGCCCCGGCGGCCCCGCCGATGACGATGTTCTGCGGCGAGGACCGCTTGAGCCACATGGTGTAAACGCCCAGGTAGAAGGCGGTGGCAGAGGCAGCGAGCACCGCTGAGAGCAGGTTGACGGTCGACCACAGCAAGACGAACGCCGCCACCTCCAGCGTGGCGGCGAAGACGGTCGCCGCCCGGAGGCTGATCGCCCCCGTCACCAGGGGTCGGTTCCTTGTCCGCTCCATCAGCGCGTCGATGTCTCGGTCGTAGACCATGTTCATGGCGTTGGCTCCGCCGGCCGCCAAGGCGCCGCCGGCGACAGTCAGGGCCATCAGGCGGAAAGAGGGGACGTGGCGGGCGGCCACGAACATCGTGGGGACCGTCGTGATGAGCAGCAGCTCGATGATCCGGGGCTTGGTGAGGGCGACGTAGCTCTGCCAGCGCGCCAAGACAGGGGTGCGCCGGCCGACGATGTGCAACTCTCCGACCCCCAACCGGTTCGGCACGCCCGACATGTTACCCGTCCAAGTCTCTCCGTGCGCTGGTCGGAGGCCCTCGGAGGCGGCCGGCCCGGTCTCTTCCGACCCGGCGCCGCCGCCCAGGACGAACCCGCTCCAAGGACACCGATCGGTGGCAGGGTCTACGCTGTCGTCGTGCGGAAGCGCTGGCTGTCCCGCAGGGCGATGTTCCTCCATGTCGAGTTCCTGCTGCTCGCATCAGCGTGCCTGGCCGCCGGTTGGTGGCAGGTGACGAGAGCGCTGTCCGGCAACGGCCTCAGCTGGTTCTACTCCGCCGAGTGGCCGGGCTTCGCACTGATCGCCATCTACGGCTGGTGGCACCTCATCCACGAGGATCCCGAGGCGTTGAAGGCCCGCAAGCAACGCCCGCCCGAATGGGACGCCATGGACGGCGCGTCCGCCGGGGACCCGGTACCGGGTATGAGCGTCGATTGAACTCGTCGCCCGGCTGACGGCTCCGTGGCCACGTGCCGGCCGGGTTCGTGGGCCGGGTTGCCCGGTGCCCGACGTTGCGAGTCACCGGGCAACCCTTGCGATTTTTGTGGCGGCGTTACGCCGACGCCGTCGAGCCGGAGCTCGTTCTCGAGAAGCCGGCGGTCCCGGAAGAACCTCCGCGGTCCCTCGCCGGCATGTCCAATTGCTCGTTCCCGGCGTGGAGCTTGTCGATGCCGGTCGTTGCGTTGTTGGTCGCCGTGCTGAAGGTGACGGTATCGCCGACGGCCAGATCGCTGAGCGTCGCTTCACCGTTCTTGTCGATGTCGCTCGTGCCGGTGACGGCGTACGTGGTCGTGGCCGTGCTCGTCTCGATGGTGACGTCCGCACTACCCACGGCGGTGACCGTGCCGCTCAGGGGGAGCGGGCCTCCGGGGCCTCCAGGACCTCCGGGGCCACCTTTGGCGGGCATGTCGAGCTTCTCACTCCCGGCGTGGAGCTTGTCGACGGCGATGGTGCCCTTGGTGGTCGCCGTGCTGAAGGTGACGGTATCGCCGACGGCCAGATCGCTGAGCGTCGCTTCACCGTTCTTGTCGATGTCGCTCGTGCCCGTGACGGCGTACGTGGTCGTGGCCGTGCTCGTCTCGATGGTGACGTCCGCACTACCCACGGCGGTGACCGTGCCGCTCAAGGGCAGGCCGGCCGGCGGTGCCGGAGCCGTCGTCGACCCGGTACCCGAAGAACTCGATGACGCGGTACTCGATGACGGGGTACTCGATGACGGCCAGCTCGATGCGGAGGCACTCGATGACGCGGCGGTCGATGTCGAGGTCGTCGCCGCACCGGCGCTGAGGGCCGTCGACGCGATCCCGGCGGTGGCGCCGAGTCCGAGCAGAGCCAGCCCCGAGGCGATCAGCCGGGGTTTGCGGCGAAGGGATCTCGGCGTCATGTCGATCTGTTCGTCCATTGATGTCTTCCTTTGGTCCGTGTCTCCCGGGTTGGAGACAAAGACCACTGTGGGATATCGACCTTCGGGCCCCAGCAGGACGACCTGGGAGTCGCCTGTCAGGCGCGCCGCAAGTGAGTTTGCGCGGATCTCCTCCGGTCGGCGCTTGCGCCGCTGGAGGGGTCTTCTGACAGTTACACCCCCTGCCACGATCGAGAGCGTGATCTCCTCCGACCGACCGGCACTCAAGGTGGGATCCTCCAGGCTGCTGGTCGACGGCACCGACGAGACTCTCGTCCGCAAGGCGGAGTTCTCCTTGTCCCCGAGCCGATGCCAGGCCCGGTCCCTCGGGACCCTGGTGCAGTGGTCCCGAGACGTCTGCAACGGCTCCCCCGAGCACCGCCGCCATGCCTGGCCCATGGCAAAGCGCCCATCAGTCGGTTCGACCCGTTCAACGAAGTGCCGTCGTTGCGTGAGGTGTGTCCCCAGGTGGCCCGTTTCGGTAACCAACCGGTGCGGGGGGCGATTTCACGGGTCGACGAGGCCTTCGCCGCGTTCTACCGCCGGGCCAAAGAGGGCCAGACCCCGGGCTACCGCCGTTTCAAGTCCCATCGACGTTCGGGGTTCGGTCCGTCGTCTTCCGCCGCCAGCGGCGCAGTCGCCGGGGCGAAGGGAAAGTGCACGGTGAACGTCGTCCCTACCCCGGGTTGTCCTTCGGCGGACACCGTTCCGCCGTGACCGGCCACGATGGCGCTCACGATGGAGAGGCCGAGCCCGGCGCCTCCGTGCAGCCGCGACCGGGAAGGGTCGGAGCGGTAGAAGCGCTCGAAGATGAGCTGGGCCTCATCGCTGTCCATGCCCGGACCTGTGTCGGCCACCCGGATCACGGCGCCAACGGTGTCCCTTCCCACTGAGACGCGGGCCGTGGTGCCGGCCGGAGTGTGGGCCCGGACGTTACCGAGCAGATTGTCCACGACCTGACGGATGCCGGTCGGGTCACCCATGATTTCCACCGGTTCGGTCGCCTCGAAGGTCACCGGCCATTGCGGACCCACGGTGGACGCCGTCTGGACGGCTTCGGCACACAGGGCCACCAGATCGACAGATTGGTATTCGAGCGGGCGGCGCTCGTCCAGACGGGCGAGGAGGAGCAGGTCGGCCACCAGGCGTTCCATCCTGCCGGTTTCGTTGCGGATGCCGTTCATCAGCCGCTCGAGGTCGTCCTTGTTCTCCGACGCACCACGTCCGAAGAGCTCGGCGTAGGCGGAGACGGCGGCGATCGGGGTACGAAGTTCGTGCGATGCATCGGCGACGAACCGCCGCAGTCTCTGTTCCGAGTCACGGAGCCGGCGCTCGGAGGCCAGCCGGGCCTTGAACGCCGTTTCGATCCGGGTCAGCATGACATTCAGGGTCCGGGCCAGACGGCCCACTTCGGTCTTCTCGTTCTCGCCGGGGACTCTTTCCGTGAGATTGCCGGCGGCGATGGTCTCGGCCGTCCGTTCCATGTCGAGCAGGGGGCGGAGCCCGAGGCGTACCAACCAGAGGCCACCGATGAGGGCCAGGACCACGCCGCCGGCGCTGGCCACCAGCTCGACGAGCAGGAGCTGATGGAGGGTGCTCACGGTGTTGCCCAGTGGTTGCGCCACGATGAGCTGATTTCCGTCTTTCAGGATCGAGGCACGGACCCGGAAGTCGGGGCCGCCGGCCCGGGTGGCCGGCGTCACGAAGTAGGCGACGTGTTCGCCGTTGCGGGCCCTCGTGAACCCGGTGATGGTGCGCGGCAACTGCGGCGTGTAGTTGGTGTCGTTCACATTGGCGGCGCAGATCTGCGATCCGACGATCGCACCTGTCGGTGTCCGCACCTCTACCGCTTGGACCTCGATGGCATTGGACGGAGGTTGGTTGTCCTGGTCATTGACCCCAGGGCCGGAACCGACGGACGGGTTTGCCCCGGGGACGGCTTGGCCCGGAATGGCGTAACAGGACAGGGTGTGCCCGCCGTTGAGCCACGCTTCGATGCCGACGTGCGACTGGTCGAGTTGCTGGTCGATCCGCTGATAGAGGAAGGACTGCAGCGCCGAGTAGGTGACGACGTTGGCGATGGCCAGTGTGACGATGGTGATGATCCCGATGGCGATCAACAACCGGGCGCGGAGTGACATCAGCTAATCCGCGGCGGCTTCACGCAGGACGTAGCCGACCAGGCGGACGGTGTGGATGACAGGGGGACCGAGAGCCTCGAGCTTCTTGCGCAGATAGCTGACGTAGGTCTCCACCACGTTGCCGTCGCCGCCGAAGTCGTAGTGCCAGACGTTGTCGAGGATCTGGGACTTGGACAGGACGTGGCGGGGATTGATCAAGAAGAAACGAAGCAGGTTGAATTCGGTGGCGGTGAGCGAGACGGCCTGTCCGGCCCGGGTCACCTGGTGGGCGTTCTCGTCCATCTCGATGTCGGCGAAGCGCAGCAGCCCGTCGTCGGGCTCGCCCCCCACCCGCCGGAGGATGGCGTGGACCCGGGCCACGATCTCGGCCAGGGCGAAGGGCTTGGTCACATAGTCGTCACCCCCGACCGTGAGTCCGGCCACGCGGTCTTCGACAGCGTCCCGAGCGGTCAGGAAGAGGATGGGGACACCGACGCCGTCGGCTCGCAGCCGCCGGGTCACCTCCAGGCCGTCGAGGTCGGGCAGCATGATATCGAGCACGATCAGGTCGGGCGGATCCTCCTGGGCGGCGGCGAGCGCCAGCCGGCCGTTGACGGCCTCGCTCACCTCGAATCCCTCGTAGCGCAGCGATGTGGCCACGGCGTCCACGATCGACGGTTCGTCGTCCACGACCAGGATTCGCTGGGTGCGGGTCGACTCCACCGGTCGTCCCCTTCCTGTCCGAGCCCGGCCCCGTTGACCTGTGCGTTCTTCCAGCATCGCACCGGGACTTGGTGGCCGAATGTGACCCGGCTGTGAGCCCGCTGTGACCGAGAGGCGGTGACCGGGAGTCGACGGGCTCGGCCGATTCACAGGCGGTTCCCAGCGGGGTCGGGGCGGGCTCTTGAGTGCGCCTTGTCCAATGACGGCACCAGAGAAGTCGAAAGGTCGGCGCTCGCACGAGAAGTCTGACCGACCGGCGCACCAACCTCGAGAAAGGAGACGAAGATGTCACACTCACCCCCCCCGAAGCGGCCTCCTCGTCAAGCCGAAACGCACCGCGATCGGGCCATGATCCGGGTTCGCAGGCTCACCGCCATGGCCGGCGTCACCGCCGGCGCCGGGGCCGTCGGACTAGGCGTGCTCGTCTCGGGCGCCGGCACGACGCCGGCGGCCACGGCGACGACGGTCGGGTCGTCGGTGACCCCGGCGACGACTGCGTCGAACGCATCGGCCACCACCAACACGACACCGACCACCACCACGACCACGAACGCGCCGGCCACGACATCGGGTCAGACAGCGGCGCGGGCTTCGACGTCGGCGACGACATCGAACCAGGCGCTGCCGAGGACGTCCACCAAGACCTCGACCAAGACGTCGGAAGAGACGTCATGACCGACCAACTCCTCGAGTGGTCTGCGCCCGATGTCCCGGTCGACACGGTGACCGCGATGGGGACGACCGCCGGCCGTTCGATGCAGGCCATCGGTACCACGGCCGAGGTGATCGTGACCGACCCCGCCTCGGCCGACAAGGCTCTGGCCCTCTTGGCCGACGACCTCAGGGCCCTCGACGAGGCATGCAGCCGGTTCCGCCCTGACTCGGAGATCAAGCGGCTGGAGAAGACGAGCCACGGACAGCCCGTGGCTGTCAGTTCACTTCTGTTCGAAGCGATGGGGGTGGCGTGTGCCGTCGCTGAGCGGACAGCCGGAACGGTGGACCCCACCACCGGTTCAGCCCTGGTGGCGCTCGGCTACGACCGTGACTTCGGCGACATCGGCGAGTCCGACCGCGGTGCGCAGGACCGACCGGTGCCGGCACCGGGCTGGTGGCAGATCGCGCTCGACCCGGTCACGCGCACGGCGGCCATCCCCCGGGGTCTCCACATCGACCTCGGGTCGAGCGCCAAGGCGTGGGCCGCCGACCGGTCGGCGGCACGGATCGCCAGGGGTCTCGGCTGCGGGGTCCTGGTCAATCTGGGAGGTGATGTGGCCGTGGCCGGTCCCGCACCGACGGAAGGATGGCCGATCGGCATCGGCATCCGAAGCGACACGCCGTCCGACGAGGCCGATCTGGTCCTGGCCGTCTTCGCCGGTGGGGTGGCCACGTCGGGGACCACCTGCCGCACCTGGCGCCACGACGGTCGGCTCGTGCATCACATCGTCGATCCCTGGACCGGGGAGCCCGCCGCTGCCGTCTGGGCCCTGGTGTCCGTTCTGGCCCCGACCTGTCTGGAGGCCAACGCCTGGAGCACGGCCGCCGTGGTGTGGGGTGAGGACGCTCCCGGCAATCTGGCCGCCCACGGGGTGTCCGCCCGCCTGGTGCGGGCCGACGGCGATGTGGTGACCGTCGGTAGGTGGCCCACCGACGCCGGAACCGAGATGACCTCGTTCGACGACACGAAAGGAACGGTCGACCGATGCTGGCCGTGAGCTCGACGAGCATGTGGTACACGATGCGAGCCACCGGCGTCGTGGCCCTGGTCCTGCTGAGCGGCACCATGGTTCTCGGACTTCTCACCGCCGCACGGTTTCGCACCCAGTCGTGGCCCGCCTTCGCCAATGCCGATCTGCACAAGCGGATATCGCTCCTGGCCATGGTCTTCCTGGCCATCCACGTCCTCACGGCCGTCCTCGACAGCTATGTCCATGTGGGATGGGCCGCCCTGGTCGTGCCGTTCGCCTCTGCGTATCGGCCTCTGTGGACGGGCCTCGGCACGGTGGGTGTCGACCTGATGGCGGCCGTCGCCATCTCCAGTGCCCTGCGTCAGCGGATCAAAGCCCGCACCTGGCGTGCCATCCACTGGCTGGCCTACGGGAGCTGGCCCGTGGCCATGGCCCACTCCCTCGGGACGGGCACCGACGCTTCGAAGCTGTGGATGGACGCCCTTGCCGCCCTGTGCTCGCTGTCGGTTCTCTCCGCCCTGGCCTGGCGGATCCGTGACCACCGACGGAGCAGGGACCGGGCCCTCTCGGTGGGCCCGACCACCCGGGCCGTCACCCCGGTTGTCCTGTCGGCCACTACCCGTCCCGACCAGCGGCGTCGCCCGGCCGGCGTTCTCCGATAGCTCCCCGCCACCACCCATTCGAAAGCCCCATTCGAAAGGATCGACCATGAGCATCACGATGTCGCAGACAATCGACCGCCCTTCCACGACAGACGACCCCAGAACCGGCGATCGCGCTACCCACACTCCGGGGGGCCACCGGGGCACGCCGCGACTCCTGACCGGCTCCGACGTCGGGCTGGCCGACCATCTGGCGACACACGGAGCGCTCTTCATTCCGGCCGGGAACGACATGGGATGGAGCACACAGATCTGGGAGGCCGTGTCGGCCTCCGGGATCCGGGGGCGGGGCGGGGCGGGCTTTCCCTCGGCCCTCAAGTGGAATGCCGTGCGACAGGGTCGCCGACAACCCATGGTGGTGGTGAATGCCATGGAAGGAGAACCGGCCAGTCGGAAGGACCGCACGCTTCTGGCCCACGCGCCGCATCTGATGTTGGACGGGGCGGAGGTGGCGGCCGCTGTGGTCGGTGCCTGCGAGGTGGTGGTCTGCGTGGCCCACGACAACCCGGTGGCCGCCGCCTCGGTCGAGCGGGCCGTGATCGAACGCGAGAGCAGTGGCCTGGCCCGATTCCGCATCTCGGTTCTCCGCCCGCCCGGTCGGTACGTGAGCGGCGAGGAGTCCGCTCTGGTGGCGTGGCTCGACCATCAACGGGCGCTGCCGCAGCTGCGTCTGGACAAGTCCGTCCCGCTCCAGGTGTCCCGACGGCCGGTGGTGCTGCACAATGCCGAGACCCTGGCCCAGATCGCGCTGATCGCCCGACACGGACCGGAGTGGTTCCGGCGTCAGGGAACGCCGGAGGCACCGGGCTCGACTCTCGTCACTGTCGGCGGCGCCGTGCGCTCGCCCGGGGTGTTCGAAGTCGAGCTCGGGACCCCCGTGATCGACATCCTGCATGGTGCCGGGCTCGATGCCGAGTTGTCAGGCCTCTTGCTCGGCGGGTACGGAGGGGCATGGCTCCACCCCTCGAAGGTGGCGACCCCCTTCTCGCCCGGACCGTTGACCGAGGCGGGAGCCACGCTCGGCGTGGGCATCATCATCGCCCTGCCGGTGGGCGTCTGCGGCTTGGCCGAGACGGCGCGTATCGCCCGCTACATGGCCGGTGAGAGCGCCGGCCAATGCGGTCCGTGTGTCTACGGCCTGCCGGACCTGGCCACCGACCTCGAGCGATTGTCGGCCGGCCGGGCTGACGGCCAAATCCTGGACCGCATCCGGAACCGGGCGGCGGCCATCGAGGGTCGCGGTGCCTGCCGGCATCCCGACGGCGTCGTCCGCCTGGTGCGAAGTGCTCTGGCCGTCTTCGTCGACGATGCCAAGGCCCATGCCAACCGTCGACCGTGCCCTGGCCACGCCGGTCACTCCCTCATGACGTTCCCCGACACGACGGAGGCCGCCTCATGGGCGTCTTGAGCAAAAGAGGTCGGGTGGCGCTGCGTCTACGGGTCGACCCGGTGGCCTGCGACGCCTACGGCTACTGCGCCGAGATCCTGCCCGAACGGGTCACGCTCGACGAGTGGGGATACCCCGTCGTGGACGGCGCGCCGGTCGAGCCCCATCTGATGGACCTGGCCACCCGGGCCGCCGCCGAGTGCCCCCGCCGGGCGCTTCTCCTCGAGAGGGTGACGGTGGACGCCTGAACAGACGAGTTCACGCAATGGACATACGGAGGCAGTGACAGAGAGACAACCGTCGATCAGGCTGGTTGCATGCTGGTCCGGGTGGGTTGCCAGTTCGAGTACGAGGTGACGGAGGCCACCGCGTCGCTCTGGCAGGTGCGGCCCCATGCCAACAGCGCACACCGGATCGTCACCGCTTCCTGGGAACCCACCGTCTCCGGCCCGCACCTACCTCGATGCTTATGGCAATGTCTGTGACCGTCTGTCCCTGCCGGTGGGGTCGTCCGTCCTGCGGTGCGACGCCACCGTCGAGGTGACGTCGAGCTACGACGACGCCGACAAGGGTGCCGCCGCCGTGGCCCTCGAGGACCTGCCCGACGAGGCCTTCGTCTACCTCCTGTCCAGCCGATTCTGTTGGCCCGACATGCTGCAGGAGGCGGCCTGGGGTCTGTTCGCGTCGGCCGAACCGGGATGGGCACGGGTGCAGGCGGTCTGCGATTGGGTGCAGGAGAACATCCGCTACGAGGTGGGGGCCAGCACGGCGGTGACGACAGCGCACGATGTCTGGACGTCGCGCGTGGGGGTGTGTCGTGACTTCGCTCAGCTGGGGATCACCTGTGCCGGGCTCTCAATGTGCCGGCCCGTTACGTGGCCGGGTACCTGCCGGACATCGCCGTCTCGCGACCCGACCTGGCCATGGACTTCTGTTCGTGGTTCGAGGTGTGGCTCGACGGGCGGTGGTGGATGTTCGATCCCCGCAACAACGAACCCCGTATCGGGCGGGTGGTGATCGCCCGCGGCCGTGACGCTCTCGACGCCGCCATGGTCACCACCTGGGGATCGGCCGAGCTGCAGACTATGACCGTGTGGGCCGACGAGGTGAGCCGTGCGGGCTGAGAGAGCGCAAGAGAGGCGACCGAAGGTCTGTATCTCCTGGGCCGGGCGGCCGGCCTTCGCGCCCGCTATGTGTCGGGGCACCTGTTGGGCGAGGGCGGATCGCGTGCCTGGGTGGAGGTGGTCATGCGTGATCCGGCGGACCAGACGGCCGCCCGGACGGTGGCCGTGGCCTTCGACCCGACGCACGAGGGTCGCGCCGACGAGGGCTACTTCACAGTGGCGGTGGGACGTGACTACGCCGACGTGGCCCCCACGTCGGGGACCTTCGACGGCGCCTGTCCGGGGGAGCTGTCGGCCCGCAAGCGGCTGAGTCTGGCCGACCGGGGCCGTTTCCCGGCCGCGTCATGACGCCACGGGTGTGTGCGCTTCTTCCAGGCGGTTGACGGCGAGATGGGATTCGACTCGCTCCCGCCAAGCCGGCGAAGCGAGGACGTTCTGTAAGAGAGCCGGGCCGTCGCCGTCACCTCCCATGTCCTGAGATAGCCGGTTCCACGCCTGGCGCTGGGTGGCGCGGGGCCGGGGGGATCCGGGGGCGTCGACGGCAGCGAGGCCGAGGGGGGTGCCCCCGAGAACGCACGCCCCGGCGGTGGTGACATAGCTGAGAGCCGAGTCCAGCTTCTCGCCGTGGCAGTGGACGTCGCTCATTGACCGCAATTGATAGGAATGGCCGAGGTCCTCGGTCTCGTCCATGCGTCGGCGTTGGCGCGGGGTCAACCAGGTGACGAAGACACGGGCGGACGCGCCGGGGGTGTCGAGAAGGGTCGCCGGTAACGACCCGTACGGCGCCAGATGGGCTCCGTAGACGACGTCGACCCCTCGGGCGACGGCGGTGAGGACGGGAATGACCCCATCGGGTGACGCCGGATCGGCGAATTGCCCGGCTCCGAATTTGCGGGTCAGCTGCCCGGGCGAAGCGTTCGATCCGATGGCCAGAACCGGATGGCGTCCCCAGGAATGGGCATCCACGGCACCGGTGGGCGCAACGGGCTCGACCCGACCGACAGACCACACGAAGGAATACGGCGGCACCTCGAACGGATAGTGGAGTGGATCCCACGGGAAGGACACGTCCACGGGACCAGGATATCCGGTACCGATCTGATGACTTCGTCTCGTCCGCCAGCGGGCCGAGCCGTCACCGATCGGCTATGAAAGCATCTGATCGGTCCAAGCGGGATGGGAAGCCGGAGGCCTGAACCCACGCTCATGCGTGCGGACAGGTCCCGCAGGTCGGCCAGGCCGGGAACGAGGAGCGGGACATGCTCGATGTCGCCATCAAGGGGGGGACGGTGGTCGACGGCCGCGGAGCCCCGTCCTCCCCCGCCGACGTGGGAATCCGAGATGGCCGGATCGTCGAGATCGGAGCGCTGACCGAGGCGGCCCGGCAGGTGATCGACGCCGATGGTGCCCTCGTCACCCCCGGTTGGGTCGACGTCCATACCCACTACGACGGGCAGGTCACGTGGGACGACGTCCTGGAACCGTCAGCGTCCAACGGAGTGACGACCCTGGTGATGGGCAACTGCGGAGTGGGCTTCGCCCCTGTCCGGCCCACCGATCACGAAGCCCTGATCGACCTGATGGAAGGGGTGGAGGACATCCCGGGCTCGGCGCTCAGCGTGGGGATGCCCTGGGGCCGGTGGGAGAGCTTCGGCGACTACCTGGACCTGCTCGACCGGGGCCGCTATGCCGTCGACATCGCCGCCCAGGTGGCGCACGGTGCCGTCCGGTTCTACGTGATGGGCGAGCGTGGTGCCGCCAACGAAGACGCCACCGACGAGGACATGGCGGACATGGCCGCGCTGGTGGGCGATGCACTCGGCGCCGGTGCCGTGGGTTTTTCGACATCGCGGACCATCGGCCACAAGGCCCGGTCGGGTCGCCCGGTGCCCGGCACCTACGCGCCCGAGGTAGAATTGCTGGCCATCGCCGAAGCCATGCGTAGCGCCGGCCACGGGGTCTTCGAGGCGATCGTGGCCGGCACGATCGGAAGGCTCGAACCCCTGGGGGGAGAAAGGGCCAAGCCGCTCGACGAGGTTCCGCTGCTGGCGTCGGTGGCGCGCACTAGTGGTCGACCGGTCACCTTCACCGTCGCCCAGCTCTTCGAGGACCCCGGGCACTGGCGTCTGGTGCTCGACGCCGTCGCCGCCGCCAACACCGCCGGCACCACCCTTCGTCCTCAGATCATCCCCCGGTCGGTGACGATCATGACCAACCTCGACACCTATCACCTCTTCATGGGCCGACCCACCTACCGCAAGATCGCCGACCTTCCGCTCGCCCAGCGGGTGGCGGAGATGCAGCGGCCGGAGGTACGTCAGGCGATACTCGAGGAAGCGACGCAGAGATCAGCCGACGTCTCGGCTCCGATAGTGGCGCTCTTCCAACCGGCATTGCCCCTGACATTTCCGCTGACGGATCCGGTGAATTACGAGCCCCACTTCGACGAGTCGGTCTACGCCCGAGCGCAGGCGGCGGGTATCGATCCCATCGCCTACATGTACGACCTGCTGTTGGCCGACAACGGCAAGGCCTTCTACGCCCTGCTGGGATCGAACTTCGTGAACGGGACCCTCGACGTGTGCCGCGAAATGCTGCTCGATCCGAACACCGTGACCGGTCTCGGAGACGCCGGAGCACACGTGAATCTCATCTCCGACTGTTCGGCGTCGACGTTCCATCTCACGCACTGGGCCCGTGACCGGACGCGCGGCGAGCGCCTGCCCGTCGAACTGCTCGTCCACAAGCTGACCGGCGTCAACGCCGACCTGTACGGCTTCGCCGATCGCGGGACCATCGCCCTGGGCCAGCGAGCCGATCTGAACGTCATCGACCTCGAGAACCTCCGTATCCGCCCACCCGAGCTCCGCCACGACCTGCCGACCGGCGTGAGCCGCATCCTGCAGGCCGCCGAGGGATATCTGGCCACCCTGGTGCACGGTTCGGTCACCCGCCGCCATGACACCGACACCGGTGAGCGCCCCGGGCGCCTCGCCCGAGGAGCGGCAGCCTCACAGTGAGCGGGATCGTGGAACCCCCCGTACCGATCGCGCTGGTCCACGGCTTTGCCTCGTCGTTCGATCACACGTGGCGCAAGAACGGCTGGGTCGACATCCTGGGAGACCTCGGGCGGCCGATTGTCCCGGTCGACCTTCTGGGCCACGGCACCGCGCCCCGTCCCACCGATCCTGCCGCCTACGGCGATGTGGACGAGTTGGTCAACGCCGCGCTCCCCGACGGTTCCCTCGATGCGGTTGGCTTCTCCGCCGGCGCCGGCGTCCTGTTGCACCTGGCCGTGGACCACCCGGGTCGCTTCCGGCGCTTGGCCCTGCTCGGGTTGGGCGACAACGTGTTCGGCGGGACGGAGCCCATGCTCACCGTCGACGCCCTGGAGGGCCGGACCGGGCCCGAGGACGTGCAGGGTGGTCTCTTTCGCCGGTTGGCGGAGTCGGCCGGCAACGATCCCGGAGCGTTGGTCGCCTTTCTGCGCCGTCCCGTGCGGCGGCTCGTGGATCCGGAATTGGCGGCGGTGACGTGTCCGGTCCTGGTGGTGTTGGGGGATCGTGACTTCATCGGCGGAGCCGACCGGCTGGTGGCCGCACTGCCCCGGGCGGAACTCGTCAGTCTGCGAGGCGTCGACCACTTCGCCACGGCGTCCGATTTCGGAGCCATCGACGCGGTGATGCGAGTTCTGGCGGAGCCCGAGGTCTAGAGCCGTGGGGTAGCCGGATGCCGCCATCCGGCTCCGTTGGCGGTCGGCTCTGGGTCGGCGCCGTTCGAGGTCACCGAGCGGGCCCACAGATCTGCCTGCATGAGCACGAGCAATTCGTCGAGGGGCACGGCGCCCGACCACAAGAAGCCCTGCGCGTGATCGCAGCGGAGGTTCCGCAGCAGCGTGGCCTGGGTCAGGGTCTCCACTCCTTCGGCCACGACGACCAGGCCCAGATCCCGACCGAGAGTCGCCAGGGCCCGGACGATGGCCACGTTGCGGCGGTCGGTTTCCATGTCGAAGACGAAGGACTTGTCCACCTTCAGCTCGTCGACCGCCATCGAGCTCAGCAGAGCGAGGGAGGAGTGACCGGTGCCGAAGTCGTCCAGAGCCACCCGGATGCCGTGGAGGCGGATCTGATCGATCTGGCGGGAGGCATCGTCGAGGTTGGCCATGACGGCGGTTTCGGTGAGTTCGATGCCTATGCCCGATGCAGAGCACTGGGCGCGGCGCAATTCCGTGACCAACTCGGACACGGTCCCGTTGAGCGCCAGCTGGCGGGCTGAGACGTTGCACCAGAGGCGGAAGGCGGACGGGCAGCCGGCCCGGGCCAACGTGGCTCTGGCGTCGATCATGGCGCGACGGATGGTGGCGTCGATGTCGAGGATGAGATCGGACTCCTCGGCCAGAGGCACGAAATCGGCGGCGGTGAGAAGACCGCGCGACGGATGGTTCCATCTGGCCAGGGCCTCGGCTCCCACGATTCGACCCGTGCCCAGATCCACCTGGGGTTGGAAATAGGCCACGATCTGGCCCTCGACCAGTGCCTGGCGCAGAGCCTTCTCGTGGTCGAGTCGACGACGGAAGATCGGGCGGAGTGTGGGGACGAAGACCTCGACCCGATTACGGCCGTTCTCCTTGGCGTGATACTGCGCCGTGTCGGCCTGGTTGAGCAGGTCCTGGGGACGCTCGGTGGCGTCGTGGCGGACGGTGACCCCGACACTGGCGGTGACCAGGATTCTCCGGTCATTGATGATGAACGGCGACTCGAAGCTCTGGTGGATCCGGTGGGCCATGGCCACGGCCTCGTGCTCCGCTCGCAGGCCGTGGAGCAGGACGGTGAATTCGTCACCACCCAAACGGGCCAGGACGTCGTCGGGGCGCAGGATCTGACGGATGCGGGTGGCCACCTGGATCAGCAGTTCGTCCCCGGCCTGATGGCCCATCGAGTCGTTGATGGCTTTGAACCGGTCGAGGTCGAGGAAGACGACGGCCATGAGGTCGTCGTCGCCGTCCGTGGCGGCGCGGCCCAGGGCGTCGACGAAGGCGAACCGGTTGGCCGCCCCGGTCAGATCGTCGCGGAGGGCGATCTCGGACAACTCGGTGTTGACGTTGAGGAGCTGTTCGTTGAAGTCGGCGTTCTGTTCCCGGAGGCGGAGCTCGCTGATCACCACCGTGTGCACCTCGTGATGAAGGATGATCATGACTCCCATGAACACGGGTATGGCCAGCCCGAGCAGCTGGGTGGGATGGTCGTGCGCCAGCAGACAGACCACGTCCACCGGGACCAGGAGAGTCAGCTGGAAGGGCAGGAAGTAGGTACGCGACGCCGCCGAGCCGACGACGTTGGTGGCGGAGACGCCGCACAGGATGATCAGGTAGAGCGCTCTGAGCTCGTACCGGTCGGCCGACGGGAAGACGATGAGCGAGAGCGAGCCCCAGGCGAATCCGGTCAGACCGGCCATCAACGGGCCCACCAGCCATCGACCCACGGAGGCGCCTCGGGCCCGGCGGCGCAGGTAGACGACGGCCAAGGCCATGGTGGTGGCGGCCGTGAACGTCACGAAAGCGGCCCAGAAGATCATCCGCGGGACCGAGACGGCGTGCCCGAAGGTGACCACCAGGAGGACGGCGACCGCCGGGGAGGCCAGGGCGGAACGGCGCGTCGAACGATTGACCTGGTCGGTACAGGCGAAATGCACCCCGTCGCTGAGCAGGAGCGAAACGCTCATCCTCAGACAGTCGGCCGAAACGGCCCCCACCTTGACCTGGGGGAAAAGCCGTTTCCGGTGGCCCGGCCAGGCAGGGGGGACCGACCGCCGTCCGCCGCCCCGAGTCGGGCGGCCCTTAGGTGATCAGACCCAGGTTGGGCACCGACGCCGACCGGACGCTGGTGGACGGGACGGCGTCGATGCCCACCACGGGAGCATCGAGCTTCCGAGCGGCCAGGGAGCCCGAGAAACCGGCGCTGCCGAAGGCGAAGACCCCCCCATCGGAGGCGACCTCCCAGTACCCCGAGCCGTCGGGAGAGGGCGCCATGGCGACCACCGGTTGGTCGAGGTGGTGGCCGGCCATGGATCCGGCGAAGGGGGCGTCGAAGGAGAAGACACCGCCGTCGGCCGCCACCTCCCAGTAGCCGTCAGTGCTCCAGTCCGCCGCCATGGCGACCACCGGTCGGTCGAGGTGGTGGCCGGCCATGGATCCGGCGAAGGGGGCGTCGAAGGAGAAGACACCGCCGTCGGCCGCCACCTCCCAGTACCCGCCCGAGGAGGTGTCGGCGGCGATGCCGACGACGGGTCGGGTGAGGATATGGCCCGTCATCGAACCGTGGAAGACGGCGTCTCCAAAGCAGTAGACGGCGCCGTCGGCGCCGACCTCCCAGTAGCCGAGGCCGTCGGCGGTGGCGGCGATGCCGACCACGGGAGCGCTGAGGGCGCCGGAGCCCTTTGATCCGTAGAAGGGGGCGTCGAAGGCGAAGACACCGCCGTCACCGGCCACCTCCCAGTACCCACCGGTGGCCGGGTCGGCGGTGATGCCGACGACGGGCTTGGCCAGGACCTGGCCGGCCATCGAGCCGGCGAACGAGGCCGACCCCACCGTGAAGACCCCGCCGTCGGCCGCCGCCAGGTGGTTTCCGGTGGGCAGGACGACGGTGCCGATGGCCGGCTGCCCACCCAGAGGTGAGGTGAACCAGATGTTGCCGTTCGGACCCGGCGTGAGGTCCTGCGCCCCGATGAACGGGGAGCGGGGGCCGATGACGTCACCGGGGCCGAGTGCTCTGCCGACGGTGAACTCGGTGACGGTCCCGGCCGGGCTGATCGTGCCGATGGAGGCCGCCGAGCCGCCCTGGGTGAACCAGAGATGGGCGTCGGGACCCACGGTCAGGTAGATGGGTCGGGTCCCCGCCGTCAGCCCGGACGTGTATTCGGTGATCGCGCCTGTGGCCGTGACCGTTGCGATGGATGGCGTGGTGCCGTCATCGGTGAACCAGGGGTCGCCGCCGGGTCCGGTTACCACGTCCGACGGCCGCGCTCCGGCGTTGAGGCCCGTTGAATACTCGGTGATGGCCCCCCTGATGGTCACCCGGCCGATGGCCGGGGTGCTTCCGCCGTCGGTGAACCAGAGAGTGCCGTCGGCCACGCTGGTCACGACGAGCGGGAAAGATCCGGCATTGAGGCCAGCGGAATACTCGGTGATCGCGCCCGCCGCGGTGACGGCGCCGATGGCCGGGGTGGTCCCCTGATCGGTGAACCACAGGCGTCCGTCGTGGCCGTTCACGAGATCGAACGGGCTGGCTCCGGCGCCCATCCCGGTCGAGTACTCGGTGATCGCCCCGGCCGGGGTGATGCGGCCGAGGGCGGGGGTGGTACCGGCATCGGCGAACCAGATGTTCCCGTCGGGGCCGTCGACCATGTCGAGCGGCCGGGCCCCGGGGTTGAGGCCGGATGAATACTCGGTGATCGCTCCGGTGGTGGTGACCGTGCCGATGGCCGGGGTGGTGCCGTCATCGGTGAACCACAGCCGACCGCCACCGCTCACGAGGCCCCGCGGTGCGGCCCCGGCGTTCAGGCCGGTGGTGTATTCGGTGATTGCGCCCGTCGGGGTGGTCCGTCCGATGGCCGGCGTGGTCCCCTCGTCGGTGAACCACAGGTTGTCGTCAGGACCGGTCGTGATGGTGAAGGGCAAGGACCCGGCATTGAGCCCGGTCCCGTAGGTGATGACGCCCGGCGAGGAGACCGGTGTCGGCGGCGGCCCCGCCGAGACTGGTGGGGCCGGCACCACGATGGCGAGGCCGGTGAGAGCCAGCGCCAGTGTGGGCGGCAGGACGAGTCTGGGGACCGAGCGCACATTTCCTCCAACGCATCAACCCCGCGGCGTCACGCTACCTCCCGTCATCACGCTGTCTGTTGCAGAAGAGCCGACATCAAAGAAATCCGGTCAGGGCGTGACTGTCTCCTGGCCCGTGGTCACCAGGCGCCGGACCTCGGCCACCGACGATTCGAGATCCGACAGGTGCCGCTCGACCGGTCCAACGGGCGTGAGAAAGAGAAAGGTGACACGGACGACGGGTTCGGCCGTGGTCGCCGCCATGGTCAACGCGTAGGACGCCCCCTGGATGCGGTAGCCCTCCACCCGGCGGTCGAGTTCGTCGGGGTCGGAGGTGGCCGCCGTTTTGTGGTCCACCACGACGAGTCCGTCCGGACTGCGGTAGAGGAGGTCGATGTAGCCCTCGAGGAGCCGGCCGTCGATGGGTGTGCAGGCGTAGACCTCGCGCCAGTACGGACAGGTGGCCGCTTCGCGCACCGACGGTGATCCGAGCGCGTCGGTCACCAGTTGCCGGACGTCGTCGACCCGGTCGGGGACGGCCTCCGCTTCGCACTGGGCCGAGAGCGCCTCCTCGAGTCCGGCCCCGGTGGCCAGGTCGATGGTCTGGAGCACCCCATGGACGGCGCGTCCCACCGACGTCCCGTAGCGGCCCTTCAACCACGGGGGCAGGTCCAGGTCCCGGGGCCGCTTCTCGAGTCCCGGGTCGGGTTCCGCGGCGCTGTCCGGCATGCCCTCGTCGGTGAGGGCCGTGGCCGCCACCGCCGTGGGTCGCGACGCCCGGTGGATGGCCCCGTCGCGCTCGGCCGCCCACTGGGCGAAGGCGGGCGGCGGCGGTGGTGCCACGACGACGATAGGCAGGGCGCCCGAAACGGCGCCGTCCAGATCGGCTCCGTCGGGCAGGCCGTCGAGGAGATCGCCCATGCCGTCGAGAAGGAGTTCGGCGTTGGTGCGCCGGGTCGGTGACGAGAGCGGTCCGGCCCGGGTCTTGCGGTGGAGCGAGACGACGAGATGGTCCCGGGCCCGGGTGCAGCCCACGTAGAGCAGCCGGATCCGTTCGTGGAAGCTCATCTGCTCGTCGATGGGCGCCCACTGCGAGTACTCCTGGGTGGTGACGGACTTGCCGAACCGGTAGCCCACGCCGCCGCCGCCGCCGCCGCCGCCGCCGCCGCCACCGCCGCCGCCGCCACCACCACTTCCACCAGCACCGCCGAGGCCGGCCCGCTCGGCCGGGAAGACGACCTGGGCCGCGGCGGTCCGTCCTCCCGGCACGGTCGACATGCCCGAGACGATGGTGATGGGGAACTCGAGGCCCTTGGCGCTGTGGATGGTCATGATGCGGACGGCGTCGTCGTCGGACTCGGGGAGGATGGCCTCGGCCACGCGGGCGCCCTCGGCCGTCTGGAGCCTCACCCAGCGGAGGTACTGGCGGAGGTTGCCGCCGGTGGCCTCGGACCAGGCCCGGGCCTGGTCGATGACGAAGCGGAGCCGGCGCCAGACGTCACGGGGCCGGCCCTCGGCGAAGCCGAGCTCGAGGGCGCGCCGGTCGCGGGCGATACGGTCGAGCAACTCCGAGGGGGCCAGCCAGTGGCGCTCGTCGTAGAGCGAGCGGAGATAGGCCAGGCCCAGGCGGACGGGATCGTCGGCCGGGACCGTGTCGGGCTGGTCGGCCAGGTAGTTCCAGCGGCCGCCGCGTTCGGCTTTGAAGCGGAAGAGATCGTCGTCGCCGCAGGCCAGCAGCGGCGTGCGGAGGGCGGACACGATGCGCAGCGTGTCGCTGGGGTCGTCGACGGCGCGCAGGACCATGAGCAGGTCCCGGACGGCCCGGCTGGCGTAGACGAGAGAGCTCGACTCGGCCCGGAAGGCGATACCGGCGCGGTCGAGGGCCTCTTCGAGGAACGGCAACGAGGTACGGGCCGGGACGAGGACGGTGATGTCGCCCAGCCGGGCCGGGCGCCAGCCGTCGTCGCCGTCGTCGACGTCCCAGGCCTCGTGGATGGCCCGGGCCACGGTGGCCGCCACCTCGTCGGCCTCGGCCGCCCGGAGGTCGTCGGCCGCCCGGTCCCTCGGATGGGCCTCGCGCCCGAGGACGGCCACCGGCGGCCCCGTCCCTGGGGCCCGACGGGTCGGTTCGAGGGCGATGTAGTGGGGCTGGGACGGCACCGGCAGCTCGACGTCGTCGGGTTCGGACATGAGGGTGGCGAAGGTGGTGTTGACCCAGTCGATGATGGGCCCGACGGTGCGGAAGTTGGCCGTCAGCTCCACCACCGCCCCGTCACCGGCCGGGCCGAAGCGCTCGGCGGCGGCCAGGAAGGTGGAGATGTCGGCGCGGCGGAAGCGGTAGATGGACTGCTTGGGGTCGCCGACGACGAAGAGCTGACCCGGGGTGACCTCCACCTCGTCCCAGGGCGCCGTGCCCGCCGCCGGGCTGCCGGGATCGTCGGCGGCGATGCGGACGGCCAGTTCGATCTGGATGGGGTCGGTGTCCTGGAACTCGTCGAGAAGGAGGTGGCGGTAGCGCTGGTGCAGAGCGGTCCGGACCGCCGGTCCGTGGTCGGGGCGGCGCAGGAGGGCCCGGGCCAGGACCAGGAGATCGTGGAACTCGAGCCGGCCGGCGTGCTGGCGCTCGACGGCGCTGTCCAGGGTGAAGCGACGGATGGCGCTGCCCAGACGGCGGGCGCAGGCGGTGGCCACCTGGTTGGCCACCGCCGTCAAGGCGTCGCCGGCGTGGCGGACCCGGGCCTGGAGCTCCTTGATGTCGCAGTCGTACGACGCCTGCTTGCCCCGGCCGCCTACCCGGAAGCTGGGCAGCTTCTCGGCGGCGTCGGGTCCGAGGGCCTCCAGCAGGTCGAGCTCGTCTTCGATGGCGGCCAGCTGGGCCAGGTGGTCGGCGATCTCGTCCAGGCGGACGCGGAGCTTGTCGGCCGGATCCCGGCAGGGCTCGGCGCAGACCTGGTCGATGGCCGATCGCGCCGCGCCGAAGAGCTGGTGGACCGACGGCGGCTCCGGCTCGTCCCCGGGAACGCGCTCCTTCACCAGGTCCCAGTTGTCGTCGAAGGCCTCGGCCAGAGCCTGGAGGGCGGCGGCCCGGACACCGGAGGCCAGCAGGAGCAGGATGGTTCGCTCGAGGGCCGGGTCGGCCAGGAGCCCGTCGCGGAACATCGACCAGCGACGCTCGAAGGCCACCTTGGAGGAGACCTCGTCGAGGACCTCGATCCGCGGGGGCAGGCCGGCTTCGACGGGGTGCTCGGAGAGCAGGCGCTGGGCGAAGGCGTGGAGGGTGCCGATGGCGGCGCCGTCGAGCTGGTCGAGGGCGGTCCGGCAGCGGATGCCGACCTCGCTCTCGGGATCTGATTCCGCCCGGGTTTCGAGCTCGCGGCGAATGCGGTCGCGGAGCTCGGCCCCGGCCTTCTCGGTGAAGGTGATGGCGGCGACGGACCGGAGCTCGGCCCGGCCACCGGCCACCAGGGCCAGGACCCGGTTGACCAGAGCGCTGGTCTTGCCCGAGCCCGCCCCCGCCTCCACGAAGAGGGTGGTGCCGAGGTCGTGGCTGATCCGGTCCCGGGCCGCCTGGTCGGGCGGACCGGTCACCGGAGGCATCAGGTGCGATGGTACTCACGTCGGGGTCGGAGGGACCGCTCCCCATTCCTCACCTGAGGTGCTGTTTCGCTCACTATATGAATCAGTCGTGAGGGATCAGGGATAGATCACGCCGGTCGGCGGTCCATGGAAGATGAAGCACATGCAAATCCGACGTAAAGTGGCGAGCTAATCGCCTTGAGCGGGTGATGCCGAGGCAGGTGCTCCCGAGCGGACCGGGGTCGAGAGGGGAAGGATGACAGGGTCACGGGGATTCATGCCACGGTTGGCGGGCGTGGGGACGGCGCTTCTTCTAGCCGCTCACCAGCGTGACCATTGAGAACAACGTCGTCGAGAACAATGACCTCGGTTTCAACGACCCCACGTCTCCCTACGGCCCGTGCACGCCGAACGGCGGGTCCGATTGCGGGGAGGGGATCCACCTCCTGAGCGTGGCCAAATCAGTGGTGTTCAACAACCAGTCGGTGGGCAATTCCGGCGGGATCCTGTTGACCGACGAGCTCGGGCCGAACCACGACAAGCTCATTGCCGCGAACTACGTCGCCCACAACAGCAAGGACTGCGGGATCACTGTCCCGAGCCACAATCTCGGGTTGAACCCGAAGACACTTCTGCCCGACCCGTCGTTCGGCGGCGACTACAACAACCAGATCATCGACAATCAGGCCATCGACAACGGCGTCAACGGGTTCGGGGCCGGAATCGGCATCTTCGCCCCGGGGCCCTTCACCGCCTCCTACGACAATGTCGTCTCCGGCAACCTGATCCAGGGGAACGGGCTGGCCGGCATCTCGGTGCACAGCCACGCCCCCAACGCCTACGTGGACGGGAACGTGTTCACCTACAACACCATCGGTCAGAACAACGTCGACCTGGCCGACGGGACCGACTCGACGCCCACCGACGGCTTCACCACCGGCATCCTGATCTGGTCCGCTGCCACCAAGTACTCCTTCACGGTGTCGCACAACACCATTTCCGACAACACCTACGGGGTATGGATGACGCCGGCCACGGTGAAGGCGAAGGGGCTCAAGTCCAATCACTTCTCCGTGACGACGCCGGTGTTCGACGCCAGCTAGTTCGTCCAGTCAGGAAGGCGTCAGTGACGATGGAACGGCTGGCGCCATTCAGCAAAGGTTGATCCCGCGTGGGTCACCGTTATGGGCGGTGCCACATACAGAAGGAGCCAGCCGTGTCCCATCGTCAGTCAAATCCTGCCACGACG
>Ga0307372_10003058_pt1 | contig 27190 bp, 23 predicted proteins | sample OX1MG_FD_202533 | JGI IMG/M metagenome (GOLD analysis project Ga0307372, IMG submission 202533) | Soil microbial communities from Risofladan, Vaasa, Finland - OX-1 | ecosystem: Environmental > Terrestrial > Soil > Coastal area > Acid sulfate soil | place: Finland: Risofladan, Vaasa | collected... | reverse complement strand
AGAGTCCATATCGACGGGAAGGTTTGGCACCTCGATGTCGGCTCGTCGCATCCTGGGGCTGAAGCCGGTCCCAAGGGTTGGGCTGTTCGCCCATTAAAGCGGTACGCGAGCTGGGTTTAGAACGTAGAATGCTGCGTCCCCAGGGAGTAATTCCTGGGTGCTCACCGGCTCATATCGGTGGAACCCTGAATGTCACAACCGAACGTTATGTTCAGGGCAATACCGAGGGAAGGCCAACACACATTGAGAGCGTTAGACGCGTCCTATGTTGCAGGATTCCTCGACGGCGATGGAAGTATTCACTTCCAACTCGTCCGGCAGAAGGAGTATCGGTTCGGGTATTACATCCGGGCCAGTGTGTCGTTCTCGCAAAGCACTTCCGCCCGCTTCGGCCTGGAGATCATCCAGTGTCTGGTACGTGGGGGTGGATACATGCGAGATCGAGGGCCCGGCATGAGTGATCTTGTGATCACCAGTCGGCCCATACTCCTTGAACTGCTATCCGCCGTGGAGCCCTACGTGATCTTCAAAAAAGAGCATGTACGGCGAGCGCTCCTCTTGCTTCCTCGGCTCGACAAGCTGAGGGATCCAGAAGAGTTCCTGCGACTAGCAAACGAAGTTGACGCTTTTGCAACCCTAAACTATTCGAAATCGAAGCGGATCTCCGCCGTGGATGTTGAGCGACATCTACGTAGCAAGGGCGTGTTGTGCCCCTGTAACGACTTCCTCGCATGCAACAGCGAGGGGATGGCGTCAGAAGGTAACAACCATCCAACGAATCACGGACGCCATGAGACGCCGGCCCCTAGAAATAGGGTGAAGGTATAGTCTGTGCCCGTAGTAATACGGGATTATCACGCGCGAGACAGTTCGGTCCCTATCCGATGCAGCCGCAGGAGACCTGAGGAAGGCTGTCCCTAGTACGAGAGGACCGGGACGGACGTAGCTCTCGTGTGCCAGTTGTCCTGCCAAGGGCACGGCTGGTTAGCGACCTACGGATGGGATAAGCGCTGAAAGCATCTAAGCGCGAAGCTCGTTCCAAGATGAGGTCTCCCACAGGATCAACCTGGTAAGGCCCGTGGCTAGATCACCACGTTGATAGGCCGGAGGTGTAAGCACGGCAACGTGTTCAGCCGACCGGTACTAATCGGCCGAGGGCTTGGAGACATCTATGCTCGCGCTCGCTATGGAACGCTCACGGGGTGGCCGGACGGCTGCTCTACCTCCGAGGCAACGCTGCCTCTGAGAGGAGCAAGGTTTCCGGTGACCATGGCGGTGGGGCAACACCCGTTCCCATTCCGAACACGGCAGTTAAGCCCACCAGCGCCGATGGTACTTGGGGGGAGACTCCCTGGGAGAGTAGGACGTCGCCGGGATATTTCGAGACAGAAGGGCCCTCGCGAGAGCGGGGGCCCTTCTCCAATTCCGACCCCACTCGTCCCCTCGGCCCGGTCAACTCGCAGGTAGCCTGGGTCGTGATGGACCTCAGAGCCCGATCCCCGATCCGTCGTCGAGGAGACCGGTGACCGCCGTTCTCGAGGTCGAGAACCTCACCACCGAGTTCCATCTCCGCCATTCCAACGTGGTGGCCGTCGACGGTGTCTCCTTCCACGTCGACGAGGGCGAATGCGTCGGGGTGGTGGGGGAGTCCGGGTGTGGCAAGACCACCACCGGCCTGGCCGTGATGCGGCTCCTCCCCAACGTCGGCCACATCACCTCGGGATCGGTCCGCCTCCTGGGGCGCGACGTCGTCCCGCTCTCGGAGAAGGAGATGTGCAAGGTCCGGGGCAACGACGTCGGGATGATCTTCCAGGACCCCCTCACCTCGCTCAACCCCACCATGACCATCGGGCGCCAGATCGCCGAGAGCGTCCGCCTCCACCGGGGCGCCTCGAAGGCCCAGGCCCGCGAGCGAGCTCTCGAGGTCCTCTCCCTCGTCGAGATGCCCCGCCCCCGCGAGCGTCTCGACGCCTATCCCCACCAGCTCTCGGGAGGACTGCGCCAGCGGGTCATGATCGCCATGGCTCTCGCCTGTGACCCCAAGTTGCTGATCGCGGACGAGCCCACCACCGCCCTGGACGTCACCATCCAGGCCCAGATCCTCGACCTCATCGACGACCTCCGCCAGAAGATGAAGATGGCCGTCGTCCTCATCACCCACGATATGGGGGTCATCGCGGGGCGTTCGGACCGGGTCCTCGTCATGTACGCCGGCAAGCTCGTGGAAGAGGCCTCGACCCTCGAGATGTTCACCGCCATGCGCCATCGCTACTCCGAGGCCCTCCTGGCCTCGGTTCCCAAGTTGGACCAGGACGCCTCGGTCCCGCTGCGCAGCATCGCCGGGCTCCCGCCCGACCTCTCCCAACTCACCCACCAATGCCGCTTCGCACCCCGCTGCCGGTTCTCCCGGGACAAGTGTTGGGACCTCGAGCCCGAGCTCGAGCACGTGGTCGGGGGCGCCCCCACCCACCTGGCGGCGTGCTTCTACCCGGTGGGCACGGGCGAGGAACACGCGTCGGCGGCGTCGAAGGCGGCGGTGGCGGCAGGTGACGTCGTCCTCGGCGCGGAGATCGGGCCCGACGGGGCGATCCTCGCCGACCACGGGAGTCGCGCCCAGCGCCTCGAGCGCCAACCGATCCTCCTCCAGGTCGAGAACCTCGTGAAGGAGTTCCCCGTCACCTCGGGGGCGTTGCTCCAGCGACGGATCGGCAGTGTGAAAGCCGTGTCGGATGTGTCCTTTGCCATCCGCAAGGGCGAGACCTTCGGCCTCGTCGGTGAGTCCGGTTGTGGCAAGACCACCATCGGACGACTCACCGTCGCCCTCGAGCGTGCCGACGCGGGCCGGATCATCTTCGACGGCGAGGACATCCGCCGCCTGAGCCCGAAAGCACTGCGCAACAAGCGGCGCGACATGCAGCTCATGTTCCAGGACCCCTACGCCTCGCTCGACCCCCGCATGCGGGTGGGGACGATCTTGAGCGAGCCCTATGTCGTCCAGGGGATCGGCAATTCCTCCGAACGGCGCGAGAAGGTCCGGGCGCTCCTGAACGAGGTCGGGCTCAACCCGAAAGCGGCCGACCTCTACCCCCACGAGTTCTCCGGCGGTCAGCGCCAGCGCATCGGCTTGGCCCGGGCCCTCGCCCTCGAGCCCCGCCTCATCGTGGCCGACGAACCGGTCTCGGCCCTCGACGTCTCGATCCAGGCCCAGATCCTCAACCTCTTGAAGGAGCTCCAAGCCCGTCACGAGCTCAGCTACATCGTCATCAGCCACGACCTGGCCGTTGTGAAGTACGTGGCCGACACCATGGGCGTCATGTACCTCGGCAAGTTGGTGGAGGTCGGCCCCGCCCAGCGCGTCTACGAGAACACCGTCCATCCCTACACCCGGGCCTTGATCGACGCCATCCCCGAGCCCGACGTGGCCCGGGCCAGGTCGAAGCCCAAGGGTCACATCCGCGGTGAGCTTCCCTCTGCACTCAGCCCGCCGTCAGGCTGTCGCTTCCGGACCCGCTGCCCGTTCGCCCAGGACATCTGCGCCCAGGAGGAGCCCCCCCTCCGGCCCTTCGCCACAGGCCACCTGGCGGCCTGTCACTTCCCGCTCCAGACCCCCTGGGGCAGCGTGCCCGACACCCGGGTGCCGACGGCGGTGGGCTGACCGTTCCCTCGGGCTGACCGTTCGAGGTCAGCGACGCTGAAGGCGAACCTCGAGCGCGTCCCGGAGCGCGTCCCCGACGAAGTTGAAGGCCACCACCACGAGGACGATGGCGGCACCCACGGGATAGATCTTCCACCAGTACCCGTTCCCGGCGTCGCTCACCACCGAGTTGAGCATCGATCCCCAGTCCGTCTGCGGGGCGGGGAGCCCGAGTCCCAGGAAACCCAGGTACGAGATGAGGAGAATGGCATCGGCGACCTGGAAGGTGGCGTTCACGACGATCGTCCCGACGGTGTTGGGGATGATATGGCGCAGCACGATCCGGCTCCGCTTGCCCCCCATCACCTTGACGGCCTGGACGTACTCCCGGACCCGCAGGGTCAGGGTCTCACCTCTGATGAGCCGGGCCGGCACGAGCCAGGCCACCAATGCGATGACGATGATCAACAAGAAGAGCGAGGTGTGGAAGATCACGGCCAGGACGATGACGAGGAAGAGCTGGGGGATCGAGAGCAGGACGTCGACGAACCGCATCATGAGGGCGTCGACCCACCCGCCGAAGAAGCCCGACACCGCCCCGTAGACCACACCGAACAGCGTGGCGACGACGGCGGCCGCGAACCCGACGATGAGCGAGTTCTTCCCCCCGAACATGATCCGGCCCAGCACGTCGAACCCCGCACTGTCGGTACCGAGAGGATGACCCGTCCCGGGACCGGTGTTCTGCGTGGAATTGAGCAACGCGGTCTGAGCGTTGACCTGGTTGGTGTGGTAGAAGAACGGCCCCACGAAGCAGAACAAGACCATTCCCACGATCACCACCAGCCCGACCACGGCCAGTTTGTTCTCCACGAACACCGACACGATCTGACGGAAGAGACTGCCGGTCGAGACGGCCTCTCCTCCCGCCGGCGAGCTGCCGTCGGGACCCGACCCGGCCAGGAGGGATTGGCTCGGCGGGATACTCGATCCAGGAATCGCCCCTTCGGTGGTGGCCTGGCTCGACCATGCCGAGCCTGACGTGTCGCGACCCTTGTCAGTTGGCATAGCGGATCCTCGGATCGACCGCCGCATAGAGGATGTCGGCGAGCAGTGAGCCGACGATGGTCGCCAGCGTGGCGAAGAACGTGGTCCCGAGCAACAAGGGGATGTCGGTGTTGGTGATGGCCTGGTAGGCGAGGAGTCCCATCCCCGGATAGTTGAACAGCGCCTCGGTCACGAGCGCCCCACCCACGATGGCCGGGATCGACAGCCCGAGCAGGGTGATGATGGGGATCACGGCGTTGCGCAGGGCGTGGACGTAGAGGACCCGGCGCGGTCCGGCCCCTTTGGCCCGCGCCGTGCGCACGTAATCCTCGGTGAGGGTCTCCATCATCGACGATCGCATGTACCGGCTGAACGAGGCGATGGTGAGCGCGGCCAGGGTGAAGACCGGCAGCACGAGGCCGCCGGGATCCGAAAGGATCGCACCCACGGAGCTCCCCTGGGGAGCTTCGGAGGAGAACCAGTGCAGGTCGAAGGAGAAGTACAAGATGAGCAGCGCCCCGAGTAAGAAGACGGGCATGGCGTAGAAGACGAAGGACAGTGTCGTGAGCACGTAGTCGATCGGCTTGTTGCGCCGGACGACCTGCAAGATGCCCAGCGGCACCGCCACCACGACCGCCACCAGGGTTCCCAACCCCACCAACACGAGGGTCTTGGGGAGACGGGCCATGATGACCTGGGTCACGCCCTGGTTCCAGTGGTACGAGTAGCCGAGGTTGAAGCTGGTCACGAGGCCCTTGATGTAGAGCCAGAACTGCTTGATGAGGGGCGCGTCGTAGTTGTTCAGATGATTGAACTGACGGATCTGGATCTTGGTGGCCCGTGGCCCCAGAGCGGCCCGGGCCGCTCCTCCGGGGATGATGTGAGCCAGGAGGAACACGATGAGCATCACGCCCAGGACGACGACAATGGCCTGGAGGAACCGCCTGAAGATGAAGCCGATCATCGCCGCTCGCGCCGTTCCGGTTGCTCATCCCGAAACGGCTCCGCCCCGACCTCGAGTACGAGCCTCGGGACCGGGGCGGACCGTAACGACGCCTCGAACTTCACTGCGGCGAGGCTACTTCACGAAGTACCAGTTCTCGGGGTTGATGCTCCACAGCGGGTCCTGGGGGAGCACGCCGTGGAGCTTGTTCTGGATCTCCGACATCTCCGTGACGGTGTTGGGCTGCCACACCACGGGCAGCTGCTGGGCCAGGTAGTTCTCCCACTGCGTCAGAGAGGCGTTGGTGTTGGTGGTCTTCAGGGTCAGCGCGTCGTTGGTGGCGTCGCTGTAGCTCCCGGAGTTCGAGCCCGCACCGGTGGAGAAGATCTCCTCACCGGTGGGGTAGTAGTCCGGCGCGTAGACCCACCCTGCTCCCCAGTTCTCGAGCTCCCAACTGCAGCTCGGCGACGGGGTGCACGCCGTGGCGTTGCCGATGACGGTGTCGAAGGAGCCTTGGCTCAACGTGATGTTGAAGCCGGCTTGGGCCCACGACGACGCCTCGGTCTTGTTGATCTGCTCTTGCGCTGCGTTGCCACTGGCGTACTGCAGGTTGAAGGCCAGCTTGGCCCCGGCCGGGATGTCCTTGCCACACTGGTTGGCACCGGTGCCCGGGCTGGTGCAGGTGGTGGTGCCCGACGGGACCACCTTCCAGCCGTGGCTCGAGAGCAGGCTCTTGGCCTTGGACAGGTTGTAGGGATACGGGTTGTTCTTCTCGACCGAAGACGAGAAGGGGTTGGTCGGCGTCACCGGCACCGGCCCGTAGGTCGGCACCCCGTAGCCCTTGTCGATCTTGTTGATGTAGAGCGGTTGGTCGACGAGGTACTGGAAAGCCTGACGGATATAGAGCTGCTTCCAGATCGCCCCGGCGTTGCCCTCGTCCCCAGTGGAGTTGAAGTTCTCCGGGAAGTAGTTGATCGACCACGTGTAGAGCGGCGCCAGCGTGAAGTCCGTCAGCCGGGGGTTGTTGGCTGCGGGCACGAGCGGGTTGGTCGTCGCCTTGGTCACATCCTGGAGTGGCAGGTAGCCGAAGTTGATGTGCCCACCCACCAAGGCGTTGAACTCGGCGTCGTCAGTGGTGAAGGGCAGCTCCGTGAACTTCGCCAGGGTGGGCTTGGGCGAGCCCGAGTAGCTCGTGTTGGGGACGAAGCTGGCGTTGCCCGAGGCGTCGAACGAGGACAGCTTCCAGGGGCCGTCCACGGTCTGCCAGATCGGGTTGGTGGCGTAGGTCGCCAAGGAGTTGTTGGTGGCGTGCGGGTTGGCCGGGTCGTACCCCGACTGCTTCGACAAGAAGGTGTAGACCGCACTGCACTTGGCATCCGCGGTCCCGTACGCCGCTGCCGAGCATCCACCTGATCCCGCCGTCCCACCCGTGCTGGTGATGTCCCAGGCCGCAGGGAGGGGCGTGATCTGTGACAGCTGGTTGTAGGTGAACCAATACGGGTTCACCGACGCCTTGAGGGTGAAGGTCAGCTGGGTGGCGCTGTCAGCGGTGAGGCTCTTGATGTTGTCGGGGATGTACCCCGGCGCATAGGCGGCCCAGTCGGCCTTGTTCGAGTGCATCATGTTCATCCAGAACATGACGTCCTGTGCGGTGACCGTCTCACCGTTGGACCACTTGTAGGGCTTCATCTTCACGACGACCGTCGTGTTGTTGTTGGAGTACACCGGCGACTCGGCCAATGACAGCGAGGGGTTGAGCGTGGGTTGCGCGCCGTTCCCGAACCAATAGAGCGGTCGGTACATGAGGAATTGGAACTGGTTGATGTTGGCCACGCTGAAATAGGCGAGGCTCATGAAGGGGAAGATGTAGTTGGGTTGGGTGTTGGGAGCTTCGGCCCAGGTGGCCGTCCCCCCGGCGATCTTGGTCCCGCCGGTTCCGCCCCCCGCCGTCGTGGCTGTTGTCGACGGTGAGGAACTGCACGCAGCCAGCAGCAATGCCGCCACGATGACCGACAACGCGACCGTCACCACTCCACCGAGTCGTCGCATAGTCCCCTCGCTTTCACCTATCCCGGCACCCACGTCGCGGGACATGACAGGAACGTTAACGTTTCGCGAACATCCTCGCGCTGATGGATGTTTTGTAGGCCCGAATGCCGCGTTCTTGTCTCTTTGTAGTCAGATCCCCAGGTCGCCAGGGGTTTCGGAGGAGCCCGCACCAACGATCGGTACACTCGTCGAGTGCCCAGGGACGCAGCATCGGGGCGTCCGCGGAGACCCGACGGTCCCCGAACCGGCCGTCCGCCGTCAGACCGAAGCCGGAGATCTGCGTCCCCGAGTCGGGTTTCGCCCGCTGGCGGCGCCGGCCACGCCGGTTCGGGCCGACCTCGTCCGCCCACTGGATGGCGCGACGAACGCCCAGCTAGAGGTGGCGATCGACCCGATCGAGGAACTCCTCGGACCGGGGGACGGGGCCGGAGTGATCCACCTCGCTCCGGAGCACCCCGGACTGGAGCGCCTCGGGCCGGATCGCCTCGGCCCCGGCGTGTCGATGGCGATGTTCCTCGGACGGCACGCCTTCGTCGCGTCGAGGTGGACCCTCGGCCCACGCCCAGGCGCCGGAACGAGACCGGGGGACGGCCTGGTCCGAGACCACAGAGCCCGCGCCGCGCCGACGGTGATCCGAGACGCGCCCCGGCGCACCCGCGCGCCGATGATCGCCCCCGCCGTGAGGATCGACCCCGACCGGCGAGAACAGCAAGAAGTCCACAGAGAACAGAGAGACCGCGCTCGCCTCGACCCCCGGGGGACCGCCCCCGTTCTCCTCGCCCCGCCGATCGCAAGCCGGCAGATCGCAAGCCGGCAGATCGCAAGCCGGCAGATCGCAAGCCGGCCGATCGCAAGCCGGCCGATCGCAAGCCGGCAGATCGCAAGCCGGCCGATCGCAAGCCGGCAGATCGCAAGCCCGCCGACCGTCGCCCGCCGCCGCCACCGTTGCCCGCTGCGGGTCGGGGCTGGGGGAGCGTCGCCCGCAAGGGAGCCCGGCTACTGGGCGAGGACGGTTCTCACGGTCCGGACAACGAGCGCGAAGCAGCCCGGTCCGATCACGGCCATCCCCGACCTCAGTGGACCGAGGAGATCTGGGTCTTCGACGGGGTGGCGACCGACGATCCCGACACGGGCGGCCGAGCGTCCAAGTCGCGCCGGGGGTCCAACCCCGGCCGCGTCTCATCCACCGACCGTCGCCCTTCTCCGACCTCACCCAAGGACCCCGAGGCCCTCCCCACCGACGTGGTCGAAGAAATCACCGGCGCGGTGGGACGGGCCAAGGCCGGGAAGGTGGCCGACCGCCTCGCCGCGGCGGCACGCGCCTATGAGCGGGACCGCTATCCCGAGGCGCTGCGGATCACCCGGGACCTCGTCGACCAGGTCCCCGAGTCCGCGGCAGCCAGAGAACTCCACGGGTTGGTCTGTTACCGGTTGGGCCGTTGGCGCGAGGCCGTCCGCCATCTCGACGCGGCCCGCAAGCTCTCGGGCGGTGACCCGAGCCAGGTCCCGGTCCTCATGGACTGTCACCGGGCCATGGGCCATCACCGTCGGGTCGAGGCCCTATGGAAGGAACTCCGGGGCTTGTCACCTTCGGCCGACGTCCTGGTGGAAGGTCGCCTTGTCCTGGCCGAGGACCTGGCGGAGGTGGGGAAGCTCGACGAAGCCATCGTGGTCCTCGCCACCGCGGGCGCGGCCAAGAACCTCCGCAATCCCGGTGACCGACATCTCCGCCAGTGGTATGTCCTGGCCGATCTCTACGAGCGGGCGGGCAACGTCCCCTTGGCCCGGGAGCTCTTCGCCCGGGTGGCCTCGGTCGACCCCGAGCTGGCCGATGTGACCGACCGCCTTCTCGCGCTCGGGTCCCCCCGGCGACGACAACGACGGGGAGCCGCAGGCGGTCGTCGGTAGCATCGTTTCCATGTCCCGGGCCGACGCTCCTTCTGGTGGTTCGGGCTTCGTCGACCTTCGCAGCGACACCGTCACCCGTCCCACTCCCGAGATGCGCCGGGCCATGGCCGAGGCCGAGGTGGGCGACGACGGCTACGGGGACGATCCCACCGTCAACAGACTCGAAGAGGCCTACGCGCTCCGTGTGGGCAAGCCCGCCGCGATCTACGTCCCCTCGGGAACCATGGCGAACCAGGCGGCACTCCGCGCCCTTTGTCCTCCGGGAAAGCTGGCCATCGCCGGGCGTCGCCAACACGTCGTCATCTACGAGGCCGCCGCGGTGGCGGTCAACGCCGGGATCCAGATCCATCCCGTCGACGACACCGACGGCACCATCGCCGTGGCCGACATCACCTGGGCCATCGAGGCCGCCTCACACCACTACCCCGAGCCCGGCATCGTCTGCATCGAGCAGACCCACATGCCCTCGGGAGGAGTCCCCTGGAGCCTCGACGCCATCGAGGCCGTCGTCGTGGCGGCCCGAGGGCTGCCCGTCCACATGGACGGCGCCCGGCTCTTCAACGCCGAAGTCGTCACGGGCGTCACCGCGGCTCGGTTCGCGGCCCCGGTGACGACGGTCATGTCCTGTCTCTCCAAGGGCCTCTGCGCGCCGGTGGGCTCGGTCCTGGCCGGCCCCGTCGACGTCATCGACCAGGCCCGGATCGAGCGGCTCCGACTGGGCGGCTCCATGCGTCAGGCCGGGGTCATCGCCGCGGCCGGCCTGGTGGCCCTGTCGACCATGGTGGACCGCCTGGCCGAGGACCACGCCCGGGCCAAACGCCTGTCCCAGGCGGTGGCCGACCGTTGGCCCGGCGCGGGCTGTGACCCGGACTCTGTCCGGACCAACATGGTCATCTTCACCCACCGCGACACCACTGCGGTGATCGACCACCTCCACGCCGAGGGCATCCTGGCCGGCACCATCGCGCCGGGGGTCCTTCGTCTCGTCACCCACCACGACGTCGACGACCCGGGCCTCGATCGGGCTATCAAGGCCATCGGGACAGCTCCGTAGTCCGGAGAAGCCAAAACGGGGGCGGTAGGCTCGGAACCCGAATCCGCAGATTTCCGACAGGAGGCGTCAACCGTGGCCACCAACATCGAGGCGCTCCTCGGCGCCGAGGCCGGGAGCCTTCTCACTCACACCTGCAAGGGGGTCACCGCCGATGAGCTGAACCTCCCGGGCCCGGACTACATCGACCGGGTCTTCGTCGAGACGGACCGTCCCATCCCCGTGGTCCGCAACCTGGCCACGCTCTACCAGCACGGTCGATTGGGTGGGACCGGCTACCTGTCGATCCTTCCCGTGGACCAGGGCATCGAACACTCCGGTGCAGCCAGCTTCGCCAAGAACCCCATCTACTTCGACCCCGCCAACCTGGTGGAGCTCGCTCTCGAGGCAGGTTCCTCGGGCATCGCCACCACCCTGGGCGGGCTCGGGGCGGTGGCTCGTCGCTATGCGCATCGGATCCCGTTCATCGTCAAGCTCAACCACAACGAATTCCTCCACTATCCGAGCCAGTACGACCAGGTCATGTTCGGCTCGGCCCGCCAAGCCGCCGACCTCGGGGCGGTGGGCGTGGGTGCCACCATCTACTTCGGTTCCGACCAGAGCGACCGCCAGATCCAAGAAGTCCGGGCTGCCTTTGCCGAGGCCCATGACCTCGGTCTGTTCACCGTCTTGTGGTGCTACCTCCGCAACCCCGCCTTCAAGACCCCGGAGGCCGACTACCACGTCGCCGCGGATCTCACCGGGCAGGCCAACCACATCGGCGTGACCATCGAGGCCGACCTCATCAAGCAGAAGCAGCCCGAGAACAACGGGGGCTACAACGCGCTCAAGTTCGGCAAGACCGACCCCCTCGTCTACGAGACCCTCACGACGGACAACCCCATCGACCTCACCCGCTGGCAGGTCATCAACTGCTATGCGGGCCGGATCGGCCTCATCAACTCCGGGGGGGAGTCCAAGGGGGCGGCCGACCTCGTCCAGGCGGTCCGGACCGCGGTCATCAACAAGCGGGCGGGCGGCACGGGTCTCATCGTGGGTCGCAAGGCCTTCCAGCGGCCCATGGCCGAGGGCGTCGAGCTCCTCCACGCCGTCCAAGACGTCTTCCTCGACACCTCGGTCACCATCGCCTAGCGATTCGTCCGCCTAGCGATTCGTCCGCCTCGCGATTCGTCCGCCTCGCGATTCGTCGGAAAAGCGAATTTCTGCCCGAAACAGCGATGTGGGAAGGAAGAGTTCCCGGAGCGGGTCGATTGCGGCGGTATGCTCGGTTTGAAGGGTCGGCGCTCGCGCGCCCCGCACCACGTAGACGGTTCGGGGGCGGCCGATCCCTAGACAGGGGGCCGCAGGTGTCGACCGCGACACGTCACCAGACCACCGAGCTCGACCGGGTGGTGATCCGGTTCGCCGGTGACTCGGGCGACGGGATGCAGCTGACAGGCACCCAATTCACCTCGGTCAGCTCGATGTTCGGGAACGACACAGCCACCCTCCCCGACTTCCCGGCTGAGATCCGGGCCCCCGCCGGCACCTTGGCAGGCGTGTCGGCCTTCCAGGTCCACATCTCGGACCACGACATCCTCACGCCCGGCGACCAGCCCAGCGTGCTCGTGGCCATGAATCCCGCCGCACTCAAGACCAACGTTGGGGCGGTGGCACCCGGCGGCACCGTCATCGTGAACGTCGACGCCTTCGACGAACGGGCCTTCGAGAAGGCGAACTACACCTCCAATCCCCTTACCGACGGATCCCTGGTCGGCTACAAGGTCTACGAAGTCCCCATGACCTCGCTCACGATGGAGGTCGCCAAGGCCGCCGGGGTGAAGCCCCGCGACGCGGAGAGGTCCAAGAACTTCTTCGCGCTCGGCCTCGTGAGCTGGCTCTACAGCCGGCCCATCGAAGGCACCCTGGGATGGATCGAGAAGCGCTTCGCGGCGACGCCGATGGTCCTCGACGCCAACACCCGGGCCTTCAAGGCGGGCTACAACTTCGGTGAGACCGCCGAGCTCTTCGAGGTCAACTACCAGGTCCGTCCGGCCCCGCTCGAGCCCGGCGTGTACACCAACATCACCGGCAACACCGCCCTGGCCTGGGGGCTCATCGCCGCGGCCCATCAGGCCAACCTCCCCTTGTTCCTCGGGTCCTACCCGATCACCCCGGCCTCGGACATCCTCCACGAGCTGTCCAAGCACAAGCACTTCGGGGTCCGGACCGTCCAGGCCGAGGACGAGATCGCCGGTGTCGGCGCCGCCATCGGGGCGGCCTTCGGGGGGTCGCTCGGCGTCACCACCACGAGCGGTCCCGGGGCGGACCTCAAGTCGGAGTCGGTGGGCATGGCCGTGAGCCTCGAGCTCCCCCTCCTCGTCATCAACATCCAGCGGGGCGGCCCCTCGACGGGCCTGCCCACCAAGACCGAGCAGTCCGACCTCCTCCACGCCATGTACAGCCGCCACGGCGAGGCCCCGGTGCCCATCGTGGCGCCCATGACCCCGTCGCACTGTTTCGAGGTCGCCATCGAGGCGGCCCGGATCGCGGTCAAGTACCGGACGCCGGTCATCGTCCTCTCCGACGGCTATCTGGCCAACGGGGCCGAGCCCTGGCGGTTGCCCGACCCCGCCACCCTCCCCGACCTCCGGGTGGCCTTCGCCACCGAGACCAACCACATCGAAGAGGACGGCACCCCCGCCTTCTGGCCCTACGTCCGCGACGAGGAGACCCTGGCCCGACCCTGGGCAGTGCCCGGCACGCCCGGCCTCGAGCACCGGATCGGGGCCCTCGAGAAGCAGGACGGCTCGGGCAACGTCTCGTACGACCCCGTGAACCACGAGCGGATGGTCCATCTCCGGGCCGCCAAGGTGGCGGGGATCGCCAAGGACATCCCCCTCCTCGACGTCGACGACCCCGGTGGCATCGGCGCCGCCCCCGTCCTGGTCCTCGGCTGGGGGTCGACCTTCGGAGCCATCGCGGCGGGCGTCCGTCGGGTCCGGGCCCGGGGGCTCTCGGTCGCCCACGCCCATCTGGTCCACCTCAATCCCTTCCCGTCAAACCTGGGCGAGGTCCTCCGGGCCTACGACAAGGTGCTGGTCCCCGAGGCCAACCTGGGCCAGCTGGCCAAGATGGTCCGAGCCGACTTCCTGGTCGATGCCCGGACACTCAGCAAGGTCCAGGGCGTCCCCTTCCGGGCCGCGGAGATCGAGGAGGTCGTCCTCGAGTTGATCGGGTCGACGTCGACCACCACCATCGCCGAAGAGGACGTGGCCAGCTGATGACCGACACCCAGATCCCGGTCACGACCCGCAAGGACTGGACCTCGGACCAAGAGGTCCGTTGGTGCCCGGGCTGCGGCGACTATTCGATCCTGGCCGCACTCCAGATGCTCATGCCCGACCTCGGGGTCCGGCGCGAGAACACGGTCTTCGTGTCGGGCATCGGCTGCGCGGCGCGCCTGCCCTATTACATGAACACCTACGGGATGCACTCGATCCACGGCCGCGCCCCTGCCATCGCCACGGGGCTGGCGGTGACCCGGCCCGACCTCGACGTCTGGGTCATCACCGGTGACGGCGACTCCCTGTCGATCGGCGGCAACCACCTCATCCACGCCCTCCGTCGCAACGTGAAGATCACCATCCTGCTCTTCAACAACCAGATCTACGGGTTGACGAAAGGCCAGTACTCGCCGACCTCGGAACAGGGCAAGGTCACCAAGTCCACGCCCTTCGGCTCCCTCGACACACCCTTCAACCCCGTCAGCCTGGCCCTGGGTGCCGAAGCCAGCTTCGTGGCCCGGACCCACGATATGGACCGCAAGCACATGCAGGAGATGTTCCGGCGCGCCCATGACCACAACGGCGCCGCCTTTGTCGAGATCTACCAGAATTGCAACGTGTTCAACGACGGCGCCTTCGAGAAGATCACGGGCAAAGATGTCCGGGCCGACAACCTCATCCCCCTCGTCCACAGCCAGCCCATCCGTTTCGGCGCCGAGCAGGAGCACGGGGTCGTGATGGAGCCCAACGGTCGCCTCCGTATCGCCGAGGTCGCCGATGTCGGTGAGGACACCCTCCTCGTCCACGACGAGCGCCGGGACGAGCCGGGCCTCGCCTTCCAATTGAGCCGTCTGGCCCGGGGTCCCTATGAGCCCACCCCCATCGGGATCTTCCGGGCCGTGGAGCGCCCCGAGTACGGCGCGGCGATGACCCGCCAGCTCCTCGAGGCCAACGAGCGCCGGGGACCGGGCGATCTCACCTCCCTCCTCGCCTCGGGCGGGACCTGGACCGTCGAGGCCTGAGCTGGCCGTCACAGGCCGGTACCAAGGTCGGGACCAGCTCCGATACAGGCCCGAGGTCCTATACCCCCAGTCTCAACCCCACTCGGCCCGTCGCCGATACCTCGGTGGGCACCACGAGCCACCCTGTGGCGGGATGTGGCTCGGGACCCTCAGGGGGGGTACAGGAACAGGGCGCCCGCGGCGCCGTTCGCAGCTTCTCTCGCTGCGACGAAGGGGGCGCGCCGCGGCGCCCGTGTTCCTCAGCCCCTCACCGGCCCGGTTGCTCAGCTGATCAGTCCTCGACGGTGCGGAAAACCATCCCGGTGCGGGGCTTCGGGTAGAAGTAGGTGCTCTTCGGAGGCATCCGCTTGCGGGCATGGGCCCACTCCGAGATCTGCTCCACGGTGACGGGCCGGAGCAACAGCGCGGCGTCGGCGCTCCCGTCGGTCACCGCGCCGAGCGCGGCGTGCCAGTCGTGGACATAGGTCACCGTGGCATCGGGCATGGCGTCGGTGACGAGCGCCACCAGGCTCGAGTCGAGATCCGACCCCGCTTCGGCATAGGTCTGCTCGCGCGGCGTCAGCAACCAGACACCGCGCCCGGTGACAAGGGCGAGGGCTCCGGACCCGGCCACGGACTCCACGAGATGGTGGTCGCCGGGCCCGGCGTGGACGATGTCGAACCACCGACCGAACAATTCGGCCAGGTCCACCTCAGGCGGGACACCGGCGATGGTGCGGTGGATGGGACCGACCGAGAGCTGGCCCTCGGAGAGCTCCACCACGAGCGCCATGACGAGGTCGTGGTCACCGGGGGCCCCACCGAGCTCGACCCGTCGTTCGGCCTGATAGGCGAGCGCGGTCTCGTAGCGGTGATGGCCATCGGCGATCACCACCGGCGCGGCCTCGACGGCGCGGGTGATCTCCTCGATGACAGCCGGTGCGTCGAGTACCCACAGGGCGTGGGTCACCCCGTCGTCGTCGACGGCTTCGGCACGAGGCGGCCCGTCGGGCTCGTAGGCGGCCGCCAGCCCGCGTGACAGCGACAGGCCCCAGATGGGGGAGAGGTTGGCCCGACACGCCCGCAACAAGTCGAGCCGGTCGCTCTTGTCCTTCGGGATGGTCTGCTCGTGGGGCAGGACGTCGCCGCCCGGAGCCTCACAGGCCAGCGCCCCGATCACCCCGGTGGTGGACCGACCGTCGGGCACCGTCATCCGGTACGCGTAGAAGGCGGGCCCGGCCTCGGGGGCGAGGACGCCGTCTTCTCGCCAGGTGGCGAAGATCTGGGCCGCGGAGCGGTACTTGTCGAGCCCTGTCCGGGGGTCTTGGACCGGGAGCTCCACGTGGATGGCATTGGCCCGGTGACGCGCCGCCAGTACGGCGCGCTCGTCGGGCCCCACCACGTCATAGGGAGGGGCGATGACCTTGTCGAGGGGGACGGACCTGTCGTAGCGCAGGCCGGGGAAGGGCCGGAAGCGGGGCATCGGCCTTGCGTAGCACACCCGGCGTCCAGCCGGGGGAGGACCGGTCTGCCTCGTAGACTCCATGCCGTGACCGGACCCCCCGACGACGTCCCCCCAGACGTCGAGGTCGGGGCGGACCGCATCCTCACGGCGCCCAACGGCATCACCTTCGTCCGCCTGGCCTGTGTCCCGGTGTTCGTCTGGTTACTCTTCGGCGCTCACCACCAGACCGCGGCGGCGGCGCTCTTGGCCGTCCTCGGCGCCACGGACTGGGTCGACGGCTTCGTCGCCCGGCGCTGGCACCAGGTGTCGACCCTGGGCAAGGTCCTCGACCCCACCGCAGACCGGGTGCTCGTGGGCACGGCGGTCATCTCGGTCATCGTGGTGGGCGCGGTGCCGTTGTGGTTCGGTCTGCTCACGGTGGTGCGCGAAGTCCTCGTCTCGGCGGCGGTGTTATTGCTCGCCGCGCTCGGGGCCCAGAGGATCGACGTCTTGTGGGTGGGCAAGGCCGGGACCTTCGGGCTCATGTTCGCCTATCCCACATTCCTGCTCGCCCATGGCCATGCCGGCTGGCAACACCCCATCGAGATCGTGGGTTGGCTGAGCGCTGTTCCCGCCTTGACCTTGGCGTGGATCGCGGCTGCGGCGTACATCCCGTTGTCCCGCCGGGCCCTCGCCCGAGGTCGCGCGAGTCGGATGGCGGCGGGGTAGGGTCGCCCCGGTGCCCGCATGAACATGGTCCACGTGAACATCGTGCTCGCATGAAAGCGGTGATCATGGCGGGGGGCGAAGGCACGCGACTTCGCCCCCTCACGTCCAACCAACCCAAGCCCATGCTCCCCATGGCCAACCGGCCCATGATGGAGCACGTCGTGAACCTCCTGCGCCAACACGGGTTCGAGGACATCGTGGTCACCGTGGCGTTCATGGCGAACGCCATCCGCAGCTACTTCGGGGACGGGTCCGAGTTCGGTGTCCGCATGGTCTATGCCACCGAGGAGACGCCCCTGGGCACGGCGGGCTCGGTCCGCAACGCCCGCGACGAGCTCGACGAGCGCTTCGTCGTGATCTCCGGTGACGTCCTCACCGACATCGACCTGACCTCGCTCGTGGCCCATCACGCCTCGAAGGGAGCCCTGGCCACGATCGCGCTCAAGGCGGTGGACAACCCCCTCGAGTTCGGGATCGTCATCACCCGCGACGACGGGTCGATCGAGCGATTCCTCGAGAAGCCCACCTGGGGCCAGGTCTTCAGCGACACCATCAACACGGGCATCTACGTGCTGGAGCCCGAGATCTTCGACTACATCCCCGAGGGCAGGGCGGTGGACTTCTCCGAGGAGGTCTTCCCCAAGGTCCTCGAGGACGAGAAGCCCCTGTTCGGGTACGTGGCGGGGGGCTACTGGGAGGACGTGGGCACCCTCGACGCCTACCTGCGGGCCCATCAAGACATCCTCGACGAGAACGTGGCGGTCCAGGTCAGCGGCTTCTCCCTACGGCCCGGCGTGTGGCTCGGCAAGGGGGCCGAGCTCGACCCCTCCGCCGAGGTCCGGGGTCCGGTCATCATCGGTGACAACTGCCACATCGGGGCGAACGGTGTCCTCGGCTCCTACTGCGTGATCGGCGCCAACGCCCGCATCGGGGACAACGCCTCGCTCGAGCGCACCGTCATCCACGACAACGCCTTTTTGGGAGCCGGCGTCCGGCTCGACGGCTGCGTGCTGGGCCGCTCCTGTGACCTGCGCCAGGGTGTGCGGTGCGAGGAGGGGGTGGTCCTCGGCGACGAGTCCTTCGTGGGGGCCCATGCCGTGATCAAGTCCGGCGTGAAGGTCTATCCCTTCAAGACCGTCGAGGCCGGCGCCACGGTCAACACCTCGATCGTGTGGGAGTCGCGAGGGGCCCGCACCTTGTTCGGGCGCCTCGGCATCACCGGGCTCGCCAACGTCGACATCAGCCCCGAGCTGGTCATGCGGCTGTCGATGGCATGGGCGAGCACGCTGGAGAAGGGCAGCACCATCACCGCGTCGCGTGACACGTCGCGCGCGGCCCGGGTGCTCAAGCGGGCCATGATCGTGGGATGTAACGCGGCGGGCGTGAACGTGGAGGACCTCGAGGTCGCCACGGTGCCGGTCACCCGCTTCCAGGTGCGTTCGGGCCGGAGCCTGGGTGGCATCACCGTCCGCCTCTTCGAGCAGGACACCCAGTCGGTCATGATCCGGTTCTTCGACCAGGACGGCATCGACATCGCCGAGCCCGGACAACGCAAGATCGAGCGGCTGTACCACCGTGAGGAGTTCCGACGGGCCCTGGCGTCGGAGATCGGCGACATCGGCTACGCGCCGCGCGCCCTGGAGCTCTATACCGCCGCGCTCAGCGACACCGTCGACGTCGACGCCATCGCCCGGGCGGGGTTCAAGATGGTCCTCGACTATTCCTTCGGCACCGCCAGCTTCGTGATGCCCAATGTCCTCGCCAAGCTGGGCGCCGAGGTTCTGGTGGTGAACCCTTACGCAGCCACCGCCGCGGTCATGGCCAGTGACCCTCGGGCCGCCGCCGAGCACGTGGCGGGCCTGGTCAGGGCCTCGGGGGCCCACCTGGGAGCGGTGATCGACCCGGGCGGGGAGAACCTCACCCTGGTCGACGACGAAGGCAAGGTCTTCACCGACAACCAAACCCTCTTGCTCCTCCTCGACCTGGTGGTCTCGAGGGTCCGCCATGCCAAGGTGGCCCTCCCGGTGTCGACGCCGATGGCCGCCGAGCACATCTGTGCCGAAGCCGGCGCCGAGATCATGTGGACCAAGCTCTCGGCCACCCACCTCATGGAGGTGGCGAGCACCGGCGGGGTCACCTTCGCCGCCAGTCAGATGGGGGGCTACATCTTCCCCCGCTTCCTGCCCGCCTTTGACGGCGTCGCGACGCTCGTCCATCTGCTCGGGATGTTGGCCCGCACCGACGAGCGCCTCTCGAAACTGGCGAGCCGGCTGCCGGCCATCCACATCGTCCACGAAGAGATCGTCACGCCGTGGGAGCAGAAGGGGACCGTGATGCGGACCACCGTGGAGCGGGCCCAGGGTCGAGACGTCGTCCTCGTCGACGGCGTCAAGCTCCCCGAGCCCGACGGATGGACCTTGGTGGTCCCCGACCCCGAAGAGCCCGTCACCCATGTGTGGGCGGAGGCACCCAGTGAAGCCGAGGCGCGCGCGCGTGCCCAAGAGCAAGCCATCCGCATCCGCCAGATGATGCAATGAGGCCCGGCTGAGTCGTCGCGGCCCGGGCACCTCGAAGGCCTTTCCGGTATCGTCCCGCCCATGCAGGTGCCCGACGACCGCCGGTACAGCACCGACCACGAATGGGCGCGGCTCGTCGACGGCAAGGTCCGAGTGGGCATCACCGATTACGCCCAAGACGCGCTCGGTGACGTGGTCTACGTCGACCTTCCCGCGCTGGGTGCCCACGTCGAGCTCGGCGGCGTCCTCGGTGAGGTCGAGTCGACGAAATCCGTCTCGGAGATCTACGCGCCCGTGGCCGGAGAGGTGGTGGCGGTCAACGCCGCGCTGGCCGATGCCCCCGAGCTCCTCAACAGCGACCCCTACGGCGAGGGCTGGATCAGCGAGATCGTCCCCACCGACGTCGGCGCGCTCGACGCACTCCTCGACGCAGCGCGTTACACCGCGCTGATCTCCGAGTAGTTCGACGTCGGGCGGACGTGGGGGACGGGCTAGCGTGGACGGCGTGTTCTGCAACAACTGTGGCCATCGCAACCCCGGCGATGCCAATTTCTGCTCGTCGTGTGGGGCGGTGCTGGGCGGCCCGACTGCGGACACCACCGTGACCCTGCACCCCGTCGACGCCCAGGGCGAAGCCGGTGACGAGGAGCTCAGTGTGACGCTTCCCGAGCGCCCCAGTGGGACCGGACTCCTCGTGGTGAAGCGAGGGCCCAACGCAGGTACCCGTTTCGACCTCGTGACCGATGTGACGCGCGCCGGGCGACATCCCGAGAGTGACATCTTCCTCGACGACATCACTGTGTCGCGACGCCACGCCGAGTTCTCCAAGAGCCACGGCGGGTACACGGTCCGTGATGTGGGATCGCTCAACGGCACCTATGTGAACCGTGAGCGCATCGAGGAAGCGGTGCTCGGTTCGGGTGACGAAGTCCAGATCGGGAAGTTCAAACTCGTCTACCTGGCGGCGGCGGACGAGTGAGTGTGCCCGGCGGGACACCATGAGCGCACGGACGTACCTCTCGATCGGGGACGTCCTGGCGCTGCTCCGTCAGGAATTCCCCGACGTCACCATCTCGAAGATCCGCTTCCTCGAGAGCCAGGGACTGGTCAACCCGGAGCGGACCCCGTCGGGCTACCGCAAGTTCTACGAGCACGACGTGGAACGCCTGCGTTGGGTGCTGCGCCAACAGCGCGAGCACTTCCTTCCCTTGAAGATCATCAAGGGCCGCCTCGAACAAGAAGGCACCGACTACAGAGACGACAACGGACGCGCCGGTGCGGGCTCGTCGGGGCGCACCGCGCCCGTGCTCGTGGGACGGCCCGCTGCGCCCGCTGGACCCCGGGCGGCTGGGCGTGAGTTACCGGGATTCGAGACCCAGAGCGCGGAACGCGGCCGGGGGGTCGATACCGGACGGGGCAGAGTCGCTCCTTCGCCTTCTTCGTCTCCTTCTTCGTCTCCTTCTTCGTCTCCTTCTCCTTCTTCGGGCGCGGGGTCTTCGGGCCCGGGCCGCGGCGTTGCCCCAGGGGCCGCCTCCCTGGGCACCGGCACCCGGACTGCCGCCTCGACGGGAGCCACCACCAGGAGTGTCGGGGGTGGAGCCGAGGCGGGGACCGGAGGCCGAGTGTCCTCGCCGGCCCTGGCGCCGGCTCGACCGGGACGCGATCGGGTTACCCCGGATCCGGTTCCCGGAGACAGCCGGTCCTCTGGGCGTGCGGGGCCCCGACCCGGGGCCCCCGAGCCGGTGAAGGTGTCGGGCGGAGCTGCTATGGGCTCGACCGAACTGAGGTCGCGCCACCCCCGGGCCGCGCCCGGCCCTGCGCCGGGCACCCCCGGCGCCGAGACCGGATCGGGCGGACCGGTCGACGAGCTCGACGACGAGCTCGTGGTGGGCGCGTTGGCAGGCGCCACGATGACGATCGAGGAGCTGGCCCAGGGAAGCGGTCTGGACGTGGCCGCGGTGGAGCAGCTCGAGTCCTACGGGCTCCTGTGCGGCCGGGTGGTCGGCGGCGTGTCGTACTACGACGAAGACGCCCTGACCGTGGCGCGCGTGGCGGCGGGACTGGCGCACTACGGCGTGGAGGCCAGACATCTCCGGTTGCACAAACACGCGGCGGAGCGCGAGGCGGCGTTCATCGAGCAGATCGTCCTGCCCCTGCTCAAGCAACGCAACCCCGAGGCCCGGCAACGGGCCCATGCCATCGTGACCGAATTTACCCAGCTGGGCCAGGCGCTGCGGGAGGTGCTCCTGCGGACCACGTTGCGCGACCAGCTCGGCAGGTGACCGAGCGCGACAGGTGACCGAGCGCGGCGGCGCGCGAATCCTGCACGACCGCGACGCGCTGGCACGGACGGTGGCCAGACTGGGGGAGGAGTTGTCCGCCGCCTACCCCGCCGGTGTGCTCCTGGTGGCGGTGCTCAAAGGCAGCCTGCCGTTCGTCGCCGACCTGGCACGCCGGGTGACGGTCCCTTGCGAGGTGGATTTCCTGGGCATCTCCACCTACACCGAGGGCACGGGCCGGGTCCGGATCGTGAAGGACCTCGACCACGATGTGCACGACCGGAACGTCGTCCTGGTCGAAGACATCGTCGATACCGGCCTCACCTGCACCTACATCCTGGGCGAGCTTCGCCGGCGCGGCCCGGGATCGCTCGAGGTGTGCACCTTGTTCGACCGACGGGTGCGCAGGATCGTCCCGGTCATGGTGCGCTTCTCAGGCTTCGAGGCCACCGATGACCTGCTCCTGGGATACGGTCTCGATGTGGAGGGCCGCTACCGGAACCTCCCCTTTGTCGCCGCGGGCGACCCTCGGACACTCGAAAACGACCCTGATGCGTATGTGGCCGCCCTCTACGGGCGGTAAGTTTCAACCATGGTCGAGGTGCGGCTGAGCGCGGTGAGGGTGGACTTGCAGTCCAACACGCCCGTGTTGCTGCTCACCGAGGCCGAAGGGCTCGGCCGGACACTCCCGATCTTCATCGGCGCACCTGAGGCGACTGCCATCGCGTTCGCCATCCAAGGTGTGGCCACGCCGCGGCCGATGACCCACGATCTGTTGCGCGACATCGTCGACGCCCTCGGCGCCAGTCTCGAGCGCGTCGTCATCACCGAGTTGCGCTCCGCCACGTACTTCGCCGAGCTGCAGCTCAAGCGCGGCACCGGCACCTTGAATGTCTCGAGCCGGCCGTCGGACGCGGTGGCCCTGGCGGTGCGCACCGGGAGCCCGTTGTTCGTGGCCGATGACCTCATGGACGCGGAGGGGATCTTGCTTCCCACCGACGACGAGGACGAGGACGGAGACCCGTCGACTCCCGACGAACTGGTCGGGGAGTTCCGCCAGTTCCTCGACTCGGTCCGGCCCGAGGACTTCAGCTCCTGAGCACCTCGACACGACACCGGCCGCGCCGGTGGACGGGCAGGGTCGTCTCCGGGGCCGTCGCGGCTGTGGCTCTGGCGGCGTGCTCGTCGCCGGGCCCTCCCACGCCGACCACGGCATCGACGTCCTCGACGGGGAGCTCGTCGAGCTCATCGACCACGACGTCTTCGATCCTGCCGGGACTGGCCTGCGCGGCGCGCGACCTCGTCACCACCGTGGTGGGATCCCAGGGGGCGGCGGGAACCTTCGAGCTGACGTTGGCGCTCCGCAACACGTCGGCGGCACCGTGTCCCATGGACGGCTATCCCGGGGCGCAACTCGTCGACGCGTCGGGCAACGAGCTCCCCACCCACGTGGTGAGCGGGGGGAATTTTCAATTCACGGACTTCGCCCCTGGACCGATCACCGTGGCGCCGGGTGCATCGGCCTACTTCAATGTGGCGTACTCCGATGTACCTACGGGCACCGAGACGTGTCCGACCGCAGCGCACATCGAGGTGACGCCACCGCACGCGGTGGACCACGACGTGGTGGCGATCAACGCCGTGGTCTGCCAAGCGGGGACGCTCACGGTGTCGCCGGTGTTCAGTCAGGACTCGGCGCAGTCCCAGACAACGGCACCGCCACAGTCCTGATCGCTGTCACTGCGACGGCCCGTCGCCGATCCGGACCAAGAGCCGCCCGCGCACCTGTGATGCCAAGATGTCGGCGAGCGCCCCGGCCACGCCGTCGAGCCCGACCTCGCCCGCCACGAGATCGTCGAGATGGGCGGGTCGGAGATCGGTGGCGAGCCGGCCCCACACGGTGCGTCGGCGTTCGAGGGGTGTTTGGACCGAGTCGACCCCGAGCAATGCCACGCCTCGGGTGATGAAGGCGTACACGGTGGTCTGTAGGGCGGTGCCGCCGGTGAGGCCGCTGGCGGCCACGGCCGCGCCGTAGCGCAGCGTCTGGAGGATGCGTGGCAAGGTCTCGCCTCCGACGCAATCGACCGCACCGGCCCAGTGCTCGGGGCCGAGCACCCGCCCACCGGCCTCGTCGAGGTCGTCGCGCCCGATGACCGAGGTCGCCCCGAGGCGCTTCAGCCAGGGGTGTTCGTCGGCCTTGCCCGAGCTCGCCACGACGTCATAGCCGCGGGACGCCAACAGATCGACGGCGAAGGATCCCACCCCGCCCGATGCGCCGGTCACCAGGACAGGGCCGTCCCCGGGGCGCAGGCCGCGCTGCTCGAGCTGGTCGAGCGACAGGGCCGCGGTGAAGCCGGCGGTGCCGATGGCCATGGCTTGGCGCGCCGAAAGGCCCTCGGGAAGGGCGAGGACGGATCCCACCGGCACGCGCGCGAAGCGCGCATAGCCACCATGGCGGGCCACGCCGAGCTCTCCGCCGTGCGCGATGACCTCGGTCCCGACTCTCAGCGCAGGCTCGTCGCTCGCCACCACCACACCGGCCATGTCCACGCCGGGGACGAGCGGCGAGGTGCGGGCCACCCGGTTGCCCGGGACGGTGACCATGCCGTCTTTGTAGTTGACCGACGACCACGACACCTCGACGAGCACCTCGCCGGCGGGTAGGTCGTCGAGGCCGAGCTCCTCGACTCCGCTCGTGATCTGATTCTCGCCACGTCGCACGACAAAGGCCGGGAAGCGGTCCTCGGGCATGGCCGTAGCCTACGGGTGGGCCGGGCCACGCCTCATTGTCCGCTCCGAGGGTGTCACGGGCCTACCATGGGATCATGTCGACCGGCCTCCTCGGGCGGGGTGCCCGGGCGATGGCGTCGTGGAGCCCCGTGGAGCGCGACGCCGTTCTCTACGCCGCATCGGCGCTGTTCGCCATCGGCACGGCCCAACTCGCCTCGATCAGCCTGTACCAGCAGTGGGGGAGGTTGGCGGTCGGGCCCTACGTCCTGGGCGCGGTGGCGTCGGCGATCGGGGCGCGCCGTGCTCGGCACCGCGTCGTGGTGGGCGCGGCCGGGGCCGGCGACCGAGCGCCACGGCCCGGAGGTGAAGGCACGGGCTACGGTGGCACGACCTGGCACTGGACGACGCCGCGAGCGGTGATCTTCCTCGTCGTCTTCCTCGGGGCCACGCTGATGCCATTGTCGCTCGAGGTGCTGTGGCGGACCGACACCGGCGGCACCGCGCACGTCCAGCCCGAGGTGAACGTGATCGAGCGGACCGGCAAAGCGTTCGTGGACGGGAAGGACCCCTACTCGCTCATCAATCCGCACGAGAAGATCAAGGCGCCATCGGGACAGCCGGCCTACGACGTCTACAACCCGTATCTCCCGCTCATGTCGCTGTTCGGAGGGGCGCGCGGCACCAACGCACCACCACGACTGACCGACGCCCGGGTGGCCTTCTCGGTCTTCACCATTCTCATCGTGGTCATCTCCATGGCCCTGTGCCGGGGCCCGACCGGCCCACGGGTGCTGGCGCTGCAGAGCATGACGGTGTTGCCCACCGCGGCCCTACCTCTCGCCACCGGGGGTGACGACGTCCCGGTGGCGGCGTTGTTGTTGCTCGGCTTGGTGTTGTTACAGCGACGAAGACCGCTGTGGGCGGGCATCGCCCTCGGGGTGGCGGCGTCGATGAAGATCACCGCCTGGCCTCTGGCCGTGCTCGCGTTCTTGGTGGCGAGAGACAAGAACGGTGCCCGGGGCCGACGGCCGTCGCTGTTCGTCGTGGCGGGCATCGTGGGGGTGATGATCCCGGCGGTGCTTCCCACCGCGACCGAGAACATGTCCGCGTTCATCGAGAACGTGGTGCGCTTTCCTCTCGGCCTGGCCGGGATCCGATCGCCCGCCGCCAGCCCGCTCCTGGGTCACCTCCTGATATCGCTGTTCCCCGGCATCCACCGCGTCTTCACGGCGGTCATCGCCGGGGCGGGCAGCCTGGTGCTCGGCTATGTCCTCGTGAAGCGCCGTCCGAAGACCCCGGCCAAGTTGGCGCGACTGGTCGGGTGGGTCATGACCGTCGCCATCTTGCTCGCTCCGGCCACGCGCGTCGGGTACCTGCTCTATCCGGTCGACTTCTTCGTGTGGGCCTGGCTGCTGCGCAGCGAGGACAGCGTCGACCCGGGCCCGGACTCCGACGGCGGCGCCCGCAGCCCCGTCCCCGCCGGTGCGGGGAGTTGGGAGGAGGCTGCCGGGGGTGACCACGACCACCACGAGGACAGGGCCGGGCCAAGCGGCGACGACGGCTCCTTCTCCGGGCGCGACACCGCCGGTGCTGGGGGCAGCGACCGGAGCCGGGTCCTCACCGCCGTGCCGGCCCGGTCGGGATCAGGCCTGATCCGACACCGAGTACAGCCGTAACGTGAACGCAGTGGTGCCGGCGCCGGCCGCGGTGCCGGTGTCAGCGCTGAAGGCGGTGGGCGACACGGTGACGCCGAGGTCCCACTCGTGTCCGTCGCTGGCGGGATGCTGCTCGAGGATCAGGTACTGCGTGGCCCCGGTGCCGGTCGGGCCCTGGCTGAGGCGGCGCCAGTGCAGGGCCGGGAGCTCGGCCCGGAAGAACGTGATGACGTCTTGCTCGGAGCGAGGAACCTCGAAGCGCAACGAACGGTCGTAGAGCTCGACGCCCCGGTCGATCGCCGAGCTCGGCACCGCCGTGGCATCTTTGGGCACGGCCAGGGCGTCGAGCAGGTCATCGGGTGGTTGGCCCGAGGTGATGATGGCCTTGAGCAACGGGCGGGCCGGCACGGCCTGGAGCACCGCTCCTCGGGCCGTGGCGATCTTGGTGGGCGCCGCGGTGGGACGGCTCTGACTTCCGCTCGCCAGTTCGAGAGCGACGCCCACCCCGAACAGGATCAGGGTGAGCCCCAAGACGATGAGCGCGGGCCTGGTGCTCGGCCCCGGAGGTCGCCGGGGGCGTCGAGGACCCTCGACGTTGTCGCCGGGCCCGGTGGGGGCGAGGACACCGGGGAGGTTCTCGGGGCTGGGCATGGATGTGGAGAGGTCAGTGTACAAGGAGACCCACAGGGGCCCCCGGGGCGGTCCCTCAGGTGAGTGTCGGGCCCACCACGTCGGGTAGGCCCAGGTCTCGACGGCTGACTCCTCAGAGTGAAACTACTTCTACGAAACGCGTTGACGGGCGTTTTGCGAGGAGCCTATGGTGTGCCCGACACCGAGGCCCGGAAGGGCCCCGGGGGGGTGGCACCATCGACGTTTGCGCCGTTGGTGCTGTGTTTGGGGGGTGACTCGCCCACCTGTTGGGCGTCTACGGGGGGCGG
>Ga0307372_10003057_pt1 | contig 27194 bp, 23 predicted proteins | sample OX1MG_FD_202533 | JGI IMG/M metagenome (GOLD analysis project Ga0307372, IMG submission 202533) | Soil microbial communities from Risofladan, Vaasa, Finland - OX-1 | ecosystem: Environmental > Terrestrial > Soil > Coastal area > Acid sulfate soil | place: Finland: Risofladan, Vaasa | collected... | reverse complement strand
TGGTCGACGAGCGTTTCGAGCCGGTCCACGGACGACGTTTTGGCTTCGACCATTTTTTTGACGCGCTGGATGGCTTTGGCGATGCGCGTCTTGTCAAACGGCTTCAGGATGTAATCCACGGCGCTTACTTCGAAGGCGTGGACCGCGTAGTTGTCGAAGGCCGTGGCAAAAACAATCTGCGGCATGCGGAGCTTGCGCTCGACGAGCTTCTTGATGACGCCGAAGCCATCCAGTCCGGGCATTTGAACGTCGAGAAAGACCAGGTCGGGGTCGTGCTCCTTGATGAGCGCCACGGCTTCGAGGCCGTTTTTCCCCTGAGCGACAAGGTTGACCTCTGGAAAACCCTTCAACAGATAGGCAAGCTCGTCCCGCGCCGGGCGTTCGTCGTCGACGATAACGGTGTTGATAGGCATGGAGCGCGCTGGAAGCGCTGAAACGAGTATATGCAGGCACCACTGCCGGGGCAAGCGAACGTCTTGGCGGGAGCGGTATGTTCGGCGAGAATCCAATAGAATCTGCCGGAAGCACCGGCAAAGGAGACATCGTGAAAAAGAGCACGAAGGAAAGCGCGCAAAAACAAGCGAAAGTAATAAGCAGCGAAACGGTATTTCAGGGACGTATGTTCGCGATTAAGCGGGAGCGCATCATCGAGCCGGGAAGAATCGAAGCGACCCGGGAAATCGTGGCCCACAAAGGATCGGTGGTTGTGCTGCCCGTGTTTCCGGACGGACGAATCCTGCTGATTCGCCAATATCGCCACGCCGCCGGACAATTTCTCTGGGAACTCGTGGCTGGGCATCGGGAGGAAGGCGAAAGCTTTCGCGAAGCGGCTCCACGTGAACTCCAAGAAGAAACCGGATACGCGGCGAAGAAATTCAGCAAATTACTGGACATATTTCCGTCTCCCGGATTGCTCAGCGAACGTATGGAAATATTCCTCGCGGAGGGATTGACCGAGGGCACCGCACACCCGGAAGAGGACGAAAAGATCGACCGGCGCATTATTTCCCTGACTGAAGCCGAGAGATGGATCCGCTCAGGAACAATCAAAGATGCGAAGAGCGTTGCGGGAATCCTTTATTACGCGAAGTTCGCAGCACGGCGACAACGAAACCGCAAGAGCTAAACCGGCATCGCAGTCACGCGTGGAATGGCTGCCCCCACGGGACAATACGCGGAGAGAATCACCTTCCGCGATGCACAAGCGGGCGCGCCGGTCTACAGAAAGGCCCCGCCTGCAATTATAATCGGTGTGCTCTGACGAGCGCCCGCAGGGGACATCGGACGCAACAATAGAATTCCAGGGAACGCCATGGAAAACAAAGAAGTCGCGACAATATTGTTCGAGACCGCGCAACTGCTCGAAATCGACGGCGCGATGATCGGCCGCTATCGCAGCTATGAAAAGGTAGCCGAGATGCTGTCGGGAATGCACGAGCGAATCGAAGACATCGCCAAGGACGAGGAAAAACTACGCGAATTGCCGGGCGTAGGCGAGGGGATGGCCGAGCATATCCACGAAATTCTCAAGACAGGAGATTACAGCCTGCGACAAAAGCTGCTGAAGAAATATCCGCACACGATTCTGGAATTACTGCAACTACAGTCTCTCGGAGCGAAGAAGGTCGCGCTGCTGTGGAAGAAGTTTCATGTAACCACGGTGCAGGATGTGGAGAAGCTGGCACGCGAAGAGAAACTGCGAGACCTTCCCGGGTTCGGCGAGAAAAGCGAGCAGAATATCCTGAAAGTGGCGGAACAGTATAAGCACTTGTCGGGCTCCGGAAGATTCTCGCTTCGCGTGGCGGACGAGGAAGCGCAGAAGTTTTCAGCCTACATCCTCAAAGCGTGCGAGCAGGCCGAATCGGTGACGCCGGCAGGTTCACTGAGGCGCGGGCGGGAAACGGTGGGCGATCTCGATCTGCTGGTGATCATGAGGCCCGGACAGGACAAGCAAAAGGACGTCGACGCGGTGGCCGAACACATTCTGCGGTATCCGGCGATCCACCAGACCCTCGCTCATGGAGAGAACAAGGTGAGCGTGCTGCTCGAAAGCCGCTTGCAGGTGGACGTGCGGCTGTTGAAAAAGGAGAATTTCGGCGCAGCCCTGCTTTACTTCACGGGCTCGAAGGAGCACAACGTCGCGCTGCGCCATCGCGCCAATGAAATGGGCTGGACGCTCAACGAATACGCGCTGACGACTCTCAAGGGCGGAAGAGCGGTGGCCGGCAAGACCGAGGCCGACATTTATACGAAGCTAAAGCTGGCCTACGTCGAACCGGAACTACGCGAGATGACGGGAGAAATCGAAGTCGCGGAACACGGAAAGCTGCCGCAACTGGTGACGCTGGCCGACATTCGAGGCGACCTGCAAATGCACACGACCGCCTCGGATGGAAAGAACTCGATCGAGGAAATGGGCGAAGCAGCGTGGAAGCTGGGGTATGAGTATATCGCGCTGACCGACCATTCACAGGCCGTGACCGTCGCGAACGGGATGGATGAAAAGCGCACTCTGGAGCAGATCAAGAAGATCCGCGCGGCACAGGAAAGGGTGCCCGGAATCCGCCTGCTGGCGGGAATCGAGGTGGACATTCGCAAGGACGGGTCGCTCGATTTGGACGCCGAGGTGCTCGCGCAATTAGACGTCGTTGTCGCCTCGGTGCATTCCTATATGAACTTGGAGCGCGAAGCGATGACCGAGCGAATCCTGGCGGCGATCGAAAATCCCTATACGCAGATCGTCGCGCATCCGACCGGCAGGCTCGTGCTCCGGCGCGATCCCTTCGAATACGATATGGAAAAGGTCTTTGACTCGGCGGCCAAACATGGCGTGGCGATGGAGTGCAACGCCTATCCCGAGCGGCTGGATTTGAGGGATGCAAATTTGCGAATGGCGAAGCAGCACCGTGTGAAGATCGTGATTTCAACCGATTCCCATCGGGCGAGCCATCTGGCATTCATGAAGTATGGGGTCGAAACCGCGCGGCGTGGATGGATTGAAAAAAAGGACGTGCTCAATACGCTGCCTCTCGGAGAATTTTTGGCGGCATTGAGGCCCAAGCCGCATGGATAGTGTTCGCATCACGCACAGCCGCGCGGCTCAGGGCTGCGCGCATCGCAAGTCATCTTTGGAGCTGCCTCGCACTCTGCCGTAAAACACCTTCCTTCTTCGAATTGAAACCTGAGCATCCGCCTGCCCGCTGAGGTAAGGTAGTGTTCAGGAGGCCTGCTCCGCCATCCTCCCTAGTAGAAAGCATTCCGAGTCACGCACAAGAAATCCAACCCTCCCGGCAAATCGATACAGAGTGCAGTGCAGGCTGACAAGAGGAGGAAAAACTCCATGAAATACGATGCAATTGTGATCGGGTCCGGGCAGGGCGGCAACCCACTGGCAACTAACCTTGCGGACCGCGGATGGACGGTGGCCCTGATCGAAAGCAAGAACTTGGGCGGTACGTGCATCAATACGGGATGCACGCCCACGAAGACCATGGTGCACCGGGCACTGGTGGCGCACTACGCGCGGCATGCGGGCCGCTGGGGCGTGATTGCGCGCGATGTCCAAGTGGATTTGCCGAAGATCGTGGCGCAGAAGGATCAGGTGGTTCATTCATTCCGCGAAGGCAAAGAGAAGCAGGTGGCGCAGCGTCCGAAGCTGCATCTCTACCGTGGACACGCCCGTTTTGCGGGGGCGCACCAAGTGACCGTGGCAGGAGAGACGCTCGAAAGCGAACGGATTTTTATCGACACCGGAGCGCGCGCACACATTCCCGAAATCCCCGGCCTCGCTGGGACGGGTTACCTGACGAATGAGACGATCATGGCGCTCACGTCGGTACCGGAGCATCTGATCGTGCTCGGCGGCGGTTACATCGGGCTCGAATTCGGGCAAATGTTCGCGCGATTTGGAAGCCAAGTGACTATCATTCAGAACGATCCGCAGATCGTTCCGCGCGAAGATCCAGAAGTTGCGGCGGAATTGCAGCGTGCCCTGGAAGCGGAAGGCGTGAAATTCCTGCTGCACGCGCGGACGACCCAAATCGAAAAGACCGGAGCCTCGATTCGCGTTGCGATTGACACGCCCGGCGGCCCTCCGGCGAGGGCCGTTAACGTCACCGGCACGCATCTTTTGGTGGCCACGGGACGCCGACCAAATACCGACGATCTCGGCCTGGAAAAAGCGAGAATCGAGACCGACAAGAACGGCTATATCCGCGTGAACAGCCGCCTCGAAACAAATGTGCCGGGAGTGTGGGCGATGGGAGACGTGAAGGGCGGTCCGGCGTTCACACACATTTCCTACAACGATTACCAGATCGTCTACGGCAACCTGATTGAAGGCAAGAATCTCTCGACCGATCATCGAATCGTTCCCTACTCCGTATTCACCGATCCGCAATTGGGCGGCGTGGGCCTGACAGAGAAAGAAGCTCGCGCGAAAGGTTATCAGCTGAAGATTGGCACGGCGCTGATGTCGCACGTTGCGCGAGCCATCGAGCGGGACGAAACCGCCGGGTTGATGAAGCTCGTAGTGGACGCTACAAACGACCGAATCCTGGGCGCCACGTTTCTGGCCACCGACGGGGGCGAACTGGTTCACATTCTCTACACGCTGATGCTGGGGGATCTTCCCTACACACTACTGAAGGGAGCCGTGTACATCCACCCGACTCTTGCGGAGGGATTGTTTTTACTGATGGAGAACGTGAAACCAGTGGATTAACACATCTCACCCGCAAAGATTCGTTCGCACGTTTCTGCAACGCAGAAGCTCACGAATGCCCTGCGGCTTCCAATGACGCGTTAATAGAGTTTCTCTTCGCCACTTGGTTTGCCATATTTCTCCCTAGCCTACTGCAATTGCGAACGTGCCAGATCTCTACCAATCGGATGGTCGCAGACCGGCAAGTTTCCATTCTCGGAATGGATTTGCAAAAGGCGCCGCGTTGCAGGATGATGTTTTACTTTGCTTTTCCGGCGCGCGGCGTCACGCACCACAGCGGCCAAATCTCATCGACGAACAAGGGGGACTGAATGCGCAGGCCCGTAAGTATTGCTCCGCCAAAAGGAAAACTCGGCGTGCTGACGCCTGGAATGGGAGCGGTGAGCACGACGCTGATGTCGGGCGTGGAGCTGGTGCGGCAGGGACATTCGCGGCCGGTGGGCTCGCTGACACAGATGGGAACGATCCGTCTTGGGCGGCGCACCGAAGCCCGCGTGCCCAAAATCAAAGAATTCGTCAAACTGGCCGAGCTGAACGACCTCGTGTTTGGCGGATGGGACGTCTTCCCCGACAGCGCCTATCAGGCCGCGGCGAAGGCCGGGGTGCTTGACGCCAAAGATCTCGAGAAGGCGCAAAAATTTCTGAAGAGCATCCATCCGATGAAAGCCGCCTTCGATCAGAACTACGTCAAAAAGTTGAGCGGCACCCACGTCAAAAAAGGCAAGACAAAGTTCGACTTGGCCGAACAGATTCGCGAGGACATTCGCAATTTCAAAAAGAAAAACAAGCTGGACCGCCTGGTGATGGTGTGGTGCGGGTCCACTGAAATCTTTTTGAAACCGGAAGAAGCGCACAAGGACTTGCCGTCGTTCGAAAAAGCCATGAAGTCGAACCATCCAGCGATCGCGCCTTCGATGCTCTACGCCTATGCGGCCATCAGCGAAGAGGTTCCCTTTGCAAACGGCGCGCCGAACCTGACCGTGGACATTCCCGCACTCCAGGAATACGCACTGAGCAAAGGCGTCCCGGTGGCCGGAAAGGATTTCAAGACCGGCCAGACGCTGATGAAGACAATTCTCTCGCCGGGGCTCAAGGCCCGGATGATCGGCCTCAACGGCTGGTTTTCCACCAACATTCTCGGGAACCGCGACGGCGAAGTGCTCGACGACCCGGGATCATTTAAGACCAAGGAAGAATCCAAGCTGGGCGCGCTTGAATATATTCTGCAGCCCAAGGTCTATCCGGAACTCTACGGGAACTTCACGCACAAGGTGCGCATCAATTATTACCCGCCGCGCGGAGACAACAAGGAAGGCTGGGACAACATCGACATCTTCGGCTGGCTCGGCTACCCCATGCAGATCAAGGTGGATTTCCTGTGCCGCGATTCCATCCTCGCCGCGCCCATCGTTCTCGATCTCGTGCTGTTTCTCGACCTGGCCAAGCGCGCGGGCATGCGCGGAATCCAGGAATGGCTGAGCTTTTATTTCAAGTCGCCGATGTGCGCGCCGGAGCTGTATCCGGAGCACGATCTGTTCATTCAGTCGATGAAGTTGAAAAATACGCTGCGCTGGATGATGGGCGAGGAATTAATCACCCACTTGGGCGCGGAGTATTACGATTAGGTTGTGACCGCGATCCACGGCGGCAATCATTCATCCATCGCTCGGCGCGCTTCACACCGAAAGGGCTTCCCTATGTTTCCCGTCACGCCACTAACGAAACTTGCTGGAATTGAATACCCGATCATTCAGGCGCCGATGGCCGGCGTCGCCAGTTCGCCCGAACTTGTCGCGGCGGTTTGTAATTCCGGGGCGCTCGGATCTTTTGCCGGAGGAATGTCGTCTCCGGATGCGATTCGGCAAGGCATCGCGGAAGTTCGCAAGCGCACGAGCAAACCCTTCAATGTAAATTTATTTATTGTGGATCGCCCGAGTCTCGATGCGAAACAGGTTGCGCATGCCATCGAACTGCTGCAGCCCATACGGGACGAGCTTGGGCTTCCCGCCGCCGAACTTCCCTCCCAATATTGCGAAGATAATCTGGCGCAGTTCAACGCGGTTCTGGAGGCGAATCCGGCGGTCACGAGCTTTACTTTCGGCATTCTCAGCAGGGAGCAGGTATCGGCGCTGAAAGCCCGCGGCACGCTTGTGATGGGGACCGCGACGACGGTAGCCGAAGCGAAAGCATGGGAAGTGGTGGGCGCCGATTTGGTCTGCGCGCAGGGCTCGGAAGCCGGCGCGCACCGCGGAACATTCCTGGGAGATTTCGAATCCGCGCTGATCGGGACGATGGCGCTGGTCCCGCAGATGGTGGACGCGGTCCGCCTGCCTGTAGTCGCGGCGGGCGGAATCATGGATGGCCGCGGGATTGCAGCTTCACTGATGCTTGGCGCCGCAGGCGCTCAGATGGGAACGGCTTTTCTGACCTGCCCGGAATCCGAGACTTCTCCCGCCCACAAAGCAGCTCTGCGCGGCTCTCGCGACGATCAGACGCGAGTGAGCCGGGTCTACTCCGGCAAGCCTGCCCGAGGGCTGATCAACGAGTTCATGACGAGGCTCATCCCGGTTGAGGATGAAATTCCTCCCTACCCCATTCAAAACGCCCTTACGCGGCCCACCCGGCAAGCCGCAGCAAAGGCGAACCGACCGGAGTTCATGTCGCTGTGGGCTGGACAAGCGGCGAGCATGAGCCGCGGCTTACCCGCGGCAGAGCTGGTTGCCACACTGGTGCGAGAAACAATCGCAGATCTGAAACGAGCCTCGATCTAACTCCGCAACTCAACCAGGCCATCGCAAAAACAAACGCCCTGGCGCGGGCTGACCGGCCAGGGCGTTTCGCGAAAAAGATGCTGTCGCTTTCCGTTAGAACTGGTTCCAGAGATACTGATTGTAGACCTCGTGGTGATACTGCACTTCGGGCGCCTTGACGAAAGTACCGAGCAGACGCGAGCAACGGTCGGCGGAAGCCTGCTTCAGATCCGCGTAGCGCCCCTTTACATCTTCGCCCAGCAGCTTGGTTGTCCACGCCGCTTCACGGAAATCCTTGATCGCGGTATAGATGTTATCGGGCAGATAGCGCTCCGCCTGGCGAAGGTTCTTAATCTCGGAGGTCTCGCCGTCGATGCCCGTCTTGAAAATAGAATAGAGAACCAAGTATGGATTCGCATCGGGAGCCACGGAGCGAACTTCCACGCGCATGCTTTTCTCGTTGCCGATGGGGATGCGGATCATCGAGCCGCGGTCGACTGCCGAAGCTTTAATCTGATTGGGCGCTTCGAAATGAGGATCCAGGCGACGATAGGCATTGACGCTCGGGTTGAGCGCCAGGCAAATGTCGTTGCCGTGAGTGAGGATGCGATCAACGAAGGCCCAGCCCAACTTCGCGAGCTTCTCCTGGCCCTTAGCGTCCCAGAACAGATTCGTGCCGTCTTTGCTAATCGACACATTGGTGTGCATGCCGCTGCCGTTTACCCCGACCACAGGCTTAGGCAAGAAACAAGCGGTGAAACCCATGTTGGTGGCCACCTGGCGGCAGATCAGCTTATAAAGTTGGATCTGGTCCGCGGCCTGCACGACTTCGCCGTAGCCGTAATTAACCTCGAACTGCGAGGGAGCTACTTCGGGATGATCCTTCTCGTTCTGGAAACCCATAGCGCGCTGCACTTCCGCGACGGTGTCGATGAAGGCTCGCAGCGGGTCGCCAGGAAGCGAATGGAAGTAGCCTCCGGTGTTGACGTACTCAAACTTGCCCGTTTCGGAATAGTGGCGCTCCGCGTCAGGCCCCTTGAAGAGAAATCCCTCGATCTCGTTAGCGGCGTTCAGCGTATAACCATGCGATTTGTGCAACCCCTCGGCATAGGTCTTCAGGACGCCGCGGATATCGGCATTGTAAGGCGTGCCATCCTTGTCGATCACTTCGCCAAAGATCAGGCCCTTGCCGGTGCCAAAGAAATCGGCGGGAGCCCAGTAGAACGCGCTCCAATCCATCGAGAGCCGGAGGTCGCTTTCGCGCTGGGCGGTGAAGCCGCGGATGGACGAGCCATCGAAGGTGAGATTGTCCCAGCTCTTAACGAGGAACTTCTTATCGTAATCGAGCATGTGCAGGCGGCCTTCAAGGTCGCTGAAGAGAACCGTGACGGCCTTGATGCGCTTCTCGTCCGTCAGATATTTCAAGCGCTGCTCACGAACCTTGTCAGCCGCAACGCGGTTCTTGCGCTGCTCCTTGGCCTGAAGGTTCAGTTCTTCGAGTTCCTCGTAAGATAGCGCCAAGAAATTACGCAGGTCGTTGGACATGAATCTCCTTACTTTCTTCAAATTTGGTTGAATTCCGCCGAAACAGCCCACAGCCGGAAGGCCGAGGAGCGGCGATGCGCTTCGAAGCCTATCTTGAGGGGTTACGGATCGTCAAATTGAAAAATTGGATGCGGTCGATTCGCCGGACCCGCGATATCCGAGAGAATCAATCGAAGCAATCCCCGTAAATTTCTGGACTTCCATTTGGAAGCAGCGCCGAGGCGCCGCGAGAGACCGGGGAGGGCAGTGCGATCGCACCACCCTCCCCGGAAAAGTACAAGACGGCCCCGGACCCACGTTACTGCGCCGGCTTCAATTCAGCATACAACTGCCCTACAAACCGCGCGGAGGTCTGCTCCGCCTGCGGAACCTTCGCGTCGTAATCGGATGTGGGATGTGCGTCCACGACTTCTTGCTCTGTCTTGCCCTGCTGGACGAGCTGCGCCACGCGATCGCGTATGGCAAGGATCATATCGAGGTGCGCCATCACGGCTTCGCGGTTCACGATGGGGCCATGGCCGGGGATAATTTTAGTGTCCGGACCGGCAATGGTAGTGACGTAGGTCAGGCCCTCGATCATGCCGTTCAGCGATCCCCCATTTGTCCGGTCGATATTGGGGTAGCCCACCGAGCGGAAGAAATCGCCGGTCATGATCGCATTGGCGTGGGGAAAGCGCACGAGCGTGTCGCCATCGGTATGCGCGCGCGGGATGGGAATTAATTCCACGTCCTCGCCGTCCATATGAAAGTCGAGCCGACCGTCATAGGTGATCAAGGGAAGCGCCGCGGGCGGAGCAGGCGGACGCCCGCCGGCGCCATTTACGGCGGGTGTTCCCGATGCGAGGCGCTCGCGCAATTCAGGACGGGCAACAATCACCACACCCATCTTGCCGAAGTTTTCGTTGCCTCCCATGTGGTCCGGGTGAACGTGTGTATTCACCAGAAAACGAATGGGCGCATTCGAAAGCTGCCGGAGGGCCGCGACGATTTTGTTGGTGAGCGGAGCGAATTCCGAGTCCACCAACAAAATCCCGTCGGGGCCTATCAGCACCCCAATTCTTCCTCCCTGCCCATCCAACGTGTAAAAACTGTCAGTGATCTTAGTGGTCTTGATTTCGACCTTGCTGAAGTCCGGCTGCGCCTGAGCGCCTTGGGGAAGCGCCGCGACCGGACTGCGGGGACTCCCGGCATATGCGGAAACCGCCACGATCGCCAAGGCCAAGAGTATTGCACGCGAGACATTCGTCGCTTTCATCTTCATGTATCGTTCCTTCCTCTCTGCGCCAAGTTCGGTTTTGGGACCAGTCTGTCGCCGGGAGAATATACCAGCCTCCCGGCACCAGGGAAAACACTCGTTGGAGCGATCATCTGAGGATTCTCGTTCAATACCAAGGCGAAGGACGGCAACTCGACACACAAGCAGCCTGCATACGAACTAGTTCTAGGACCACATGTTGCGTGCTATGGAACATAATTTCCCGGGTCTCCTTTACTCGACACAAGGAACCAATGATAATTTCGACGGCTGCTCCTGATTCAGGATAATGGAGCACTTAGTAGGCAAATCAACCAGCCGAAATGAGTTCGCTGCAAATGAGTCGAGCGGACCAAAAACGCGGTTCGTACCGAACAACACCTTGGGGACTATACTAAGTCGTAGTGAAAGTGCCGTAATTCGGGGGGCTCTGCCGTTGGGCAGGGAAGGCCATAGAGAGCTAGCGGGTCTGGTTCACCGCAGCTCATTAAATTCGCGGGGTGATCGAAAAATATGAGACGTTCCGACTTGGTGCGGACTCCAGGCAAAGGGAAAACACTACGCACATCCCAGATCGTTTTCGGCGAACGCCAGCATTTGCTACGCGTGCTGGACTCGGTTGAGCGCAGCGCGCTGCCCGCTCCGCGCCTCGATCAAGAGCGCCGGGTCATCGAACAGCTGATCCATGCGCGGACGCAGGAGCTGAATCGCATCAATCCGAACTGGGATGAAAAAATCGGCACGGTCCTGAGCGCCGAGGTCAAACCCGATGTTCTTGACCAGCTTTCGCGCCTGGCGCCCAGAGAAGACTATTATCTGCTCCGCCTGATCAGTGAGCATCCTAAAGTTACCGCTAGAACGCTGAACAAACTCTCGCATCATCCCTATTCGGCGATTCGCGAAAATATTGCGCGGCATCCCAATAGCGACGCGGCCACGCTTACGCGGCTGAGCCGCGACCGGACACAGCCGCTGTGGTATCTGGTCGCTTTCAACCCGAACGCTCCCTCACCGCTGCGGAAGAAACTACAGGAGCGCATGCGGCGGCTCGGCGAGAAATCGGCCACCCAATAAGTCGCGCTTCCATCCCGCGCAAGTGTAGTGCTTCGGCCAAGGACGACGGCTGTTGGCCGAAGCCTTGACCGGCCTTTTCTTCGTCATCGGCATCCCTTCTCGGCTTGCACGGCAGCCAAATTGGCTCTTTACGAGTTCTCGATGTAATCTATATTGGCCTGTAGGAACGAGCCAATGCTACCGCTACATCTACAGTCCGAAAGCCATATTCCGCTCTATGTGCAATTGCGCGATCAGCTTCGCGCCCTGGTCCACTCCGGCGAGTTGCGCTCCGGCGACCGCATCCCCGCGAGCCGCGAACTCGCGGGCCAACTCGGGGTACACCGCGCAACCATTGCGAACGCCTACGCCGAACTGGAGTCGGAAGGACTGATCCAGGGGCACGTGGGGCGCGGCACGTTCATTTGCAGGATGCCGGTGAACCAGTTCTCTCCTCCGCCCCGTTCCAATGGGAATGGCCAGAACATTCGCTGGGAGTCGCTTTTCGCCGACGAGCGCGGAGAAGACGCCCTGAACCGCCTGATGCCCGACGTTCCGCCTGGCGCGATCGCTTTCACAATTGCGGTACCGCCCGATGATTTTTTCCCGGTCGAGGAATTCCGGCGCTGCTGTAATGCCGTCCTGCACCGGGAAGGCAGCCAAGTGCTGCAGCTCGGTTCGACCGATGGCTACGATCCGCTCAAGCGCGTTCTCATCGACATGCTCCGCACCGAAGGCCTGAATGTCCGTGACGAGCAACTGCTGATTACCGATGGCGGCCAACAAGCCATCGACCTTCTCTGCAAAGCCTTTCTAAGACCGGGGGACTCGGTGGCTCTCGAAAATCCCGCCTACCCCGGCGCCATCGCGATTTTTGCGGGTGCGCGTGTGCGCACTCTCGCCGTCGGCGTGGAAACCAACTCCGAGCGAACGGGCCACACCGGCCTCGACGTGGACGCGCTCGAAACAGTGCTCATGCAAAATCGCGTCAAGTTCATCCTGGTGACGCCCGATTTTCACAATCCCACGGGTACGGCGCTGCCGATCAACGCACGCCGCCGGCTGCTGGAGATCGCAGGGCACTATCAAGTGCCTGTTATCGAAGACAGCATTTACTCCCGCCTGCGGGTGCGCGGCGGCGCGATACCGTCGCTTAAATCGCTCGACCGCTCGGGGAACGTGATCCAGATCGACAGTTTTTCCAAAATCGCGTTTCCGGGACTTCGCGTCGGCTGGTGCATCGGACCGGAAAGCGTGATCGAGCGCTTGCGGCTCATCAAACAAGCCACCGACCTGCACACTAATCAACTGGCGCAGGCCACGCTCGGCGAATTCATTCGCCGCGGCCATCTGGCCCGGCATCTCGCGAGGATGCGCAAGGTGTATCGCAGCCGTCTGGAGGCCGTAGAAGAGGCGCTTGAAAAGCACATGCCCGAGGAAACGACGTGGACTCACCCTGATGGCGGTATGTCCATCTGGGTAACCGTGCCTTCCGGCTTCGATGCCTCTGAATTCCTGATCCACGCGCGGGAACGCGGCGTGCTGTTCGTCCCGGGGCGGTATTTTTACTTGCAGCATCCCCAGCCCAACACGCTGCGGCTGGGATTCTCAAGTCTGGACGAAAAGCGAATCGCGCGCGGCGTGCAGATTCTAGGCGAAGTGCTGAAGCAGGAAATTCGCAAGCGCCATCGCGGCATCCGCAGTGAATTGCCGGCCCGCATCGCACTGATCTAAGAGGAACGAAGAGGGATGAATGATTATCGAGCCTAGTCCAACGAATGCCTGCTTCGGCTGCGGGGGCGCGAATTCGCGCGGAATGCGTCTGGCATTCGAGCAGGACGACGCCACGCGCCGTATTCGATGTATTTTCCGCGCCGAGGCCGAATACCAGGGTGGCCCCGGCTTCGTCCACGGAGGTATCATTGCCACACTTCTCGACGAAGTGATGGGGAAAGTGAATCGGTTCCACAATCTTCGCGCCGTGACAGCGGAGCTATCGGTCGAATATTTGAGACCCGTGCCGGTGGATGAAGATCTGGTTGTGGAGGGCTGGGAAGTCGAAAGAAAGGGCCGCAATCTCTACCATGCGGGCGAGATTCGCGACGCTTCCAGCATCGTTCTGGCACGCGGGAAGGGCCGATTTGTCGAGATTGATCCCAGCCGCTATTATGCCGAGAATGACGCGCGGAAGCAGCAGGCCGACAGCCCGCTAGAAATCTAGGCCGCGGCGGTGACTCGGGCATTGTACCGCACATCCCGCTGCGCCAATTGAATTTGATTTTGATAAGGAGGAATCATGGATCTGATGAACAACAATTTGTGGCGGGTCAAGGTCGGCCTGGCGGAAATGCTGAAGGGCGGCGTGATCATGGACGTGACCACGGCCGAGCAAGCCAAGATCGCCGAGGATGCGGGTGCATGCTCCGTCATGGCCCTGGAGCGCGTACCCTCCGACATCCGCAAGGAAGGCGGCGTCGCGCGCATGGCGTCACCACGCATCATTCGCGAGATCATGGACACGGTGTCGATCCCGGTGATGGCCAAAGTCCGCATCGGACATTTCGCCGAAGCACAGGTGCTCGAGGCTCTGGAAGTAGACTACATTGATGAAAGCGAAGTGCTCACGCCTGCCGACGAGGAACATCATGTGTGGAAGCATGGATACAAAGTGCCTTTCGTGTGCGGCGCACGGAACCTGGGCGAAGCCCTGCGACGGATCGCCGAAGGCGCGGCCATGATCCGCACCAAGGGCGAGGCCGGCTCGGGGAATATTGTGGAAGCGGTTCGCCATATACGCGCGATTGTGGGGCAAATGAAGCGGCTGACTACCCTGGGCGAGGAAGAATTAGTGCACGAAGCAAAAGAGCTGGGGGCCCCGTTCGAGTTGGTGGCGTGGACGGCAAAAAACGGGAAGCTTCCCGTGCCGAACTTCTCCGCGGGCGGCATCGCCACTCCTGCCGATGCGGCGCTGGTCATGCAGCTCGGCGCCGAAGCGGTGTTTGTCGGCTCGGGTATTTTCAAATCGAGCGATCCGGCACAGCGTGCTCGCGCGATTGTGAAGGCCACGACGCATTACAAGGATCCCAAGATCGTCCTCGAAGCGTCCGAGGAATTGGGAGACGCCATGAAGGGGCTCGACATTCGCCAGTTGGAGGAAAAAGATTTGATGCAGACCCGAGGCTGGTGACGGTCCGCCCGGCTGCTCGGCACGCCACATGAGTTAAAGGAAGGCACCCCCCAACCGGTGCGACTTTTGTCTGCTTCTCTTGCTGGAATAATTCCCGATGAAGATCATGTCGAAAATTGGCATTCTCGCCATCCAAGGCGATTACGGAGCGCACGCCAGAGTTCTAGACCGGCTTGGCGCTCGGCATGTTTATGTGCGGCGGCCCGAAGATATTTCCGATCTTTCTGCCATCATTCTTCCGGGCGGCGAAAGCAGCACGCATCTGAAGGTAATGAGCGAAGAGGGTCTGTTCGACGCGCTCAAGCAGTTCGCCGCGAATGGCGGCGCATTCTTCGGCACCTGTGCGGGCACAATTCTGCTGGCGCGCGAAGTGCACGGGCCGGCGCAGGCCTCGCTGGGACTCCTCGATATTTCCGTTCTGCGCAATGCCTATGGCCGACAACTCGCGAGCGACGTACACTTAGCTTCCACAAAACTTCGCAGCGAGCCGCTGGAGATGGTGTTCATTCGTGCCCCGATCATCGAGTCGATTGGAAGCGAAGTAGATGTCCTTGCCGAAGACGCCGGACACCCCGTGCTCGTGCAGCAGGGACGGATTCTCGCTTCCACGTTTCACCCCGAGCTGACGACGGACACCCTGGTTCACGAGCACTTCCTGTCCATGGCGCGCGATCATCATTGAATGAATCGCGAGAAGCGCTACAAGGCATCTCGATCGAATTTTTCGCGATAAACAGCGAGCAGGGTTCGATCCCCTAAAAGTTCTAGCGCAGCATTCGCGGACATCATAGTATTCATGACGCAGCCTACGGCTGCTCCACTGTTAGAGGGTTTTTCATGCGCCGAGAAAAAACCAGCGTTTCTCAGGAGGACTATTTGAAGGCCATCTGGGAACTTGTCCAAGAAGAACAGGTTCCCATCAGCGCGCGACTGGCCGAGGATCTAGGCGTGACTCCCCCCGCCGTCACCGCCGCGCTCAAGCGAATGGCACGCGGTGGCTACCTGCACGTTCGCCGGGGAGGCCGCATCGAGCTCTCCTCGAAGGGAAAAGGGGCCGCGCAACATTTGGTGCTGCGACACCGCCTCGCCGAAAAACTGCTCACGGACGTGATCGGTCTGGAATGGTCCCGCGCGCATGAAGAGGCCGAGCGCCTGGAGCACGGCATCTCAACCGAGGTCGCCCAGCTTCTCTTGAAACGCTTCGGACACGAGAGCCGGTGCCCGCACGGCGTTCCGCTATTCGGAGGAATGTCGCGACTTCGGCGCAAATACGGCGCGGTGCGGCTTTCCGAGGCCGAGGTAGGACAATTGTACGAAGTGCTGCGCGTTTACGAAAAAGATCCTCAGTTTCTCGAATTTCTTGAGCATCACCATCTTCGGCCCTCCGCACGACTGCGCGTCCACCAGCGTCAGTACGATGAGACAATGGCGCTGACCGTGACGGGTCATGGCGGCGCGCGACTCCATCTCGGCAAAGCCGCTACCGAACGCATCTGGGTTCGCCGCTCGTCCTAGCTCTACCGGCCCCCCGGCTTACCCACCCGTATCGTCAAGCGATAGCTGAAAGCTCTCCCCTGTGAACGTGATTGTGCGCCGTCGTGATCCAAATTACGGCGTTGTCATGGTACGCTTGCGCGCTTGGCCGCGCCGTCTCAAATGAGCGTGGCGCATCCCGATAAACGGCTCATGCTCAACGCACTGCGCTACTATTGGATCATCGCCAAGGGCTACCGCCTGCGCCCCTGGGCATCGCCCTACATTCAATGGCGACTGGAAACCTTCTTCGGCAAAGACGCCGCCGAACTCGGCGCGAGCCAATTCACCCGTCTGTTGTGGCGGGAGCGCTCGCGCATGAAGCGCTTTCTCGATTGGGTCGCAGAGCGGCGCAGGGCGCAGCGCTCGAAGCATTGATTCAAATCAGTTTTGGCCTAAAAATACCGCCCCAGACGGTTAGCGAATTACAACCCTCGCTCGCCCTGATGATCGAACTTACAAGCGTATAATCGTATCGTTGACATGAAAAAACTGAACATCCTCGAAACGGAAACGGGGCTGCACGAAGCTCGTTGGTGGGAAACCGAGCCCGGCGGGAGGGTACATTGCTACCTTTGCCCGCGGCACTGCCGCATCGGCGAGGGGCAGGCGGGCTTCTGCTTTATCCGTGCGAACGAAGGCGGCAAGCTCTACAGCCTCGGCTATGCTCATCCTGCCGCATTGCAAATCGATCCTATCGAAAAGAAGCCGCTCAATCATTTCCTTCCTGGCACGCGCGTTTTTTCCATGGGCACGGCGGGCTGCAACATGGGCTGCTTTTTCTGCCAGAACTGGGATATCTCGAAGTCCCGCTCCGACCAGGTGCATTCGTCCTATGTTCCGCCGGAAGACGTGGCACTGCTGGCCATCCGTAACGGCTGCCCGACGATTGCCTTCACGTACAACGAGCCGACGATCTGGGGCGAATACGTCATTGACATCTGCCACGCCGCGAAGGAGTACGGTCTCAATACCGTGATGGTGTCCAACGGCTATATCACTGCCGACGCCTTTCACGACATTTACGACCACATCGACGCCGCAAACATTGATTTAAAGGCGTTCGCGGAAAACTTCTACGGACGAGTCACGCTCACTCATCTGCAGCCGGTACTCGAAACGCTACAGTGGCTCAAAAACGAGACGAGCGTCTGGTTCGAGATCACGAATCTGATCATCCCGACGCTCAACGACACGCCGGCTGAAACGCGGCAACTCGCCGAGTGGGTGCTCGAACATCTGGGCCCCGACGTCCCGTTGCATTTCATGGCTTTTCATCCGGACTTTAAGCTGAGGGACAAGCCTCGCACCCCGCCTGAAACGCTGCACGCTGCCCGAGCGATCGCGCTTGAAACGGGGCTGCACTACGTCTATGAAGGGAATATTTATAGCGACAGTGCACACACCTCGTGCCCTTCGTGCAAGACCGTTTTGCTTCGCCGGTCGTGGCACGACGTGCAGGAAACTCGCCTAAAGGACGGCCGCTGCCCGAATTGCGGCTTGGCAATTCCCGGCCGTTGGACGAATCCGCAGGATAAAACACCCCAAAAATTCCGCGAACGCACCCGCGGAATCGCCGCAACGAAATACGAAGATATAAATCTTTAGCGCCAGTCGGGCGGTTCCATTGCCGAGTTGGCTGAGCCATTGGAGACCTCCAGGCGTCACGCAAGGAAATCGCCTGGACGCGCACGTTTGCGCCCCGCCCTTCGTGATATCTTTGCAGTCCGAATCGCTCATTCCAAGCAAGAATATTGGAGAAGAGATTGACGATGGCTAACGGCGAAGGCGCGTTGATCGACGTTCGGGAGGAGATCCGGAACGCTCCGGTCGGGCGATATCACATTGTATTGGCGTCTCTGGTGAGCATGATCGTGTTCTTCGAGGGATATGACACGTTCAATGCATCCTACGTGCTGCACTATGTGATGAAGCCCTGGCATCTCGATCCGGGCCATGCGGGATTCCTGGTGTCGAGCGGCCTGATCGGCTTCATGATTTCCTCGCTCAGCGAGGGGAAGCTGTCGGACCGTTACGGCCGGCGCGTGACTGTACTGGGCGCTCTATGGATCGCGACCATTTTCAGCCTAGCCACGGCCACGCTGGCAAATTCCTTTATCACTTTTTGCGTTTTCCGGTTCTTTACTGGCCTGGGACTGGGCGTTCTTTTGCCTGTCGGCGTGACCTACATGAATGAATACGCGCCTCGACGGCTGGCGAACACGTTTTCCACCTGGGGCTGGACGCTCGGGTTCAGCGCCGGCGGCGTGCTCGCAGGGGTGATTGGAGTCTATTTAACGCCCGTAGCCGGATGGCAAATTCTCTATTACGTAGCATCGCTCTCTGCCGTGCTCGCGGTAATTTGTCACGTGTTCCTTCCCGAATCGCTGCAATTTTCCGCCGTGCGCGGCGACATGAAGGGCATGACCGGAGCGCTGAGCCGCTTGAATCCCTCCCAGGCACAGCGATACAACGCACCGGGAGTTCGTTTCGTCTTTCCCGAGCCGAGCGATCACCTTGCATCAATCTCGCTGCTGCTTTCGCAAAGGTACCGAAGGACCTCCTTGTCGGTGTGGATTGCCTCTTTTTTCGTGTTATTTGCGATCTATGGACTCACCGGGTGGATCCCGACGGCGATGATACAGCGCGGAGAAACCTTCGCTACCAGCTTCGGCTTTGGCGCGCTGATTCAAGCGATGAATTTTTTTGGCTGCCTTGCTTGCTGTTACGTGGCAGACCGGCACGGACACGCCGTGTGGACTGTGGTGACGTCGTGGGTGATCGGAGGGATCGCCATGGGCACCCTGGTGATCGCCAACAATCATGTGCTGAATCTCCTATGCGTGGGCGCCTCCGGATTTTTTATTCTCGGGGCCTGGGGCGCTTTGAGCAATTTCGTCGCTCGCTGGTACGATACGGAAGTCCGTGGCACCGCCGTTGGCATGATGCTCGGGGCGGGACGATTCGGAGGAATTCTTGGACCGCTGGCCACGGGCGTGATTCAGGAATTCGTGCCGGGATCGAAAGGACTTTTCTTTGTAATCGGGCTGGCGACTCTGATTGCCGCCCTGGCTGTGTCGTTTGCAGGCCGGGGTCCCGCGGGCGGCATGTCCGCAGACGCGGTGCTGACCTAGCGCCAATGGCGCCTTCGCTTGCCTATTCAGGGCTGTAAACCTGGCGCAATACCTCGTGCTTCCAAATGCGCCGGGGCTTGACGCGGCAGGCTGGCGGGGGTATGTTCTGCGCAAAACATAGTTGGATTTTGGACTTTAGGAGGTGACCAATGGCTCAGGTCCCAGCCAGTCATTCGGATCCTCGCGCGCCTGCTGCACGCGGTACGAGAGAGAAAGCTTCCTTGCCTTGCAGCAAGTGGATGCTTGCCAGCTTCGGAATTCTTTTCGTGATGCTCCTGCTCACTCCACTCAGCTTTGGGCAGAGCGCGCCTAGAATAACCAGCGTGGCCCCCATAACGGGCAGGGTGAATGACAGCATAACCTTGACGGGCGAGAATCTCGGAAAAAGCTCGGTTGCCGGGGTATTTCTGTCGGACGATAAGAATGACTATAAAGCCGCGCTCGTCGACCAATCGCCGGAAAAGATTGTCATCAAGGTTCCGCAAGTGAAGCCCGGCGGATACAACGTTTCCATTCAGGTGGGCGCCCAAATCTACATTGAGCCGGTGCGTTTCACGGTCCAAGGATAAAGCACCGGCCAGCTCCAATAGATACTCATCGGAGGAATTGTCCGGCTATTTGTCCGGCCATTTCCTCCCTCCGTTTATCGGATCAAGCTCACGCTCGCAAGCCTTGCGAATGGCTCACGCCCTCTATTGTTTTAGCAGAGGGATGTTCGTGGTTGGCTGGGGTTGGGATTTCAGATAGACATAGATATCCGCCAGATCCTGGTTGGAGACTACCTTGCTGGTATAAGGCGGCATCTCTCCGGTCGGATGATGAACATACTGAACCATGGCCTCAAAAGAAATCGCAGGAGGCCCAATCCGTACTCCACCGGTCTGCGTCGAACCTTGACCGACGGTCCCGTGGCATTCGAAGCAACCGTAGCTGATGAACAGACGTTTGCCGGCGTCTACATGCCCGGTGGGAGCCGCCTGCGACGGAGCCGCCGGCGCCAACGATTTCAGATAGGCATATACGTTGGCCAAGTCGGAATCGGAGATAGCCTCGGGACTAAATGGCGGCATCTGGTCCACAGGCTGACGCACAATCTTCACGAAACTTGGCAGAGGCAATGGTGGAGGAGCTAGCCGTGGTGCGGTGGCGCCTTGCCCTTCGTTGCCATGGCAGGCGGCGCAACCGTGGCTTGCGAAAGCCGACTTTCCTTTGTCGGCGTTTCCTGCCGAAGCGGCATCGGTCTTCGCGTCTGGGTTCCGGTTCTGCGCCGCTAAGCCAGGCTGAGCAAGGACGAAGACGGCCGCAGCCATCGCTATGAGAGCGAATCCGGCAGTTTGGCACGGCATCCCGTGACGAACTCCTGAGATCGTCCGAATTTCCGCGAGCGTGCGTTGCAATAAGACTGTTTTCACCATAGGCTCCTCAGCGGGGCTGTGTCGTTACATCCACCAGCGCGGGCTCTCCGCGCTTCACCACATCCAACGCCCGTCGTAATGCGGGACCAAGATCGTTGGGATTGGTGACAGGCCCCTCCGCAAACCAACCCATGCCCTGCGCGACTTTTGCGTAATCAATCGGTGGATCCTGCAGCGTGGTCCCGATGCTGGCGCGCGTGATGCCTCGGTTGCGCCGGTACGCCATGCGCTGGATGTGCATCACCTCCTGATGATACGCGCGGTTGTTGTGCATGACGTTCAGCAGAGGGATGCGATGATGCGCGGCGGTCCAAAGGACGCCCGGCGCATACATCAAATCGCCATCATTTTGGATACTGACGGTCAGCCGGCCGTACTTACGGTTCGCGAGCGCAGCCCCAACGGCCGCCGGAGACCCGTAGCCAACGCCCGCTCCTCCCGCTCCGCCAATGTACTGGTAATGTTTATCAAAATCCCAGAGCTTCAGCGGCCAACTACTGATGAACCCGACGTCTGAAACCAACGACCAGTCTTCGTCTTTGATCACCGCCCACAACTCAGCCGATAGGCGAGCCGTGGTGATAGGGCTGGCATCCCATCCGTATCCCGCTGCGTCGCGGACGCGCGCCAGGGCTTCGTCATGTGCCTCGGCGAGCTTGTGGCCGCGGCTTTCCAGCACCGTTTTGCGATCCGCGTTGATCAAGAGCTTCACCGCTTCAATCAGAGGCGGCAGAGTGGTCTCGGCATCCGCGGCGATGGCTAAGTCCACCGCCTCATAGCGTTCGAAATCCTGGTAGTTACTTTTTTCGTACAGATCGCCGGATGTAATGCTGATCAGTTTTACTCCCGGCTGGGTCACCGGCTTCCAACTGCGATCGACCTGATCCTTGTATGAGTGCAAGGCGCCCCAGAAATCCGCAACCTCCAAAGCCAGGATCACATCCGCATTGGCGACTAACGCTTGGCCCCGATCGGTATGGTTGAGCGGATGACGAGTCGGAAAATTCATGCGGCTGGCTCGATCGATCACCGGCGCTTGTAGCGTTTCGGCCAGCTCAATCAGATGCTTCATGCCCGCGGGAGTGCGCGCGGTGCGGTCGGCGATCAGGACAGGATTTTCGGCCGCCACCAGCAGCTTTGCCGCCTCGGAAACCGCGCCTGAATCACCTTGTGGAAAGGAAGCGAGGGTGAGCTTCGGTATGTGCAGTACCGCATCGTCGGGAACGGGGCGCTCCTGCAGTTCGCTATCGGCCACTAAAACCACCGGCAACATGGGCGGAGTCATGGCGATTTTGTAGGCGCGCACAGCCGACTCCGAGAAGTGCGGCAAGGAGATCGGCAGATCGTCCCATTTCACGAAGTCGCGGACCAAGGCTGCTGCGTCCTGAACGCTGTGATCCCATTCGACTCCTGGTCGCCGCATGTTTGCATCGATCGTGTTGCCGACAATCAGGTAGAGCGGGGCTCGGTCGCAAAAGGCGTTGTAGATCGCCATTGTGGCATGCTGCAAACCAACGGTGCCGTGAGCCAATACAAGCGGCGGCTTGCCTTCGATTTTGGCGTAGCCGTGGGCCATGGCAACGGAGGATTCTTCGTGGCAGCACGTGATGAATTCGGGGTTCTTGTTTCCCCCGTAATTGATCGCGGATTCGTGCAGACTGCGGAAACTCGAGCCCGGATTGGCGAAGATGTAGTCGAAACCGACCGATTTCAGCACGTCGATCATGAAATCCGACCCGCTGCGGTCCTCGGTGAGCACATCGACACTGGGGGGAGTGGCCACTTCGGCGTCCCGCGACATCAGGGCACCGTTCCGGCCCGGCGAAGCTCGTCCGGCTTGGCTTCGACAGCCGCTCGGGGGTTCGCCACCAGCACGGCAGCACCGGCGGCCGCACCCTTCAAAAAGTTGCGACGATCAACCAGGGATTTTTTTGACTTTCCCATAACCCCTCCGGCACCGGCGATTTACCCCAGGAATAAGCGGGCTGGCCGCCATCCAAACAGATGCACACTATCAATCCTGGTGGAGGCAGTCAACATCGCCACAGAACGGTAGTTCGAGTGCCTCGTGTCTAGGGTCCGATGTTGCTGGGAGGCAAATCCGCCAAGGTAACATCGGATCGACTGCGTGGACCGAGAATGGCTTGCGGATTCGGGTATTTCACTTCGCGCAGCCATGTGGCGAAGAGGAACCAAAGGAGGACGAGCAGGAAAAAACAGAACCAGCTACCTTCCGGCCCGACGGTGCCGCCCGTCAGCCAAGTGGGACCGGAAAAGGCTGCGTTGAATAAGTGTCCTTGCGCCACTTGGCCGCTATCGGGAACGCCATAGAAGTAGGTCTCGCCCCAATCCCAGGCTGCGTGAAAACCAATTGGCATCCAAAGGTCGCCAGTCCGGCGCAGCAGCAGGCAGAAGAGGAATCCTACGGCGCCCGCATTGAACGTTCCAACAATACTCTCACCCGAATTGCTGTGATGGAGATAGCCAAAAAACACGGACATCACGATGGCCGCCGGCCAAAACCCGATGCCCGTAGTCAGCGTGAACAGCGCGTACCCTCGCACCGCAAATTCTTCGAAAAACCCCACACAGAGCAGAACTGCACCCCACAAGGCAGCGTATTCCCAAATTGCGGCGCCGTGCAGGCCAATCATCCCAAAGTGGAAAACCCCTGCGACACGTAAGGAAACCAGCAACGCAGTAATCGATGCAAAGCCAATGACGATCCCCTGCCAAAAGCGGCCGCCGAAAGCTCCCCTCCTGGGCAAGCCATAGTCGGCGATCGTTCTTCCTTCCATCTTCGCCATAATCCAGCTCGCAAGCAGAACGACGAGAAAGGAAAGCGCTTCGCCGGACAGCAGGTCTAACGGGTTGAAGCTAGGTCTGGTGACTCTTCCGTTCGCAATCATGCGAGTGAGAAGAATTCCGATCAGGAAAAGTATCGCAAGGACCGCGAAGAAGATAAGCAGGCGCCATCCGGCCCTCAGCTCAGCGGGGCCGAAGAAAGCATCTTGCAGAAACGATTTTCCGGGAACCTCGCGAGGGATGCGCGGTGGAATCGTCGTGAGGGGATTATTCGGTTCACCCACAGGCCGGAAGTCCCTTTTTGCAGAGGTCAGAAGCCGGATCGCTTCGGCGTGAAAACTCTCGCTCGCGAAAAGGAGGATAGCACAGAAGTCCTGCATGGCGGCGTGAGAGCCGCAACCCTAAAACACAAATACAATTTAAGCCCAGCATACCCCGTTCTGCTCCCGGCTCTCATTCCGGCCTATCCATCAGCCACGAACAACAGCCGCTGCCCGAATGCAGATCGCATCTTCAACCGCAATCCATACAGAACCAGATACGTCCAGTCATCCACGGCGGCCAATTCTGAAAGGTACGCACCAACCGGTTCATACGGGCGTCAGTCGCGAGACGATCTACGCGCTGAGGACTTGCCGGTCAGCCCTGCTGCACCCTCCCACAGGTACGCGCTCAAATTTACCTGACCACCATGCTCGAATTGGCGCGATCAGAAACCTGACCTGCCTTAGTTCTCGCGTCCAGTATCTTAGAATTCGTCAATCTTGCCGGCTTGTACTGAAACAGGCTGTCCGTACAGTCGTACCGGGCAGTGCGCGAGCCATACGCTTCGAGTATGGGCACGCACCTAAGACAAATCCGGCAATATTTCAGACCCCTGATCGGGTTCTCCCTTCTGGCTCTCGCAAGCTTTTTGATGGGAGGCGTTGCAGAGTGTCAATCTCTTTCTCAACCTGAGGCTGCCGGCTCAGCAGTTGTGACCTTCGCCGGTTTTGATACTGTCACCCAGGGGAACTGGGAGGCGAAATATGGGGCCGATGGATATTCCATCGCCAATCTAACCCCGAGCCTTCCCTCCTATGCAACGGTTGCAGTTCAGAATCAGCTGAACTACGTCTGGGCTTCCACCACAGGCAGTGTGACGGCTCTGTCGACTGGCTCCGGCTCGGCGCGGACGGCGACGACCTGGTACAACTCCCCCTCCTTTAATCTGGACATCAACCTCACGGATGGCGCAGCACATCAGATCGCACTTTATGCCTTGGATTGGGACAATACGGGGAGAGCGGAGACGGTGCAGGTTCTGGACGCGGCCAGCAACACCGTGCTGGATTCTCGAAACATTTCCAACTTTACGACTGGGATTTATTTGGTGTGGACCGTTTCCGGGCACGTCAAGATCAACGTGATCGCGACGAGCGGCCCAAACGCAGTGATCAGCGGCATATTCTTTGGATCGGCCCGCAGTAGCTCAACTCCTGCTGCAGCAGCAGTGGCCAGCTTCACTGGTTTGGATACCGCTACCCAGGGGAACTGGGAGGCGAAATATGGGGCCGATGGATATTCCATCGCCAATCTAACCCCGAGCCTTCCTTCCTATGCAACGGTTGCGGTTCAGAATCAGCTGAACTACGTCTGGGCTTCCACCACAGGCAGTGTGACGGCTCTGTCGACTGGCTCCGGCTCGGCGCGGACGGCGACGACCTGGTACAACTCCCCCTCCTTTAATCTGGACATCAACCTCACGGATGGCGCAGCACATCAGATCGCACTTTATGCCTTGGATTGGGACAATACGGGGAGAGCGGAGACGGTGCAGGTTCTGGACGCGGCCAGCAACACCGTGCTGGATTCTCGAAACATTTCCAACTTTACGACTGGGATTTATCTGGTGTGGACCGTTTCCGGGCACGTCAAGATCAACGTGATCGCGACGAGCGGCCCAAACGCAGTGATCAGCGGCATATTCTTTGGAGGGAACAGTTCAACAGCACCATCAGCGCCCGTCGTTATTCTACCTGTGGTCACCACGCAACCGGTTAGCCAAGACGTCTTCGTGGGGCAGACGGCGACTTTCTCCATTGCCGATACGGGCACCGCTCCTGTGACCTATCAATGGGAGAAGAATGGGGCAGCAATTAGCGGCGCGACATCCTCCAGCTACACCACACCTCCGACTGTGGCGGGAGACAAGGGATCTCAATTCAGCGTAGTGGTGAGTAACAGCGCCGGCAGCACGACCAGCAGCGCGGCGATCTTGACGGCCAACCCCGGCACTCTGCTCCTGAGTTCCAGTTCGACGAACATGAGCTTTGGCAATGTCAACGTCTCCAGCGACAGCATGCAGAACATCACGCTTACCAGCACCGGAAATGCGAATGTCACAATTTCGAGCGTCAGCGTTTCCGGTGCTGGCTTTAATGCCGGCGGCGTGCCCTCGGGAAGCATTCTATCGCCTGGACAAACGGCGACTTTGAATGCGACGTTTGCACCAGCGGCAGCCGGGAGTGCAACGGGCACCGTCACGGTGAGCAGCAACGCTTCGAACGGACCCCAGAAGATCGCTCTTTCCGGTACGGGAATGGCTCAAATTACGTATTCGGTAGATTTATCGTGGGCCGCGAGCACGTCTACTGTTACTGGTTATAATGTTTACTTCAGCATCGTCTCGGGCGGCCCCTACCAGAAGCTGACTGCAACGCCGGTCGCGACGATGGGTTATATGGACCCAGGCGTTTCGTCGGGCGAGACTCGTTATTATGTAGTGACCGCGGTGAACTCGAGCAACGTGGAGAGCGGTTTCTCCAGTGAAGTCTCCGCGATCATTCCGTAGTCGCAAAGGCAAGTCCCGATTAGCGCGGCCGCGTCAGATGGAAAGGGCTTGCCGAACACCTTTGACCCGTATTTTCACGGCGCTCCTTGCTTGTAGCAGGGGTTAAAGGGGGCAGGATCAGGATCGCACTGGGTGAGCTAGACGGCGTGCTGGGTGCGCAAGCGGCTGATCTCATCTTCGCTGTAGCCAAGTTCCGTTAGGATCCGCTCGGTATGCTCGCCTAATGCAGGGATGGAGTCCATGCGAGGATCGCACTCGTCCGGCACCCCTGGCGGGAGAAGCGCCGGAATTTCTCCAGCGGGCGAACCAATATCAACCCAGCGTTTGCGCGCCCTGAGTTGAGCGTGCTCCCACACCTCGTGGACATTATTCATGCGCGCATTCGCGATTTGCGCCGCGTCCAGCCGCTCGGTCACCTGCTTGGCTGTCAGCTCTGAGAATGCCTTATTGATGATTGCGGTTAATTCGGCTCGCGCGGCTGTTCGTCGCGCGTTGGAAGAAAAGCGAGAATCCGTTGCAAGATCCGGTTGCTCGAGTACTCCTTCGCAGAACGCTTTCCATTCTCGTTCATTCTGAAGGCCTAACATTACCGTCTTCCCATCGCCCGCGAGGAACGGGCCGTAGGGAGTGATCGTGGCATGGGCGGCGGCAGTGCGAGGAGGCGGAGGAGCTCCATTGAATGCGTAATAAAGCGGATAGCCCATCCACTCGGCCATCGTCTCGAGCAGCGATACGTCCAGGCGGCAACCACGGCCCGTCTTGCCACGGGCGATTAGCGCCGCGAGGATATTCGAATAGGCATACATGCCGGCGGAAATATCGGCAATAGAGCAACCCGCCTTGACGGGCTGTTCGGGCGTGCCGGTCACGGAGAGGAAGCCAGCTTCGCTCTGGATAAGCAGGTCGTACGCCTTCTTATCGCGAAACGGACCGTCCGAACCATACCCGGAAATATCGCATA
>Ga0307372_10003056_pt1 | contig 27194 bp, 24 predicted proteins | sample OX1MG_FD_202533 | JGI IMG/M metagenome (GOLD analysis project Ga0307372, IMG submission 202533) | Soil microbial communities from Risofladan, Vaasa, Finland - OX-1 | ecosystem: Environmental > Terrestrial > Soil > Coastal area > Acid sulfate soil | place: Finland: Risofladan, Vaasa | collected... | reverse complement strand
ATTCATGGGAGGATATTCCTTTCTGCTTGAACAACAACATTTCGTTTGAAAGCAGTATCCTCTTTCCATGCTTCTTTGGCAACCCCTTTTTCCTATTTTCTGGAGCCAATGACCCTTGTGGTCGCCAGATAACTTTGCAACAGCCCTGAACTTTTTGCCTATTACCCTTGACAATCCCCCCTCTTGAGTGCTATTCTGTATTTGCAGTCTCATGTCGAGAGTGCTAGCAATCATACTTGACAAACATCGTATCATACCAACATACTCTGTTGGGGAGGGGTGCGCAACGACGATGACACCACTGAGCCAACGTAAGCAACAGATATTACGTGCTTTGGTTGAAGAATATATCCATACTGCGACTCCTGTGGCTTCTGAGACACTGGTACGCAAGTATGGACTGAATTTCAGTTCCGCCACCGTCCGCCATGAACTGGCTGGCCTGGAAGAGGCTATGCTGATTTATCAACCGCATACCTCGGCGGGACGTGTGCCGACCGATCTGGGCTACCGCTATTTCGTGGAACACTTGATGCAGGAGTCGGCACTCTCGCTCGATGAGCAGAGGCTCATTCGCCACCAATTCTATCAGGTACAGGATCAACTGGACCAATGGGTACGTTTGACCGCTTCGGTGATGGCACGACTACTGCACAGCGCGGCGGTCATGACGCCGCCACGTGCGGAACAGGGACGCCTCAAACACTTTGAGGTCCTGTCGGTGACGGAGCTATCGGCGCATCTCGTGCTGGTGCTGATGGATGGCACGGTGAAACAACAGCGATTGTTGCTGGAAGCGCCATTGCACCAGGAGGAGCTAAGTACATTAGCCACGTATCTGAACGAACTTTTCGCAGGGAAAAGTGCGACAGAGGTGGATGCACTACTGCAAAAACACGACCTTTCGCCGGTCGAACATCTGGTGAGCAGCACGATTGCACAAATCCTGGAGCAACACGGCGACCCGCTGGGCGATGTGTTCTATCGCGAAGGGGTGATTAATATTCTGGAGCAACCGGAATATAGTCGCATGGGGCCAGAGGAGGAGCGCAACGAGCGTGTGCGCAAAGTGATGGAGGTGTTGGAGCAGAATCGCTTCTTACCAGCATTGGCGTCGCATTTGCGTCAATCTGACGGCGTACAGGTCATCATAGGCGGTGAGAACGAGTGGGACGAGATGAAGGATATCAGCCTTGTCGTCGCCCGCTATGGTCAGGAAGGCAAGATTGGCGGCCTGCTGGGCGTCATTGGCCCAACGCGCATGCAATACGGGCGAGCCATTGCCCTGGTGCGTTACATGGCGCAAGTGATGAACGATTTACTCGCCGAAGTTTACGGGTATTAGAACAATCAAACTTAACCAGGGTACCCGCAAGGGATACCTGAATACTTAACTTGAGGGTTAGAGAGAATGGCTGACCAGGAAGAAACAACTGAGCAAACTCAATCGCAAGCATCTCAAGCTGCCGCACCTGAGCAGGAAGTGCCAATTGAGCAAGTTCGCCAACTCAAGATACGCATCGAAACGCTGGAAAAAGAGTTGACGCAGGAACGCGAAAAGGCAACCGACTATATGAACCGCGCCATGCGAACACAGGCAGAGATGTCTAATATGCGCAAGCGCATGCAACAAGAGATGAGCCTCATGTTGAAGGACACGGTCAAGTCCGTTGTGTACGAGCAACTCGCCGTCCTCGATAGTTTTGACCGCGCCTTCAATACACTCCCGCCGGAATTCAAGCACTTTAGCTGGGTGGACGGTATTGGCCTGATTCAGAACCAGCTATTTAGCGTACTATTTCGCACCGGTGTCACACCTATTGAGACACAGGGTAAGAAATTTAATCCAATTGAGCATGAAGCCGTGGCTTACGAGGAAACGAGTAACTATCCAGAAGATACAGTCACCGCTGAACTCCAGCGTGGCTACAAACTCCAGGATGCGGTACTACGTCCCGCGCTTGTAAAAATTGCACGCGCTCCCCAGCCAGTCGCCGCTGGCAACATCAGCAGCGAAGGCAGTGAGAGCGACGATGCAGGCGCAACCATGGAATCACAAGCACAAAGTGAAATACATACAACTACAACCGATCAATAAAAAAGTGAATGAAATAGGAGGCAACTGTGCCAAAAGTTATTGGAATTGATCTCGGAACCACAAACTCGTGTGTCGCGGTTATGGAGGGCGGCGAACCTGTCGTCATCCCGAACGCGGAAGGCGCACGCACCACCCCTTCGATTGTCGCTATCAACAAGAGCGGCGAGCGTCTTGTAGGTGAGGTCGCCAAACGTCAGGCGATCACCAACCCGGAGAACACCGTCTACTCGATCAAGCGTTTCATGGGGCGCAAATTCGACGATCCTGAAGTTGACCGCGACAAGCGGTTAATGCCCTACAAAGTGGTACGCGCCAGCAACGGTGACGCCTGGGTAGAAGTTCAGGGGAAGCAGTACAGCGCACCTGAAATCTCGGCGATGATTTTGCAGAAGCTTAAAGCTGATGCCGAAGCCTATCTCGGCGAACGTGTGACACAAGCCGTGATTACTGTACCCGCGTACTTCAATGATGCCCAGCGCCAGGCTACAAAAGATGCTGGCAGAATTGCTGGTCTCGAAGTATTGCGCATCATCAACGAGCCGACGGCTGCTTCGCTGGCCTACGGTCTCGACAAGAAAAAGGATGAGCGCATTGCCGTCTATGACCTCGGTGGTGGTACCTTCGATATCTCCATCCTGGAACTGGGCGATGGCGTCTTTGAAGTCAAGAGTACCAACGGTGACACGCACCTGGGCGGTGACGACTTCGACCAGCGCATCATTAACTGGCTGGCCGACGAGTTTCGCCGTGAGCAGGGCATTGACCTGCGCCAGGATCGCATGGCGTTGCAGCGTCTGAAAGAGGCAGCAGAGAAAGCCAAGAAAGAGCTATCCAGCTCGATGCAGACAGAAATCAACCTGCCCTTCATCACTGCCGATGCCAGTGGCCCAAAACACCTGACCATACAACTCACACGCTCGAAATTGGAACAGTTGGTCGAGGACCTGATTGAGAAGTCCCGCGGCCCGGTCATGAAGGCACTTTCGGATGCCCAGGCTCGCCCTGGCGATGTCAACGAAGTCGTGCTGGTTGGTGGTCAGACCCGTATGCCAGCCGTACAAACAATGGTACGTCGAATTTTCGACCGCGAGCCAAATCGCGGCGTCAACCCGGACGAAGTAGTCGCCATTGGCGCTGCTATCCAGGCTGGCGTATTGACCGGCGATGTCAAAGACGTGTTGCTGCTGGATGTGACCCCGCTATCGCTCGGTATTGAGACGATGGGTGGCATCTTCACCCGCCTGATCGAGCGCAACACCACCATTCCGACACAAAAGGGCCAGGTGTTCTCGACCGCGAGCGACAACCAGCCCAGTGTCGAAATTAACGTCTTGCAAGGTGAGCGCGAGTTCGCCAAAGACAACCGCTCGCTCGGCAGCTTCATCCTGGACGGTATCCCACCCGCTCCTCGCGGTATTCCACAGGTCGAGGTCACGTTCGACATTGACGCCAACGGTATCGTGAACGTCTCCGCCCGCGACAAGGGAACTGGCCGCGAGCAGAAGATTACCATCGTCGCGTCAAGCGGTCTCTCGAAGGACCAGATTGACCGCATGGTACGCGATGCCGAGTCTCATGCAGCCGACGACAAGCGTCGTAAGGAAGAGGTTGAAGAGCGCAACCTGGCAGATAGCGCAGCCTATCGCGCCGAAAAGAGCATGGCAGACCTCGGCGACAAGCTGACCTCCGAACAGAAGGGCGAGCTTGAGAGCAAGATTGCCGATGTACGTGCGGCCCTTTCAACCGATGATGTAGCGCGTATCAAGTCCTCGCGTGAGTCGTTGGAGCAGGCCTTCTACAAAATTAGCGAGTCCATCTATCGCCCGGAAGCAGGGGCAGGCGCGGGAGAGCCCGGTGCGGGCGCTGATTTTGGCGGTGGCTACGATGGTAGCACCACCGAGCAGGGCTCATCTCACGACGACACTATTGAAGGCGAATACAAGGAAATGTAGGTTTGTCGGGTACGGTTCTCAATGGCTGTGCGTGACCAGAAAGTCTGGTCACGCACAGCCATTGAGAACCGCACAGGCACACCTACTTTGGCTATTGCCCTTGCAGTAAGCTGTAGAACAATGTACCATTAAATGGTACAGAGCCATACAGTATTCAACGATAGTATGCAATGTGAATGTGGTAGCGCGGCATTAGACGCGCCCTGTTTCTTATGGTAAAGGACCATTCATGGCCGCAAGCAAACGAGATTATTATGAGGTATTAGGTGTAGCACGCAGCGCAAACGATGACGAGGTGAAAAAGGCATTTCGTCGCCTTGCGAAGCAATACCACCCAGATGCCAACAAAGAGCAGGGAGCGGAAGCCCGCTTTATTGAAATCAATGAAGCATATGAGGTGTTGAGCGACCCGCAGAAGCGTTCCGCCTATGACCGTTTTGGTCACGCGGGCGTTGAGAATGGTGCAGGTGCCGGATTTAACGACTTTTCCGGTTTTGGCAATATCAGCGATATCTTTGAGACTTTTTTCGCGGGTACAGGAAATACGCAACGGCGCACCGGCTCACAACGTGGGGCCGACCTGCGTTATGATATGACGATTACTTTCGAGGAGGCCGTTTTCGGCTGCCAGAAGGAAATCGAACTGCCGCGTTGGGAAACATGTGCGAGTTGTCGTGGCAGCGGAGCGCAGCCAGGCACCTCGACCTCGCGCTGTTCTGCCTGTCAGGGTACCGGTGAGATTCGTCGCGTCCAGCAGTCCATCTTCGGCCAGTTTGTCAATGTGACGATGTGTGAACGATGTCGTGGCGAGGGGCGTGTCATCACTACCCCCTGTGAGAAATGTCGTGGGCAAGGACGTGTGCGCAACACGCGCCGTGAGGTCGTCAATATTCCGGCAGGGGTTGATGACGGCATTAATGTACGAGTGACCGGTGCTGGTGAAGTCAGTTCACGCGGCGGTACTCCGGGCAACCTCTACGTTATTCTTACAGTCAAGCCGCACCCGTTTTTCAAACGGCAAGGTAATGACATCATCTACGAATTGCCCATCACCTTTACGCAGGCCGCACTCGGCGCGGAAGTTGATGTTCCCACTGTGGACAGTAAGACAACCGCGCTCAAAATACCGCCTGGCACGCAGAGCAACCGCTCGTTCCGCCTCAAGGGTCTGGGCGTTCCAGTCGTTCACAGCAGCGCACGCGGCGACCAGCACGTCATCGTCAAAATCGTGACGCCGACTAACCTGAATACCCGCCAGAAAGAGCTGCTCGAAGAATTTGATCGCATTGATCGCGAACAAAGCGAGCAAAACGACAAAAACATCTTCCGTAACCTGTTTGAAAAAGCTAAAGATGGTTTTCAGTTATAAGCAATGAGAATGGCCGTACCCACATATTGCGGCGCAATATGTGGGTACGGCCATTCTCATTGCTTATAACTGACTATAAGAGCATGTGTAAACGCTCACGGTTGAGGACGACGGCACGCCCCTGTTGCATCTCGATAGCACCTGCTGCTTCTAGAACTTTGAGCGCACGCCCTACCACTTCGCGAGCTGTGCCAACCATCGCCGCCATTTCTGTTTGCGTCAATCGGTAGCCCTGTTGACCACTTCCTACTGAAGAAGTCTCCTGCTCGAATAAAAGTTTTGCCACGCGAGCCGTTACATGGCGCAACGAGAGGTCTTCTACCAGCACAACGAGATGGCGCAATGCACTGGCGAGCGATTGTACAACGGCCTCGGCAACTTCGGGGCGCGTCAGAATGAGTTCGCGTAGGTCAGCTCTCCGCATAATGTACACGTCGCTGGCTTCCAGCGCTGCCGCACTCGCCGGATTCGGGCCGCCATCAAGAGCCGGTACATCGTTGAACGTATGGCCCTCTGCAATCAGGCGCAATACCTGCTCTTTTCCCTCTGAAGACGTTTTGAACACTTTGACCAGCCCGGTATGGACATAATGCAGCGACCCGCCCATATCCCCTTCCAACAAAATGATATCGCCCCGCGCAAAGTGTCGCTCTACCGCCATCGCCGCGACCCGCGCCAACTCATCCCGGCTTAGAGCGGCAAATAAGGCTATCTGGCGCACTGCTTCAATATCAACCGGCATACGTTCCCTCCCGATGATTTGCTCTCCAAATGAGCCGTAGAGATGTAAGTCGCAGTCATAAAGGCCCACCCTGGAATATACTCTGTCTATCGTTATAGCACACAAGTGGCAAAGATAGCGACATTTGTCACAGCATTTATAACAAATATCTGGCATACTAGAGACAGGGAAAACAGGATAGTAAGCAGAAGCATTTGCTGGCTATTTCACCCAATTATTACACAGAACTATATCTTTTCTGTGAAAGAAGGAGTCAAGTTCATGAGTCAACTATCTGAAACAGTTGAGCAGAAGCAGAACGAAGATGAGGTGGCGGGGAAACCCGGCAGCCTGATAGTATTCGATCTGCGCAAGCTCACCCAATTTCAAGAAGATAAGCCCTACATACAGGTATTATCTGATATCGGCGATGCCCGCGTCGTTCTCTTCACGTTCAAAACAGGACAACAGTTGAAAGAGCATAGCACCACCAGCCAGATTTTCGTTCAGGTGCTGCGCGGGCGTGTCACATTCTCTACGGCTGGGAACAGCGTCAAATTGAAAGCAGGCATGGTGCTACAACTGGAGGAAAATGTATCACACAGCGTTCTCGCGCAAACCAACGCGGTAATGATGGTCACGATGACACCTAGCCCATCGTTTCACAGCCTGGGTCTCGACCGCAACAACGAAGCGGGGCCGACACCACTGGTAAGCCGCAAACCGCATTGAAACGTGACTACATCATGAGGCCAGGGTACCCGCAACGGAATACTCTGGCCTCTTACAGAGAAGTTATATGCGCCGCAGTTTGAGCGCAGGCCAGAGATTCACAGCGAGACAGATGGCAAGAGCCAATCCGATCGGCCCTGAGAGGCCGAAAGCAACGACATCAATAGTTTGCCCCACGTTGCCATATGTTGCCAGCAGAGGCTCTACGAGCAGTGACCCGACACGCAAGACGGCGGCACAATTACCCAGCCAGAGCGTTGCAGTAACCAGGCGGGGCGAGGCAATGCTGCCACCGGAAAAGCCAGGAATCATGCGTGGAGCGATACCGCAAATTAAGAGCGCTATGAAGCCGACCGCCAGGCTATGGCGCATAGCATCAAGCGCAAACAATGGCGATCCTTGCAACAATAGTGCCAACCCATCGCTCACCAACAGCACACCGCCAAGCATCGCCCACATATAGGCGCTGGCTACCAGGGCAACAAATGGCCCGTATGCATTGCGTTCATGTGACACTTGCGCCTTGTACGACTGAGCAACAGCCTCCGGTTGTGGTGCCAATTTTGCAACCTTTTGTGGTAATCGCCCACGCTTACGCATGAGACGCAAAAATACGGCAATGAAAAAGAGCAGCGCAACACCCAGCAAGGTCATTCCCACCCCCTGCAACCAGTTCGCAGCAGGAGTAGTCAATATACCAATGCAGATAAGCAGCAAACCCACAAAGTAACCAGCCGCGAGAGGGCGGAGGATACGGTTGGGGAAACCTTCAAGACCGGCATACATAGGCAACGAACGAGCCGACATTGCCAGGGCCATTGGCACGAGAAAGCCCAGCAACCCTAAGGTCACATTGATAGTATCGCCCGGACTGGCGACCAGTCCCGCCGATGTAGCGGCCTGTAGCATATTGACAAGATTTACAATGCTGGCAATGCCTAACGAGCCAAAAGCACCCACCATCAATGGTAGTGTACTGGTAAAAGCTGGTCGGAGCCTTAATGACGGCCCACGCCGGGCCGTTACGCCGAGCAAGACGACCGCGCCGATGAGCGCCAAACACTCTCCGGCACCGCTTAAAATGAGGCCCACACTCCCGATAGTGCTATCTACTACAGTCAGTAGTGGCTGGCAAAACACGCGCAACACCAACGACGTTACCAGCATACCTGATAGCCATGGTACCAATCGCGGCATGGCTAAAGGCGTGCCACGCAAACGGGGAAGAAAGTGGAACGCCACGCCAAGCACGAACAAACCAGCCCAGCCATAGAGTTGTAAATGCCCATGAGCCTGCGCGATGGCAGGCCACCAGGGGCCGAGCGGCAATGAAAAAGCTTGAGTGAGTGTTAAAATCGAGGCTAGCACAAATCCGCCACCCGCTCCCAGCAATAATGCTGAAGCGAGCATGGGAGCCACCCGCGCAAATGGCTCCTGTCGCTGCCCTTTATTCAGTAGAGTCATGTCTGTATACTTCGTGGTTCGCATGAAGCTATCTCCTCAGAAATGATATCTGCATAAAGATAGCACCTCATGTATTTTCAAACTGTGATAAAAGTCTCTCTTGAGTCAAACGCTTCACTTTTGAGCCCCCACATCTTTGGCCGTATCATCGCCAATCGGTGCTTCGTGAATGGGGTTCCAGAAAGGATAGGGAATGCCCGCGAGGCGATTGATCACCAGTGCCTGTAACGTTAGTAACACCACTGCTGCCATGAGCAGAACCAGTTGAAGCGGTTTTGTCAGCAGGCCAAGCGAAATAATCAGCGTAGTCGCGCCTGCCGGTGGATGCGGCGATTTGAATAGTACCATCAAACCGGCGGTGAGACCTAATGAGAGCGCGGCAGCAATGACGCGAGGCCACGTGACCCCAACAGTCAGCGCGGGACCGGCCATTGTCAGTCCCGTAACAACCAGACTGAGATAACCGGCGATCACACCGATTGCATGACCTATGATGGTATTACGCGGCGAGGCTGCTGGCGCTGTCGGTGTATAGAAAAAGAGAAAGGCGGTCGGGCCGAGCGAAGGAAAAATAAAGGGAGAACGTGTAATCAACGCCAATGCCGCCATCAGGCCAATACTGATACAGCCGTTGATGAAGCTGAATAGCGCAAGAACAGGGACACGAGAATGATGCTGCAACAGCCAGGACAGGCGAAAGCGCGTCAAAATACCACCTAATATATCCGACATCTGACCGCCGATAGGGTGTTCGCGGTCAATGCGTCCATGCCAGCGAAATTGCATGGCGTCCGCCGGTTTGCCTGTGCTTGTGCTATGCAGGGTATCTTTGCTATCAGGCGGCGGCGTAGGTTGTGTTTCTTGTTTCTGGTCCATATTATTTTCCTGGTGGTACGTTATTTATGCTCTCCTGACAGCACGATGATTGTGGGCATTATGACTCCTCAATACGGCGGCGCGGCCAGAAAGTGATAACGAGGGCGAGAACGAAACCAGTGAGACTAACCAGCGCCAGCCAGCCCACAGTACTCGCATGGCCTGACAACAGCTCGTAGAGTGCGTCGGTAATCAGCCAGAGTTGCGCTATCAAAATAACGGCGACGAGAAAAACCTGGCCCTGCACGATGGCGGTGCGCCCCGGCAGACCAATATAATTGGGACCCGGCAATGGCCCTTTCGGACCGCGTGGCGGCCTCTGCACCAGCGGGTCATCAGGATTCGCCATCGGTTGATACGATTTACTCGCATGGATATTAGCGAACGATGCGTTTCTCCTGTTTCTCTCGTCTCCATCCTGGCTCATGTTCATCGTGGCACCACCTTTACGGCATAAATTATGCCATCCTGAATGGCTAACTGAATCAAGGGCAAGGGACGTGTTGGCGGCCCGGCCAGCACATTGCCTGTTCTCGCGTCAAACAATCCCTCATGACAGGGACAATGCAGTTTGCCGTCTCCCTGATACAGCACCGCACAGGATAGATGCGTGCAGACATCGCTATAGGCCACCAGCCCTTTTCCAGGCAGGTTAATAAGAATACCCTGCGCGTACTGATCCGGGAAATTGAACACTTTCCACGCATTTTCCGCCAGTTCGCCCTCTCTAGCTATCGCGACCTTCTGTACATTAGCACCGGAAGGCAAATTGCCGATAATTGCCAGCGCACCCGTTGCCAGGAAGAGCGCACCGGAACCCGCGAGCAAAAAACGCAGGGTATCGCGGCGCGTCACAATTTCGTCTTCATCCCACGGATAAGGAAATTCCTGCCGCCATTGCTCTTCAGGAGGTTTCCGCGGCAAGTTTCCCTGCGCCGCCTGCTCTCCTACAACCTGTTCGTTTTGAGCAGAGACGCTTGTTTGCCCATCGTCCGGATTTACTTCTTGTACCATATGGTGCCTCCCTAGATACCTATGTAGGGGCCGATCAATCGGCGGTGGGCGCGATCAATCGGCGGTGGGCGCGATCAATCGGGCCCCTACAGTAACGTTTATGCATTGGTCTGTACATGCATAACGAGAATTGGCTCCTGTGGTGTTGATGCATGCACGGGAACGGGTTCCGGTTGGCGGGGCGTCCACGGCTGTGAAGGCGCAGCGCGGTATGGAATACCCGCCGTTTCGGCATCCACCCACGCATCAGCGTTATTGTCAGCCGTTGGGGCCGGAACATTAGACCCTTTCCCTAAATTAGCCTCTTCTACGAGGGACATAATATCCAGCGCAGTATCCTCTTCGCGCATCACCACGTAGTTGCGGGTATGCACTTTTTGACGTCCAAAGTAGAACGTATTGATGGGTTTCGCACCCTGTTTACCCCGTCCTGCCGCGACCCAATCTTCATAGGTGCCATAAAAAATGGCCTGTGTTGGACACACAGTGGCACACATAGGGCCTTTTCCCTGGCTGGTGCGATCATAACAAAGGTTGCATTTCTGCATGTAGTGACCGGCTATATTGAATTTTGGCACGCCAAAGGGACAGGCATAGCCACAATTCTCGCAATAGATGCAGCGCGTCTCATCTGCCGACTGTACCACCCCGTCAGGACTCACCAGAATAGCCTGGGCAGGACACACCTGCGCACACGGTGCAAGTGGTTCTTCGCAGTGCATACAGAGCGTCGGTGACGAGGCTACGGTATCATGGCGCTCGATATAGTCAATATAAATCATGCTCTCGCCCTTGTGCGTATCGCACTCGCGACAGGCCGCGACGCATGAGCGGCAACCAATACAACGCGAAGGGTCAAGAAAGATTCTCTTTACTGTTTCCAGCATGTTATCCTCCCGGCAAGGGTTCGGGGCGCGATAAATCGGGCCCTTACGGGTTCTATCGTAACGTTGGACTGGGATTTGTGTTGGCTATTGGTAATTCATGACGCTGTTTGCCAGCCGCAAGCAGCTCAGCTACGTCAATATCTTTCGCCCACTCGGGCGGTTGCGTGGCTGGCGCGGCGGCTGCGGCGCACACTTTGTATTCCGGTATCTTCATCATCGGCTCCAACACCGGGTTCGTCAACTGGTTCGCGGCCTGCGTATGCCCGTAGTGATAAGGAATAAAAATTGTGTCGGGGCGTATTGAGCGTACCACCAGCGCCGGCGCGGTCAACTCTCCGCGCCGCGTGCGCACCGTCACCCAGGCGCCATCCGCGATACCCAGCCGTTGTGCTGTCCGTTCGTGCATCTCCACCCAGGGATAGGGTGCCATCTCCTTGAGAAACGGGACGCGCCGCGTCTGGTTGCCTGACAGGTAGTGATAGATGACGCGCCCGGTCGTCAGTACCAGCGGATATTCTTCATCCGGTTCCTCGGCGGGTGGGATATAGGGTATGGGATGGAAACGCGCCTTACCATCGGGAAAGCCAAAACGCTCTTCGTACAGGCGTGGCGTACCCGGCGAGTCCTCCGAAGGACAGGGCCAGAAGACGCCGTTCTGCTCCGCAATTTTCTCGTAGGTGATGCCCCAGTAATCCGACTTTGCGCCTTTCGTGCAGAGCCGCAGTTCATTGAAGATGTCCCGCGCCGATTGAAACGGAAAGTACTGGCCCTTGCCCAGGCGGCGAGCAAGGTCACAGATAATCTGCCAGTCCACTCGCGCCTCGCCCGGTGGATCAACGGCCTTGTTGTACTTGATGACGCGCCCCTCAAGATTCGTCACCGTCCCTTCATCCTCGGCCCAGACAGACCCGGGCAGCACAATATCCGCCAGTTCCGCCGTCTCCGAGAGGAAAAAGTCGGTCACGACAAACAGGTCTAAACCGCGCAATGCTCGCTCAACCGTGTGCTGATCGGGCAACGACACCATCGGGTTCGAGCAAATCATGAAGCAGGCACGAATCTCAGAACGCAGCATGGCGGGAATCATCAACGTGGCAGGATAGCCGGAGTGCGGCAGGTCTTTCTCGTCAATGCCCCACACAGAACAGATATAGGCGCGGTCTTCCGGGTCTTCAATATCGCGGCAGCCGGGTAACTGAGAAGCTTTCTGACCCATCTCGCGTCCACCCTGTCCATTGCCCTGTCCGGTCAACGTGCCATAACCCGCTCCGCGGCGTCCGAAGTTACCTGTTGCCAGTGCAAGATTAATAGCGGTCACGCCATTATCAACTCCCTTGCTCTGGTGTTCCAGGCCACGCGCCTGATAGAGCAACGCTGCATTAGCCTGTCCATACATCCGCGCCGCCTCGACAATAGCCTCCGGGCGCAACCCACACACCTTTGCCACACGCTCCGGCGGGTATTCTTCCACTAATGCCTTCGTCTCTTCCCAATTGATGGTACGCTCGCGAATAAAATCCTCGTCTATCAAGCCTTCCTTGATAACGACATGCAGCATGCCGTTGAGCAGGGCGGAGTCGGTGCCAGGACGCAGGGGTAAGAAGATATCGGCGGTTCGCGCAATCGGAGTCTGTCGCGGGTCGGCCACAATAAGCTTGCAACCCCTATCGCGAGCCTGCCAGAGATAGCTGGTGATGATGGGGAAACATTCGCCTACGTTCGCGCCAATCACAAAAATGCAGTCAGCATGTAGCATATCGCTGACCGGATTGGCGGCACGGTCTATACCCAGCGAACGCTCGTTGGCCCCTGTCGCAGAGGACATGCAAAGCCGCCCATTATAATCGGTATGGCGCGTTTCCAGCGCCACACGAGCGAACTTGCCCATTACATAACATTTCTCGTTCGTCATTGAAGAGCCGCTATAGATCGCCACCGCATCCTTGCCATGCTCATTCTGAATGGTACGAAAACGCTGCACAATAGTATTGAGAACTTCATCCCAACTGGCACGCTCCAATGGGCTATTTTTGCCGCCGCGCCGCATCATAGGATACGTCAAACGATCAGGATGGTTGACGGTCTGATAGGCGGTCGTACCTTTGGGACACAGCATACCATGATTCAAGGGAAAATCTTCCCGCGGCTCAACACCGACCACACGACCATGCGCGACTTTCAGGTACATGCCACATTGCACGCCGCAATAGCAACAGTGCGTTGGTACAAAACGGTCTATCTGCTCATCCGATTTCCAGCGTGCTGGCGCGGCATCATTACCGGAATGAAAATCGAACGTCTCCGGTTGGTTGCGGCGATTCCGGCGAAATATCCCCTTATCTACTGTCATATGCCTTTCTCTTTCTGCATCTACAAAGGCCGATCAATCGGCGGCGGGCGCGGTAAACCGGCCCCTACACGATAGAATCATACAATCGGCGGCGGGCGCGGTAAACCGGCCCCTACACGATAGAATCATACAATCGGCGGTGGGCGCGGTAAACCGGCCCCTACACGATAGAATCATAAAAACTGATTGCCGTTACGGCCCAATGCAGCCATATTTGCTTGCCCGCGCATAACACGTTTACAGGTGGGACAAATGTCTTGCCACCACAGTTCCTGTGTTGTCTGGTCAGCAGGTGACATGCCGTTTGTATAGGTGTTTGTCGCCGGAACAGACTCGACAGTTGCACGGCTTTCGCCGAGGGAATAGTTTTCGTCCACATCGTACAGCGTCTTCTTCAAATCTTGAATGAAACGCACAGGTGCATACTCTTCGCCACAGCGAGCGCATCTCTGCATTGTTGTTCCCTCTCCAGTACGCCAGTATAGTTCAATGCCGACCGTTGCCGGACGCTCGATCAAGTGAAAGAATTTGCCGAACGGCAATGAGATGAGCCAGAGAACTACGACTGTTTCGTGCGTGAGCGAAATATACCAGTAATATTCACCGCCTAACCATGTACTATCGGCAGTCAAAGCAAAACCGGTCACGACAATCGCCATCAACAACGCCAATGGCATGATATCAAAACGGAAACGTTGCACTGCGATCAACGCGAGGTCGTGAAAACGCCGGTGGAAGGCCATCACCAGTCCGACCAGGAGAATAGCCGCGGTAAAGTCCAGTCCGTGAATAATCACAAAAGCAAAGAGCGTGTCTACGGGGAATGCGAAAAGCTGGAAACCAAAAAACCATATCTGGTACAGCCCGGTTGTTGTCTGCGTGAAGCGCAACCAGCCAAAGGTGAGCGGAAAAGTGATAGCGCACGAGAGCAACACGCCCCAGAAAATACACTGATGCGTTATCCAACGATACCAGCCGCGGCGACGGATAAACTGCTGAGCAAACAAGTCAGCAATAGCTTTTGGTATCAACAGGGTATAGTGACGAAAGTTTTCATAGGAGAAAAAGAGTCTCCAACTGCGCCGCCAGTATCGTCCCGTCGGTGGTCGTGCCAGCCAGAACGAATACTTATATGTCACGGCAGCCGTGGCAAAAATAGTCGCCACAGCGTAACCAATTAAAGCCGCATCGAACCAGTGAAAGCCGCGAGACCCCAGCGCGATTAACGCGGTCAGAATTGCCGCCGCCGCTATCCCGAAAAGAATCGAACGAGTGCGCAGACTGAGTGAAGAGGAAACATTGCGCAGACCTTGCGGTTGACCTGCGTGACGATTCCCAGCATCGCGAGTCGCATCCTGTTTGACGGGTACAGAGGATTGTGCCATAAGCTCTCTTCCTTCCGTTGCACACCGGGTTCTCTACCGGCGGCAATGCGTTGTTTACGCTCAATACCCATTGTAAATAGCTCTATCGTATCGTGTTACGATGATATCCATAATATTATAGTACTGTATGGGCCAGCATAAAGCAAACTCAGGCATATTGTCTGAGACTTTTATCACTGACGACATGCTTGTACAATGGCTAATCCTGGCCTTACTTCTCCGCTAAAAATAAATCGCGGAGAACAACGGCGTTATTATGCTCTGTATCGTGCGCGGCATACAGCAGAGTGATTGGCCCTTGCCGCGCCAGTTCATACAATCGTCCTAGCGCATCTATCCCTTCCCCGGCCGCCAGTTCAGCCTTGTAACGGCTGCGGAACTCGGTGAATTTCTCCGGGTCATGCGCGAACCACTTGCGCAATTCGTCGCTCGGTGCAATTTCCTTAAGCCACACATCAATAAGCGCTCGCTCTTTCGAGAGGCCACGCGGCCAAAGACGATCTACCAGTATGCGCGTACCATCCTCCTGCGCGGGTTCATCATACGCTCGTTTAATGGCTATATGCAATGTGCGTTTTGCCATACTATTGTTCTCCTCATCTGCAATAGCGTTTCATACGACACTATTATACATGATAGCTTATAATAACTGATGGTACAAACAAGTGAGAGGAGATAAAGCATGAGGAGGTAGCCAATGACTGCCTCCTCATGCTTTATTTCCTCTCACTTGTTTGTTCTATTTTCACACCACGCATCGCCAACAGCGCATATGCTCCGGCACACAGGACCAGTATTCCCGCACCCGTAAAAATCGTATCCACAGGAGTGAAGACCATACCCAGAAAGCGAAAGTGCATCTATTAGAATGGCCCATTGCGCACCGAAGGCAAAGTAGAGCGGGGCGGCCAGCGTCGGGCCAAGGACGAGTACAACCAGTCCTGTCGTTAACAATAGTAAAGCAATAAGCACAGTACGCAGAACATCCATCAGTAGCATGGTGCGGCGCTTATCCCACCTGTCCACAAAGACGCCCGCGATTGGGCCAACAACCAACGTGGGGATAATCTCAGCCAGCGCCACACCACTAATGGCAAGCGGTGCCCACGATTGTCCCCTCGCAATATTGGTCGTGAACCAGAGAATCATCGTTGTATTGAAAAAGAAATCGCCGGTGATCGAGATGGTTCTCCCTATCCACAACAACGAAAATTTGTGGTTGATGAACCAGCGCGAGTTCTGTATCGTCTCTGTTGTTTCCATCGTTTTCATCCAGCTTTATCCATGACATCTTCTCATACTGTCATCAGGTTTAGAGTGAGCATTAAAGACGCCAGTAGAGACCTTGATCGCGCTGCATCAGCTTTTCCCCGATGAGTTCGCGGCGAAAGTAGGCCGAGTCGGGATGATAGCGTTTGATGATCTCGTTGACCTGTGGTTCGGTATAGCGCGTACCCATCTCGAACTGGCTCGCCAACCATTTAAAGATGACCGAACGTTTCTTGCGACTCGCGGGAATCTCTTTGAGCCGTTCACCCTCGAAGTAATCCCTGAGAACTTTGCGCTCCCACGCTTCACCCTCGATATCATCAACTAGCGAGGCCATTTTCTCCGACGACAATGACGACGACAATTCTTTATTGATGGTGCGCAAGGATTCGACGTTGAGCCAATACATGTGTGTGTTGCCCTCGGCACGCATACCTACCAATCCCAGCTCTTTCAACCGTGCAAGGTGATGGGAGATTGTAGGGGCCTTCAACTGCAACGTCGCGGCCAGTTCCTCAACGCTATATTCGCGGTTGGCGAGCAAACCGAGCAACTTGAGCCGGTTCTCATCCGCCAGAACCTTAAAAAATTGCAATAATGTCTGGAATTCCTCTTCAGGCATGCAACCACCTCATCTCTTTTAGACGCATATCTATGTAGAAGTATATCTAATTAGATGGGAGTTGTCAAGTGTTTTGGGAGAAAAAGCAGGGCTGTTGCAAGGTCGGAGGGATGGCGACCCTTGTGGTCGCCATCCCTCCGACCTTGCAACAGCCCTGGGGGAAGCACCGAGGCCTCGACCTGGTATGATTCCGAATGGCTCACTGCTTATTGCGAAATTGGCGCTTGCCTCTTTTCTTCCGGTAACTTATGCTCAAGTAAGCATCTGTACGCTGGCATGTCTCTATAGCGTTTACTGGCCGCACTGGAGAGGTTGAAATGAATTATTTTGACGCGAGGTTTGGAGCCTATCTGGCGGTAATAACACTGTTGATTGTAACACCTGGGCCGGATATGGCTCTGGTCACACGTAATGCACTGCTGGCGGGAAGACGTGCAGCATCATTTACCGCCCTGGGCATCGCTACGGGAAGCATCTTTTGGGGGCTGACGTTAGTACTCGGCATTGCTACCCTCCTTGAGAGTTCGGTAGTGGCTTTCACGGTCTGTAAGTTTGTTGGAGCAGCCTACCTTATGTATCTGGGCCTGCGCAGTCTGATCTCCAGCTTTCGCGGTGAGACGCATGCCAGACAGGCGGCAGATGCTCCGCGGGTGCGGGTATTGGGCAACCGAGTCGCCTTCAGGCAAGGACTGCTGGGCAATCTTTTGAACCCGAAGGCTGGAGCGATCTTTGCCACAATATTGCCACAATTTATTCGTCCAGGTGATCCTGTACTGCGGCTTGTGTTGATGATGTTCGCATTTGAGACGATTCTCCTGGTCTGGCTCATCCTCTATGGCTACCTGATCAACCGGGCCGGGCAGAGTCGTTTTGGAACACGTATACGTGAGGTCATCAATAGAGCCACAGGCGTTGTGTTAATCGCGCTTGGTCTGCGACTGGCATTGGAGCAGAGGTAGGCCTGGACATCTTTACATTTCCGTCTCTTCCAACATCTTCAATCTAAACTCTGTTCACTTCATGGCTAGTACATGTATGGCTCTCCCAAGAGTGTTCTCGACGCTTTCCTGTAAGGCTTCGCTCAAGCCCGGATGCGGATAGAGTATTTCTGCCAGGTCGGTGAGGGTCGCGCCCATTTCGATGGCGAGCGTCACCTGCCCAATTATATCACCGGCGCGTGGGCCAACAAGGGTCGCACCTAAAAGTATCCCATCGTCGGCGCTGGCAACAACGAGGGCGACACCGGCATCGGTACCCAGGGTTAAAGCTCGCCCGTTGGCTGCCAGAGGGAAACGCCCGGAGACAACCTTGTAACCGGCGCGGGTTGCCTCCTCTGCGGTATAGCCAACGGTGGCGAGTTCGGGCGTTGTATGCACGACGTATGGTGTCACAAGTGGAGCGAACTGCACTCGCTGGCCGGAGAGGGATTCGGCGGCAACTTTGCCCTGTTTGATGGCGATGGTGGCAAAAGCGGGGCCACCTGTGCAATCTCCCACGGCGTAGATATGAGGAATGTTGCTTTGCTGCATGCTATTGACGGCGATACCACCATTCTCGCTGAGCTTGATACCTGCATCGTTCAAATGTAAACCGGCAGTACGCGGTACAACGCCATTTGACACGACGATTGGACGCTCATGAATTTGCTCAATACTCGCTTTCATGCTTACTTGCACACCCAATTTGCGCAAGCCAGCCTGTACTAGTCGTAAGGCCGCAGGTTCCACACCGGGAAGTAGTTGTTCACCAGGTACATACAGTTTGACTTTGACGCCAAGACGGGCGAAGAGCGTTGCCAGTTCAAGAGCGATATAGTCATTGCCGAAAAAACTGAGGATTTCTGGCAATTCTGAAAGTTGCAGGGCCTGTTCAGGGGTTAATATATCTTTCCCATCGTAGGGAAGATGCGCAATGGGCGCGGCGTCTGCACCTGTGGCAATGACGCAATGCTCAAATTTGAAACGGAGCGAGCCATGTTCACCCTCGACACGCACTTCCCGGTCGTTGATAAACCAGCCCGTACCATGCACGTATTCGGCGCGATTACCCACAATCAGGCGGCGCACGCCTTCGGAGAGGCGATCAACCACACCTTGTTTCCAGGCCTGCATCGTTGCCCAATCGAAGGAAACCGCTTCCGTCGCGATACCCATTGTCGCCAGTTCGCTTGAACGTGTCTGGTAATAGCGTTCGCTGGAAGTCAGCAGGGCTTTGAGCGGAATGCAGCCGCGATTGAGGCAGGTGCCGCCTGGCGCTCCCTGCTCGACAATGGTGACGACGCGCCCAAGTTGTGCCGCACGAATCGCCGCGACATAACCGCCTGGGCCAGCGCCAAGTACCAGTACATCAACCGCCGTGGTGACATCTCCGACTACCATGATATTTTCCTTCTGGGCGTTTCCATAATTACCTCTAATGTATCACCGGATAGGCGGACGCGATAAATCGGTCCCTACCGCATATCCAGCATCAATTGCTGCGGATTTTCTATGAGTTCGCTGAAGCGTGCCAGGAACCGTCCGGCCATTGCACCGTCAATCAGGCGGTGGTCGAATGAGAGCGCGAGCGGCATGATTGGTCGCGCAACAATTGCTCCATTTTGTACGATAGCTTTTTCTTGCAATCTGCCAACGGCGAGAATCGCGACTTCTGGATGATTGATAATGGGCGTACCGCTGCCGCCGCCAAAGCTGCCGACGTTATTGAGCGTGAAGGTGCTGCCGCTCAATTCGGGCAGTGAGAGCGTGCGTTTGCGTGCGCCCTCTATCAAATGCTCCAGCTTCCCAGCAATCTCTAGAATGGTAAGGCGGTCAGCGTCGCGTAACACCGGCACCAGCAGACCTTCCGGTGAATCAGTGGCTACGCCGATATGATACGAGCGTTTATAGATAATCTCGCGCCGCTCCTCGTCCAGGCTGGCGTTGAAGATGGGAAACTCTTTGAGGACGGGAATGAGCAATTTGATCAAGATCGGCATGTAGGTCAGGCGCACGCTGCGCTGTTGCGCGACTGGCTTTAATGCTTCCCGCATTGCTATTAACGCGCCGCCATCGGCGTCACCAAAGGCTGTCGCATGTGGAATGGTGCGCCATGAACGTTCCATATGTTCGGCAATGCGCTTGCGCAGACCGGTGAGGGGTTGGCGTTCGTCCTGTGCCGGTGGTGCTGATTGCACCGGCGCGGAAATAGTGGGCGATACCGAAGCCGGAGCGAATTGAACAGGTTCAGGCGCAGATTTGGCTCGTTCAGCAAAGGTTTTTACGTCTTCGAGGGTGATGCGCCCGTTAGCGGATGGGGTAACGTGTTCAAGCTCTACGCCGAGTTCAAAGGCAAGCCTGCGCACGGCTGGCGCGGCCAACACTCGCGGGCGTGATTGGGTCTGTGATTTTGGGGACTGCCCATTCGTAGCTGCTGTACTTGCTGGAACTGTTGTTGCCGGGGCATTATTCGCCTTGCCATTCTCTTTAGCGAGGGTTGTCGTTTCAAAAATAACCAGCACATCGCCGACTTTGGCGGTCTCACCATCCTTGACCCGTATCTCACTGACTTTGCCGGAGACGGGGGCGGGTAATTCGACGATGGCTTTGTCGGTCTCCACCCTTGCGATGGTCTGATCCAGTTTGGGTGTATCACCAACTTTGATGAGCCATTCGACAATCTCAGCCTCATGCATTCCTTCGCCCAGGTCTGCCAGCTTGAATTCGTACATATGTGTTCTCCTCTTTGCGTTCTCCTACGGCGGACGCTATAACGCGGATTGAACAAGTTAGCCTGGGAATGGAGACTCGACATTGCTACGCTCGTCGAGGTGGGCGCGATAAATCGGGCCCCTACAAGGTTTCCCATATCCATTATGCATCTTCAAGGGTTGCTTTAATGTCACTCCAATGGCGACCACAAGGGTCGCCACTACTATGATACGATCACCATCATAGAATATTAGGGTTCCATTACCTGCCGTAATGCCGTTAACACTTTGGCGGGCGTGGGCAAATAATAGTCTTCCTGTCCCGGCACAGGATAGGGTGTGTCGTAGCCGGTAACGCGCCCAACTGGTTTCAGCAGCGAGTACAGGCAATGTTCATTGATAATCGCAGTGACTTCGGCTCCAACGCCGCCTGCTCGTGGCGCCTCATGCACAATAATGGCACGGCCCGTCTTTTCCACAGAGCTAACGATGGCCTCTTCATCAAGGGGCCAGACGGTACGCAGGTCTATCACCTCGACACTTGTTCCCGCCTCTTGCTGCATCTTTTTGGCCGCTTCGACAGCAACTGGTACCATCGCACCATAAGCAAACACGCTGACATCGCTGCCCTCTTGCACGATATTGGCCTTGCCGAGCGGAATGGAGTAGTGTTCTTCCGGCGTATCCTGACGGAATGAGCGATAGAGTTTGATATTCTCAAGGAATACTACTGGGTCGGGATCGGCAACCGCCGAAGCCAGCAATCCTTTCGCGTCATAGGGATTGGAAGGAATGACCACTTTCAGGCCGGGTGTTTGCATGAAGACACCTTCGAGGCTGTCCGAGTGCATTTCGGGCGTGCGCACACCTCCGCCATAAGGAGCGCGAACCACTAGCGGACACGTATAGGCACCCGCGCTGCGGAAACGCATACGAGCGGCCTGTGTTACCAATTGATTCATGCAGACAAAGAGGAACCCGGCAAATTGTATCTCGGCAATCGGACGCAAACCATAGACCGACATGCCCACCGCGCTGCCGATAATCGCCGATTCAGATAACGGAGTATCGAAGACGCGCTGCTCTCCGAACTGCTGCTGCAGGTGTTCCGTCACGCGAAAGACGCCGCCATTGGCACCGATATCCTGTCCGAACACGACCACCTTTGTGTCCCGCTCAAGTTCCTGAGCAATTCCCCTGTTCAGGGCTTCAATCATTGTCATCTGCATAAGCATTTTATCCTTTTGTATCCTGTTGCACGTAGCGCAAGAGGTCTTCCCGTTGCTCCTGTAAGCGCGGCGTCAAGGAGGCGGTGGTGTAATCAAAGAAACTATCAGGGGTCATGGGCGGGAACTGTTCCGCGGCCCGCACCGCCTCGTTCATTTGATCTTCCACGTCGTCCACAAGCTCTTTTGCCCGCTCCTCGGTTAACAGGTCGCTCGCAATGAGGAAGCGTTGGAAGCGCGTGATGGGGTCTTTGGTACGCCACGCCTCTATCTCTGCTGGATCGCGATAACGTGTGGGGTCATCGGCGGTGGTATGCGCTCCCATACGGTAGGTGAGCGTTTCGACCAGCGTTGGCCCCTGCCCGTTGCGTGCGTTCTCAATCGCCTCCTGCATCACGGCATAGACAGCCAGAATGTCGTTGCCATCCACCAGTTTCGCGGGGATGCCGAAGCCAATGCCGCGAGAAGCCAGCGTGGGGGCCGCGCTCTGTTTGTGGCGCGGCACGCTGATGGCCCACCCATTGTTTTGTACGACCAGCACAACGGGAGCCTTGAAGACGCCGGCAAAATTCAGCGCCTCGTTAAAATCGCCTTCCGAAGTTGCGCCATCGCCACAGACACCTACTGCTACCACTGGATCACCGGCTATCTTCGCCGCCATCGCGATACCAACAGCATGCAGCATCTGTGTGCCAATCACAATCTGAATTGGCATGCAGTGTATCTCTCGCGGCACATGTTGCGGCGTGAAACCGCGAAACGAATAGACCATTTCGGCAAGCGGAAAGCCCTTCACGATGTGCGAGGCTATCTCGCGATAAGAAGTTACCAGCCAATCCTGTTCCTGCATGGGCGCAGCGAGGCCAACGGCGGTGGCTTCCTGCCCGACTAGCGAGCCAAAAGTGGTGGCACGCCCCTGGCGCTGCAACGCGATAATTTTATTTGAGAATGCCCGTCCCAGTTGCATATAACGGTAGAGCGCCAGCAAACGCTCCGGACTCAGGTCCGGCATCTTCCCCACAAGGTTGCCCTCAACGTCGAGAACCTGATAGGGATGCAAAGCAGGGTCAATTTGTGAAATGGTCACGGTGCGCTCCTTTATCTATTGCTAACCACCGGTAGGGGTTTCTACCGGCTAAATACCCACGGGGCTTCTTTCTTGCGGCGTTCCTCATAGGCTGCTATCTCGTCACCGTGGGAGAGTGTCCAACCGACATTGTCGAGTCCTTGCAACAGGGAACTTTTGCGGAAGCCATCAATGTCGAAATGCAGCACGCGACCGCCTGGCGTAGTGATAGTTTGCGCCGCGAGGTCTACCGCGAGGGTATAGCCTTCCGTTGCTTCGACTTCAACAAAGAGTTCATCAACGGTAGTCTGGTCAAGCGTGGCCGGTAAAATGCTGTTGTTAAAACAGTTGTTGTAGAAGATATCGGCAAAGCTAGGGGCGATAATACAGCGAAAACCGTATTCGCGAATAGCCCAGGGAGCGTGTTCACGCGAGGAGCCGCAACCGAAATTATCGCCGACCAGCAAAATACTCGCGCCCTGGTAACGCGGTTGGTTGAGAACGAAATCGGGATCAGGTTTGCTTTCATCGCCGCCGATATAGCGCCAGTTGGCAAACAATGCTCTGGCAAATCCGGTGCGACGAATGGTCTTGAGGAAACGCGCCGGCGTAATTTCATCAGTATTGACATTGGTGCGGTCGATCGGCATAACCAGGCCGGTCAGAGTCGTAAAGGCTTCCATGTTGTTGTTTCTCCTTGAATAGATTATCTGACACCGTTGTGAGGAGGACAGACGCCCGCCAGGGACTCCACCCCACATCGTCAGGAGGACGGACGCCCGCCAGGGGCTCCACCCCACATCGTCAGGAGGACAGACGCCCGCCAGGGGCTCCACCCCACCTTTCAACAGGAGGTTTTTTGCTACGCCTGGTTCCCCGCCCTGTCATTCTGAGTGCAGCGAAGAATCTGCGTGCCACAAGAGATTCTTCGCTGCACTCAGAATGACAGGCGGCGATGGGTGTGGCAAAAAACCTCCTGTTGAAGGCACCACCCCACAGCCACCCGACCCCCGTCCCTACTATGACGATGTCGGCGTTGCCCGGACATAGTAGGGACGGGAGTGGTGCGGTTGCGGGGCGGTGCCCCTTGCGGGCGTCCGTTCTGTACAATGCATCGTGCGTTCTCCATCACAGCTAGTATTACATATCGCGAATATCTACGAAATGGCCGGCGACGGCTGCGGCTGCCGCCATGGCGGGGCTAACAAGGTGGGTGCGTCCGCCGCGGCCCTGGCGTCCCTCAAAGTTGCGGTTGCTGGTAGAGGCACAGCGTTCGCCCTCGCTGAGGCGGTCGCCGTTCATGGCGATACACATGCTACAACCGGCTTCACGCCAGTCAAAACCGGCCTCGCGGAAGATGTCGGCGATGCCTTCCTCTTCAGCCATGAGGCGTACCTGCATGGAACCAGGAACGACCATTGCTCGTATGTTGGGCGCGACATGTTTGCCTTTGACATACTGAGCGGCCATGCGCAGGTCTTCCAGGCGCGAGTTGGTACAGGAGCCGATGAAGACGGTATCCAGGTTAATCTCGCTAATCTTCTGTCCCGGTTTGAGGTCCATATACTTGAGGGCACGTTCATACGCCTGGCGTTTGAGCGGGTCGTGCTGCTGCGCCGGGTCGGGAACGGTACCGTTCACATCGGCAACCATACCAGGGTTAATGCCCCATGTCACCTGTGGGCCGATGCCGCTCACATCAATCTCATGCACGGCATCAAATGTGGCACCGGGGTCGCTTGCCAGTTCGCGCCACGCGGCCACTGCCTGCTCGAACATCTCGCCTTGCGGCGCGAAGGGACGGCCTTTGATATAGTTGAAGGTGGTTTCGTCGGGAGCAACCATACCAGCACGAGCGCCGGCCTCAATCGCCATATTGCAGAGCGTCATGCGCCCCTCCATTGAGAGGCCGCGAATGGTGGAACCGCTGAATTCGATAATATGTCCCGTGCCAACGCCGGTGCCGAGTTTGCCGATAATGGCAAGCGCGAGGTCCTTCGCTGTCACGCCGGGAGCCAGCTCGCCCTCCACGCGAATATTCATCGTCTTCGGGCGCTGCTGCAACAGGCACTGCGTCGCCAGCACATGCTCAATCTCGCTGGTGCCGATGCCAAAGGCCAGCGCACCCATCGCGCCATGCGTCGAAGTATGCGAATCACCGCACACAAGCGTCATGCCCGGCAAGGTAATGCCTTGCTCCGGGCCGATAATATGGACTATACCCTGGCGGGCATCGGCCATATCAAATAATGTGAGGCCGAAGTCTACGGCGTTCTGTTCCATTGTGGTAATGCACAGGACGCTGTCGTTATCTACGACATCCAGCATCTTACGCCCGCTCACGGTCGGTACATTGTGGTCAAGCACAGCAATCGTGGCACCGGGTTGGCGCACGCGCTGATGATTGGTGCGCAGTCCGGCGAAAGCTTGCGGGGAGGTCGCCTCGTGAACAAGGTGACGGTCAATATATAAGATGGTGGACTCGCCTGGAACCTCACGCACGATGTGCGCGTCCCAGATTTTTTCAAACATGGTCTTTGGCATGGTTACGTCTCCGTATCAGGTTTTGTAGGATGGAAGCAATATCGCCATTGCTTATCGTGTCCGCTACATTCCCTTTATGATACCACAAGGACTGGTTGGGGAAAAAGGTGAAGTAAGGATTATCATCCGAATTTAAATAGTGGTTTCCTATGGCAATTTCTACATTGCCATTTTGTCACGCGGGCCGGGGTTATTTCGTTAACCCCGGCCCGCGTGACAAAATGACTATGATAAGTCCTGCGCGTTTTAATAATTGGGAGATTTGGGAAACTCTGGGTTTTGGGCGGCGACCGACAAGGGGTACACAGGAATAAACTGTCCGGCTTGCCATTGGAACAAGTAGGCAACAGCCTGCACGTTTTGGCCCGCGGGGCCAAACTGAGCCGTGCCTTGCACCGTATTGAAGACCTCGCCTGAATGCAATTCGGCAATAATTTTGGCGTTGTTGATACTATGAGTCTTTTCGACAGCCTGTTCCAGCACCTGACCCACGGAATAGCCTTCCGCTACGTCAGCGTTGATCTGATCCACCGCACCACCATATTTGGCAAGATATGCCTGTACCATTTCGCTGTTCTGGAAGTTATCCGACTGCGGATACCAGCCGTTCGGCACAAACACACCCTCGGTATATTTGGTACCACCAACAGCTTTGATAAAGTCCTGGCCGAGGTCCGGTCCCGCTGTGGCGATCAGCGCACTGGGGTTGTAGTGATCTTTCTTAAAAATATTGATATACATCTGCACATCGGGCAAGACCGTGCCGAGAACATCCACCTGCGCTTGAGACGCGATTACCTGCTGCGCAACGGCAGGAATATACCTGGTCACATAATGCGGGTCTTCTGTGGGATAAGGATGATCAATGTTATTGTAAACAGTCCTGACGCCTCCCTGCTCCAACAACTGTCTCGCGACATCCAGTTGCGATGTCGTGAATGGATCGTCCGACGTCGCATAGGCTGCCGTTTTGGGCCGCAGCGATATGGGCAACGACAGAATATAATACACGAAAGTCAGCAGGTCGTTGGAAGCCGGCAGCGAAACGGCAAAGAGATCGTGCAAATTCAGATTAAAAATAGACTGGGCTTCGCCAGACCCTTCTATGAAGGCAAAACCAGCCTGCGAGACAACCGGGATCGCCGCTTTCGTCAGCGTGGATGAAAATGGGCCAAAGAGCAAATCTACATGATCCTGGTGAATCAGCGTGTTATAGTTGCGCACTACGCTGGCTGGCGTGCTATCGTCATGCAGGATGACGAGTTGTACTGGATGGCCGAGTAAGCCTCCGCTATTGTTGACCGCTTGTTGCCAGAGCAGGTAGCCTTGCTGCATGGCAACTCCATCCGCCTCGTGGCTACCCGTGCTGGACAGGGAGGTTCCAATGGTAATGGGAGTCTGGTTACTGAACGTAGCGCCAGCAGATTGGCCTTGCGCACACGCGCTCAAACCTGCGAGGATCATGATCAGGCTCGCAACGGCCGAAAATACTGCCTTACGTCTCAGAACAGGGTGCTTCAACACGTTCTTTCTCCTTCAATTCGGCTTTGATGTATATAGCCGCATAGGTTTCATGCATCTCTATATATCATTTTATAAATGAATAAGAATAAGAGATTTTAAGGTGAGCCTATGTAAAAGCCTCTTAACCTATTCCGCCCCACTTTACTCTACTTTTCACGAAAATGGAACTACTCAGGCATGAGACCCGCCAAATTTCCTAGTGCAATGCCATTTCAGCGGCAATAACGATAATCACCGTCAGGAAAATGATGCACAGTATCCTGTTGCTGATAATTGTCGGGGCGACCACAAGGGTCATTGACTCCAGAAAATAGGACCAAGCGATCACAAGCGCATGTTCAATGAGGGGCGTGCGGAAGCCACAGGACAGAAGTAACCCCACTGCCTTGCGGTGACGAGAGCGCAGG
>Ga0307372_10003055_pt1 | contig 27198 bp, 26 predicted proteins | sample OX1MG_FD_202533 | JGI IMG/M metagenome (GOLD analysis project Ga0307372, IMG submission 202533) | Soil microbial communities from Risofladan, Vaasa, Finland - OX-1 | ecosystem: Environmental > Terrestrial > Soil > Coastal area > Acid sulfate soil | place: Finland: Risofladan, Vaasa | collected... | reverse complement strand
GGAATCCAGGAAGTCACCAAAGCCGAGGAAGTCCACGCCTACAAGCAGACCTTCACCCGCATCCGCGACGCAGCCCTCACCCCCCCAGCCACCCGAACCCACCTCGACACCCTCACCGAAACCCTGGCATAGGCGACAGGGGCCGGGGCCGCGGCTGGTCTGCGTTTGACGGCAGCCACCAGTCGGCCTACTTGATTGATCTTCCGCGTCACAGCGATTCAGGCGAGGGGTGGGCTGGCACGGAACGCACGGGCACCAAGCGTGCAGTTTGCCGACATGAATATGCTGTCATTCGTCGGCACCTGACGTACAGTCGAGTGAACATGCAGCCTGACCGCTAGGATGAGGCCAATGCTGTTGAGATTCGAGGTCTCCAACCATCGGTCGATCCTGGAGCCGGTAGAACTGTCCATGATCGCCGTGGATGAGGACAGACCCTCGACTCGGGGTTTCGATCTGCTCGCCGAGCGCGTGCTGGCGATCGCCGGCGTCTATGGGCCGAACGCATCGGGGAAGTCGAATGTCCTTGAAGCCCTCGCGTGGCTGTCGACGGCCGTAGGGCGGTCACTTCGGGCCTGGGACGAGTTCATTCCGCGCGAGCCGTCCCTTCGGCCGCTACCTCGCAGGCGTCCGAGTTCTTGGCATCCGGCGCAGAGCGGCGTGGCGCAGGCCTTTGGGAGCGGGCGGGCTGGGCCTGTCATCGACGGAACGCCTGTTCGTCGAGCGAGCCTCGTCGGTGCAGCAATCTCTCTTTGACGACCCTGACTTTGCCCCCCCCAGTGATCGCGACTCTGCCTTGACGTTGCTGCGATTCGCAGATCTTGGGATCGACGATGTGCAGATGGTGGAAGACGAAAATAGCGAAGCCCGTCTATCGATGCAGGCGGGGAGGGAGCCACGGCGTCAGCTGCGGCTCATGCACCGCGTCGCTGAACAGGAATTGCCCTTCGATCTTTCTGAGGAGTCGGCAGGGACCCAGACGTGGTTTGCTCTCATCGGGCCGACGCTCAGCGCCCTACGCGGTGGCCGGATTCTGCTTTTCGACGAGATCGACGCGAGTCTCCACCCGCGACTGTCGGCTCGTTTGCTTGAGCTGTTCCAAGATCCCCAGACCAATCCTCACGGAGCCCAACTCATTTTTACCACCCACGATACAAGCCTGCTCAACCACCTCAATCGGGACGAGGTATGGCTGACGGAAAAGGGTGACAGCGGTGCCACCACGTTGACCGCGTTGGCAGAGTTCGGCGGCGACAAGGTGCGGCGATCCTTGAATCTGGAGAAGGCTTATCTCCAAGGGCGCTTTGGTGCTGTCCCTGAGCTTGATCAGTTCATTCTGCGTCGCGCCTTGGGTCTTAAGCCGAGTGACGCGTGACGGCTCGCAACGGTCAAGATCACGGCGGACGACAGCTTAGACGGAGAGTCGCGACCCGCAGGCCTCGCAAAACGCTCCTAGTCTTCTGCGAAGGAGAACGGACCGAGCCGGAACATCTTGAGGCCCTGAAGAGGCAGCCACGTGTGCGCGACGTGGCGGCTGTCGATCTTCGGGTGGAGACTGGGCGAGGAGGACCCATACCTCGGACCCTCGTGTCGATGGCTGTGGATGCCCGCACCAGGGCCATGGATGAGGAGGCTGAGATCGATGAGTTCTGGTGTGTCTTCGACGTTGAGTGGCCAGAGAACCATCCGGGCCTCATGGACGCCGTCGAGCAGGCTCGCCAGAACGGCGTCCAGCTTGCAGTACCGTCATCCGGCGAATGTGCCGGAGCCACTTGTCCGCGGGTTTTCAGTGGCGGGGAAACTGGCGAGGATGTCCCACCGTTCGCTGCGTTCCCCAATGTCGCATAGGTCGAGGGCTTGGGAGGGCGCGGTGCCGGGCTCGCTCAGGGTGCGCCGACCGATGGCGGCGGCCTCGGACTGGTCGTCGCGGTCGATTTTGGCCAGAGAGATGTGCGGGGTGAACGAGTCTCGGATATAGGGACTGCCGAACGGGTCGCTGCCGAGGCTCTCGCGTGCTCGGGCAGCGAGGCCCAGGATCGCCTCATGCAGGGCCATGAGGTCGGGAGAGCGTTCGACGTTCAGCATCACATAGCCGCTGTAGGACGGCTCTACCATAACCGCGGCAATATCGGGCAGCCCCGCCGCGGTCAGTGCCTTCAGGTCGGCGGTGACCTGACCGAGCGTGGCCCGGGGGATGGTACAGATATGCAGGCTCAGATGCGGCGGGAAGATTTCAGCGTCGATGACGTTCGCGTTGTAGTAAAACTCATCGGTTATCGCCTGGCTGGCGGTGATCACGGCACCGAACAGCGGATCGTCGGGGATAAGGGCGAAGTCGACCCGAAGCAGGTCCACGGTCTCCATGTTCCGTCCTTCTACGTGATGCGATCGCTTTGGTCCAGCAGCCTGTCGAAGTCCACTCGCATGAAGGACAGAAGCCCTCCCTCGGAGGCTAGCAACGCCGGCGTGGAAATGCGTTCGCTGCACAGCGCGTACAGGGCCAGGATCGCCTGGTGGGTGAACAGGTAGATCGCGTGCCGGACAGCCAGGTATGGCAGGCAGCGCAGCGCGTCACCACAGAACTCACCACGGCCCGCCAGTCCACCCACATCCAGCTCGCCAACGAGGCCACTCACCTGCTGCGCCAGGCCCTCACTGCGCTCTACCAGCATGTGATCGTCGATGGGCCCAGGACCTCCACCCGGCCCAGTGGCGGCTCCTTCGGGCCGCCGTGCCACCAGGCCCTGACGACCTGTTCATCGCCGCTGACCCGCACCAGCGCATCTACGACAACCGGGTCTCCCTGGCCAGCCTCGGCATCCAGGTGCGCGGTCGCAGCCGTCGGCTGACCATGAACTACCGGACCACCCAGGAGATATTGGCCTGGGCGGTCCCGCTGCTCGGGCCGGACCCGGCCAGCGGCCTGGACGGTGCGGCCGACTCCCTGCTGGGCTACCGCTCGCCCATGCACGGCCAGCGCCCGCAGATCCGCCAGGCCGGCACCCGCGAACAAGAACTCACCGCACTTGCCCAACGGATCCGCGCCTGGCTGGACACCGGTATCGAGCCGCACGCCATTGGGGTGGCTGCCCGGGCCACCCAGTTGGCTCGTGAAGCTCGCGACGCCATCAAAGCCGCGGGAATCCCCACCGCCTCGCTGGCGGCTCAAGGCACCAAGCAGGCCGTCCGGACCGGCACCATGCACGGCATGAAGGGCCTGGAGTTCCAGGCGGTCGCGGTGATCGGCGTGGAGCAGGGCCTGGTCCCAGCAACCGCAGCGGTCACCCCCCCAGCGAAGACGCGCTCACCCATGCCCAGGACCTGCGGCGGGAGCGTTACGTCCTGTTCGTGGCATGCACCCGGGCAAGGGACCATCTATATGTGTCCTTTACAGGTGAGCCGAGCCAGTTCCTGCAGAAGTGACCTGACCATGCGGAATCGCGCCTGGCACGCGACCGCACAGCCCTCGCTGATACTGTAGCGCGATGGCCTATAGACCTTATACGCTGCCCGTCTCGGTTAAAGGTGTCGTCTTCGAGAATAACAGCGTCTGGCTACGAAGGAACGAACGGTCGGAATGGGAACTTCCCGGCGGCAAGATTGACCGCGGCGAGCAGCCCACGCAGGCACTGCGGCGGGAGTTGGAGGAGGAACTTGGAATACTTACGCAAACGAACGCGATACTCCAGGCGCACATTCATACTATTCCAGGTTCAATAGATGAGGCCGAGGGCGTCCTAATTATCTCCTATCTATGCGAAGTACTTCATCGGACTGGCCCCCTTGAGCACGACAGCGAGGTGGGCAAAGCCCAGTTCGGTTGTTTTCCTGTAGAAGAAGTTACCCACCTGACCATGCCGAGCTTTTATAAGGCTGCGGTGGCGAAGGCATGGGACCTTCACGCTATCCACCCATCACCGAGCCCACACGACTTCAATCAAAACGATTGAGGAATGCTTTCCAGCTTGATATTGTACGTCTGTAATTTTTCGGCATCTTGAGTTGAGCTATCGCGCTATAGGAAAATAGGCCAAGCTCCTTGTGCTCCGCCGAATATTGCAATTCCTCACTACCTTCATAGATGGTGCCGTAATTAACCATGAATACATGCCGCAGTGACGTGATCCGGTAGACCCACGAATCGATAATCCTTACGCCAGAAACTGTCAGTCCAAGTTCTTCCGCGACTTCCCGGCCTACACATTCCTCTGGGCTTTCATCGACCTCGATCTTCCCACCGGGTAGCTCCCATTCATCTCGCTCGTTCTTGAGGAGCGGAACCTTTCCCTGATAGTCAATAACCAGCTTTACCGAGATGGGTAGCTGGTATTCAAAATAGCCAGGGCACCGTTCCACCAGATATGGTGGTCGCCGGTCCGGAGTATTCACCACAAGTATCCTGCCGCCAGGCCAGCCATCACACGACCGCCAACAGAGCAGACGCGTCGTCGGCTCGCTTGAAATGATTTCCACCTGAGTTAATCCGCTCGAAGCGGCGAATCTTCGCGACTATCGCCCGCAAGCCACCCTCTACGGCATCCGCAACCAGGTCGCGCCATCCACGGTAAAGGCCATAATCAACCACGGCTCTCGCAAAGCCATCGCTGCAAACGAGAACGTGTTCAGCGTCTCTCCGATCAATCTGAATGCTATGAGAATAGAGCCCGGCTTGCGAGTGACCAGAGAAGACTGATTCGCCTTCGACACCGAGAATATACTCCATACGCCGCTCCAGAATATCCGCACGTACAGCAGGCGACGATAGCCCTCTCCCGGCAGAACGGCGCACCGCTGAGGCCTCCCGCTGACTAAAGTAACTTGTCGACAGCTCTACCGGCCTGTCGCCCGTCACAACACAAGTTACGTTACCTACTCGCGTTAGCTCAAGGAACTCGCCCTGGTCTAGGCAGATGCCGACGGAGCACACAGGATAAATCCGTCCTTCGGGAAATCCGAACGAGACAAGCTCCTCAGTAACCCGCTTCCTGAGTAGTTGTAGGATCAGATCGCCCCTACTGGGCAATTCTGTATAATCCATAGCCCGCAGCCGTCGATCAACAAATCCCACAAGCCACTGCACATCGGACTCGTCAGGCAGGAATGATGACGTCTCAAGTGACGTCGCACCGTCAATGACCCAGGCAAGCTTTCCGCCGCTTCCGACCCGATCCTCGTTCAGTTGCGGCCCGCCCGGATCCGCTATTTCATCAATCACCCTTAGCATTATCTCACTAATCCTCTAGGAGCTATGAGGCCCAGCATCAAAAGCGCGATCCCAAGCATCACCGCGAGCAGCACTCTCCGGATAGTTCGGCTGCTCATCAACGAAAAGACGGAAAACACCAAGATTACGGATCCTGACATTACGGTCATAACGCGAACGCCGTCGCGGCCACTGCTGTGGGCCGCTATGTTTCCTGCTGTGGCGACGAAGGCTACTACAGCGGCCAGGAGTCCGAGGAGTTCCAGTTGCTGAATCCTGAAACGCCCAATCTCTGCCCTGAACTCGTCCTGAGACTTCAACCAACGAGGGTTATTCACAAGATCATCTACTATGAGTTGATCAAGATCTGACCAGTGGCGACGCCGCCTCCGATGCTTGATGATCATGGTCCTGAATAAGCCTCAACGGCGTCGCTCTGCCAGCATATCAATCCTGACACGCGTCGTCTGATATTGCGCCACTCGCCTCGCGTGGTCTCGCGTTCCCCTAGGTTCTAGCTCGATCGCTTCACCGATGGCCGCACGTGCTCCTGAGAATTCCCCTCGCAAAGCGAGCACCCTGGCTTTGGTTTCAAAGAAGTGTCCGATCTTGCCAGAAGATAGTGTAATTGCCTTCTCCGCGTAGCTCTCAGCTTCAGACATTTCGGCTGGCAGAGGATCGTCAACAAGCTCCAGGTACTCGACAAGGAAGGCCGCGACCTGATGAAGTACGCCGGCTACATCCGGCAGCAGGCTTGCTGCGCGACGCGAGTACTCAACCGCGGTCCTCAGAGCCGAGGTTTCCGGCCTTCCCAAGCGCGCAACAATCGCTTGGAACGTAAGGAAGTAGGGCTCGTCATGGAATTCCCGCTCGCTCCGCTTCACCAAATCCGCATACTCGCTATAACGCTCCTCACGCCGCTGACGGACAGCAGAACAATGCCATCCGTGGCTAGCCGACTCGCCAGATCGACGTCGGCCACCAGACCACCTTCGCGGTCTAATACATCCATAGCGCATCAGCAATCGACATCGGCCCACTCGAGGTTCTCGAATTCCGTTTCCACGGTACTCCTCTCTGATGCCTAAGCCCACTACCACTTCCCGTCTGGCGACCACTCCTCGGCGAAGGTCTCCATCTGGCGGAGGACGAGTTCGGTGGCGGTCGGCTGAGCGTCGGGTGGGTAACCGTGCCTGGCGAGCAGGCGTTTGATCGTCGAGCGAAGCTTGGCCCGCACGTCATCACGGGACACCCAGTCGGTGGTGACGTCCCGGCGCAGCGACTTGACCAGGTCCCGGGCGATCTCCGCCAGGACGCCGGTCCCCATCTCGGTGACCGCCGACTCGTTCTGGGCGACGGCATCGTAGAAGGCCAGCTCGTCATTGGTCAGCGCAGGCTTGAACTGCTTTCCGCGGTCGGCATCCGCCGATACCTCCCTGGCCATCGCGACCAGTTCCGCGATGACCTGTGCCGCCGTCAGGTTCTGGTTCGTGTAGCGGGTCATCAGCGCCAGCAGCCGGTCGGAGAAGCTCTGCTGGCGGACGACGTTGTGCCGGGTGACCTTACGCATCTGCTGTTCCACCAGGCGGCGCAACGCCTCGATCGCCAGATGCGGGTTCCGGGCCTCCTGCATCTTCTGTACGAAAGCGTCGTCCAGATGCGACAAGTCGGGCCTCGGGATTCCGGCGGCCTCATAGATGTCGGTGACACCCCCAGCCTCCACGGCACCGGCGGTGAGCTGGCGGAGGTACATCTCCACGTCGGCGGGGACCGGCAGACCGCGGGCCTTGCGTTCCTCCGCATCGAACTTCGCCATCCAGATCCGGGCCGCCTCGAAGAAGGCGATGTCGTCGCGGTAGTGGTGAAGGGCTCCGCTGCTAGAGCAGAGCGCGTAGAAACGGGCCAACTGAGCGGACAGTTTCCGGAACCGGTCGCCGAGCGTGGGCTCGCCTTCTTCGACCTGATTCCCGGGCTGCTCCGGATCCCGCAGGTAGTTCACGGTCCCGAGCACAGCGTTGATGAACGCCTTCGGTGACTTCTGGGCGCGCTTAGCGCGCCAGTCGTAGCCGCTGAGGATAACGTTGCCGATCGTGTCGTGCAGGTCACGGACCTTCGAGAGCGCAGCCTCAAGGTCGCGGCCGAGCGGCTTGGTGGTCTGGTCGTTCGCGGTGTACTCGGCGAGCGCCGCATACAAGTTCTCGGTGAGCGGCGCGTACCCGACCAGCAACCCGTCCTGCTTGTCACGGAAGGTGCGGTTCACCCGCGCCAACGCCTGCATGAGGGCAGCCCCGCGCATCGGCCGGTCGACGTACAGGGTGTGCAGCGGAGGCGAGTCAAACCCAGTGAGCCACATCGACTGGACGATCACCAGTTCCAGTTCGTCGTCGGGGTCCTTGGCCCGCCGCTGGATCGCCTTGTTCTGCGAGGGCCGGCGGACATGCTCCCTGATCTCCGCCAGGTCACCGGGCCCACCGGTGTAGACGACCTTGATCTTTCCCTTGTCATCCGCGGCAGCGCCCCAGTCCGGCCTTATGGCGATAATTTGCCCGTAGAGGTCGGCGCAAATCTGCCGGGTGGCACACACGATCATTCCTTTGCCAGGGACGCCGATGAACTTGCGCATCTCCGCCGAGCGAGATTCCCAGTGCTCCACGAGATCGCTGGCCAGCGCACGCAGCCGGTCCGGCGCTCCGTACAGCTCATTCATCACCGCGACAGCCTGCTGCACACGCTCGCGCTCGGAGTCATCCAGCCCGGCGGTCGCCTCGTCGGCCCGCTCGTCGATCACTTCCGGGTCGAGGTCTTCGGGCAGGTTGACCGGGATGAGGCGGCTCTCGTAGTAAACGGGGACTGTGGCCCCATCATCGACGGCGCGGGTGAGGTCGTAGATGTCGATGTACTCGCCGAAGACTTTCCGTGTGTCACGGTCAGCCTTCGAAATGGGGGTGCCGGTGAAGGCGATCAAGGTCGCGTGCGGGAGGGCATCCCGCAGGTGCCGGGCGTAGCCGTTCAGGTCGTCATAGTGGCTCCGGTGTGCCTCGTCCACGATGACGATGATGTTGCGGCGGTCTGACAACAGCGGGTGCCAGCGCCCGGCGTCCTTCTCCTCCTTCGTGCGGCCGAACTTCTGCAAGGTGGAGAAGAGGATGCCGCCGGTGCGCCGGTTGGCCAACTCGGTGCGCAACTGGTCGCGGGTGCCCACCTGGACCGGCTTCTCCGGCAGCAGCTCACTCGCGGCGAAGGTGTCGTAAAGCTGGTCGTCGAGGTCTGTGCGGTCGGTGAGCACGACGATGGTCGGGTTGCCGAGCGATCGGTGCCGCAGCACCTGGTTGGCATACAGTTCCATCTCCATGGACTTACCGGACCCTTGGGTGTGCCAGACCACGCCAGCCTGCCCGTGGCTGCGGACCGCCTCTATCGTCTGCCGCACCGCCTCGGCGACCGCGAAATACTGGTGCGGCTTGGCGATCCGCTTGACCACGCCCGTGTCCGACTGGGCGAAAGCCACATAGCCACCCAGCAGCTCGATAAACCGGCGCTGGTCGAACAGGCCGTACAAGAGCAGGTTCAACGGGATGTCTTCATGGCTGGCGGGGGGCTGAGGGACAGGCTTGCCCTGCTCATCGACGGTCCAGCGAGCAAAGTGCTCGAACGGCGTGAACGCCGTGCCGTACCGGGCCCTGACAGCGTCTGTGACCACGCACACCACGTTGCAGCGGAAGGCCTCCGAAAGTTCCTCGACGTAGGTCATCACCTGCGCATGCGCACCCTGTAGGCCTGCGGTCTCGTCACCGGCCTTCTTCAGCTCGATGACCCCCAGCGGCATGCCATTGACATACAGAACGATGTCGAACCGGCGCTTGTGCTCCCCCTCTGCCACCACGACCTGGTTGGCGGCGAGAAAATCGTTCGAGTACGGATCGGAGAAGTCGATCAGGCGGATCGTCGGGTTGTGCTCGACGCCGTGCTCATCGGTGTAAACGATGCTCCGGATACCGTTCGTCAGGTACTCGTGAATGCGATGGTTCTCACTCCGCACGTCACGAGACTTCGGCGTCAGGACAACCCCCACAGCCTCATCCACAGCGGACGCAGGCACCGTCGGATTGATCCGCTCAATTGCACTGCGCAACCTGTGCAGAATGATCAGCTCAGCCCAGGACTCCCGCTCCCCCGACCCGGGCGCAATCTTCTTTCCCTCAACCGGAACCCACGCCAACTCGCCCAGAACATCCATTGTGAGCGCTTCCCACTGGGCCTCACTAAGATCGCCGGACCACCCGCTCACGTCGCATCCTCAACAATCTTCTCCGCATCCCGAATCCGAATCTCCCCCGACATCAATCCCGGCAGAAGCGCATCCCGCAGCTCCGCGAGTGTGAGCGACTCCCGCTCAGCGGCAAGAGCACGCTCCCAGAGCGGCCCGAGTTCAGCATCGAGCTTAAGGACACAACTCTGAGTAGGGGCGAGCACCGACTCGTCGAGATGATGCCGCTGGATGTGCCCCATAGTCGTCGCCTTACCAGCGGCTATAGCTTTAAAATCCCTTAGCTTTGCTTGTACGAGTTCGAACGCGAGCCAGACGGGCAGGCCGTCCCTTGGGATGACCTTGAAGATGTGCTGATTGATAATCGCCTCCGGGCGGAACCATCGCGCAACGGCCAGCGAGCCCGACCATGCGAACAGGACGTCGCCAGGACGGGCCAGATGCTGCTCAGGGACCTCAATGTCGTTGTACACAGTCGAACCTCCGGGCCCCGAGTTAATCTCCGCGATCCGGATTACCATGCGACCGGTTCCACTGGCATTCTTCGTGAATGCTCGACCGTTTACGAACTTCCCAATTGATGACAGCGGGATCTCTTGGGCCATCTCCGGGTTTGACTGCATCCAGTACTTAGTCTTGAGCGTCCTCAGTTCGTCGCATGACGGGATAATCTGCGCGTTGACCGCGATCTTGTCATCGAGTCCTCCCAGCACATCAGCAACCGCTTGCTGGACAGCGATCTCAGGAAGCGATATCCGCAGTCGACGCTGATCGGTGAGGCTCAAATACGGTGCCATGTCGGTACTGTAAGCCATGGACCGAAGCTGCAGATTAAATTCGCGACTTAGCGACCAGTAGTACATGAACCTAGGCGAGAGCTGAGAGAGGTCAAGGCTCCGCCAATAACTCAAGTGCGGCGAGTAGACAAATGGAGGCACACCCGAGGGCACATACCCAGTTCTACCTACACTATTTCCCTTTGTTGTAACAACCGTGTCGCCCGTACGGCCAGCTTTAGATCTAACCTTCGATATTAGCTCAGCGTGGAATCGCTCCGCCTGCGCCCAGTTCATTCCACGGCTATCCAACAAGGCTGCACGAAAGAAGATCGGCCCAGATCCGCCGAGTTCCTCAAGCTTGGCGCGATATCCGTCGCCAATCTCAAGGACGCCCCGCGCCACTAGTTCAGCGAAGGTGAAAACCCCTCGCCACTCAGCCATCAACGCGCTCCAGTTGGATACGGACGACCTTATCAAGGCGGGCGGATTCCTCGAAGTGAGCGATGAGTTCCTTGGTGAGACGGTCGATCTTGTCGGCGATCGGTTCGTCATCGGCGGCGTCGGCTTCAGCTGCACCCACGTATCTGCCGGGAGTCAGAACGTGGTCGTGCTCGCGGATTTCCTCGGTTGTGGCTGAATAGCAGAACCCGGGCACGTCCTCGTACTCCTGGTGGGCCGCACGGGCGGAGGCGGTGCCACGCCAGGCGTGATAGGTGCCGGCGATCCGAGCGATCTCCTCGTCGGTAAGGATCCGCTCGGTGCGGTTGACCAGGACGCCCATGGAACGGGCGTCGATGAAGAGCACTTCGCCGCGGCGGTCGGATAGGTGTTTCGCGCCCTGGGGGCCTTTGTCCTTGGCTAGGAACCACAGGCAGGCGGGAATCTGCGTGGTACGGAACAACTGGGGCGGCAAGGCAACCATGCAGGCGACCAGGTCCGCTTCGACCATGGCGGCGCGGATCTCACCTTCGCCGGACTGCTGGGATGACATCGAGCCGTTAGCGAGGACGACTCCCGCGCTGCCGTTCTCACCGAGCTTGTAGATCATGTGCTGGAGCCAGGCGAAGTTGGCGTTGCCAGCCGGCGGCGTACCGTATCTCCACCGGGGATCGTCGGTCTTGCGCGCCCAGTCGGACATGTTGAACGGCGGGTTGGCGAGGATGAAGTCAGCCTTGACGTCGGGGTGCTTGTCCTCGTAGAACGTGTCCGCCCAGCGCTTGCTGAGGTCCCCGCTGATGCCATGGATGGCGAGGTTCATCGTGGCCAGGCGCCAGGTGCGTTCGTTGGACTCTTGTCCGTAAACGGCGATGTCGTCGCGGCGGCCCCGGTGCGCCAGGACGAACTTCTCGGCTTGGACGAACATGCCGCCCGAGCCGCAGCAAGGGTCATAGACCCGCCCGGCGTACGGCTCCAGGATCTCGACGAGGAGCCTTACGACGGTCGCTGGTGTGTAGAACTCACCACCGCGCTTGCCTTCGGCGCGGGCGAACCGCTCCAGGAAGTACTCATAGACCTCACCAAGCACATCGCGGGCGGACTTGTCCGCGTGTCCGGTGAACCGCGCATCGCTGATCAGGTCCACTAGCTCGCCGAGCCGGCGCTGGTCGACGTTGTCGCGGTTGAAGATTTTCGGCAGGACGCCGGTCAGCGACTCGTTGGCCTTCATGATGGCGTCCATTGCGTCATCGATGAGCTCGCCGATGTTCCCCGCTTTCGCCTGGGCGGCCAGGGTCGACCAGCGGGCGCTCTCTGGAACCCAGAAGATCCCTTCGCGCTTGTACTCGTCCACGTCATCGAGGAAGGTCTCCAGGCGCGCCTCCGGCACGCCGTCCGCCAGCACTTCCTCGTGGATCCGTGCCCGGCGCTCCTCGAAAGAGTCAGAGACGTACTTCAGGAAGACCAGGCCCAGCACGAAATCCTTGTACTGAGACGCATCCATGGAGCCGCGGAGCTTGTCGGCGGCCTTCCACAGGGTGTCCCGCAAATCGGCCATGGTGGGCATGCCCGGCAGGGCAGCCTGATCCGTCTTCTTCCGTGGCGGCATTTGGTCTCCCTATCAATCTCTGGTCAGCCGGCATTGCCGGTCAGGACGAGCGTTCCATCGATGAGCCCTGACGTGGCGATATCCCGCAACTCGCTGAGCAGGTCGATCTCCTGCTGCGCGAGCGTGCGGCGTTGTTCGAGTTGTTCGAGCAGCACGTCGAGGAGCCTCACTTCTACCGGGCTGAGCAGCGCAACCCGGTAGTCTTCGAGCCGCTGAGCCTGCCGCACAGCGCCTGGGGGGCGGACACCGGCACCATCAGTTGTGAGCAGCGCGGCAAGGACACGCGACGTGAATTGCTCGCCCTCCGCCCCCGGGATGCGCAGGACTCTCGCGGGGTATTCGACCAACGCATAACCAAGGTGATCCACCACCGCGCCCAACTCGGGGACCGTGGTCACCACCACATCGCCGGGCTCGGTCAGCCGTGCCCGCGGGTAGCCGGTCGCCAGCACCCCCCGGTCGACTCTGCGTGTGCCTCGGCGGGATCGGCCGAGCACCTCGGGGCTGCCCAGCACGACATGGTGACCATCGCCGGTGAGATGGGCCGGGTCGAGCCGGGTACCTTGCCGCATGACAAGCCGACGTGCCCTCGCCAGCGACCCGATCGTGGCGTACCCCGGCGGGGCCTGGAAGCCGGACGCGACCGCGCTCCGGATGGGCAACCGCCGGGCTGACGCGTTCGCACCGATCTGGTCCAACTCAGCTTCCAGTTGCGCGACGCGGGTGACCCGCGCCGTTGCTTCCGTTTGGAATCCAAGGGTGCTGGGCTGGCGCCTGGCGACCAGTGACCGGGGCTGATCGACCAGATCGCTGATCCGGTGTTGTGTCCCGAATTCCCGGGTGCGCGCGCTGGGGTGGTAGCCGTGGCGCCGCCAGGTGATCACGTCATCGGTCAGCGCATCGATGACGTCGTGCGTCAGTTCCCGGTCGGAGACGTCGGCGAGTAGGACCCGGTCGGGCCAGGGCGTGTCATCCGGGGAGGTCAGTGTCCAAATCGCTGTCTCGTATCCAGGACGGAACGGGATGAGTCCACCGGGCAGCCTGATGATGGCTTCCACCGTGCCGCGCTTGAGGAACTCCGCGCGGGCCCGCTCCGCAGGCGAGTACGGCGGTAGTTCCCCGACCAGGACATCCGCCGGGCCGAGCACAACGGCGCGGCAGCCGTGGTCAAGCCGCACGGAAATGTCGTCGATCAGGTCGAGGATCTGGTCCACTGACCGGTCCTCACCGGCAGCGTAGGCAAGCTGGGTGACGATGACGTCGGGATTTCCGGCTTCGTCTGGCAGCTCATTGCTGCTGCGGACGTCCATGTCGGCCTGCGCTACTCCGTGGACGCGGAGGCGACGTCGGACGAGGCGGGCGAGGTAGGGATCGGCTTCGGCCGCGGTGAACATCGGAAGCTGATCTTCCCCGACGAAGCGGGCCACTGCGACGAGCAAGTCGCCTGCGCCCACGTTCAGATCGGTGACCGTGATGGATCCCATCCGCCGACTGCGTTCGCGGGCGCCGGAGATGCCTGCGACAAGCCGAGCGAGTCCGGGTGCCACAGTGCTGGTGTACAAGTCGGCTGCCTTGAAGGAACTGCGAGCACTCATGATCCGCTCAAAGGCTTCCCGGCATCCCCATGCCGCCTCGACAAGATCATCGACTGCGGTTACCAGCCATTCGGAATTCTCGGGAAGGTGCCGGATCTCGGACAGGACAAGCTCATCGTGCGGGTCCAGCCGCGCGGCGCGGTTCCCCAGGTCACCTGGCACGTCGTCAGTCCCCCCTGCCAAGGGCTCGTCGTCATCCATGTGACGCAAGCAGATAAGCGCGGTGACCAGCGCGATCAGATCCCTGGCGGGGAGCCCGGCACCCAGCCCGGCCAGCGTGTAGAGGCTAAGGTCTTCCCCGGCCTTGCCTGATGTGATCCGGCCGGTGACGACCAGCCATTCGGCTACCTGGCGTGGATCGAACAGGGGCGCGAGGTCATCGCCAGCAACGGGAGCAGGAAAGTCCGCGTGACGACGTCGCCAGGTGGTGACAACGGGCCGCTTCACGCCGGCCAGTTCGGCTATCCCCCGCATGGAGATCAGCGGAGCACCGCCGCTCTGCCGTTCGGCAGAGACCACGATCGTCATGGTGATCTCCTCATCGTCAACTGGGGCCGCCGACCCTCGGCCTGACCGGGCCTGCGCTTACCTGAACGTTAATGCCTCGTGGCTCATTCCATTCAATGATCAACTGATAACCCTAGTTATCAGCATGTGAAGTTCCCGAATCTCCCTCTCCACATAACGTCGGGCCACCGACGGAGGGAGGCACCCCGATGACCCGGCCACGGACCCGTGTCCAGACGCTCTACCGGCTGCCCGACGTTCCACCAACGCCGGAAGGCATGTTCGACACGCTCGACAGCGCACATCTCGACGAGATCAACGCGGACTTCCAAGTGATCGAAGTCGCAGGCGCACCCGCACCGTTGAACTGGAGGCAAGCGAGTTCCTGCGCCGTGCCCGCCTGCAGGAGCCCGGGCGCGAGGTGGGCGCGCTGCGTGACGGGTACGTGCGGATGTACGCCGATGACGAGGGCAGCGAGTTCCTCGGCGGTGCTTCCTCGATCAAGTGGCTGGAAGCCAGCGTCTCACTCGGACCGCGCCGCTTCTTCCTGCTCGACGGCCAGTGGTACGAGATCGACGCGCATTACCTGGAGAATCACTATGCCCGGGTGGCGCGGATTCTGGAGGCGCCGCCATCCCTTGACCTACCTGCCTGGAGTGTCACCTGGGCGGAACGGGACTACAACGACTGGGTGCCACTGAACCGCGAGGGTTATGTCTGCCTCGACCGGCGCAGTATCCGGGGCGGGTTGCACCGGCGCAGTGGCGTTGAGGTCTGTGACCTGCTGGGGCCGGGTAACGAACTCGTGCACGTTAAGCGGGCACACGGGTCGGCGCCGCTCAGCCACCTGTTCAGCCAGGGCCTCGTCGCGGCGGAGGCGTTACTCAATTCGCCCGACGTGCGGGCCCGCTTCACCGCGGCGGTCCGTGAATACGGAAGAGGGCGGACAGTACCGGAGGACTTCACGCCGAAGAAGATCGTCTTTGCGATCCTTCTCAAGGATGGGGAGCATCTCTCACCGGAGACCCTGTTCCCCTTCTCCCAGGTGACGCTGGCACACACGGCAAGGACCTTGGAACGCCAAGGGATCGCCGTCGAAGTGATCGGGATCAACGCCAGTGCCAGTCAGTCAGCACCCCTGATAACCGCTCGGTTTCCACGGGCAGCCCCGCCCTACGGCGCTACCTTTGCCGAATCGCTCCGGCGATGACTCCAGAGCAACACCCTCGTGCCTGCAAGCGCTGCCGTCACCTTCTCGATCGCCCCCAAGGCGTCCGGCCCGGTGATCGGCGCTACGGTGACGTCGTGCCTGGTGATGACGCGTTGCTCTTTGCGGAGCGGCTGTTGGCCCTGCTGGACGCGACCCGCTACTCAGCGACCTACAAGCTCGCCACGCTGCTCGCGCTGATCGACGTCGCGGCGGAGCAGACGGCGCCGGACGGGTCGGTCGCTGAGACGCTGTCCGCGAAGCAGGTCGGCCGGCGCGTCATCGAGCTGTACTGGCCGCAGACTGTTCCTTATGGCGTGGCGGCCAGCGGCGAGCCAGCGGTCCTGTCCCAGGCGGCGCAGAACGACATCCCGTCCAAGCTGGCTGCATGGCGCACTGCTCACCGTCTCGGTGCCGGCGCCAGCCTTGAAGAGGCCCGCGCCGTTGACCCGGACGGCTGGGCGGCCCTGGAGGCGGATCTCGTCGCCATCGTGATCGGCATGCCACTGGCCAAGCTGCAGCGGTTCGGGGAGGGCAGGCGTTCCGCGGAGGACCGTTTCATCTACACGTTCCCGTGGCGGGAAGAGGTCGGCCGCTCGGCCGTGGCCAGGCCGGGGTTCGATGACCGCCTCTATCTGCGCCCCAACGTTGGAGCGTGGCTGGTGCGGCTCGCCCCGCTGATCCGCCCGCTGGTCCAGGCCAAGTGGGCGTCCAGGGTCGCCGCTCGGAACGCCGAACTGGTGGACGCCGAGCGGCTCGACGAGTTCCTGTTCGGCGCGCAACGCGTCAGCCTGACCAGGGTGCGCGGGCCGCTCGCCGAGGCCCAGGACCGGGACTGCTTCTACTGCGCGGGCCGGCTCACCGGGAGCTGGGACGTCGATCACTTCCTGCCGTGGTCGCGGCACCCGGACAACACCCTCGACAACCTCGTCGCGGCACACGCCCCGTGCAATAACGCGAAGTCCGCCAGCCTCGCCGGGCTCGGGCACCTGCGCCGCTGGGTCACCCGGTTCGGCGACACACCGGCCAGCGCCCGCATCCAGGAAGTCAGCGTGGCGACAGCCTGGCCACGCCGCCCTGACCGCGTTCTCTCCACGGCCCGGGCGACCTACCTGTGGCTTCCGGAGGGGACGCGGCTGTGGCGGGAGACGTCTGCCTACGACCCGCTCGACCCTGCTGAGGTGCGATCAGTGTTCGATGCGGTCGCCTAGCCCTTCGGCCCAGAGGACAGTGGCCTGGCGTAGGTTCCGTGCATGCGCGTTGCCTATGACAAGCTCGTCCGCGACCGGATCCCGGAGATCATCGAGTTGCGCGGGGACCGCCCTGTCACCAGGGTGCTGGATGATGCCACCTATCGAGCGGCACTGCTGGCCAAACTCGTTGAGGAAAGTGAAGAGGCCCGGCAGGCAACCGCCGCGGACCTGCCTGGCGAGCTTGCCGACGTGCTGGAAGTTCTGCACGCCCTGACGGCATCGGCCGGCCTGACGTGGGACCAGATGGAAGCCGCCGCCGCCGCGAAGCGCGCGCGGCGCGGCGGCTTCGGGAAACGCCTCTTCCTCGAATACGTGGAGCAGGCCGGTGGGCATGGTTCGCCACCCCCAGCATCACCCAGACTGGATCCATGAGCGTCTGGGACATGCTGGAAGAGTGCGTCGGCCAGCTTGATGAGCCGTTCCGGCGTAGCGAGATCGTGGGGTGGTTCCGCCGTCACCACCGCAGCGCCCGGTGATACCCGCACGAACGCACACCCAACAACCCGCGAACCGGCTGCAGGCCCAGCTGCGCTGCGCCGGCGAGCGCGGCAACGCCCGCTTGAAGTACTGGAAAGTCCTGGCCACTGAGCTGCGCTGCCGCCCGGAGCAGTGCACCGCCGTGGTCATGGCCGTCCTGACCCTGCACTACATGGAAAACGACCCGTTCGCTGCTCTCAGGGCCGCCTGACCCTGCCGCAATAGTTACCAGGCCGCAACACCGCCACGCCGACGCGGCCGTACCCCAGGCCGGCCTTACGCGACCTCACACGGCCAGCGGAAACAACCAGCCCAGAACCCGTCAAATCATGACTTGAACTGCAAGAACTAAGGATGAAACAGGCTCACTACTCCCACTGGATGTAGGATCTTCGGCGAACGACACCTGCGCGTCGTGATGGCCGACTACGAGGCCCACTACAACGGACGCCGACCCCATCGCAGCCGCCAGTTGCACCCGCCTCGGCCTGACCATCCCGCCGCCGATCTCTCCCAGGAGCGGATCAGGCGCCGGCCCGTCCTCAGTGGCCTCATCAACGAATACGAGCGAGCCGCGTAGAAGCCCAGGTCAAGACCAGTGGCCGAGTTCTGGAACCCCGCAGGTTCAGGGCCTCGTCATCGATCCTCGCAGCCACCATGTGACCCACGTGCTCCTCCTGGAGGGGCACCTGTGGGGCCGCCAGGAAGTAGCTATCCAGTGGCCAGGTACCGGCCTGCTGATATGCGGGCGAGCTCGTGCAGGCCGTCGGGGTTGCTGGCTGGCGGTCTCAACGGGGGCCGGGTATCTGGGGGTGGCGGCCGTCCGGATGGCTGTCCAGCTTGTCGTGCGGCAGCCGCGGCGCGGGGTGCTGTGGCCCGTGGACAAGCAGGTTGATGCGGTCACCGGGGGCCAGGGTGATGCCGGGGTCGGCGTCCTGCAGACTGCGGTCGCGGAGGACTGAGACCGGGAAGCAGGCGGCTGGCCAGGTGATGGCGCCGAGCGCCTTGCCTGAGGCCGGCGAGTCGTCCTCGATGGTGACCTCTAGGACCTGATAGCCGGGTAGCGGGTTGGGTGGCTCCTGGAGGGGGGATTCCCGGTCTGGCGGGGCCTCACCGGCAGCTTGTGCTGGGACGGCCTGGGGCGGGGCGGCCTGCGGCGGGGATCCGCTGATCTCGCGGGCCACGGCGTGCAGCACGCTCGCGCCGGTGATCCAGCCCTGGACCCGCTGGCCGTCGCCGGACAGTACGGGCAGCCCGTCGCGACCGTATACCGCGACCTGGCGCAGCGTCTGGGCGAGGGACTCGCTGGCGAAGACGGCCTGGGGGTCGCCCTGGTAGGTGACCGGGCCGGCCAGCGACGCCAGAGCGGGGGCCGCGCTGCCGTCGCCGTCCGGACTGGCGGCGACGGCGAGGGGTTCCCGGAAGGGGCGCATCGCGTCGGCGGCCTTCAGGTCGCCGAACGCCCGCCAGGGCGCGGCCCGGTCGATGTCCTGCCCGCGGCGCAGCAGCTTGGTGGTGTAGATAGTGCCGTAGCTGAGCGCCCGCGAGGTGGCGGTGGCGATGGCCACGGCGAGCATCACCGGCAGGGTGAGGGTGAAGTCACCGGTCATCTCCACCACGCTGGCCAGCGAGGTCAGCGGGGCGCGGGCCGCAGAGGTGAACACCGCGCCCATGGCCACGACCGCATACAGGGCCGGCTGGCCGGCCCCGGGGCCGAAAATGTGATCGGCGGTCACGCCGAACGCCATGCCGGAGGTGACGCCGATGAACAGCGAGGGCGCGAACACGCCACCGGATCCCCCGATGCCCAGGGTGGTGCTGCACGCGAGGATCTTCCCGGCGGCCAGCACGAGCAGGAACCACAGCACGTAGTCACCGGCGATGGCCTTATACATGACCGGGTAGCCGACCCCGTACATCTGCGGGAGCGCCAGCAGGACCAGGCCCAGGGCGACGCCGCCGATGGCCGGCCGGGCCCACTCAGGCCGGTTCTTCCACGCGATGTCCCACAGGTCTTCCATCTTGTACACGACGGTCTTGAACACCAGGCCGATCAGCGCCGCGACCACCGCCAGCACGGCCACCAGCAGGTAGTTGCGCGGATGGTGCAGCGCGATGCCGGACGGGAACCCGGACAGGAACGGCCGGTCGCCCAGGAACGGGATCGCGACCAGGTCGGCGAGCATCGCTGAGAGCATGACCGTGAACAGCGCGTCCACGGAGAACTCCCGCAAGATGATCTCCACCCCGAAGAACACGCCGGTGATCGGCGCGTTGAACGTGGCCGCGATGCCGCCGCCCGCGCCGCAGGCGACCAGGATCCGCATCCGGTTCTCCGGCATGCGGACCCACTGGCCCAGGCTGGAAGCCAGCGCCGAGCCGATCTGCACGATCGGGCCCTCCCGGCCGACCGACCCGCCCACCCCGATGCAGATCGCCGAGGCCAGCGCCTTGACCACGCTGACCTGCGGGCGGATCCGGCCGCCGTTCTCCGCGACCGCGATCATCACCTCGGGGACGCCGTGGCCGCGGGCCTCCCGGGCGTACCGGTAGATCAGCGGGCCGTAGATGAGGCCGCCGATCACCGGGATCACCACGAAGAACCCCAGCCCGAGCCACGGCAGGTGGCTGCTGCCGACGTAGCCGGCCTGGCCGAACTGGACATGCCCGGTGGCCAGCCAGGTGAAGAAATAGATCAGGTACCGGAACGCGACCGCGCCCAGCCCGGACCCCACGCCCACAACCACAGCGATGACGAACAACCCAGCCCGTGAGCCCCGCAGCCACCCACCTGCCCTCGCAGCCCACGGCAGTGTCCCCGCCGGCATGCTGGCCTCTGCCGGGCACGTCATGACCGGCCCTCCGCAGTCGCTGCCGCCCGCTTCACCCTGGCGGGCGCCGTCGGCGGAACCTCAGGCGGGTCTGCCGGCCACTGGCTGTCAGGGATCTCCCCGGCCGCCATGGCGAACTCCTGCAGTGCGGCGGCCACCGCCAGCTGCCGCGCGGCCGGGAGCCTGCGCAAGATATCGGCGATCAGCGCCCGCCGCCGGGCGGTCGCGGTGTCCACCACCAGCCGCCCCGCAGGGGTGATCGAGACCTGCACAGCACGGCGGTCCGCACGGGCGCGGTGCCGGCGGATCAGGCCCTTACGCAGCAGCCGGTCGCACATCCGGCCCGCCGTTGACGGCGTCACAACCAGCGCCCCGGCCAGGTCCACCATCCGCTGCGGGCCCCGCGAGGCGAGCACCACCAGCGCCCGGTACTGGGCGATCGTCGTGTCCTCCGCGGCCGCGCCCAGCGAACTGGTCGCCACCGCGACCAGCGTGCGACTCGCCGTCAGCACCGCATCCACCGCAGCCTCGTCCGCCACGGCCGCATCCGCCACCTGCTTGGTCACGACTCCGGCACCTCATTTAATTGCTAGATGCAATAAGTTTATAATGAATCTATCAGCTACTACAAGTTAGTTCGGTGCGGAGGCCGCCGGGATGCGGACGTGGCCAGGACGGGCCCGCCAGGGACAGCGCAGCGCCGGGTCCGCGCCGTGGTGGCCGGGGGACTTTCAGGTACGGGGCTGCGAGGGTCTGCGTTGACCCGCAGGCGCTTGCGCCGCGCTGAGGCACGGGCCGGGCGTGCGGTCACGCCACGTCCGATGTGAGATTGGCTGCGGAGATGGGCTAACCCGCCGCCGGGGCGATCTACGGTCACGGTGCCGGCATGCGGCCGGTATGAGCTGCCCGCCTCGGGCCGAAGCCGTGGTCAAGTGATCCTGGCCGGGCATTCCCGGGGCGGGGGGATCGTCACCACCGCCGCCAGGTTCGCTGTGAGCGACCCCCCGGGGGACCTGGCGACTGCCTCTGGTGCTTCGTCATGGGCGGCCGGACGCTCCGTGCATGGCGACGAATGCGGCCTGGACTATTTCTTCTGCCACCGCGACGTCGTTCACCAGGAGCGCGGCCAGCTGGGTAAGGACACGGTAGTGCGTGCCGTAGACCACGGTCACCGCCTGGTCAGCGTCCCATCCGGGCCTGTTGTGCCGGGCGCTCCTCCTACCCGGTCCCATCGTAGCGGCGGGTCCGGGCACGGCAGGCGCCCGGGCCGCTCCCGGGCCGGGCGGGCGCGCAGCGGCGGCATCGCGGGATCGCCCGCCTCGATACCTGCCGCCAGATGCCGACGGCGGGGCGGCGCCAGCGGCCGGCTCACGTTCCTGCCACGCGGAGGGCGAGCCGTCAGCGGTGGCTGGTTGCGCGGCCGCAGGGTTCAGCTGACGTCGGCGGGCTGTGACGGCCGCGACGTCTGCGGTGGCGGCGGGGCCGCGCACGTGGCTGGCTGCGGGCGTGCCACGGTATGAGCGCCCGGCGAACGCGGCCACACAACCGGGCTGATCGCCGCGCCGGAGCTGTTCAGCTGCTTGCCCGGCTGCCTCCAGCAGGTGCTGGGCGCTGGTGCTCATCGCGGCGTCCTTGCGCAGCGCGCGGCCGTGGACCCGGGCAATGAGCGTCGTCCGCAATGCGCGCCAGATGGGTGCGTGGACCGTTGGAGGTGCGCCAAAGGTCAGCTGGCAGGATCCGGTCACCCGGGGATCAGGCTGCCGGAGATCGTTCCGTATCCCTCGCCGGCAGCTTCCACTAGCTGGCGCAGCGCGGTGGTTACCTGCCTGCGGTCGGCGGGCGGGAGCTGCCGGAGGATCCGCGCCAGCTCCTGCTGCCGCCAGGCCGCGACCTGGCTGACCAGATGCTGCCCGGTTGCGGTGAGCTCCAGCGTCACCACGCTGCGATGGCCCGGCTCGCGGCCCCTGGTGATGTGACCGGCGGCAGCCAGCCGGTCAGCGAGCCGGGTCACCGTGGAGGCGTCCAGGCCTAGCGCCCGGGCCACCTGCACGGACCGGGCCCGCCCGAGGTCGGCCAGGACCGCGAGCATCCGGAACTGCGGCAGTGTCACCGCGCCGTCAAGGACGTCCAGGCTGCGCAGCGCGACGCCGGTCAGCACCCGCGTGGCGGCCTGCAGGACCTCTGCCGTCTCGGGCGCCAGTTCCGGGGGGACCTGGCATGTCCCTGGGGGTGTCCCCATAGAGAAGTATTGTAGAAGTCAACACTTGTCACCTGCAAGATCGAGTGCCGTGTCCGGTCGCTGGCCGCAGCCCAGGCTCCCGGCCGGGCGGATACGGCCACTCCCGGCCACCGGGAGGAGGTACACGGCGGAGACCACCGCCAGTGCGCCGCCCCGGTTGCTGGCGCGGATGGGCGGCGCCCAGCTCGGCTATCCGGTGGCCGCGGACACCACCGGCAGCTGGCCGACGGCTATGGGGCGCAGGCCCTGTCCTGGATCGACGTGACCACGGGCAGCGGGCAGATCCGGTACCGGCATGACGGCTGGCTGACTTCTGCCGCGCTGGCCGGGGCGGCCGGGGGCGCGGCTAGCCTGCCGCGGCGCCAGTGGCGCATGCCGTTCTCCGTGGGCAGGCGGATGATGGGTGCATGGGTGTACAAGCTTCCAGCTGTGTCGTGCCGGGTCCGGGTGGTGGCGAGGCGGCGCGTTTTCTGGCGGGGATGCTGAGTAATCCGCTGGCGGGGTACGTGCGGCTGGCCGCGAGGCATGGGGATGCGGTGCGGGTGCCGTTCGTGCCGCAGCGCAGTTTCTTCTTGCTGAGCCGGCCCGAGCATGCCGGGCATGTGCTGGCGGCGAACCAGGACAATTATGTGAAGGCGTTCACCTACCGGCCGCTGCGCGCTCTGGTCGGCAACGGGCTGCTGACCAGCGAGGGTGAAGTGATGAGCGCGGCTGCTGCCGCAGGCCGTGGCCTGCCGCCGGGTCAGCCTGCCCGGTGGCCGTTGCCGTTGTCCGGGCCGGCTTGCTGCGCGCTGCGGCAGCGGGCCGTTGGTCCCGGGGATGTGCAGCCAGAGGGCCCTACCCAGCCCACCGGGGTGGGGGCACAGTGCGGCTAGTAGATGGCTTCCTCCCGGGGATTGAGGACCGCGGCATCAGCTGACCACGGCCCCCGCGGCGCGATCTCCCGGGTCCGGCGGCGGGTGAGGGCTGCGGGGAGGCGCAGATGACGGGCGAGCATGTGGATGACGCGGGGCCTGAGGGCCGTCCAGCCCTGGCGTCCAGTGCCGTGGGCGCGCAGGGCCGCCGGGCGGCGCGGCAGCGGCTGCGGAGCGCGCGGGGTCACCTGGACGCGGTGCTGCGCATGGTGGAGGCTGACCGGTACTGCATCGACATCCTCCACCAGCTGTCAGCTGTGGAGGCGGCGATCACGCGTGCCCGCCGGGACATCCTGGAAGGGCACCTGCGCGGGTGCGTCGCCGACGCGGTGCGCGGCGGCGGGATCGGGATCGGGGATGTCGCGGAGGAGGTGGTGGCCGCCGTGTTCGGGGGCGGCCAGCCGCCCGCCCGCACCGAGCACCGGGCCGTGCTGTGACGCTGGCCGGCTTCAGGCCGCGCCCTGCCGGCAGGCCGCGCGGGAAAGCGGGGTGAGGCACGGTGCGGGCCGGGGCGGAACTGGCGGACCTGCCGCTGCCGGCGATGCTAGCCGAGCTGGAGGCGTCGCCCCGGGGGCTGACCGGTGAGCAGGCGCAGGCGCGGCTGGAGCGGTTCGGGCCGAACGAGATCGCGGAGAAGCGCACGAGCCCGGTGCTGGTGCTGCTGGGGTACTTCTGGGCGCCGATCCCGTGGATGATCGAGGTGGCGCTGGTCTTGTCGCTGGTGCTGCGGCACTGGCCCGACGCGGCGGTGATCGGGGTGCTGCTGGCGATGAATGGGCTGGTGGCCTTCGCGGAGGAGCATCAGGCCGCGAACGCGATCGATGCGCTCAGGCAGCGGCTGGCGGCCACCGCCCGCGTGCTGCGAGACGGCGCGTGGGCGGCCCTGCCGGTGGGCGAGCTGGTGCCAGGAGATGTGATCCGGGTGCGGCTGGGAGACGTGGCCCCAGCCGATGCGCGGCTGCTCGGCGACGTTTCGGTTCAGGTGGACCAGTCGGCGCTGACCGGGGAGTCGCTGCCGGTCACCCGCGGCGCCGGGGAGGTGCTGTATTCGGGCGCGGTGGTGGTGCGCGGCGAGGCCGACGCCTTGGTGTATGCGACCGGCACGGCGAGCTTCTTCGGCCGTACCACCGCGCTCGTGGCGGCCGCGGGCACGGTCAGCCATTTCCAGCGGGCAGTGCTGCGGATCGGCCGCTACCTGATCGTGCTGGCGCTGGCCCTGGTGACGCTGACGCTGGTGGTCTCGGTGGCGCGGGGGAACCCGGTACTGCAGATGCTGGAATTCGCCCTGGTGGTGACGATCGCGTCGGTGCCGGTGGCGCTGCCGGCGGTGATGTCGGTGACCATGGCGGTCGGCGCCCGCCAGCTTGCCCGCCGCCAGGCGGTCGTCTCGCACCTGCCGGCAGTGGAGGAACTCGGCGGCATCGACGTGCTGTGCTCGGACAAGACCGGCACGCTCACCCAGAACCGGCTCGCCGTGGCCAGCCCCTGGACCGCCCCTGGCATCGCCGCGCCCAGCCTGCTGACCGCGGCCGCGCTCGCCTCCCGTGCCGAGGACCGCGACCCGATCGACCTCGCCGTCCTTGCCGCCGCACCCACGCTGGCGGCGGCCGGCGGGCAGCGGGTCACCCAGTTCGTCCCGTTCGACCCGGTGACCAAGCGGACCGAGGCCACCGTGTCCGCCGATGGCCAGGGCGGGTTCCGGGTCAGCAAGGGCGCGCCGCAGGTGATCGCCGCATTGTGCCCGGGCGACCCCGCCGTCGCGCAGATGAGCACGGTGGCCGGGCAGTTCGCCGCCCGCGGCTACCGGTCCCTGGGGGTGGCCCGCGCCGACGCGGGCGCCCCCTGGCGGCTGCTGGGGGTGCTGCCGCTGGCTGACCCGCCGCGGGAGGACTCGGCTGCCACCATCACCGCCGCCCGCGACCTCGGCGTCACGGTGAAGATGGTCACCGGTGACCAGGTGGCGATCGGGCGGGAGATCGCCCGGCAGGTCGGCCTCGGCCAGCAGATCCTGGACGCCGCCGCACTCGCCGCCCCGGCGACCGGGGGCCCCGGCACGGCAAGCTCTGACGGCGAGGCGGATGCGGAGCTGGCCGCGCGGGTCGCGGCCGCGGACGGATTCGCGCAGGTGTTCCCCGAGCACAAGTACCGGATCGTGCGGCTGCTCCAAGCGCGGGGTCACATCGTGGGCATGACCGGCGACGGCGTCAACGACGCCCCGGCGCTCAAGCAGGCCGACGCCGGGATCGCGGTCGCCGGGGCCACCGACGCCGCCCGCGCCGCCGCCGACGTGGTGCTGCTGGCGCCGGGCCTGTCGGTCATCGTGGACGCGATCCGCCAGGCCCGGGAGATCTTCGCGCGGATGACCAGCTACGCCACCTACCGCATCGCTGAGACCATCCGGGTGCTGCTGCTGATCACCCTGGCCATCGTCGCGTTCAACTTCTTCCCGGTCACCGCGGTGATGATCGTGTTCCTGGCCGTGCTCAACGACGGCGCGATCTTGTCCATCGCCTACGACCACGTCCGCGGCTCGGACAAGCCCGCAGCCTGGGACATGCGCACCACCCTTGCCATCGCCACCGTCCTGGGCATCGCCGGGGTGGCCGCGTCGTTCCTGCTGTTCGCCCTCGCCAGCCAGATCTTCGGCCTGAGCCACAACCTCATCCGCACCATGATCTACCTGAAACTGTCGGTTGCCGGGCACCTGACCATCTTCGTCACCCGCACCCGCGGCCCGTTCTGGTCTCGGCCCGCTCCGGCCCCGCTGCTGCTCGGCGCGGTGACCGGCACCCAGCTAATCGCCACCCTGATCGCCGTCTACGGCGTGCTGATGACCCCGCTCGGCTGGAGCAGGGCCGGCCTGGTCTGGGCCTACGCGCTGGCCTGGTTCCTGGTCAACGACCGGATCAAGCTCGCCGCCTACCGCTGGCTCGGCCGTCATCCACGGCACGCCGCGGCCAGAGCGGGACAGCGATCATGAATCCTGCGCCCGGCGAGGCCGCCTGGATGGCGGGTGTCGCACCGGTGGCGCGGCCGGTGGCGCGGGCCCGGGCTGCCTACGACCGGGTCGCCGCCGTTTACGACCTGGTGGAGAACCCGTGGGAGTACCGGGCACGCAAGCGCGGGCTGCGGCTGCTGGCCGCCCGCCCGGGCGAGCGCGTCCTGGAGATCGGCCCCGGAACTGGCCACGCCCTGGCCGCGCTCGCGCGCAGCGCCGGCCCGGCCGGGCAGGTCGCCGGGGTTGACCTGTCCGCACGCATGCTCAGCCGCGCCCGCCGCCGCGCCGCCCGGGCCGGGTACGCCACCCGGATCCGCCTCATCCAGGGCGATGCCCACCAGCTGCCGCTGGCGGCAGGCGCCTTCGACGCCGTGTTCATGAGCTTCGTCCTCGAGCTCATCGACACCCGCCGGATACCCCAGGTCCTGGGCGAATGTCGGCGCGTGCTGCGCCCCGGCGGCCGCCTCGCCGTCGTCTCCCTCCAGCTCACCCAGCCGCCCTCGCCCATGACCCGGCTCTACCTCTCGGCCCGCCGGCATCTGCCGGACGTGCTGGACTGCCGGCCCATCCCAGTCCCCGACCTGCTCACTGACGCCGGCTGGCACCTGCAGGCCCTCCAGCCGCTGTCACTGTCCGGCCTGCCAGCCACCGCCGCCGTCGCCGTTGTCGTGGTACATGAAGAGGCTGATGAGGAGATCGACTACCTCGGGGCGGATAGGTCATATCCAAGAGGTCAGCGGTTATGGGGATCTCCGCGGGCGCACGCGTTGCCACCTGGCCAGTGTCTGCGGGCCGAACGGCCCTTGGCTGGCCGGGGTGGCGTCGGGTGTGCTGGTGGCATGGGGGTGACGTCGTCTGCCGGGCGGGTGAATGCGCATCATGGC
>Ga0307372_10003052_pt1 | contig 27205 bp, 20 predicted proteins | sample OX1MG_FD_202533 | JGI IMG/M metagenome (GOLD analysis project Ga0307372, IMG submission 202533) | Soil microbial communities from Risofladan, Vaasa, Finland - OX-1 | ecosystem: Environmental > Terrestrial > Soil > Coastal area > Acid sulfate soil | place: Finland: Risofladan, Vaasa | collected... | reverse complement strand
GCGCCACGACCGCCGGATCGACCCCGTTGTGATCGACGACTTCCTTGGCCAGCTCGCGGCGGAACTCGCTCCTGGAGGCGCGCAGGCGCACGCGGTCCTGTGGGCGGCGCGGGCCGGCCATGCTCGGTTCGACCGTCGCCAGATCCAGCTCCAGCGTGTCGGTGAAGATCGGCTCGGGCGACGCGGCCGTGCGGAACAGCCCCTGCGCCTTGCAGTAGGCCTCGATCAGCCGCACCTGCGGCTCGGCGCGGCCCGTCAGGCGCAGATATTCGAGGGTCTGGTCGTCGACCGGAAAAAACCCGATCGTAGCGCCGTACTCGGGCGACATGTTGCCCAGGGTGGCGCGGTCGGCGACGCTCAGACCGCCCAGCCCGCTGCCGAAGTATTCGACGAACTTGTTGACCACGCCGCGCTTGCGCAGCATCTGCGTGACCGTCAGCACCAGGTCGGTCGCGGTCGCGCCCGCGCGCATCGCGCCGGTGAACTTGAAACCAATTACTTCGGGAATCAGCATCGGGATCGAGCGCCCGAGCATCGCCGCCTCGGCTTCGATTCCGCCCACGCCCCATCCGACCACGCCCAGCCCGTTGATCATCGTGGTATGCGAGTCGGTGCCGAGCAGGGTGTCGGGATAGGCCTGACCGTCCTTCGAGGTGAAGACGACCGGGGCGAGATATTCGAGGTTGACCTGATGCACGATTCCGGTGTCGGGCGGGACCACGCGGAAGTTGTTGAATGCGCCCTGGCCCCAGCGCAGAAACAGGTAGCGCTCGCGGTTGCGCTCGAACTCCATCTGAGCGTTGATCGCGAACGACCCGGCGGTGCCGAAGCTGTCGACCTGGACGGAGTGGTCGATCACGAGATCGGCGGGCTGGATCGGATTGATCCGCGAAGGGTCGCCGCCCAGGCGCTTGATCGCGTCGCGCATCGCGGCCAGGTCGGCCACCACCGGCACGCCGGTGAAGTCCTGCAGCAGCACGCGCGCCGGCATGAAGGAGAACTCGCGTTCGCCCGGCCGCGGCTGCCAGCGCGCGACCGCCTCGACCTGGTCGGCGGTGACGACCACACCGTCTTCGCGGCGCAGCACATTCTCGAGCATCACCTTGATCGAGTACGGCAGGCGCGCGAGCGCGAAGCCCCGTTGCTCCAACGCCGGGAGGCTGAAGATGGTGTACTTGCGGCCGCCGACGTTGAGCGCGGTACGCGCACCGAAACTGTCTTTACCCATGGTTCAGGCCAGATCCTTTCCGGGGAATCGCGCGTCCGGCGCCGCAAGCGGCGCGAGGCGCGGTGTGGGCTCATGATAGCGTGGCGCTTCGATTTTCGCCAAGGCGCGCCGCGAGTTATGGCAACTCGCGCAGCAGTCTGCCGTCCCGGGCGTAAAAATTGATTCCCGCCTCGCCTTCGGCGTCGACGCCCAGCAGTTCGCGCGGGTGATTGTCGTTATCCATCAGGCGTATGGTCGGAATTCCGTCGGTGCTGACTTCGAGCGAGAGCCTGAGCTTATCGGACGTGTCATAGAGCCGCACGCTCGGCGCACCAAGACCATCGACGACGATTTGAGCGCGCGGACGATCGTCGCCGTCGTACATCGCGAAGTTCGCCTGACCATTCGGGTTCACGCCGATTCTTACTCGCGGCTTGCCGGCCGCGTCGAGGACCACGAATTCCGAGGCCGACACGATTCGCCGCTGCGCGAGCGTACCATTCCGGCTATCGCTTCTGGCGATCGCAGGGGCGGCGGCCACGGTACGCGAGCGGCAAAAAAATCCGCTGGTCAGGGCTCCGCCAATCAATCCACCGGTAAAAACCAGCGCGCCGTAGAGCCATAGCATCTTGTTCATAGGCACGATCTGAGCCGCAGCGGGTGCTAGAATGCAAGCATCCCACAAGCCTTCGATGCGTGGGCATCGATGGGCCGAATCCAGATTGCCGGCTGCGCAAACCGTGTCCGCAATGACAGCGGTGACGATGAGAACGATGCCGCTCGGCGATGCTGTCCGTCGCCGCGGCGGCCCGGAAAGTAGGCTCAGAACGGGATGTCGTCGTCGTCGGGGCCGGCCGGCGGCATGTCGGCGCTGAAATCTTCGGGCTCGTCCATCCCGCCGCCGCCGCGCGAACCCGCGCCGCCCACGCCGCCAGCGCCATCGCCGCGGCCGCCCAGGAACTGCACGCGCTGCGCCACGACCTCGGTGCGCGAGCGCTTGCCGCTGCCGTCCTTGGCTTCCCACTGACGGGTCGTCAGCCGCCCTTCGATATAGACCTGCCGCCCCTTCTTCAGATACTGGCTGCACAGTTCGGCCTGCTTGCCGTAGACCACGATGTTATGCCACTCGGTCGATTCCTTGTTGGTGCCGTCGCGCCCCTTGAATTTCTCGCTGGTGGCGACCGAAAAATTGGCGACCGGCTGTCCCGAGGGCAGGTAGCGGACTTCGGGATCGCGGCCGAGATTGCCGAGCAGGATGACTTTGTTTACTGACATCGTGGTTTAAGCGATCGGCTCCGTGACTGCGTACCTGTGGCGGAATCTTCCGCTTGCCTACGCCTCGAAACCTAACCCCGGCGCGTCTGCGGCGCAACCGCCCGAGCGGAGGCGAATCCACCGCCTGTTGATACAGTGAAACAGCTTTGGCAGCCTTCGATTGGCGCTCCGGACGGGCCCGGCGGCGCTTTCGCGGAGATCGGTGGCTTTATATAATCGCCCACGGTGGTTGGGTGGGGTTAGGGTGATGGCATCCCACGGATTGACATCCTCGTCGGTCAGGATCGTGCCTTTGGGTGGGCTCGGCGAAATCGGGCTCAATCTGACGGTGGTCGAATGCGCCGGGCGCGCGATCGTGATTGACGCCGGGGTAATGTTCCCCGAAGAGCGTACGCTGGGCACCGGCGTGCTGGCGCCCGATCTCGCCTATCTCGAGCAAGCCCGTCTCGAAATTCTCGGCGTCGTCCTGACCCACGCCCACGAGGACCACGTCGGCGGGTTGCCGCATCTGCTGCGTCGCTTCAACGTGCCGGTCTATGGGACCGGGGTGACGCTGGCGTTTGCGCGCCGCCGCCTCGACGAAGAGGGACTCATCGGCGCGCGCATGAACACGATCGAGCCGCGCCGGCGTTTCGAGCTGGGCCCGTTCGGCATCGAGCCGATCCGTGTCACCCATTCCACCCCCGACTCGGTGGCGCTCGCGATTTGGACCCCGGCCGGGCTGATCGTGCACAGCGGCGACTTCAAGATCGATCCGACGCCGATCGACGGTGAACTGTTCGACCGCGAGCGCTTCGCCACGCTGGGCGCCGAGGGGGTGGCGCTGCTGATGTCGGATTCGACGAATGTGGAGCGCATCGGGCGCTCGGGCGCGGAGAGCTCCATCAAGCCCGTGCTGCGCGAGATCGCGTCCGGCAGCCGCGGGAAATTTTTTCTTTCGGTTTTTTCCTCCCACCTGCATCGTATCCGCCAGTTGACCGAGGTCTCGCGCGAGATGGGGCGCCGGGTGGTGCCGCTGGGGCGCCGGATGGCCGAGAGCGTGCGCCTGGGACTGGAACTTGGCCAGCTCCCGTGCGCGCCCGGAACCTACCTCGACCCGGCGGAGGCGGAGTTCCTGGAGCCGCGCAAGCTGACCTTTCTTGCCAGCGGCAGTCAGGGCGAGCCGCTCTCGGCGCTGGTGCGAATCGCCGCCGGCGCTCATCCGCGCGTCCGCGTGGAGCCGGGCGACACGGTGGTCCTCTCCTCGCGCTTCATTCCCGGCAACGAGCGCACGATCAACACCCTGGTCAATCGGCTCTACAAGCGCGGCGCCGAGGTGTTTTACGAAGCGGTCGCGCCGGTGCACGTCTCGGGCCATGCTTACCGCGACGAACTGGCCGAACTGATCGCGCTGGTCAGGCCGAAATACTTTGTGCCGATCCACGGCGAGTATCGCCATCTGCGCCGCCATCTCGCGCTCGCCGCGGCCTCGGGCGTGCCCGAGGCCAACTGTTTCCTGCTCGAGGATGGCGAACCGCTGACGTTGAGCGCGGGCCCGACGGCCAATCGCGCGCGCGCGGTCGAGGCCGGACGCATCCTGGTGGAAGACGGCGAATTCGGGGATCCGGCGCTGCTGGGCGAGCGGCGCACGCTGGGGCGCGACGGCACCGTGTTCGCGGTGATCGCGGTGTCGTCGAAGACCGGTGCGATCGTCGGCGGTCCCGAACTGGTTTCGCGCGGGCTCGTGATCGGCGACGGCACCTCGGCCCACATGCGGCGCGCGCGCGTGCAACTGGCCGAGAGGCTCAACCGCGTCGAGGGACCGTTCAGCGCGGAGGGCACGACGCTGCGCGAGGAGATCGTGCATACGCTGCGCAACTACTTCAGCCACGCGCTCGGCAAACGGCCGCTGATCGTGCCGCACATCATGGAGGTCTGAGCCCGCCATCGCGCGTCAGCCCAAAGCGCCAATCGAAATCGAGCCCGCGGCCGCGGCAGTGGAGATTGCGCCCGCGCCGGCTCCCAGCCGCGTCGCGCGCGAATTGGCCGCGCTCGTGCTGGTCGCGCTGGCGGTCTTCGGCGTGCTGAGCCTGGTCTCGGCCGCGGCCGATCGGAATCCCAATTTGTGCGGCATCCTGGGCGATGCGGCCGCCGCCGCGGCGGGCGGAATGTTCGGGGTCCAGGCTTACGTGCTGGCGATTCTGGTGCTGGCGCTCGCGGCGCGCGTATGGAGCGGAGTGCCGGGGCGCACGTTGATGCGCGAGAGTCTCGGCGCGGCGGTCCTGCTGATCGCGCTCAGCGCGGGCGCGGGTCTGTTCGCCGGCGGCGCGCAATCGGCCGGGGGCGCGGTGGGCGCCACGCTGGCGGCCGCGCTCGATCGTTACCTCAACGTGGGTGGCGGCTATCTGTGCGTGATGCTCGCGGTGATCGTGGCGCTGGTGATGATGTTGCGCCGCGCGCCGACCGAATTGATGGCGGGTCTGGCCCGGGGCGTGCGCTTGCGCCGGCGCGCGCCGGGCGACTCGCCCGCAAGCCTGCCGCAGAACTTGCCGATCGATGACGACGGCGATTGGTCGGCCGGCGACGCGGAGGTTGCGCTCGAGGCCACGGCAGCCTCGCGCGGCGACGCGGCGGGCGACGAACGGCGTCCGCTCAAGGTCCGCCGTCTCGAAACGGCAGAGCTTCGTGCGCGTGACAACAAATCGTTGCGCCCCAAGCGGGCCAAAAACGGCTACGACCTGCCGCCGCTCTCGCTGCTCGACATGCCGCCGGCCGAGCATGCGCAGGTCGACGAGGCCGCGCTCGAGCGCAGCGCCCGCGTGCTGGAGCAGAAGCTTGCCGACTTCGGCGTCGAAGGGCGTGTGGTCGAGGTCCAGCCGGGGCCGGTGGTCACGATGTACAAGTTCGAGCCCGGCTCGGGGATCAAGGTCAGCCAGATCGTCAACCTGGCCGACGACCTCTCGATGGCGTTGCGGGCGGCGACGGTGCGAATTCAGGCCCCGGTGCCGGGCGAGGCGGTGGTCGGAATCGAGGTGCCCAACCGCAAGCGCGAGAAGGTTTACCTGCGCGAGATCATGGAGGCCGGGGAGTTCGCGGCCGCCCGCAGCCAGCTCACGATCGCGCTCGGCAAGGATATCTCGGGGCGCCCAATGGCGGCCGACCTGGCGACGATGCCGCATCTGCTGATCGCGGGCGCCACCGGGACCGGGAAGTCGGTGTCGATCCATACGATGATCGCTTCGATTCTCTTCAACGCGACCGCCGACGACGTGCGCTTCATCCTGATCGACCCCAAGATGCTCGAGCTGTCGGTGTACGAGAAAATCCCGCACCTGCTGGTTCCGGTGGTGGTCGATCCGGAAAAGGCGGCGGCGGCGCTGTTGTGGGCGACGCAGGAGATGGAGACGCGATACCGGATGATGCGCGAGCTGGGCGTGCGCAATATCGACGGCTACAACCGCGCCCTGGGCGCGGCCGGCAAGGTGGTCGAATTGAAGCCGGCCAACCTGGTCGAAGAAGGCGGCGGCCGTGCCGGCGCCGAAGACGGCGAGCCGATCAAGCATCGCAAGCTGCCCAAGATCGTGATCGTCATCGACGAGCTGGCCGACCTGCTGCTGAGCGAAGGCAAGACCGTCGAGCGCGATATCACCCGCCTTGCGCAAAAGGCTCGCGCTTCCGGGATCCATCTGCTTCTCGCCACCCAGCGCCCGTCGGTGGACGTGCTGACCGGGCTCATCAAGGCCAATTTGCCCGCCCGCATATCGCTGCAGGTGACCTCGCGCGTGGACTCGCGCACCATCCTCGACTCGATCGGCGCCGAGCGGCTGCTCGGCGCGGGCGACATGCTGTTCATGCCGCCGGGCAGCGCGAAGCTGCGCCGCCTGCACGGCCCGTTCGTCTCGGAGACCGAGCTTCGCCGGGTCGTCGACTTTCTCCGCGCGCAGGGCGCTCCGGACTACCAGATGGAAATCCTGGAGACCAAGGTGCCGTCGGAGGATGGCGTCGACGGCGGCGGTTTCGAGGCTGACGATCTCTATGATGACGCGGTGCGAATCGTGCTCGAGACCAATCAGGCGTCGGTCTCGATGATCCAGCGGCGCTTGCGCATCGGCTACAATCGGGCGGCGCGGATGGTCGAGCAGATGGAGCGCGAGGGCCTGGTGACGCCGGGCGACGGGATGCGCCCGCGCGAGGTGCGCGCCCGCACCGCCAATTAGTGTTACGTCTCATCAACAAGTTGCATGCAAGAGCTGGTCATTCTGAGCGCAGCAAGTCTGCGAGCGGAGTCGAGGAACCTCGCGCGGCATCCTTTTGCGGCGTGATGTGCGACGATTTTCCGCAAAAAGCGAAACTCCGGCGGTCACGCTTCGTCTGTTACATTCAGATGCCCATGATCCCAGGAACAGAGTCCTTGCGTTGCCGGACGGCCCGGCCTTTCCGATGCGTCATGCTGACGGCGGCGGCCGTGGTGGCGCTCGTCGTGTCATTTGGTCCCATAGCGACGGCTCAGGCCCGGTGCAAGCCCGGCCAAAGCGGCTCGCATGAGTCTTCGGCGGAGTCCTCTGCGGAATCTTCGCCTGGCCTGAATACGATCCTGACGCGCTTGCAGCAGCGTTACGATTGCTCGCGCTCGATGCAGGCGAATTTCGACGAAGTGCTGAGCAGTCCCGGCGGCATGACGCGGACGCGCAAGGGGACGGTCTACTTCAAGAAGGTCGGGCGGATGCGATGGGAGTTTGCCGCGCCGTCCGAGGGCACGGTGGTGAGCGACGGCAAAACCGTCTATGATTACGAGAAAGACCTCAACCAGGTGGTCGAGTTGCCGGTCGACAAGGCGCTCAAGAGCAGCGCCACGGCTTTTTTGCTCGGCCTGGGCAATATTCGTCGCGATTTCAAGGTCTCGTTGCCGCCGACCCCGCCCGACGACGGACTTAGGCATGTGATCCTGACCCCCAACGGCGGCGGCGACACCATGGAACTGGGGCTCGACCCGAAAAGTTACGACATTGTTAATTTCAAGTTGACCAGTCAAATCGGCGGTGTCACTGAGCTAAAGTTCAGCGATATTCGGACAAATGTAGCGCTTGATGACTCGTTGTTCAGCTTTACGGTGCCCGAAGGCGCGGATATCGTTCGTCCCCAAAAGAACTGAATATCCGTCCCCCCGCCGAGACCCCGATTGCGCCGGTTGCTGGGGGAGTGTATGCATATAAGCCCTATTTTTACTCACTTATGGAAAGCGTCCATCTGATCAGTCTGGGATGTCCCAAAAACACAGCCGATAGCGAGCTGATGCTGGGCGCACTGGTGCGCGCGGGATTCGAAATCACGATGGACCCGCGGCAGGCGCAGGTGTTGCTGGTCAATACGTGCGCCTTCATCGAGCCGGCCAAGAAGGAATCGATCGACGCCATCCTGGCGGCGGCCGAGGTGAAAAAGAACGGCGCGGGCAAGCGGCTGGTGGTGGCGGGATGCCTTTCGCAGCGTTACGGGAGCGAGCTTCGCGAGCAGTTTCCCGAGGTCGATATTTTCGTCGGCACCGGCAACTTCCTCGACCTTCCCGAGCTCCTGCGGCGCAGCGAACGGCCGGAGTTGCGGCCGATTCCCTATGCGGGCGCGGCCCATCTGCTGCCCACGGCCGAGGCGCCACGGATCATGACCGGCGATCCCTTCAGCGCCTACCTGAAGGTTTCCGAGGGCTGCGACCATCGCTGCGCTTTTTGCATCATTCCGAAAATCCGCGGGCGTCACGAGAGTCGTCCGCTCGACGATCTGATGGAAGAGGCGCGCCGGCTTGCGGCGAGCGGCGTGCGTGAGGTCAATCTGATCGCGCAGGACTTGACCGCCTACGGCCGCGATCTGCGGCCGCGCGCATCGCTGGCGGCGCTGCTGCGGCGCCTCGCCTCCGTCGACGGTATCCGATGGATTCGGCTGCTTTACTGCTATCCCAATTTCGTCACCGACGAATTGCTCGCGGCGATCGCGAATCTCGAACGAGTGGTTAAGTATATAGATATGCCGTTGCAGCACGCCGATGACGCGATGCTGCGCGCGATGAAGCGTGAACGCTCCGCCGACGGGTTGCGGAGCCTGCTGGAGCGGGTGCGCGCGGCGATTCCCGGGGTGGCGTTGCGCACCTCGTTCATCGTCGGATTTCCGGGCGAAACCGAAACGGCGTTTGCGGCCCTGGTCGACTTCGTGCGCGAGCAGCAATTCGACCGGGTCGGGGTTTTCACGTACTCGCGCGAAGAAAATACCGCGGCCTGCGACTTTGCGAATCAAGTTCCCGAGGCGGTCAAACGGCGCCGGCGGGCCCAGTTGATGGAGGTGGCGGCGGAAATATCTCTCGAAAAGAATCGCGGCCTGGTGGGCCGCGAACTCGAGGTCATGGTCGAAGGGGCGGCTCCGGGGCGCACGACGCGGTTACGCGCGCGGACCCCGGCCCAGGCGCCCGAAATCGACGGTATGGTCCTGCTCAGCGGCGAGGCCGAGCCGGGCGAAATCGTCCGCGCGCGCATCGAGCGCGCATCGACCTACGACCTTCACGGACGGATCACGGGCGCAGTGGCGCAATCATAAGGGGCGGCGAACGATGCCGAAGAAAACAGCAGCCACGAGCAGAAAAAAGTTTCTGGCTAAAATGCGCGAGCAACTGGGTGAGATGAAGACCAAGCTGCTCAGCGAAATCGACTCCGAGTTGCGCGCCGAGCGCGAGGGCAACAAGGACGAGGGCATGGATACCTACGACCTCGCCTCGGAAGAGCGCGACCGCGAGATCAATTTCATCCTCTCCGATCGCGAGCGGGTGAAAATCAAACAAATCGACGACGCGCTCGGCCGGGTCGACGAGGGCAGCTACGGCGTGTGCGAATCGTGCGGACTCGAAATCGCCGAGGAGCGCCTGCTGGCGATGCCGTTTACGCGCCTGTGCCGCGACTGTCAGCAGGAGCAGGAAAAAGAGGCCAAGTCGCAGCGCCGCTCCGACGACGAGCGCAACACCTACCGCAAGCTTGGCTCGACCGACGCCGACGAAGAGAATCCGTAGTAGCCTCGGCCGGATCTCGCGGAGGCTACCAACGTATCTTCCGCTTGCAATCGTGATAGGCTGACGACGCGCATCGGCCAGGCTAAGTCGGGAAGCGTCTTTACCGCCGCCCGCTCCGCGGGCATTCTGGTTCTCCAGCGGCGCGAGTCGATGGCCGAGCGCGATGGTGTGATCCTCGGCCGTGTCGCTCAGGGCGATCGAATCCGCGCCGGGGCGGACCGTGCGAGCGCCCGGCCGTTATCGATCTGGGAAGGTGTGATTGGCAACAAGAATCTTTTGCGAGGCGCCGCCTGAGGGGACGCGAGCCGCTGCCGGTGCGGACAATGGTGCGGTGCCCATCCTCAGGCCGGCCGGGATACGCACGGTCGTGGCGGTGGCCAGCGCCAAGGGCGGCGTCGGCAAGAGCGCGATCTGCGTTAACCTCGCGGCCGCGCTGGCGATGGCCGGGCGCAAGGTCGCGATCGTCGACGCCGACCTCAACTCGCCAGGCGTGCTCGGGATGCTTGGGTTGAAACCGCTTCGGCGGTTCGCGCCCGGTGAAGAAATCGATCCGGCCTCGGGTCCATTGGGCATCCGGGCGGTTGCCTCCAGCCAATTGGCCGATGGCGAGCCGGCTGCTTTCAGCTTTATCGAAGCCGACGAGACGCCGTCGCCGGCCCTGTCGCACAACGGCGCGCGTCCGCTTGAAATCGATTACCGTGCCGCGCTGCGCCGCCTGATCGGAGCGCGCTTCGGCCCGCTCGACCTGATGCTTATCGATCTCGGTTCAGGCCTCGCGCAATTGCACCGCCTCGCCGAGGTGATCGAGTTGACCGGCGTCGTGATGGTCACGCGTCCCTCCGAAGCGGCCGTGCGCGCGACGCATGACGCGCTGAAGATCATCGCTCACGACGGTATCGCGATGCTCGGGCTGGTCGAAAACATGCTTGGCTTCAATTGCGACAGTTGCCACACCGTGCGTCCGCTTTTTCCGCAGGGCAACTTCACGGGCCTGGCGCATACCCTCGAGGCGCCGATTCTCGGTCGGCTGCCATTCGACCCGCGACTGGCGGATTGCGCCGAGCGCGGAGCGCTGTTCGTGCGCGAGCATCCCGACGCGCCGCTCTCCAAGCAGTTCGCCGCCATAGCTGCGAATCTGGAGCAGGAACTCGTTCGGCGTGCGGCGGCCGAGCCGCTGGCGACCGAAGAGCCCGCCTAAACGCGCCCCGCCTGCTCTCTCGAGCTGAGCCGAGGCCGCCTTTTCGTTCATCCTGAGCGCGGCGGGTTCGCGAACGCAGTGGAAGGGCTTCGCGCGGAGGACCGCGCTTAATCCACGATTCAGGGATTCTGGCGACGAGTCGGATCGACCCTGCCGCGCATGCTAGCCGTCGTCGTTGTCCGTCTCGGCGTTCCCGACCGTCGGGCGTGGCGCCGGCGCGCCGCGGTGCGAGCGCTCGAACATCCCGGCGCCGCGAAGATCTCCGAAATGACCTCCGATACGAAAGCTGGCGAAACCGAGCGAGGTTATTATTCGGCTCTGCGCGGGCCCCGGCCGCGACAACATCACGAAGCTCCGGACTTCGCCGGCCAGCGTGAGCTCGAGGCCGTCGCCTGCCGGCCCCAGGATCGCGCCGATGCGATGCGGCGGGCGTCCGGGAGCGGCGGGCGTCAGTTGCAGCCGCCCAAGGGGCGAGCTGGTCCATCGTCCGCGATCGAGGATGCGCGCGCTCGCTCCTTGGGCGCCGTCGGCGTCGATGAGCACTTGCGCCTCGACCGCGTGCGGAGCGGCCGCGCCGGGAAAGCCGGCCCATATCATCCGTCGCGCGTTGAAAGCGCCGTTGCCGATTCCGACAAACGAGCCGCCCAGGCGGGCGACGGCCTCGAGGCGATGTTCGGCTCCGGCGATCGCGAAATGGCCGGTGACGCTTCCGAAGATGCCCTCGGCGGCACGCTGGGGATGGGTAATCAGTTCGATCGGTGTTTCGGCGCATGGCTGCGATGACCCGCCGGTGGCCGGCCACGGCTCGAACTCCGCGTGAAGCTCGGTCGCTTCGTGGAGCGCGGCCTTGGCCAGCGCGCGCTCGACGCTCAAATACGCGGTGCCGTCTTCAACCACGACCGCCGGCCCGGAAAAATCGAAGATCAGACGGCCGCCCTCGAAGCGCAACGTCAGCGGGCCAAGCGCGAGGCTGCGCGGCGTGCATTCGACGCGCCCCTCAGCCGTGAAGAGCGCGATACGCTCGCGCCCCGCAATCGCCATCACGCGCGCACCCGCCGCGCCCGCGCCGAGATCGAAGCTCGCCATTACACCGACCTGCGCCGACGAGTCGTAAAACTCGAGACCAACGCGACGCGGTCCGGTGGGCGGTTGCTCGGCGGCGCGCCGAGGCGCCCGTGACGGCGCCTCGGCCGTGCGGATGATTTCGATTCGTGGGGCGCGCTCGACGCGGCTGGAACGCGCGGCGGCGGGCGGCCGATCGCATCGGGCAAACGCTTCGGCGATCGCCGCGATGGTCTCGGTGCGAAATCGGCCGGGCATCCGCAGCGCCACCGAAAGTTCCAATTGTACGGCTTCCAAGGCGCCGCGCGCGTTGAGCGCGGCCATGCGCCTGAGCGTATCGACCGGGCTTGAAGCGTGACGCTGGGTGAACGCCTGAAGCAGATTATTGGCGCCGGCGCCCGGATAGCGCAGGCCGAAGGTGGACTTGATGCCGCCGCGGCGCAGCGACTCCGCGAAATCGAGGAGCGGCCCGTTGATGAAGCCGTCGCTTGCGGAAACGTGTGCGTCGCATGCGGGCAGCAGCGTTGCGCCCGCCGACTTGATCCCGACGCCTAGGTCAACCCGGGGCTCGATGACGTTCCATCCGTGAATCAGCAGCACCACCGCGCGTCCGCTGCGCGCCACGATTCTCTCCAGGCGCGCGGCGATGAGCTCGAGCAGCCACGGCGCCTCGCTCATCACCTGGCTCAGGCGGTTGAGGTCGAGCCGGTTGCGATCCATTCCCGCGTTGATGATCGCTCCCGCGTCGAGGCGAAGCGCCAGCTCGCGCGTGATGTCGGCGGTGTGCAGGTCGTTGACCTTCGGATTGAGCAGCGCGCGCGTGGCTGGGCCGGCATGGCCGCCATGAGGCGCGATCAGCAATAGCGGCGCGTCGCCGTCGGGCTTCTGGAGCCATCGCGCGCTCTTTGCGGTACCGCCCTCATCAGACCCGGCCGTCGACCTTGCCATCATGCATCGCTCCGGTAACGTCTGAGTTTCACCGAGGCGCGCGCGTGCAGGATGAACGAGGCAACGAAGTAATAAGCGATGAACGACAGCGAAGCGTAGAGCAATACCGGGTTATGCGCGGGCAGTGCGGGCAGCATCGCCAGCGTGACTATGCCCCAGGCGATCGTCAGCGTGAGCGTCACGCCGCGCAGCGGGCCGGTGCGGTTGGGATAGATGTACTTGATCGGCACGAACACCATCACCGCGAGCGCCGCGACGATTATCGTGCCGGCGAGCGCTCCGAGTTCGAGGCAATAGAGGTAAAACGCGACCAGGTTCCAGTACGACGGGAAGCCGCGGAAGTAGTGGTCGTCGGTCTTTGCTTCGATGTGGCAAAATCCGTAGCCGCTCGCCACCATCACGAAGCCGCCGGTCAGGTAGCCGCCGAGGCCGGGCGCGAGAATTCCCGCGCGCAGCATCAGGAAGACCGGCGCCAGCACGTAGGTCAGGTAGTCGACAATGTTGTCGAGCAAGGCGCCGTCGAAGTGCGGGATGCGCCGGCGCACCTCGAGCAGGCGGGCCAGCGGGCCGTCGCTGGAGTCGATTGCGGTCGCCGCCGCCATCGCGATGAAACTCGCGCGAAAATCGCCGCGCGCGGCGCAATCGATGGAGAGCAGTCCGGCGACCGCGCCGAGCGCCGTGTATAGATGAACGCCCCAGGCGCAGAGCTTGAGCCAGCGCTCGCGCGCAGGCGGCGCGGCGCCGGGGTCCGCCCGCGTGGCGGGCTCACCTGCCGGGCTTGTGATGGCGCGGTCCGAAGTAGTCCTCCAAAATGGTCATGAAGGGTCCGCAGGTGCGGAGCCGCTTGACGTGCGCGCAGGCCTCGTCGAGGGACATTTCGCCGTGCGCGCGCAAATACGCGATCGCCAGCGTCGGAGCGCGATTGAGGCCGGCGTTGCAGTGCAGGTAGACGCGCTCGCCGGCGCTGATGAGGCGGTCGAGCGCGGCGAGCGTGTCGGCGAGCCGCTCGGCCATCGCGTCCGCGCTGCCGTCCTGGATCTGCGTGCGGACGAATTTGATCCCGCTTGAGCGGCAGGCCTCGGCCAGCTCGCGCTCGCGCAGTCCGTGGAGGGCCAGGTCCTCGTCGTCCTGGAGATTGTGAATGGCGGTTACGCCGAACTCCGACTTGAGCCAGGCGATGTCTTCGGGCCGTGGAAACTCGCCGATCAGGAGTCCGGACGCAATCTCGGTCACCGACGGGCGGCCTCGATTGTGCGCAACGTGGCTCTGATGCTCGGGGCGTTTGCTGAACCAGTCCATCTGTTGTGAGCGCTCTTGTGAGCGTCGAATTGCGGCGGCACTCCTGGTCCGCGCCGCTACCTTTGATTTTAGCCTATCGCCCCGAGGCCGCTAAACCGGGAAAGACGCGGCGCTCCACAGGTGCGCGGGCATCAGCGTCAGCTCATGCCGTGTTCATCCTTTGGCGCGCCGTCCGCCGCGCGCCGAATTACGGCGCGGCCGGTTCGCGGTGCGGGGCTCGTCTGTCGTGTTCGCGGCCGGTTCGGCCGGCGCTGTCTCGACCGGCTTGCCGTCGCCCTCGTGGGTGCTCCGCTTGCGCTCGGCACGCTTGGGCAGCTTGGAGGACGGGCTGCGCTCGCCCAGCGCCAGCACCGCCGCGCGCATCGTGTCGGCGAGCTTGCGATAGGCGCCGGTGCCCTCGGCGTTGTCGGCAAGCGCGCGCAACTCGGCGTTGGTTATGACGCGGCCGATGCGGACTTCGACCGGGCGGCGATGCGGGATGATACTGCCTTTGCCGAGAACCGCGTAAGTTCCGCTGATCCGGACCGGCAGCACGTCGCATCCGCCGCGCAGCGCGAGGTAACCGGCGCCGCTTTTGAATTCGTGAATTGCGCCGTCGGGCGAGCGCGTGCCCTCGGGGAACATCAGGACGCTGCGGCCGGCGTCAAGCTCGTCGATCGCGTCGTCGAGCGAGTCGAGCTGCGCGCGTTCGCGGTCGAACGGGATAAGGCGGGTGAAGTTGCCGACCACGAAGCGGCGTGCGTTGGTATTGAAGAAGTAGTCCTTGGCCGCCAGCACCACCAGCTCGCGGCCGGGCGCGCCGAGCGCGTAACCGGCGAGCGCAAAGTCGAGATGGCTCGCGTGATTGGCGACCACCAGGAAGTTGCGGTTGGCCGGCACGTTGCCGCGGCCCAGCACGCGCGGCCGCAGCCATCCTTCGAACGCGAGGCGCTGGGCATTGCGAAATGCCGCTTCTCCCAGACGCTTGAGCGGGCCCGGCAAGGCCAGCGTGAACGGCTCGGCGAAGCGCGCGTACGACGGCAGACGCGGGCGGTTCTGCCCCTGGCCCACGGCGCGCTGCAGATCGTCGACGGTGCGAAGGTCGCCCAGATCCGCAGGGCTCAGCTCGCGCTCGGCGTGCGCTGCGATGTGCTCGGCCAGTTCGGCCATCGCCAGCGAGTCCAGTCCGAGATCCTCGATGAGCCGGGTTGCGGGCGTGATGCTCTCGAGGCCGCTTGAGACCTGGGCGAGCGCCGCGGCGAGCCACGGCTCGACCTCGGAGCTGACCGCCGCGAGTTCCTGGGCATGGCTTTCGAGCATCCGCTCGAGGATTGCGACGACCTCGAGGCGTTTGACCTTGCGCGTGCGGGTGCGCGGCAGTTCGGCGTCGGTGAAACGCAGGATCCGGATGCGTTTGTGCGGGCTCAGGCCGGCGCCGACCTTTTCGAAATGGGCGCGCAGGCTGTCCTCCACCGCGCGGCGGCTTTCCCCGCGCGCGTAAGCCGGCACCGCCAGCGCGGCGGCCTGCTCGCCCTGGGCGACCTTCAGGCCGACGATCGCAAGTTCCTTGATAAACGAGGAGTGCCCGTATAACTCCTCGAGTTCGTCGATGTAGACATTGTTGCCGCCGGAGTCGACGATCACGTCCTTGGCGCGGCCGACGATGTAGAGTCGTCCGTCCTCGTCGAGCCGGCCGAGGTCGCCGGTGCGCAGCCAGCCCTCGTGCAGCACCTCGTCGGTGGCGGCTTTGTTGCGGTAATAGCCCGCCATGACGTTCGGCCCGCGCGCCAGGATTTCGCCCACCGCGCCGTCGCCGCTGGCGGCGAGCTTGATTTCGACGCCGTTGAGCGGTTTGCCGACCGAGCCGGCGGCCAGCGGTTCGTCCGGACGCGCGACGCTCAGCACCGGCGCGGCCTCGGTCAGTCCATAACCTTCGAGCAGCCGAATTCCGATGTCGTTGAAGAAGCTCGCGACGCGCTGCGGCAGCGCCGCGCCGCCGCTCACCGCGAGCCGCAACCGGCCGCCAAGCGCGGTATGGGCCTGGCGGAAGAGCAGGGCGCCGGCGTTGAGACCCCACTCGGCGTCGAACCTGCGATTGAGGTCGCGCAGACGATCGAACAGCGCGTGAAGGAACGGCCCCTGCGCCTCGACCCCGTCGACGATGCGGCGATGGACCGCCTCCCACAGCGCGGGCACGCCGACCACCGCGGTCGGCCGCACGTCGGCCAGCGTGCGCGCCAGACTCGCGGCGTCCACGCCGAGCGGATAAACCACGGTCGCGCCGAGCGCGAGCGGCAGCAGCATCCCGCAGGTGAACTCGAAGGTGTGGTGGAGCGGGAGCAGCGAGAGCACCACGTCGGAGGAGTCGAGCGCGAAGACCCGCGCGAGCATCGCCACCTCGGCGGCGAAATTCCCGTGGGTCAGCATCACGCCCTTGGGCGCGCCGGTGGTGCCCGAGGTGAACACGATGGAAGCGAGCGTCTTGCGCTCGGCGGCGGACCGCCCGTCGGGCCGCCCCTTGAGCACGAAGGGACGGCTGAGCTCGGCGAATTCGAGCTCGACGATCTCGCCGTCCAGGCCGCCGAGCGCGCCGCCCAGGCGCTTGGCGACGGTCGCCGAACAGAGCGCCGCCGTAGGCGTCGCGATGCGGCAGATGGGCGCCAGCTCCTCGGGCGAAATCAGATGGTCCAGCGGCACGGCGACCGCGCCCGCGGCGAGAATCGAGAAATAGGCGAGCACCCACTCGGGCGAGTTTTCGCCGATCAGCAGCACGCGGTCGCCCGCCTTGACCCCGCGCATCCCGAGCAACAGGCCGGCGCGATGCGCGCTGTCGCGCAGCTCGCGGTAGGTGGTCGTGACGCGTTCGCCCGAGGGCTGGCGCGCAACCAGCGCGGGCCGCGAGCCGTAGCGCTCGGCGGCGCGGTCGAGCATTTCGGCGAGCGTGCGATGACGCGCCGGGGCGCTCGGGCGGCCGCGGGTATGGAGGTCGAGCGAGCCGAAGATATGCCGGCGCAAGCCCGGCAGATGCACGTTGATCCAGTAGTTCGCCCAGTCGATGCGCTCGGGGGCGTAGGGGTGATGTTCGGCGTCGGCGGCGGCGAGCGATTTGTAGAGCGCGCGGATGTTGGCGCCGTGGAAGGTATAGACCAGCTCCTGGATGTAGGGGCGATAGACTTCGACCAGCTCGCGCGCCATCGCGGTGTTGGCGGCGAACTTGTCGACTCCCTGCGCGAACCTTTTGGCGCGTTCGGAGTCTTCGCCGAGCAGCGTGCGCGCGGCGCCGGCGCCGCGCGTGAGCAACTCGGGCAGCGTCTGGCTCGCCAGTTCGTAAGTGTTCTGCGAAACGACCACCGCCTCGAGGTGCGGTGCGAAGCGGCCCATCGGCCCGCCGACGCGGCGATGCTCGCGGCGGTTGCTGAGTCCGGTCAGCTCGACCAGCCGGCGCATCGGCAGCGGGTTAACGTCGGATGTGCAGAGTTGGTAGATGGGTTTGTGGCGTCCGGCGAGCAGCGCGGCGAGAATCGGGATCATCGCGTGCGCCGCCAGGTCGACCGGTATGATGTCGAGCACCAACTCGCCCTTGGCCGGATAAAAGCGATAGCCGCGGCCGGAGAGATAAGTCAGCGGGGCGCTGGTGTTGACGCCCTGGTTCCATCCCGGGAACGGATCGCGGAGCGCACTTTCGATGATCGAGGGACGAGCGACGGTCGCGGCGATCGTGTCCTGCGCGGCGAAGACGAGCTGCTCGCCGAGACTCTTGCTGTAACTGTAGGTGTTGGGCCAGCCCCAGCGCCGTGCCCGCTCCAGGCCGATCTCCTTGAGCCGCTCCTCGACCCAGCGCTTGCGCCAGCGCTCGGCCGCCGCTTCGTGGACCTCGTCGCCGTCGGCCTCGGCATTGACCACGTGCAGCTCGTCGGCCTGACGCACCTGGTCGTGGGATTCCGCTTCCACGCGCGCGATGGCGGCGAGCGCGTCGCGGATTTCGCGCCGCAGCGTGAAGTTGCGCCGGCCGTTGGGGCACCAGTCGGTGGCGACGTCGTCTTCGAAGCGATGGCCGTCGGCGTTGCCCGCGGCGTAACAGGTCGACACATGAAGCAGCGCGGCGCCGCGCTTGCGGCAGAACTCGATCACGTTGGCGACGCCGGTGGTGTTGACCGACAGCGATTTCTCCAGCGAGGCCTCGAAGTTGACCAGCCCCGCGCAATGCACCACCGCGTCGATCGCGCCGCGGCCGGGCGCCTCGCCCTCGGACACCAGGTCGCTTTCGGTGATGTCGCCGCAGAGCACGGAGAGCTTTTCCTCGACGTAGCGGTCGAAGCGGTCGCCCAGGTGCTCGCGCAGCGGACCGAAGACGGGCGAGTCGAGAATTTCGCGGCGCAGGCGGCTGAGCGCGAGGCGGCGGTCGCCGCGGATGAGCAGGTGGATGCGCTCGATCTCGGGATGCCAGCGCAGGAGCAGCGCTAGGAAGACCTTGCCGAGGAAGCCGGTCGCGCCGGTCAGCAGGATGCGGCGGTGGCGCAGCGTCTGTTCCAGGGACGCCATCGCCGTGCGCGGGGCGCCGCCGTTAGTTCCGTTGCTATTCGACATCGGCGATCACCAGCGGCGGTAAGTGGAGATAGGTGATACTGGCCGAGCGGCCCAGATCGGACGTCGCCATCGCGATCGCCTCGTCCAGCGTGTCGGCCGATTCCCATCCCATGCGCGTTGCGACTTCCGGCTCCTCGCATCCGGCCGCGATCACCCGGCCCACGTGCTGGCGGGCGGGCTCGCCCCAGTACCACATGTAGAACGGATGCACGCCGTGATAGGCGTGGCCGTAGCGGTACATGTGAATGTAGGTCGGGTTGTGCGCGAACTCGGCCTCGAAGTTGCGCTCGAGCTCGGTGGCCTCGGTGGTCTCGCGCAGGCAGCGATGGAAGAACTCGATGTAGCTTGGATGATGCTCGGGATGGAACTGGTCGCGCAGCGGATGACAGATGATCACGGTGCCGCCCTCGCGTACCAGCGGCTTGCCGCGGAACATGTTGAACAGGTAGCCGAGGCCCGTGCACTGCACCAGCACCGGGTTCATCACCGAGTTGACGTTGTACGGACAGACGTAGGGCACGCCGACGATCAGCACGTCGGACTGGCCCTTGACCGGTACCGCGTACTGCTGGAACACGCGGGCCAGCGCCTTGCGATGTACCGCGTCGGTTTCGCCCGCCCACACGCCGGTCATCGAGTAGGGCGCGGCGTATTGATTCAGCACCTGGCGGCGCAGCGAGTCCGACATGTTGCCGAGCGTCCAGCGAAAGCCCTTCAGGCGCATCCGGTCCCAATCCGAGAAGCGGTCTTCGTTCTTCTGCAGAAAATCGAGCATCCCGCCGTACATCTGGTTGTTGATTGCGGTTTCGATGGTGAAGACGTTGACGTGTTCGTTGACCAGGCGGCCCATCCGATTGGCCGAGCTATGCAGCGCGGAGCGCGTCGGGTCCATGTAGGAATTGCACTGGCGCAGCGTGGCCGGGTTGTGATGGTGGCGCAGGCTCTGATAGGGCGCGAGGCCGACCGCGACGGATTTGTGGCCGCCGTCCATCGGGACCAGGTTGATGTTGAGATAGAGCAGCAGGTCGGATTCGGCCGCGCGGCGCGAGAGCCATACCTCTTCGCCGTGATCGGTCTTGCCGAGCATCGCGATTTCGGCGCGGTTCTCGGCGTCGAAGTTGTACAGCCGCTCGGGCCAGAATTGCTTGAACGCGCGCTCGCCCACCATGCGGCGAATTTCGGCCGCGGTCATGCGGCGATGGAGCGAGGTCGCGACGATCAGATGGACGTCGTCGACGCCATAGTCGGCCAGCGTCTGGAGCACGATGTTGAGCGCGCGCTCGCGAATGTCGGGCCGGCGCATCTGCGGCAAGGGCAGGCTGATGTCGTCGATCGCGATGGTCACGCGCATGTTGGGATTGAGCTGCGCGAACAGCGGATCGGCATTCTCGGGCCGCAACAGCGCATAGCGGATCGCGGCGTCGGGATCGGCCAGCGGCTCCAGCGGCGGCGGCGGATAGATGACCCGGGTGCCGGCGGGCAGCTTCTCGTACCAGAAGTCGTCGCCGTAGGCGATGAGACGTGGCGCCGAGCGCCGGTTCAGCGTCACCACCAGATCGCGGCGCGCGCCGGGCTCGTGCCTGAGTTCGGCCGTCTTCAGCTCTTTGAGCTTACCTTCCGGTCGCGCCATCCGTCGCTCCCCCCAGCCAGTCCAGCAGCCACGTTCCGGTCGAGCCGGCGTCGCGGACGGGCTCGGCGTCATGGCTGAAACGAACAATCGGCCACTTGCGGTTGTGCGCGGCGGCGAGCAGCCGGCGGTCGGGATTTACGGCCACCGGATGCCCCAGCGCGCAGAGAAAGGGCAGGTCATAGTAGGAGTCGGCGTAGCCCCAGCATCCGGCCAGGTTGATTCGCCGCGCCGCGGCGAAGCTTTCGCACCAGGCTGACTTTTCGGAGCCCGCCATCACCGGCTCCCGCATCCCGCCCGTCGCCAGCCCGCGACTGTAGAGCAGGCGATTGGCCGCTAAATGTTCGATCTGGAGGCGGCGGGCGAGCGGCTCGACCAGAAAGTCGGGCGATCCGGTAACCAGCACCGGCTCGATTCCCGCGGCGCGATTGGCCTCCAGCATTTCGATCGCGCGTGGATACAGATGGCGTATCAGTACGCGGTCGCAATACTCCTCGCCGAGTTCCCACAGACGGTCGCGCGAGACGCCCTTGTAGGTTTCGAACAGCTTCATGTTGAGCAGCCGGCGATCGTGGCGCTCGGCCAGGTACAGCCGCGGGAGACCAAGCGCGAGACGGGCGAGATAGCCGGCGCGTCCGCTCCATTCGCCGAGGTTGGCCATGAAGAAGACTGTGGCGTGGAGCAGGTTGAGACCGGCGAGAGTGCCGTCGAGGTCATAGAAGGCACAGACCCTCGCCTTGGCGCGCGCGCCGCGCCCCGTCCTGGTTACATAAACTGACATGTCATTCTAGTTTAGGCCCAAAAACAGCACGCTCGGGCGGCGGCAATTCGCCGCGCCGGCGGGCCTCTTCGAGCAGCTCGGGGCGTGCCACGCCGCCCAGGCCGAAAGCCAGAATTTCCTCGACCAGCGAGTCGATCTCACGCGGGCGCCGCCGCGCGATCTGGCCGACCACTTCTTTGATGCCACCCAGGATGCAAAATGCGGCGATGCGCGTGTCGCAGGGACGCACCAGATTCATCTGTATTCCCAAGTCGAGCGAACGCTGGATGGCGTCGGCGATGCGCTGGTAAAAATCCAGGATCCGCAAATCGAGGTCGCGGTCGAAACCCACCGAGTGATTGAGCAGGATGTCGGTCAATTCCCGCTCGGCCAGCACGAAATTCATCACGCGCTTGAGATTGTCGCGCAGTTGATTGACCGGATCCGGCTCGTCCGCACGCAGGCGCTGGATGCGTCGTGAAAGCTCGGTTAGCACTTGAGCGAGCAGTTCCTCGAAGAGATCCCTTTTGTTTTGAAAGTAGAGGTAGAAGGTGCCTCGTGCGATACGAGCGCGGGCGATAATATCAGCGACATTGGTCCGATGATAGCCTTTGCGCGCGAAGATCCGCTTGGCATGGCGCAACACCTGCGCGCGCCGGGCCTGTCGTTCCATTGCAAGAATCCTCAGCAGAATAAGACCCTATCGGCCCGTCCGGGTAGTGTCAAACTTTCCGCTTGTGGACAACTTTCGGCTTCGCGCGCCGTCAGGGTTGCGACGGGGGCGACGGCGGGCATGGGCTGCAGGCCGAGGCCGGCTGCCCGACACCTATGAGCACTGGCGGGCTCACCACCGTACCCGAGGCGGCCGTAATGCACGTGCAGCCTATAGTCGCTCCGGCAGTGTAGAAGCCCTGACCCTCGCTGGTAAGGAGCGAGTTGTTGACGAACCAGGTCGCCGACTGCGAGATGTTCTGGAAGGTGCTGATGCCATTGGAGCTGAACTCGCCCTGGGCATAAAACTCGTAATTTTTCGCACTGAGCGGAATTTTGGCCGTCGTCGCCTGCGTGCACGCCGCCCCGGTTGACGGAGGCTGCGCGCACACCCGCATCACTATCAAGGTTATCGGGGTGGCGGTGGGAGCCGGCAGCGAATTGCTCGTGCTGCTGCCGCCGCAACTGAGTAGCAGAGTCGTCATCACGAACGCCAGCGCAGGCGCGATAACCATGCATCTTTTTTGCCACATCAAGCATCAAGCTATGCCGTGACCGCTCCAGTGCTGTCAAGCAGAGCCACGCAAAAACCAAACAAACTTCGCTTGAGAAATTCGTTGGCGGAGATCGCACGCGGAAACGGAAGTCAGTTGGGAATCGAGCGGAGGAGTTGGAAAAGGAACGGCGGGCACCAAAGGAGGGGGGAGTCTCCCCGATGCCCGCCTGTTCATCGCCCGCCTTGCGGCGGACTTCATTTCGGCTGCCGGGAGGAGTCCGCAACCGAAGCGCGGCGGTAGTGGGGGCTACCGATATAATCCGCACTCAAAGCATTCGACGATTGCCCGTCGGAATTATTCAGATGCCGTTCGGGCTCGGTCCGGGTCGGACCTGAAGGAGAGTGCCCGAACACAAGAAAAGAGGGCCGGAGATCGCTCCGGCCCTCAAGATTCCGCCGTTGTCCCTTATCGCTATCCGGCTACTATCCCCGTGAAGCTGCCGGATGCCATATGAGGGACACGCTGCCCGGGCGGACCAGGCTTCCCGGCCGTGGTGGAGCTACAGAGCCGAGATCGCCGTGGCTAAGAAGCTTATCAAGTTGCTCGCAACGACTTTGATCTCCAAGCCAATTTCCGAGTAAGCGGAAAAGGCCGCCAAGCCAACGAACAGCACGATGAGCGAATATTCGGTCATCGTCTGGCCGTTGGTCAGTTTTCGTACCCTTTCTAAGACCCCGTTCTTCAGCTCCATATATGCTCCTCCCGCCCCTTTGGTGGAACACAACCCCATCGCCTCGCGTAGGCGCGAGCCCCGTCCAGCCCTGCCACTGATGACCGGACCCGACTGCAAAGAGAAACAAACGGCGAACCTAAGAGCATTTACCTTAGCATATTCCATTAAATTAGCAAGCGCAGAGTCAATCTCACATTAAGGCTGCCACGCGCTAACTATAAGCAAAATTCAAGTGTCCTGGATTTCGATTTGCCAGTCGTCAGCGGCGTTGGCCTCTGCGGTCTTGATTCGCCAGTGCATGGGATTTCACAATTGGCTCACGACTGATCCCGTGGCGCGCGGCTAAAGACAGTCGTGAGTTCGTGACGATGCCGCGAGCGGGTTGAACCGTGCTCTTGGGCACGTCTGGCGCGTTACCCGCAGGACCCGTGGCGGTGCATACTGGTAGGCACACACTTTCGCGCAACGGCTCGCCGCGGGGTGAGCCTTATCCAAGGAGCAATTGCGATGCAGATGGGTATGATCGGTCTTGGAAGAATGGGCGCAAACATGGTGCGGCGGCTCATGCGTGGCGGTCATGAATGCGTGGTTTTCGACGTCAGTCCCGATGCGGTCAAGGCGCTCGTCAAAGAGGGAGCAATCGGCGCCTCCTCGCTCGATGATTTCAGGGCGAAGCTCAAAAAGCCGCGAGTGACCTGGATGATGGTGCCGGCGGCGGTGGTGGAGAAGACACTGGCGGACCTCTCGGAGAGATTCGAGCCGGGCGACATCCTGGTCGACGGTGGCAATTCCTACTACGTCGACGACCTGCGCCGCGCAAAGGCGCTGCGCGCCAAGGGCCTCCACTACGTCGATGCCGGCACCAGTGGCGGCGTGTGGGGATTGGAGCGCGGTTTCTGCCAGATGATCGGCGGCGAGCCCGAGGTCGTCAAACACCTCGATCCGATTTTCGCCACGCTCGCGCCGCCGCTCGATTCGGCACCGCGCACGCCCGCACGCGCGAAGGCCGCTCCGGGCACCGCCGAACACGGCTACCTGCATTGCGGGCCCAACGGCGCCGGCCACTTCGTCAAGATGGTGCACAACGGGATCGAGTACGGACTGATGGCGGCCTACGCGGAAGGGATGAACATTCTGCGCCACGCCAACGTCGGCAAGCAGCGGCACGTGGCCGACGCCGAGACCGCGCCGCTGCGCCAACCCGAACTGTACCAGTACGATTTCAATCTTCCCGATATCGCTGAGGTCTGGCGCCGCGGCAGCGTCATTGCCTCGTGGCTGCTCGATCTGACGGCCGCCGCGCTCGCCGGCGATCCCGAACTGGCGAAGTTCGCCGGCCGGGTCTCGGATTCGGGCGAGGGGCGCTGGACGATCGACGCGGCGATCGACGAAGGCGTGCCGGCCCCGGTCCTGACGACGGCGCTGTACGAGCGCTTCAGCTCGCGCGGGGCCGCGGATTTCGCCGACCAGATGCTCTCCGCGATGCGCTACGAGTTCGGCGGCCATCTGGAGAAGAAGTCATGAACAACGCTCCGCGCTCGGATGCGCTGGCGTTTTTTGGCGCCACCGGCGATCTGGCCTACAAGAAAGTCTTTCCCGCGCTGCACGCGATGGCGCGCCGGGGCCGTCTGGAGTTTCCTGTGATCGGCGTGGCGAAGTCGGGTTGGAATCTCGATCAGCTTCGCGCCCGCGCCCGCGATAGCATCGAGAAGCATGGCGGCGGCGTCAACGAACAGGCCTTCGCCCGGCTCGTCGCACGCCTGCGATATATCGATAGCGATTACCAGGATCCGGCGACTTACACCGCGCTGCTCAAAGCGATGGATGGCGCCAAGTGTCCGACAAGCTATCTGGCGATTCCACCGGTCCTGTTCACGACCGTGGTCAAGGGACTCGCCGCCTCGGGATGCGCGCGCAACGGGCGGGTAGTCCTCGAAAAGCCGTTTGGACACGATTTGCCCTCGGCGCAGGCGCTCAACGAGACCCTGCACGCGGTGTTCGACGAATCCAAGGTGTTTCGCATCGACCACTTCCTGGGCAAGGAACCGGTGCAGAACATCGTCCTGTTCCGTTTCGCCAATACGTTCCTCGAGCCGATCTGGAACCGGCGCTACATTCATAGCGTGCAGATCACGATGGCCGAGAATTTCGGGGTGCAGGGCCGCGGCACCTTCTATGACGCCAACGGTGCGATCCGCGACGTGGTGCAGAACCATCTGCTCCAGGTCGTGGCGTACCTGGCGATGGAGCCGCCGCTTACCACCTATCCCGAATCGATCCAGGACGAGAAGGTCAAGGTCTTTCGCTCGATCCTGCCGCTGAATCCCAAGGACCTGGTGCGCGGACAATTTGCGGGTTATCGCAAGGAGCCCGGGGTGAAGCCGGGCTCGACCGTCGAGACGTTCGCCGCCGTGCGCCTGCATATCGATTCCTGGCGATGGGACAACGTGCCGTTCTTCATCCGCGCCGGCAAGTGCATGCCGATGACGGCCACCGAAGTAATGGTCACCCTCAAGCGGCCGCCGCTGCGCAAGTTCCGTCCCGAGGACGCCAATCATTTTCGATTCCGCCTCGGCCCCGACGTGGTAATCGCCGCCGGCGCGCAGATCAAAAAACCGGGCGAGAATATGGAATCCGCGCCGACCGAACTTAAGCTCGTGCAGCGGACCGACGGCGACGAGATGGACCCCTACGAACGTCTGTTGGGCGACGCGATGGCCGGCGACCATCTGCTGTTCACGCGCCAGGACGCGGTCGAAGCGCAATGGGCGATCGTCGAGCCCATCCTGGGCGACTCGACGCCGGTGCCGGAGTATCAACCCGGCACTTGGGGACCCGCTGAAGCCGACCGGCTGACCGTTCAGAGCGGTGGCTGGCAAAATCCTCAGTAGCATCGATGAATACGTCAAACGTCATTTCGTGCGCGAGCGCGCGAGCACGAGGAACCCCGCATCGGAGGAATCATGAAGGCGACACAAATACTGCATCAGGCCGGCCAGAGCCTCTGGCTGGACAACATCACGCGCGCGCTGCTCACCGGCGGCGGGCTCAAGCGCTATATCGATGAGTTATCGATTACCGGCCTGACCTCCAATCCGAGCATCTTCGACCAGGCGATCAGAAACAGTAACGACTACGACGCGGCGATCCGCGAAAAGACCGCCGCCGGCAAGCAGGGCGAGGCGCTGTTTTTCGAACTTGCGCTCGAAGACCTCACGCGCGCGGCCGACCTGCTGCGCCCGGTTCACGACCGGACCAACGGGGTCGACGGATTTGTCTCGCTCGAGGTCTCGCCCAAGCTCGCGTACGACACCGCCGGCAGCATCGCCGCCGCCAGGCAATTGTCCGCGCGCGGCGCACGCCCGAACCTGTTTATCAAAATTCCCGGAACTCGCGAGGGCCTTCCGGCGATCGAAGAGGCCATCTTCGCTGGCGTGCCGGTCAACGTGACGCTGCTCTTTTCGCGCGAGCAGTATGTTGCGGCGGCCGAAGCCTACATCCGCGGTATCGAACGCCGCGTGGCGGCCGGCCTCAATTCGCACGTCGCTTCGGTCGCCTCCGTGTTCGTCAGCCGATGGGACGTCGCGGCCGCGAAAAAAGTGCCGCCGGCCCTGCACGACCGGCTCGGCGTCGCGATGGCCAAACGCATCTACAAGGCCTATCGCGAACTGCTGGCCTCCGACCGCTGGCTGCGACTGCTCAACTTCGGCGCCCGCTCGCAGCGGCTGTTATGGGCCAGCACCGGCACCAAGGATCCCAAGGCTTCCGACGTGCTCTACGTCAAGTCGCTCGCCGCTCCGCATACGGTCAACACGATGCCCGAGAACACGCTCAAGGCGCTCGCCGATCATGGCGAGGTCGGCGCGATGCTGTCGCCCGAGGGCGGCAATGCCGAGGCGGAACTCGCCGAGTTCGCGCGCGGCGGAATCGATATCGACGCGCTGGCCGAGCAGCTTCAGCGCGAGGGCGCGCAGGCCTTTGTCAAGTCGTGGGACGACCTGCTGACCTGCATCGCGGATAAGAGCGCGGCGCTCAAGAAGGCGAGCTGATTCGCACAAGGGGAGGGGAGCGATGGAGACCAAAGCGGCGCCGCTTACCGCGCGGCGCGCCTGGAAGGCGCTAGGCGAGCATTACGGGAAAATCCGCGACGTTCATCTGCGCACGCTCTTTAGCGAGGACCCGCGGCGCGGCGAGCGCTTCGCGGTCGAGGCCGCGGGGCTTTACCTCGACTATTCCAAGCATCGCATCACCGCCGAGACGATGCGTTTGCTGCTGGCGCTGGCCGAGGAGGTGGGCCT
>Ga0307372_10003050_pt1 | contig 27215 bp, 31 predicted proteins | sample OX1MG_FD_202533 | JGI IMG/M metagenome (GOLD analysis project Ga0307372, IMG submission 202533) | Soil microbial communities from Risofladan, Vaasa, Finland - OX-1 | ecosystem: Environmental > Terrestrial > Soil > Coastal area > Acid sulfate soil | place: Finland: Risofladan, Vaasa | collected... | reverse complement strand
AAGTGTGGAACTGTTCAAGGTAGAGCGCCGTCACTACGCCTCCGAGTAGATAGAGCGGGTACGAGAAAACCAGTCGCGTCTCGAGCTGTGAGGAGATCGTAAAGCCCAACACGCCGTGACGTACGACGTAGGGGAAGAGGATCTGCCAGCCCACCGACCCGGCGATGAGCGGAAGGTGCCACTTGGGGTATCGGCGAATGAGATAGAAAACGTAGGGGAAAAAGATGTAGAACTCCAAGAGCACGAGCAAGAAGTACAGGTGGTAGTAGCCGGTGCACAGCAAGTAGAGCAGTTTGTGCGCGCCGGCACCACTGAAGATTGCCGACATTGGCAAGTGATAATAGGGAAACGTCGTCGAGTCCTTCATGGACGCGATCGGAAAATAGATCACCGACCAAACCAGATACGGTAGGCCGACCGACATGAAGCGCCGTTTCCAGTAGCGCGCCAGTCGCACCGAAGCCATATCGCGATAGCTGTACGCCAGCATGCACGCCGACACGAAGAGGAAGGCGTCGCGCGAAAAGTGCGTCAACGTCAGGAGTCCCGCCGCCAAGAGACTCGTCGACAGGGGCGAGAAGAAAATGAGCGCGTGCGTTGAGATCACGGCCGTCTGCTTGATCGGACGCATGGCGTCCACGTGTTCTAAACGCTGGCGAGTGCCGCTCGGTGTCGCCTCGGGGGCCGTACTCATTGCCCTCCTCGGCCTCGAACGTCGCTACGAACCTACAACGTGGTGAGAAAACTAAAGTCGCTCTTCGTACGCAACGACCACGTCGCCGTCGCGCAGCAATCTCTTAGCGATCTTGCCAGTCGCGTGAACGGGTAATTTCGCCACCAGCTTCACGGTGGTCGGCCGATACGCCTTGGCGAACCCCTCGTACGCGCTTACGCGAAGTCGCTCGACCAATTCGGTCAATTCCTTGGCTGAATTCAGCACCGCGGCGTCCTCGGGCTGCACGTACGCCACCGGAACTTGGCCAAAGACCTCATCGGGCTCACCAATGACGGCCACGGCGGCGGCGCCCTCGACCGTGGCGAGCACATTTTCGATCTCGAGCGGGTAGATCTTCTCTCCGCCACGATTGATGAGGTCGTCATTTCTTCCAACAATGAAAAGATAGTGATCCTCGTCGAAGTAGCCGAGGTCGCCGGAACGTAACCATCCCTCGTGGTCGAATCGATCGTCGTACCCGGGGCTTTCGTATCTCGTGATCACCGTGGGCCCCTTGATTTCAATGTGACCAACGAGGCTCGTCCCCTCGAGCGAGGCGTCACTCTCCATTGGCGCTATACGCACCTCCACGCCCACTGGTACACCCACCGAACCGGACTTTCGAACGCCACTCAGTGGATTCGCGCAGATCTGACTCGCTGCTTCAGTCATGCCGTAGGACTGAATAATGGGGATCCCGGTCAACGCCTCGAACTCGTCGAAGAGTGCCCGAGAGAGCGGCGCCGACGCGGAGCGGACGAAGCGAACTCTCTTTGGAGGCGTCTCGTCTTCGTGAAGGACGACGAGTCGAGAAATGATCGCGGGTACGGCGTTGATCCACGTGACGTCAAAGTCATCAACAATCTTCCAGAATCCCGTTCGGTGGAAGCGATCGTCGAGCACCAGTGACGCCCCGGCGACGAGCGTCGCCAAGAGCCCCACGACCTCGGCATTGACATGCCAGAGCGGCAAGGGATTGAAGCCGCGATCAGTGACCTCGAGTCGATTGTGCATAGCGATCAACTGGGCGGTCTCTAGCAACTGCGCGGATGGTAGCGCCACGACCTTGGGCGTGCCCGACGTGCCAGAGGACGACAGGACGACACCACCCGTTTCCGCCCACCTCATTGAAGCGTGACGAGTGTCGAGGGCCGATGGTGCGTCGCTGGTGACGGTGATCCAGTTCAGCGAGGCGCCACCAGGCCCGTCGCGATCGCTCAGTACGACGTGGGCGCCAAGGGCACGCGCGCGTAGATCAATCTTCAACAGATTGCGGCTACTGACGGTCGGGTCGAATGGTGTCACCCACATGCCAATGGTGAGACCCGCCAAGAACCACGTAGCAAACGTGAGCGGGTCGCTGATCAAGAGCCCGACGCGGTCGCCGGGCCCCAAGTTCCACGACGCCAGTCGACGTCGTAGCGAGGTCACTTCTAAAGACAAGCCCTCGAACGAGAGCGTTCGCGGACCGCGCGCTTCGAACAGATACGACGCGGAGGCATGAACCGAGGCCCGGTCAAGGATTAGTGCTTCGAGTGTACCAAGAACGTCGCTAGAGGAAGGAGGTGCCATTGACGAACCGATTAGTACATCATTCGATGATCAACGTAGTACTTGAACTCGATGAGGTTCGATGACGGATCGCACACCACAAAGGTGCGATGGACTTCCACTTCGCCCTCAAAGCGGAGGCTCACGTCGCTAAAGAATGGCACGTCGCGTTCTTGGCACAGCTGATAAAGAACGTCGAAGTCCTTCTGTTCACGAAACGTGACGCCAAAATGGCGCGGGTACATCGTCAACTCGCTCATTGGCGTGATGTCCGCGGGCGCTGGGGCGAGGTGGCAGACCAATTGGTCGCCGAAAAAGTTGAGCGTGACGCGATCGCCATATCGTCGAGCCAACTTACAGCCCAACTTGGTCACGTAAAAGGCCAACGTCTCGTCGAGGTCGTACACCGGGACGGCGAGGTGAAAAACGTCACGGCTCTCTCTCAACGGTCCCCTCAGTCGACGTCGTGGAAACCGGGCTCGAAATCTAGCAGCGTCTCGCTGCGCAAGCCCAGACGAATCGTTTCGAGTGGAATGATCTCGGTTACCGAAATATTGCCCAAGTTGACGTCAGGACCGAGACGTCGAACGAAATAACTCTGCAGATCCGTGGATGGCGCTTCGAAGAGCAGTCGCTCGTGATCTATCTTCGAAGAGAGAATCTCCTCAATCAACCCGTAGCGAAGCTCTCCGTTTGACCGACAGATGCCGCCCCGGCCACTTTCTCTCGTCTCGAGAGTTACGAGAACGGCACCGGCATCGATATCAGCTTGAATGTGGTTTATCCATTTGTTGGGCGCCATCGTGTCGGACTTCACCTGATTTTTCGATCCGACCTCAGAGATGACACGAAAGTCATCAGAGAGCTGCTTGACGTAGTCAGCCTTGTCATCGTTCGTTATGTCAATCGTCCCGTTAGACACTTCGACGTAGGTACACCCGTACGCCTGGCAGAGGGAACGGAATTCGTCAAATCGCTCTTGGAGAACGTATTTCTCAAAGAGCGTCCCACCGAGATAGAAGTCAACGTTTGCAGCCTTTACCACGTCGAGCTTTTTGTGAAAGTTCGTCGTCACGACTGACGTTCCCCAGCCAAACTTCACAAAGTCAATATGATCAGCGTGACTCTCCACCACATCGGAGAAGTGGCTGAGCGGCACCCCCGTGTCAATCACCATCGTCAATCCAACGGTGCGAGGCTTCATAGTTCTCGGCGGCAGCGAAAGCGACATCAGTCAATTGTACTAATGACGACGTGGACATTTACAGGCGGACGGGCCCGCCCGTTAGCACTTACCAAGGCAATTCCGGTTATTGCTACGGCGACGACGCCAAGACACTCTTGGAAAATCCTGAGAATCAAGTCACGTGCTTCGTTGGCTCGTACTTTTTTCTGTCACTGGCACCGGCCGACACTTCAAATGGTCTTAGCGCGGTGACTGTTCGAACACTGCTTAGAACGATGATCTCGGTGGTGAGACGGTGAACTATCTTGGCCTCACTTCCTTATCGGGTAGAACACGAGGTCGGTAATCTGGTCTCCGTGACCTCAGCCGCTCGTCGTGCACTCTCACTCACGTTGGTGCGACACGGTGAAAGCGACTGGAACGTGTCGCGCCTTGTCCAGGGGCAAGACGATCAGTCCCACCTCTCCAAGGCCGGGCGTGCGCAAGCCCAACTCCTTGTGGAAGGACTGCGCGCGCACGCGTTTCACCACGTCGTTTCTAGCGACCTCGCGCGGGCGCGAGAGACCGCCGCGATCATCGCCGACGCGTTGACACTGACCACGTCGACCGATCCGCTCCTGCGCGAGCGATGCTTCGGCACGCTTGAAGGCGGCCCCTTGGCCAAACTGACCAGTGACTTGACCGGCGTCGCCGACGGCGTGGTCATTGACCCGGACGCCCGACCATTGGGCGGCGAATCGTTTCGTGACGTCGTTCGCCGCGCGGAACTCTTCGTGGAGAAGGTCAGTGGCGAAGTTTCCGATGGCCCGCTTCTTGTCGTAACTCACGGCGGCATGATTCGAGCACTTCGGGCGCACTGTTCTGGGGCGCCGCTTGAACGACTGACGTGGGACCCGGTCGGCAATGCCAGCGTGTGGACCGTACGCACGTCGAAGTTGCGTTAAGGCGATCCTCCTCAAAGTTGAGAGAGCCAACGCTCGAATGCGTTCTGCTGACGTCGAGTCAATTACAACAACGGCGCGGCGGCGAGCATGGAGAGCACCGCGACGAGCGTACCCACGGCGCTAAAGGTCACGAGCGAGGGCTTCATCTGATTGGTTCGGGCAATGCGCAGCCACAGCAGCGACGACAACGCGCCCGTCACCACACAGTTGGGTCCAAGGTCGAGACCCAGGAGAAGCGCGAAGGGATGCGCGATTGCGTGCGCGGCGAACAACGAGGCTGCGGGCAGATTATTGATGACGAGCGCGGTCACGCCCGACATGGCCACGGTCGTGACGACGTTGGCGTGACGCAAGAGATGCGCCGTTACCGTTGAGGTGCGAGCAAACCACCCCACTGCCACCGCCACCACGAACAGCAGTGACAACGTCTTGGGACTGATGATCGCAACGGCCCCGCGAAGTGACACCCGCTTCTTGGCAACACTCTCGTACACCAGTGCCACCACGCCCCCCGAAAAGACCCACAGAGCCGGGGCCGAGAAGACCAACATGGCGACCACGGCAAAGATCGCGGCGAAGAGGCCGGGTCCGATGGTGAACGACACGGGGGTCTTCACCATTGGATGCGCACCGCGGCGCAGCGCCGGCCATCGCCACGCCAGTACGACGGCAATCGTCACGCCTACCGACGCGATCCAGGGAAGGAACATGCGTCCAGCGAAGACTGAACCCAGTTCGCCACGCCCCGAGAAGACGAGAAGATTCGTCAAATTCGAACCGAGGAGAAGCAGCGATGCCGAATTCGACATGAAAATTGTGCCATAGAGAAACGCGGCCTCGTCGGTCCCTTTGGCCCGGGCCGCGTGTAACGCCACGGGCGTCATGAAGACAACCGACGTGTCCAGATTTAGTACCGCAGTCACGAGAGCCACCGCCAGCATCGTCACCAAGAAGAGCGCGACACCCCCGCCCGTGACTCGCGCGCACCACGACCCCACCAGGCGAAAGAGTCCTTCGCCGGCCGCCACGTGACCAATGAGCAGAAGTCCCGCGACCAGAACAAAGGGCGACCACGTCGCGTTGAGCGTATGGATCAACTCGGTCACAGGGCCACGTTAGATGCCGCCTCGGCGCCGGCGGAGTGGTCACGACGCTTCCCCCGGTTCGAAAGGGGTGCTTTGTAGTCTCGTTGAATGAACTGGCCCGCGGCGGAACTGAAGATTGACGCTGCCCTTGTCGCGGCCCTGCTTCACTCGCAGTATCCCAACTTCAATGGCTTTGACCGTTACGAGTGTGGCGAGGGTTTCGATAACTCGTTGTGGCGACTGGGTCCGGAACTCGTGGTGCGGCTTCCCCGTCGCGAAGCGGCGGTGACGCCCTTACGGAACGAGCTGCGCTGGCTTGGCCAAGTAGCGGGACACGTTTCGCTCCGAACTCCACTTCCGCTGTTGCCGGGAGTTCCGAGCAGTGACTTTCCCTGGCCGTGGTCGATCTCTACGTGGATCGACGGCGCACCCGGCGATGAGGTCGACCTCGACGTACGGGGTCGGTCGGTACTTTCGCTGGCAACATTCCTTCGACAGGTGCACGTCAATGCCCCAGCGGACGCGCCGCGCAATCCCTATCGAAGTGTTGCACTCGCCGCACGATCAGCGGCGTTCGAAGAGCGCCTCGACGGGGTACGCGACGTACTCGACCACGAAAAGATACTCGCGCTTTGGATGAAATTCCGTGACGTGCCAATCGGCGATGGGCCCGCCCGATGGCTTCACGGCGATTTCCATCCCGGCAATACTCTCTACCGCGACGGTGAACTCGTTGGCGTGGTTGACTTTGGCGACCTTTGCGCGGGTGATCCGGCGACTGACCTGGCCGGTGGACTCATGTCGCTGCCCTACGAGGCGTTGGCTGAGTTCTTCCGCGCGTACGGTCTTGACGATGAGGCGACATTGCAGCGAACGATCGGCTGGACCATCTTTTTTGGGGTGATGATGGTCTCGCTTGGTCTCCACGAGCGTCCGAGCTATCTGCGCGTTGGCCAAAATGCGCTGCTTAACGCCACGAGATTGGCCAACGGCATCTGAGCCCAGGGCCAACGTCCCGCGAAGATGGCTCAACTAGTCAGTAAAGCAGAGCGCGTGGAATCGCCCACCCAGCGCGTTCGCCTCGGCGTCGCCACTCACCGGGACGCGCGAGTAGAGCCATAACAACAGGTCACTGCTCGAGGCGGACAACGTGGGAACTCCTGACTCGGTACCGACACTAAATTCCACCGTGCCCGGGACTGACGCGTCACGAACCGTCCATCCCTCGTCCAGGTCAGTACATAGCAGGCTCAAACTCCCGTCGAGGGACGGGCGCGATGGATCCGCGGGATCGGACGCACTCGACACCGAAAATGTCAGAAACTCATCGATCGCGTCGGCGGCGACGTCACCAGCGATCACCAAGTCCTTGCCCAGCGCGTGCGCCACGTCCCAGTGGTGCACGGCGATTTCTTGGACCTGGTGACGGGTGACAAAGGCGACATTCTGTTGCGAGGGTGCCCAAGTCCACACGTGCTCACTCTGGTTCGCGGATCGGAGCACATCCACCAGATGATGAGCGCCCAAAAGAAAACGCGCAATCAACTCCGAGCGCGGCAAGTCGACGGGCCGACCCTCTTCGGGCCGGGTGTCAAGCCGTTGTTCGACGATGGTGGCCCAGAACCAATGCACTTCGGTGAGGTGACGCAGGAGATCTTCTACACTCCATCCTGGACAGTGCGCGATCGGTAGATCCATCGCCCTCGGCGCAAGTCGGGCCAGTGCTTCACTGTGCTCTTGAATCGAGTTGGTGTAGACCTCCAGCGACAGGGTCACAGTGTCTCTTCGCGTCGCGACATAACTTTTTTATCCCGTACTGACGGTTCGACGAGATTCATCGTCCTGAGCCTACCGACGGTGCACTGGCCGACCTTTGGCATCGGGGAGTACGTTTTAGCTAAAGGAGTGTTTCGTGGCGTCGTCACGCGTGTATCTAGAACGAGGCAAGAAGCTAGTCTTCGCCGCCTCCCTGGATTGGCCCGGTTGGTGTCGCCACGCTAAGACCCCCGACCTCGCCCTCGAGGCCCTCGATCTCTACCGCGAGCGCTACGCCCAGATCGTGACGGGCGCCTTTGCGCCCGGGTCGCTCGAGGTCATCGGCACCGTCGGGGGAAACGGCACGACGGATTTCGGCGCGCCCGACGCGAGAGGACCGTGGGACGAGCCGTCTCTCGTGCCGCGTGAGTTAAATCGACAAATTGGCGTACTGAAGGACTGTTGGAACTACTTCGACGCCGTCGTCGCGAACGCGCCCGCCAGAATGCGAAAGGGACCTCGCGGTGGCGGCCGCGATCGAGACGCCATCGTCGATCACGTTCGCGAAGCAGAGCGCGTCTACTGCTCGCGAATGGGATTTCGCGTCGCTCCCCGTACCCCGTGGGACGAACAGCGCGATGTCGTGGTCACCACGCTCAAGGCAGGGGGGCCAAATGCCAAGTGGCCCGTCGCCTACGCGATACGGCGATGCGCCTGGCACGTCGTCGATCACGCGTGGGAGATCGAGGACAAGAGCGAGTAGCGAAGTCCGCTGAGACGAAACGAATTAATGACCGCTACGCCAATGCGAATCGAAGTTCGAGCGCCTTCTCCGCGGCCGTGAACCCCAATCGGCGATAAAAGGGGAAGGACCTCTCCGAAGGATGAACGATGAGGTAGTCCAAGCCCCTCGCACGAGCTTCGCTCATCAGCACTTCCACGAGGTCGGACCCGACGCCACGGTTTCGGTGCGCGGGCGACACGTAGACGCTTTGGATCATCCCTCCGCGACGAACGAACTTGGCGGGACCAGGCACCCGATCAACGATCACAAGCCACGCGCTGCCGACTCCCACCTCGCCAATGGTGGCCAGGTACCCCACGTGTGATTCGCAGTGGACGGTGCACCACTCACGAAATCTCGCGTCAAACTCTTCCGGGCTCAGTCCCCGCTCACCAAGCTCGTCAGTTCGCCATTGGAAGCGAAGTGCGGCGAGATCTGACAGATTCGATTCATCGGTGCGAAACACTTTCGCCGTGGACGACATGAGAAAAGGCTACGCCGCGCGCAATTGGACCTCGTTCAGGTCCTTGGGGTGAAGTCGTCGCTCTGAGAGGGATTTAGTGAATTGACGACCCAGCGCGAACCAGCTCGTAGTGAGTGGCGCCTTCGCCGGGCGCGACGGTTCGGCACTCATAACCCGGTGGCCACTGCCCCACTCTCTCGAGAAGTCGCTCTCCCGCGCCGAGACGCGCTGGCACGACGGACAATCGCAACTCGTCAACCAGCTGCGCCGCTAAGAACTCGCGAACAATGGCGGCACCGCCGCTGACGTGAACATCTCGACCTTGCGCGACGTCGAACGCCCGCGACAGGGCGAACTCGAGACCACCGGTGACGAAATGAAAGATGGTGTCGCCCATTATTAGGTCCGGGCGTGCGTAGTGCGTGAGGACAATGACGGGGTGGTGAAAGGGAGGCTCGTCCCCCCACCAACCGCGCCAGTCAGATCCTTCCCATGGACCACGCACCGGACCGAACATGTTGCGACCCATGACGGTCGCGCCGACTCCCTCTGAACTCATGTGGAAGAAGTCGTCATCAACCCCTTCACTCCCCCCGCTCTGACCAATCATCTGGCGGCCCGACCTCGTAGCGAAGATCCACTCATGGAGTCGGGTGCCACCGACGCCGAGGGGATGGCGCTCGTCTTGATCTGGCCCGGCCACGAAGCCGTCGAGCGACATCGATAGGGAACCGGCACTCACTCGTGACACGCAACTCACCCCTCGATCGTCACCGTTCGCCCCTGAGCGAAACCGTCCCCGTTACGTTACTTACCTGCTAGGCGCCAAAGTTTCTACGAAATGATTCGACCGCTTTCGCACCTCGCAGAACTCTGACTTCGGCGTGCGGCGCGTCGGCACGAGCCTCGTCGGGCACGGTATCGCGGTATCTCGCGTGGGTGTTCCACGACCACAGGACGATGTTGCGCTCGGGGTCGCGCGAAATCAGATTGCGGAGCGACTCGCGATTCCCGTTCCAGAGCTCCTCGCGCCAAAGCGCCCGTCGAATTGTTCGCCGTAGAAGGCGCGCGATCACCTGACGCCGAGGCAGATCGATGAAGACGATCAAGTCCGCGCGGCACCACAGGAGGTCGCGCACCACCCGGTAGTTGCCGTCACTGACCCATCGTGGTTGGGACGCAAAGCGGGCGACCTTGCCGCGAAACATGTCCTCGTCAAGCGCCGTCCAACCTGGAAGGTGGTACATCGAGTCGAGTTCGAGATAGGGGATACCGAGCGCGCGAGCCAACGCCGTGGCCAAGGTGGACTTGCCGCTCCCGGAAGGTCCCTGAACCACGATTCGTTGGGGCACGGTGGATAAATTGATGTCACTCGGCACCGCGTCAGCCTACAAAGGTGGGGGGAGCGAGGTCGCTGCCTACAGCGACAGAGCGTGCGCCAAATCGGCGAGCAGATCGTCGATGTCCTCGATACCCACACTCAGGCGGATGAGATTGACCGGTGGCTCAAGGGTCGAACCGGCGGTTGACGCGTGTGTCATCGCCGAGGGCATTTCGATAAGGCTCTCCACGCCTCCCAATGACTCCGCCAGCGTGAACAACGAGGTCGATTCACAGACCTTCCTCGCCACGTCGACGCCGCCCTTCGCGGTGAAACTGACCATGCCGCCAAAATCGCTCATCTGTTCTTTGGCCACCTCGTAGCCCGGGTGGTCCGCGAGTCCTGGAAAGTAGACCTTCTCCACCGAGGGGTGGTCCACCAAAAAGGTCGCGACGGCGCGCGCGTTCGCACAGTGGCGATCCATTCGAACGCCCAGCGTCTTGAGTCCTCGGAGCAACAGATAGCAGTCAAAGGGCCCCGGCACGGCGCCAATGGCGTACTGGTGGAACTTCAACTTCGCCGCGAGCTCGTCACTGTTCGTCGCAACGAAGCCGCCGAGTACGTCGGAGTGGCCACCGACGTACTTGGTCGTAGAGTGCACCACCACGTCGGCGCCGAGGGTGAGCGGACGCTGCAAGTACGGCGTCGCGAACGTGTTGTCGACGACCATCATCGCGCCGCATTCGTGCGCCAGGTCGCTCAGCGTGGCAATGGGGACCACGTTCAAGAGAGGATTGCTCGGCGTCTCGGCCCAGAGCATCTTCGTCGTCTTCGTGAAGGCCGCGTGCACGGCCTTTGAATCACTGAGGTCGACGCAGGCGACACCCACCCCCCACTCGCCAAAGATGCGCGTCAAGAGCCGGTACGTCCCGCCGTAGGCATCGTTGCCCAAGATGACGTGATCGCCCGGCGCGAGCGTGCGAAGGAGCGCGTCCTCACCCGCCAGGCCCGAGGCGAAGGCCACGCCGTGTCGGGCCCCTTCGAGGTCGGCCAGGCAGGTCTCGAGGGCCGCCCTCGTCGGGTTATCCACCCTTGAGTAGTCCGAGAAGCGCGGCACGCCCACGCCGTCTTGGGCGTAGGTCGACGTCAGGTAGACCGGCGGGTTGACGGCCCCGGTGACGGGATCAGGCTCTGATCCCACGTGAATCGCCCGAGTATTGAAACCGTTCACCGCTCACTCCTTTGTTCTAGGAATCCCAAAAGGTCACTCCTGGTGAGCACCCCGACCGGATGTCCCCCGTCGAGCACCAACACCCCCGCCGAGGTGCCTAAGCGGCGGGTCAACTCGGTGACGCTCACCCCCACGCCCACCATGGGCAAGGACGGGTCGGCCACCTCCTTCACTCGAAGGTCCAACACCGAGGCGTCGCGCGTCGTGGCTTCTAAGAGCCCCAACTCACTCAGCGACCCCGAGACCTCCTTGGCCGCCAGGGGCAACTCAGCCGTAACGGTCACCAGCAACTGTGAGACGTCCTTCTCTCGCATCAAGGAGATGGCGTCGCGCACGAGCACGTCCTCGGTCACGAGGACCAAGTCGGCCAGCGTGTCGGCTTGGCGCGAGATCTTGGCCGCAAGCACGTCACCCGCGTCGTTCTCCTTATGGGGACGGAGGAAACCAAAGTCGGTCATCCAGGTGTCGTTGAATACCTTCGAGAGGTACCCCCGACCCGAATCGGGAATGAGCACCACGACGACCGCCTCTTCGGGCAACGGGCCCGCCACGCGAAGGGCCGCCGCCACGGCCGTGCCGCCCGAGCCGCCGATCAAGATGCCCTCTCGCCGGGTTACCTCTCGGGCCATCGCGAAGGCGTCGGCGTCACTCACGGCGATGACTTCGTCGACAAGGGACACGTCGTAGTTCTCGGGCCAGAAGTCCTCGCCGACCCCTTCGGTCAAGTACGGCCGTCCGGCCCCACCCGAGAACACCGAACCCTGCGGGTCGGCGGCGATGACCTTGATATTGGGATTTCGTTCCTTGAGAAACTTCCCCACGCCGCTGATCGTGCCGCCGGTGCCCGCGCCGGCCACGAAGTGCGTCACGTGGCCCTTGGTCTGTTCCCAGATCTCGGGGCCCGTGGCTTCGTAGTGCGCGCGCGGATTGTTGGGATTGGAGTACTGGTCGGGCCGAAAGGAGTTGGGCGTCTCTTTGGTCAGCCGTTCGGCCGTGGAGTAGTACGAATCAGGGTGCTCGGGGGCGACCGCCGTCGGACAGACCACCACTTCGGCGCCGTAGGCGCGTAGGACGTCGATCTTCTCGGGCGCCATCTTGTCGCTCATCACGAAGATGCACTTATATCCCCGCTGGGCGGCCACGATCGCGAGTCCCACGCCGGTGTTGCCGCTGGTCGGTTCGATGATCGTCGAACCGGGTCCCAAGAGGCCGTCACGCTCGGCCGCCTCCACCATCGTGAGCGCGGGCCGGTCCTTGGAGCTGCCACCGGGATTCGTCGTCTCTAATTTGGCGAGGAGATCGCACTTCAGGTCGCGGCCGATCCGGGCCAAGCGCACCATTGGCGTATGGCCAATCAGATCCAACGGGCTGTTGGCCACGTCCATGTCGGCGTAACGCATCACTTTTCGCTTCTCCTAGAACCGCACCACACCCCGACGGCTCTTTCGTTTCTCGACCCCACTCTAAGGGAATACAAGATCGCCACGGAGTGCGCGCAACGGTCCGTGCGGTGACTTCTACCCATGGGCGACCCACAGCCATGCGGCCAGTCCCAGTCCCAACAGCGCCGCGAAAACGCGCATCGCGTTGCCCGCAACGCGTCTCGCCACGGAAGGTCCAAAGAAGCTGCCGACCAACAATCCAACACCGAGTAACAGCGCCGCGGCGACATAAACGGGGCCAAAGAGCAAGTATCCCGCGGCCACCGCGACGGTCGCCACGCCGAGGATCATGTTCTTTAGTGCATTGGCCCGCGCAAACTCCTGGTCGACGGTGAGGAGCAGTAGCGCCAGGACCATGATCCCCGAGCCCGCGCCAAAGTAACCGCCATAAATACACACCACAAACAGACCCACGGGAAGCATGTACTTCGTGCCGCGCTGGAGACGACTCTTGTGCCATCGTGAGATCCTCGGTTGCGCGAGAAGAACCAGCGCTGCCGCCGCCAACAAAAATGGCACGATTCGATTGAAGACTCGATCTGGTGTGATGAGCAAAAGAGCAACGCCCACGACGCCGCCCAACACTGCGGTCAACGCCCAACGACGGAGCCATGGACCTTGACCCTTGAGTTCGAGGCGTGAGCCCAAAGCGGAGCCGGGAAAGGCGGCGGCGAGCGCCACCGCGTTTGTGACGTTCGCGGGCAAGGGAGGGATGCCGATGGCCAGGAGCGCGGGATACGAGATCAGCGACGTGATCCCCCCGGCCGAGCCCATGACCCCCGCGATGACTCCCGCACCGATGAGCAAGATGGCGTTCAGCGTCGTGATCACAACGTGAACGACGCTACAGCCGTGCGTTCAATATTCTGACCGGATCACTCGTTAATCTCATTGAAAAAACCACCTCCGGAATGCGCCGTCATTTGATCGGACGTCGGTGAGCGGAACGATCTGGTATCGGAGTCACTAAAGGACCCGAAGCAGGGCGAAGCCGTCGTACCCCTTGCTCCCCACCGTTTGAATGACCGTGCCTTCGACGCGCTGATCAGTGGCTACGAGATCCAAAAACTGGCGCACGGCCTGGACCCGGCCATCTGAACTCGCGGCGTCCGATACCGCTCCGTCGCGAACGACATTGTCCGCCACGATGACGGTTCCCGGGCACGACAACTCCATCGTCAGTGTGAAGTACTGCGGGTACCCCTCCTTGTCCGCGTCGATGAAGACAAAGTCAAAGGGCTCGACCCCTTCGCTGATCATGTCCCGCAGGGAGTCAACGGCCGGCCCCACACGAATGTCCACCTTCGAGCCGAAGCCAGCTCGATCAATGTTCTTGCGCGCGACCGCCGCGTGGTGCACATCGAGTTCCAGCGAAACCAACTCCCCGTCATCGGGCAGCGAGCGGGCCATCCATATGGTGCTGTAGCCGCCCAACGTGCCGATCTCCAGGATCCGACGGGACCGGTTGATGGTAGCCAACAACTCAAGCAGCTTGCCCTGATTCGGCGCCACGTTGATCTGCGGTAGCCCCGCGGCAGTGCTGTCAAGTAGTGCGTCGCTGAGTGAATTATCCGGCGCTACAAGAAGAGAATCAACGAAGTCATCAACATTTGCCCAGAGTTCTTTGTCCATCTCGAGAGTCTGGCAGATTCTTGGGCAATCAATCTGCTCGGGTAAGTAGGCGGGGCGTTCTCAGATTGAGAGGCACGGCCCTGAGGAGTTCGCCGATCGCCATTATCGGTGGGAGTGGCAATGGTCTAGTGAAGACCGACCACGAGCGCCACGACGTCGTCAATTGACCACAACTCCTCAGTCGAAACGTGGCCGACCGTTTCGCTAGCACGACGAACATCAATAGCGGTGAGTTGTTCAACTAAGACTTTTGTCTGCTCGCTGCCAATATTGATGACGGGACGGAAATGTGTATACAGAGCGCTCTGGGAAGTAGGCGCCACCAGCACGGTAGACAAGGGAGCCAATGCATCGGACTGAATCACCACGCCAAAACGAGAGCCTTGTTGTTCGCGACCTTCATTTTTAGGAGGGCTCAGGCGAACGATGTCACCCCTCGGCACGGAGACTCTCCATAAAAGCCGCAATCTCCAACATCTCTCGCCGATCTTGTTGATCTGCCGTCACCATCTCCGCCTCACGGCGAATCATCTCCAAACGTCCGAGCTGCTCGGCCGCAAGACACAGACCCTTTCGGATCGCTTCTGAGCGAGTTAGCCCCGTTGTTTCAAGGGCGTGAAGAGCCCGCTGCGACTCATCATCCAAGCGAATCGAGACCGCGAGACGCGCGACGTGTTCCATAGAGTTAGTGTATCACGTTCTGTCATACATAAAGATTCAGATCGTTTTGCTGGCTTTAAGCCCTTCTCGACATCCCGCACCTGCCAATCCGGGCTAAAGAACATGGGGCACCAGCGAGGTTGGAATCTCGAAAGCACCACCCACTTGGCTGAAAAATCTGTCACCACGGTCCGCTCAGGTGGACCATGGCCACACTTCAGACGGGTTCAAGGTGTGGTCAGAATCGATGCGTCTAATTGGTTGACGTTGGTCACACCCGTGAGTCCAAGAGCGGCGAGCATCTCCTCGCGATAAATCCTCAACAGGTGATCGACGCCGTCTTCACCCCGGGCGGCAACCGCAAAGGCCCACGGTCGCCCGATGAGGCACGCTCGAGCGCCGAGCGCGAGAGCCTTGACGACGTCCAGTCCGCTACGGATACCTCCGTCGATGAGCACGTCGCACTGGTCACCGATCGCGCTGGCGATGGCGGGAAGGGCTGAGATCGTCGAGGGCACGGCGTCGAGTTGTCGTCCTCCATGATTCGAGACGATCACCGCGTCCGCCCCGCGCGCCACCGCCTCTCGGGCATCTTCGGGATCGAGAATGCCCTTCAAGGCAATTTTTCCACGCCACTGTGAACGTAGCCACGCGAGGTCATCCCAGGTCACACTCGGATCGAACTGACTCGCCACCCACCCTTGAAAGTCTCCCGGCACTCGAGCATTCGGCAACGCCCGTTCCAGATTCCCGAACGTCAGAGGTCGGCCGCCCAAGGCCACCTCGCGGGTCCACCTCGGGTGGCGAGCTAGATCGAGACCCCGTCGCAGGCGACTGACTCGCGAAACGTTTCCACTGATGCCATTTCGAACGTCGCGGTAGCGTCGCCCCACTACCGGAAGGTCGACAGTCAGTACCAGAGTGGTGCAGGCCGCCGCTTGCGCGCGAACCATCAAATCCTCGGCGTACGCACGGTCCTTCATGATGTAGAGCTGAAACCAGATCGGCCGTTTCGACATCGCCGCTACTTCTTCAATCGAGCAAATGGAGAGCGTCGATTCACAGAAACTGATGCCGGCTCGCTCGGCGGACCGAGCGGCTTGGACCTCGGCTCGCTTGGCAAACATTCCTCCAAAACCAACGGGCGCCAAAATCAACGGGAGAGAGAGTTGCTCACCCATCACTGAGGTGGCGAGACTGCGCTCCGAAACATCGCGCAGTACTCGCTGACGGAGACGCAGTCGGTGCAGATCATCCCGGTTCGCCGCGAGCGTTACCTCATTGAAGGAACCACCGTCTATGTAATCAAAGAGTTGACGGGGCAGTCGCCTTCGAGCGAGTTCTCGGTAATCCTCACTGGACGCTGGCACGAGATTGAGCGAGTGATCTCGACGGTTATCGCGCACAAGCTTCATTATGCCTTACCAGAACCGAGCCTCACGGCACGTCGTCGCGGGGCACTTCGAGCGACCCGCGGTCGTTAGACATTGGCATATGTTTCCCCGACGATTACCCAAACATTTTTAGATACAGATTCAATCGTTCGGGTACTCGACTCGACTCTCACTTCCCAACATTTCGAGAATTTCGACAGCTTGCGAAGCAGCGTCTTCGCGAACGACATACCTCGAAATTCCCCAGCGCTGCTCGAAGTCTCGTAGTTGCTGAACTATCGTCGCCGGGGTTCCAATCCACATGAACGGTGACGTCAAGAGATCCTGAGCAGAAGCCCCTTCAATAAGGTGAGCAATTTTGCTCGCAAACTTCTCGCGATCTTCTGTGAACTCAACGTGCTGTACGAGAGCCTCAATGCTCACGTTGCGCCCCCGCGCTCCGGAAGCTGACCTGACGAGATCGAAGGTCCGATTCAATGAGTCCGAATGCCAATCGACTTCGTGAGAGTGACCATCGGCCAAAGTCTTACTTAACCCCGAAACCCCCACGACGTCTGCGTTCTCCGCCGCAAACGTGAGAAGGCGTCGTCCATTGCCTCCGACCATGAGAGGAATCGGCGTTTGAATTGGACTCGGTACGTTCAGGAGTGCATCTGACATCTTGATGTAGTCACCCGACATCGATACTTGGTCTCCCCTAAGCAGCATGCGCACTGCCTCGACGACTTCGACCAGTCGGGCCACCCGATCTACCGGAAGAGGTATTTCCAATCCAACCATCGACCACTCTGCTGGCGTGTGACCTGCTCCGATGCCTAACAACAAACGTCCACCGGACAGCACATCGAGTGTGGCGATTTCGCTTGCAAGTACGAATGGCTCCCATCGGCCAGCGTTGAGTACGCAGGTACCGAGACGAATTCTCTCCGTAACCACAGCGGCGGCCGACAAAGAAACGAACGGAGCGGGTGAAGTCCCTGGGTGGTCGGCCACATACAACGTGTCGAAACCAGATACATCGGCGAACCTCGCCAATGTAAGCCACTGTGACGTGCTCTTCATCTGACCTTGAATCGAGACTGAGATCATGAAAACAAACTAATCACATGACCACTTGAACGAGAATCGATTCGCCGAAATATCGAATACTGATCTCAACCGAATCGGGCGCACAGCTACCCCTGTTTTCTATGAAAAGGAATAGACATTGGTCCAACGACATCAGCCGCCGTTCGACTCAGACGAGGTCCTTCCTCATCCCAATGTTCATAATTTTGTATTCAAGCGATTCATACAAGCCACGGGCGACCGCGTTGGGGCCAAAGACATTGAGGGCGAGTCTCGTGCCACCTTGACTCTTGACGTAGTCCTCCGCGGCTTTCATCGTGCTGCGCCCAAAGCCTTTGCCTCGAAACTCTTCGTCGATCACGATGTCGTACACGAACCATTCCCCCGCACTCCGCTCTTCTCTCGTAGCGAGCCAGAGCGTACCCACCTTTGTCTCATTGTCCATCACGTCAAAGATGCGTTGATCATCATTCGGCGCGCCGTCGACGAAGAGTGCCTTTTCGTTTTGCTCGATGTTCAGCGATGCTTCTTCGGAGGTAAGTCCGGTGCCCAGTAGTTGCGCGCGATAGTCCGTCCACATCGCTGTGAGCCACACCTTGAGGTCTTGGTCAGATATTGGAACAAGCCGAATCATCTCGTCAATCTACAGTCAGGCGAAGATCTTGCCGTCACAACATCTCGGAGTCAGTACTCTAAGGAAAAGCGATAGACATTGGTCTATCGCGCTTTGATAAAAGCTCTACGACTGCGGGGCAACGTGAATTGTCTTTACTATCGGCATCGGCTCTAGCAGTTCATCACTATTGAGGCGCATTCCTTCGAGATGAAACGGAATCGCCTCACGCATATTCTCGACGACCTCGTCGACAGTCTTCCCTGTCGTGATCACTCCATCAAGTCCAATAACGTACGCGGCAAAGTTTGTACCAGCGTCCTCAATCACGATGGTGTACTCAGTCATTGGTTTCGCCTCCTCAATCCGGCTTGTCTCAAGATGTTAGCGAGGGTGCCCTTTGGAACCTTGTCGGACAGGTGACCCGGCACCGTCACGCATCCAGGCTTCGAGCGATGATGGAACTGCCGATGGCTACCACGTTGGCGACTCAGAAACCAGCCGTCATCCACAAGCATCTTGATGATTTCTCGAACCGTCACTACTCTCAACGGTCGCCAAGACCGTAATACCTGCAGCTTTAGTCGATGGCTATTCAACCAACGAGTGCTGGCGGTGCTGGCCAGTTCGTTGAGTTTAGATTATCACGGTTCATTGAATGCGACCAAGACGAGCGTCGATGCATTACCTTCGGTTCTATGGCGATCGAGATCGAAGTTCGCGTCACTGCTCGATTGCGACTTCGTCGGCCGACTATGGATGACGTCAAGTCAATTGTCGCTATCGACTCGGATCCGAGGACGAACCTTCATCGTCCCGGCGGAGCACCTAGCCCAGACCAAAACGTGCAAACTTTTTGCGAGTTTATTCTCGGTTGGGAAGAGCACGGTGTCGGCTACTGGACAGTTGAGTTTGGTGGCGACGTAATCGGGATGGCGGGCGTAGAGCCCCAACTCTTTTTGGAAAGAGAGTGCTGGAATCTTTACTATCGCTTCTCTCCCAGTGCTTGGGGCAATGGCTTCGCCGTCGAAGCAGCGAAAGAAGCGAAGATCGTGGACTCGTCTCTCCAACCAAAGTGGCCCGTGGTGGCGCGTACGAGAGCGACGAACCATGCCGCCGCTCGCACTGCAGAAAATGCTGGCTTACGACGATGCCCAGAACTGGACACCAATGGTTTCCAAGTCTTTGCGCTTGGTTGGTAGTCCCCGGTTCAGGATTCGATGACGAACCGATACACGTTAGTGTCGCGACGTTCGAAACCGAGCTTCTGATACAACGCATTGGCTGCCTCTCGCGATGGTCGACTGGTGAGATCGAGCGATCGCACGCCACGCTCGCGCGCCTCATTAATTGCGGCGGTGGTCAACGCCTCCCCGACCCCGATGCCTCGAGCGTCTTCGTCAACGATGACGTCTTCGATCCACGCGCGAAGCCCGGTAGGAATCGAGAAAATTACGAGCGTCAATGTCCCCACGACGACACCGTCGTCTCTCGCCACGAAGAGTGTTGCGGCGTCGGACTCCACCATCTCCTGGACGTCGGCCATCATGAGTGGCGGCGCCGTCTTTGAGAGCTGAGGCAGGAGTGCGTTCAGCCCTTCGAGCAGATCGGGTGACGCCTCCAGTGCCCGTTCAACCGTGACACTCATTGGTCGCCGCGCCAGACCGGTCGGCGAAGATCGTCGTAGAAGACGTCGCGATGCTCGCCGTCGATCGCGGCGAAGATCGGTCCGGCCCACCGCTTGGCCCCGATCGTGGGACTCGGCAGTTCATCGCGCGCGAACCAGCCCGCGTCGGTGACCTCGAGGGGATGGGGATGGAGTTCACCACCCGTCGCGCGACAGAAAAAGAGCAGCGAATAGAGGGGGATTCTCGACTCCCCCAGGCGCATCCCGTCGAGGACACCGAGGAGGCGCACTGGTTCAGCCTCGATGCCGGTCTCTTCGAGCACCTCCTTCACGACGACTTCAGCCGCCGAGTACCCCACGTCGCACCAGCCCGTCGGGTAGAGCCAGATGCCCGAGTCGGCTCGTTGAATGAGGAGCAACTTGCCCTCATCGTTCGTTACAGCAGCGCCCACGGCGACCTTGGGCGTCTGATAGCCCGGCACGCCGCTGCCTACCTCTTTCATCCACTGGGTGACGTACCCGTCAGCGTCTTCCACGCCCTCGAGTCCCTCGTCGGCCGCAACTTTGATGTCACCGGCGATCTTGAGGATCTCTTCAAAACGCTCGCGCTCGTACTGGCTGTCGGTGAAACCGAGCCCGGTCTTGGCGACGCCCGCGAGCGACTCGGCCCAACGGCGAAGGGTCTTCTCGGGGACCGAGTTACTCAAAACACGACGCCGCCACGTCACTCACGCCAAGGTGGCGTCGAGCACTTCGTCCACGGTGCCCACCAGACCTGTATAGAACGCGCCAAACTCCGCGTACAACGTCGAGGCCTCGTCGAAGCGCATCGTGTACACGCACTCTTTGAGATCGTCCACGTGCACGCCAAAGAGCGTCACGCCCCACTCCCAGTCGTCCAGTCCGGTCGAACCGGTGATGACTTGAAGGATGCGGCCCTTGAACGTGCGCCCAATGGCGCCGTGTTGTCGCATCAACTGTTCGCGCACCTCGTAACTCAACGCGTACCAATTATGGGTCTCGCCGCGACGCTTGGACATGGGATAGAAGCAGAACGCCTTCATGTTGTCGGGGGGCAGTTTGGGAAAGAGTCGATCGTTGAGCATCTTTTCGGGCATGCCGCTGGCGTACTCACTGACCTCGGTCACCGAGACGTAGCTTTCGCCCACTTCGAGACCGGCCGCTTGCACTCTGGATTGGAACCTTCTCAAGTCCCACAGGTTCTCGCCCAATACCATGAAGCACAGGTCGGCCTTGGCGCCCACGATCGCGGCGGTCACCACCTGAAGTCCTGCACTCTTCGCGTCGTCGACGGCCTTGCGGAGTGCGCCGGCGTCGACGTCGCGCGTGGAATGGCAAAAGAGGTGCACGACGTTCAAGCCGCGCGACGAGGTGAGGGGCGTAGGCGTCGTCATGACCCCATGCTAGAAGCAATCGGGCGAAAATAAAAAGCCGTATTAACGAGTGCACCGCGGGGCGTAACCCCGCGGTGCACTCGATGAAACGTGAAACGGCTTAGTAGTCGTCCATCCCGCCCATGGGCGCCGACGCCTTCTCTTCGGGCTTGTCGACGATGACGCACTCGGTCGTTAAGAACAGCGCCGCGATGGACGCCGCGTTCTGCAGGGCCGATCGCGTCACCTTGGCCGCGTCGATGACACCGGCCTTGAGGAGGTCCTCGTACTCACCGGTCTCGGCGTTGAGGCCTTCGGTCGCCTTGGCCAGGTGGCGGACCTTGTCCACGATGACCCCGCCCTCGAGACCCGCGTTGACGGCGATCTGGTTCAGCGGCGCCTCGACGGCCTTGGCCACCAAGCGCGCGCCCGTCTGTTCGTCGCCGCTCAACTTCTCGGCGGCTTCCAAGATGCGTGATTGACTACGCAGCAACGCCACGCCGCCTCCGGGCACCACGCCCTCTTCGATCGCGGCCTTCGTGGTCGACACCGCGTCTTCGATGCGGTGCTTCTTCTCTTTCAACTCCACTTCGGTCGCGGCGCCCACCTTGATGACGGCCACGCCACCGGAGAGCTTGGCGAGACGTTCCTGGAGCTTTTCACGGTCGTAGTCCGACTCGGTGTTGTCGATCTCGGCCTTGATCTGACTGATGCGGCCCTTGATGTCCGCGTCGGATCCGGCCCCCTCGACAATGGTGGTCTCGTCCTTGGTGACAACGACCTTGCGAGCGGTGCCGAGAAGTTCCAGGGTCGCGGTCTCGAGCTTGAGGCCAATCTCTTCGGAGATGACCGTCGCGCCGGTCAAGATCGCGATGTCTTGGAGCATGGCCTTACGCCGTTCGCCAAATCCCGGCGCCTTCACCGCAACGGACTTGAACGTGCCGCGGATCTTGTTGACGACCAAGGTAGCCAGCGCCTCGCCGTCGACGTCTTCGGCGATGATCAACAGTGGTCGACCCGACTGCATGACCTTTTCCAAGACGGGCAAGACGTCGCGCACTGAGGAGATCTTGCTCGACACGAGAAGTACATACGCGTTCTCGAGCACAGCCTCTTGACGCTCAACGTCGGTGGCGAAGTACGGGGCGATGTAGCCCTTGTCAAAGCGCATTCCCTCGACGAGGTCCATGTCCATGCCAAAGGACTGGCTCTCTTCGACGGTGATGACGCCGTCCTTGCCGACCTTGTCGATGGCGTCGGCGATCATCTGGCCGATCTCGTTGTCCGCGGCGGAGATCGACGCCACTTGGGCAATCTGCTCTTTGGTGTCGGCGGGCTTGGAGAGATCCACCAACGACGCGACGGCCGCTTCCACGGCCGCTTCGATGCCCTTCTTCAGCGACATCGGATTCGCGCCCGCGGCGACGTTCTTGAGTCCCTCGCGCACCATGGCCCAGGCGAGCACGGTCGCGGTCGTGGTGCCGTCACCGGCGACGTCGTCGGTCTTCTTGGCGACCTCTTTGACGAGTTCGGCGCCGATCCGCTCGAAGGGGTCCTCGAGGTCGATGTCCTTAGCGATGGAGACCCCGTCGTTCGTAATCGTGGGCGCGCCCCACTTTTTGTCCAGCACGACGTTGCGTCCCTTGGGGCCCAGGGTGACGCGAACCGCGTCGGCCAGCTTGTTCATGCCGCGCTCGAGGGCGCGACGCGCCTCTTCGTCGAATGCGATCAGTTTCGCCACGGTGATTCCTCCTAGTGCAGACACCTTTTTGGTGCCACTCAATATTAGCAGTCTCTTGCAGAGAGTGCTAACGGGCCGACTCAGCCCCCCGCCACCGCCGGGACCAGGGAAACTGTCTGACCAGCTTTGAGTACCGTGTCCAATCCATCGAGGAAACGAACGTCTTCGTCAGCCACGAAGACGTTGACGAAACGGCGCAGGGCGCCCGTGTCGTCGAGGACTCGCCCGGCGAGCCCCGGGTGAGCCACGTCGACAGCGAGGATCGCCTCGCGGACGGTACCGGCCTCGACCGGCACTTCGCCCGCGCCACCAACGAGCGCGCGCAGTTGACTGGGCAGGCGCACGATCACGCTCACGACGCGGCCACCAGCTGGTGAAAGCGAAGAGCCTCTTCGGCCGCGGCGAGCGAGGGCGTGATGGTCGAACTGACCGTGGCGCTCTCGACCACGGCGTCGAGCGTCTTTAGACCGTGGCCCGAGATGATCGCCACGATCGAGCGCTCGGGATCGATCGAGCCGCGAGCGATCAACTGACGTAACGAGGCGATCGTGACGCCTCCGGCCGTTTCGGCGAAGATGCCCTCGGTCTTGGCGAGCAGTTCAATGCACTCAAGAGTCTCGTCGTCGGGCACCGAGCCGCAGTCGCCGCCATTCGCGCGCAGTTCATCGAGTACGTAGGGACCGTCGGCGGGATTGCCAATAGCCAGCGAGCGCGCGATGGTGTTGGGACGTTGGGGAATGATCACGTCAGCGCCTCGTGAGAACGCCGTGGCGATCGGTGAGCAGCCCTCGGCCTGGGCGCCATAGAGCACGGGCGCGGGGCCGTCCACGAGACCGAGTTCGACGAACTCCTTAAAGCCCTTGGCGACCTTGGTGAGTTGACTTCCCGACGCCACGGGCACCACGACCTGGTCGGGCGTGCGCCAGCCGAGTTGTTCGGCGATCTCAAAGGCCAGCGACTTCGAACCTTCGGCGTAGTACGGACGGAGATTGATGTTGACAAAGGCCCACTCGGGGTGTTCGGCGACGAGTTCAACGCAGAGCCGGTTGACGTCGTCGTAGGTACCCTCTACGCCGAGTACCGTGCCACCAAAGATGGCCGTCATCGCAATCTTGGACTTTTCGAGATCGGCCGGGATGATCGTGACGCTCGGCCAGCCAATAAAGGCCGCGTGCGCCGCCACCGACGTGGCGAGGTTGCCCGTGGAGGCACAGGCCGCGGTGGTAAAGCCGAGACGACGCGCACTCGAGAGCGCCACCGACACCACGCGGTCCTTGAACGATCCGGTGGGATTACGCGTGTCGTCCTTCAGCCAGAGTTCGCGTACGCCGAGCACCTCGGCGAGTCGCGTGGCCCGTCGAAGCGGCGTCCACCCCGCGCCGAGGTCGATGGGCGCCGCACCCGGGTCGGGCAAGAGCGCGCCGTAGCGCCACATCGAAAGGGGACCATCCAGGATCGATTGGCGCGTGAACACCCCCTTGGCGCCGGCGAGATCGTAGTTGACCTCGAGGGGACCAAAGCAGTGCTCGCAGACGTAGAACGCCTCGCTGGGGTAGGCCGTACCACACTCTCGACATATAAGGCCAGTAGCGAAACTCATAACTCCCTCTTCATCGTTCGGCCTTTGGCACCTGGTGTGAAGGGAATATCCCGGGACTCACACTGGTTGTCGCGACGTCTGCGGGGCCGTCCCTCAGTCGCTCTGGATGATGCGTCAATTCTGACCCAGGCGCACCACTTTGTCAAGTGCGCGTCGCGAGAACCTAGCCTCGACGTGATGATCGGTTCTGAGATTCCCTGGACGCTCGCGCGCGAGCCTTTCTCACTTGAACGCGTGGCCGAGCTCAAGGGCGACGTGACCGTCTCGGTGATCATCCCGGCGAGGAACGAGGCCGCGACCGTCGGCGCCGTTTTGGACACCGTGCAGATACACGATGAGTTCATCGACGAACTCGTGGTGGTGGACGATCACTCCAGTGACGACACCGCAACCGTGGCCGACCATCACGGCGCGCGCGTGGTGCATCTGGAAGGAGTCGGCGGCAAGGGCGCGGCGATGGGCCTCGGCCTCGCCGCCAGTACCTCGACGATCGTCGTCTTTCTCGACGCCGACGTGCTCAATACCGCCGCGGACTACGTGGCCCGTCTGCTCCAGCCACTCCTCGAGCGACCGACCATTCAACTGGTCAAGGGCTTTTACGAGCGTCCCCTGCACGACATGCCGACGGGGGGCGGACGGGTGAACGAACTCGCGGCACGGCCCATCCTCTCGCTGCTCTACCCCGGACTCGGCGAGATCCGCCAGCCGCTCGCTGGCGAGACGGCGCTTCGACGTGCGGCTCTCGACACGATTCTCCTCGAACCTAACTACAGCGTGGAGATTGCGCTCCTGATCGACGTCGCGCAGCTCTTTGGCGTCCGTTCGTTGGCCCAGGTGGACCTCGGCGTGCGTCGCCATCGCAATCGGCCCCTCGATGAACTTCGCCCTATGGCCGTCGACGTGCTTCGCGCCGCGCTCGAGCGCTACAAGGTCGACCTGCCGAGCCAGAGTTGAGGACTAGCCGATCGCGGAGTTGGGACCGAGCACGACGATCACGTCATCACTGTTAGATCCCGCGATGGGATTCGCTCCGCCCAATGGATGCACCACCGAACTGCTGACCCCAACGGTCGTGGCGACCTCGAGCGCGGCTTTGCGGTAAGGGGGATTGTAATAAATAATGGTGGCCGCGACGTGGGGACCGTTACCAGCTGGCAACGTGTCCCAACCCTGAAGCATCAACTTTTGGGTAAAGGAACCAGCAAGGCCCGTGGTGTTCGTACCGTTAGCCACCTGCACGCGAACTCTCGACTTGATGAGGACGGGCGAAGTTGTGGTGGTGCTCGAAGAGGATATGGAAGTGGTAGGTGAGGCGATGGACGGTGAGACCGCGCGCACCATTAAGAACGTCGATCCGATGAACAACACCACGATGATCAACACGACACTCGACGAAGGTTGAAAGTGCGAGCCCGAAACGTGGGTGCCGCGAGGTGTTGGAGATGAGTCGCTCATTTCGCCAACTCTAGGGCGATTGGACGCGATTCACTAATCTAAGTAGTTCCAGCCGGTGTGGCGCAGTCTGGCAGCGCAGGCGATTTGTAATCGTCAGGTCGGGGGTTCAAATCCCTCCACCGGCTCGATAGTCTGGGGCCGCAATGTCTCGTCGTTGTCGAGCGAGTTAGAGAACGAACACCTCCACGCGCGAGTACTGGTGAGCCTTCATCTTGGCGATCGAACCCTCACCGGCGGCCAAGATCACGACGCCCTTGACCTTGCGCGCGCTCAACTGCTCTCGCAAGTAGTCGGCCACGCTCATCGCTCTCGACCTGCTAAGCGACAGGTCAAGAGAAGAGAGTCCCGTCTCGGCGGTGTAACCGAACAGAGAAACCTTCTTGTACCCCTTGGCCTTAATGACCCCGGCTAGGTGGCGCACCTGAGACTTCATCGCCGTCGTCAACTGCGTCGCGTTCTTGGCGAAAAGTCCTACCGCGCCATACAGCACCGCGGTGGCCGTGCCGGTCCACCGGGCGAAGAGCGTCAGCGACGTGGTCAGCGTCACGTTCTGGCCGAGGGCGTACGACGTTCCTGATCCGTTGGCGGCAGTATTCCACGACTTCAAGGTATAACCAGACTTCACCAAACTTGATCGGCCGGGCAACGCGACCGTCGCGCCCAGCAGTCCGCTCAAGGTAGTGAGCGGGCCGCTTCCACCATCACTCACAAAGTGCAACATAATCTCGGGTACGGAGTTCCACTGGGCGTAGAGCGTTGTCGACGTTGTGAGCGTCACGCTCTGGCCGAGTGCGTATGAGGCGCCCGATCCGTTGGCGGCACTGTTCCATGAGGTCAGGGTGTAACCGGACTTCTCCAATGACGAGGAGCTGGGTAGCGTCACCGCCGCGCCCGGAAGTCCGCTCATGGCCGCGAGGGAACCGGTTCCGCCACTGGCGTCGAAGCTCAATGTAATGACCGGAACTGGAGTCCACTGCGCGTAGAGCGTTGTCGACGTTGTGAGCGTCACGCTCTGGCCGAGTGCGTATGAGGCGCCCGATCCGTTGGCGGCACTGTTCCATGAGGTCAAGGTGTAACCGGACTTCTCCAATGACGAGGAGCTGGGTAGCGTCACCGCCGCGCCCGGAAGTCCGCTCATGGCCGCGAGGGAACCGATTCCGCCACTGGCGTCGAAGCTCAATGTAATGACCGGAACTGGAGTCCACTGCGCGTAGAGCGTTGTCGACGTTGTGAGCGTCACGCTCTGGCCGAGTGCGTATGAGTCACCCGAACCGTTGGCGGCACTGTTCCATGAGGTCAGGGTGAAACCGGACTGCACAACACTTGAAGAGCCCGGCAACGTCACCCAAGCGCCAGAAGTTCCGCTTAGCGAAGTCGGCGAACCATTGCCGCCATTCGCCTCGAAGTTCACGACAAACACCGGAACTGGAGTCCACTGCGCGTAGAGCGATAAGGACTGCTCTGGAGCGTACATCGCACCAGCCGATCCAACCAGCGTGCCACCGGAGGGCTCGCTGTACCATCCATCGAAAATGAAGTTGGCGCTATTCGGGG
>Ga0307372_10003047_pt1 | contig 27220 bp, 28 predicted proteins | sample OX1MG_FD_202533 | JGI IMG/M metagenome (GOLD analysis project Ga0307372, IMG submission 202533) | Soil microbial communities from Risofladan, Vaasa, Finland - OX-1 | ecosystem: Environmental > Terrestrial > Soil > Coastal area > Acid sulfate soil | place: Finland: Risofladan, Vaasa | collected... | reverse complement strand
GTTGTACAGCGTTTACCACGCCACGAAGTTTGCGGTCGAGGGATTCTCGGAATCGCTCCGCTACGAATTGGAACCGTTCGGAGTTCGCGTCCGCATCGTCGAACCCGGCGCGATAAAAACCGATTTTTACGATCGCTCGATGGACGTGGTAACCAGCGAACCATACGAGTCGCTGATGGCACGCGCGATGCCGGAGCTCAATCGCGCCGGCGCGGCGGGCGCGTCGCCGCAAGCCGTGGCCGCGACGATCTTTCGGGCGGCAACCGATCGCGGTGGGCGTTTGCGCTACCCCGTCAATGCCGGGTTGCTCGCGCTGCGCGCGATGCTTCCCTACGGGCTCTATCACGCGCTGATGAAGCGCGTGGTTTTAAGGACGTCTTAAGGCTCGCTTAGGGGCAGGGTTTGCGCCGGGACGTGCTGCAAACGCTGCTAACGACGCTGGACGACGGGAGGTTTCGAACATGGCGGTCACGGCTTTGGCGTTCACCATGTATCCGGTTACGGATCAACAACGAGCGGTGGCATTCTATCGAGATGTTTTGGGGCTGGCGCTCTCGGGCCTGGAGACGGAGTACTGGACGGAATTCGACGTAAACGGCGCCACCTTCGGGGTCGGCAATTTCGAGCAAGTCGGTAAGCCCGGCAGCGCGCAGTCGTTAGCCCTCGAAGTGGACGATTTGGACGCATATCGCGCGCACCTGGTCTCGCTGGGCAGCGAGGTGACCGAACCGCACGAACTCGCGTTTTGCCGCATCAGCGTGGTGAAGGATCCGGACGGAAATTCGATTTGGTTGCATCAAAGTAAACCGCGGTAATCCGGCGATCCAGCCCGGGTAACCGCTTCGCGGAAGAGAAATTCTTCATTCCGGCGATTCGGGCGGCAGTAGAAGCACCATCGCAAGCGAGAATATCGCAATATGAAGCGTCTTTTTATAGGTTGCGCCGCCGCACTCTGCGTCGTCCTTGGTTCGAGTGCCGCGATTGCGGCACAGGTTGGCGATTATGCCACCCCGGACGCCGCGTCCCTGGCTACGCAATCGAATCCGATGACCCTCACCCTGGACGCTCGCGAAGCGTCGCGCGGTTTGATGTACAGCCACCTCACGATTCCGGTGAAACCCGGGCCGTTCACCCTGGTCTACCCCAAGTGGATTCCGGGCGAACACGGCCCGACCGGCCCCCTCAACGATTTGGCCGCTTTGCGCGTGAGCGCCGGTGGCCATGCGGTAACGTGGCGTCGCGATAAGGTCGACATGTACGCGTTCCACGTAGTCGTGCCGCCGGGCGTTTCGACGCTCGACGTCAGTTACGACGTCTTGCTGAATGCCCCGGGCGATACGATGGCCACCAAAAAGCTGGCCATCGTGAATTGGAACCGCGACGTTCTCTACCAATCCAATACGAATTCGCACGAGGTCTTCATTCGCACGAGCCTGATCTTGCCGGCGGGTTGGAGTTATGGGACGGCATTGCCCGGCCCGAAGCAAGCCGGTAACCGGGTAGATTTCGCCACGGTGCCGCTGGCGATGCTGATCGATTCTCCGCTCGACATGGGGCAATACGCGAAGCACATCGTGCTGTGGACCAACGGCGTACACACGCAGTATCTCGATGCGTTTGCCGATCGGCCACAGGACCTGGATTTTTCCGCGAAAGAACTGGCCGAATACAAACAGATGACCCCGCAGGCCCTGGCCATGTACGGGGCGGTCCATTGGAACGATTACCATTCGCTGCTCGCCTTGAGCGATGCCGTCGGTTTCCAAGGCATCGAGCACCATCAGAGCAGCGACGATCGCGCTCCCGACGATTTTATGACGAACCCGCAGGAACAGCTTGCGGCCGGCGACCTGTTGACGCACGAGTTTTCTCATTCGTGGAACGGCAAGTATCGCCGTCCGGACGACCTGACGACGCCGAACTTCCAAGTCCCGATGCAGACCGATCTGCTGTGGGTCTACGAGGGCATGAATCAATATTTGGGAGATCTGCTTTCATTTCGTGCCGGCATCCGCGATCCCAAGCAATACCCGGAGTATTTTGCGAGCATCTACGCAGCGATGGATAACGAGCCGGGTCGCGCGACCGAGCCGCTCATCGATACGACCACGGCCGCGCCCTATCTCTATCAGGCCCGCGGCGCCTATGCGTCGATTCGACGCACGGCCGGGGACTTTTATACCGAGGGCGAGTTGATTTGGCTGGATGCGGATACGATCATTCGGCAGAAGACCGGCGGCAAAAAATCGCTGGACGATTTTCTGCACCTGTATGCCGGTCCGCCGAGCACCGGTCCGATCACCGTCACGTATACGCGCGCGCAGGTGGAATCGCTCCTCAACGACGTCGTGCCGTACGACTGGCACGCGTTCTTCCAAACGCACGTGTACGATATCGCTCCTCACGCACCGGCGCACGAACTCGCGCGGGCGGGCTGGAAGCTGGTCTACACCTCCAAGCCGAACGCGTTTTCGGCCGCGGAGTCGACGCTGCGAAAGTCGATCGACACGTGGTATTCGCTCGGGCTCCGCATGAGCGCGGCCGGAACCGTCTTCGACGTGCGCGAGGGGTCGCCGGCCTGGAAAGCCGGGTTTGCGCCGGGCGTCAAGATCGCCGCGATCGACGGCCAGGCGTTCTCGCCTTCCGTGCTTGCTTACGCGATCGGGCAGGCTCAGCACGGATCGGCGCCGATCGCGTTCCTGGCCAGCAACACGGGCTGGTTCGGAACCTATAGCGTCAATTACCATGGCGGCGAGCGCTATCCGCATCTGGTGCGCATTCCGGGAACGCCCGACATGCTTGCGAAAATCGCGGCGCCCGGCGGCCAGTAAAAAGAGACCGGCGGCGGTGCGCATGGCACCGCCGCCGGTTAAAAAATGGTGGGCGGTAGAAGGATTGAACTTCTGACCCCTACAGTGTCAATGTAGTGCTCTCCCACTGAGCTAACCGCCCTAGGAACCCCCGGAGTATAGCAAAGGCGCGCCTCGGCCGTCAAACGCTTTCATTTCCGGGAAGGCGAGCTCGCGTTTGACACAGCCAAGCGTCGCATGATACTTTTGTCAAACACTTTTTGCGCTTCTACGAAAGGAGCCACGATGAAGAATCTCATTTCGTCCCATCGCATCGCTCCTGTTTGGGGCGATTGCGCGGCGATGCGTTCGTCGCGAGCCCATTCGGTCGTTAGGCGCCTAGCGGTAACCGGTCCTACGTAGCAACGTAGTCACTCGCGTTTCCATTTCGGCCCTCGCGATCTTCGCGGGGGCCTTTATTTTTTGCATTTTTTTAACAACTTGGGATTTGTATCATGGACTATTGGTTAGAGGTCGAGATACGAGCGCACCGCGATCGGCTCCATCTGCAAGCCGAATGCTATCGCAGGGCACGGCTTGCCCGTATGGGGCGACAACGTGGATTGCGCGTTCGTATCGCCGACGCAATGCTGCGATTGAGCGGCGGCTTAGCGCGGGCCGCGTCCGCGTTACGCGAGGGCGAGCGAGCGTAACGCCGAGCGGGCGTATCGAGCGATACGGCGAAATACTTTTCGATGCAGCAGACTTCGACGTTTCAAGAATTGATTCGCTTACCGTCGCCGGCCCCGGCACCACAGGCGCTTGCCTGCGACGGCGCGCATCTGTGGATGGGGTCGTGGGAGACGCAGCGTCTCTACGGAATCGACCGCCAGCACTTCACCGTATTCGAGGAGACGAATGCGCCGGGTAAACCCGTCGGCGCCGTGAGTGTGGGCGACGAGCTGCGCATCGTGTGTAGCGAAGGAGCAGACGATCATCGCTTTATTCGCCGATACATTCCCGGCCACGGATTCAAGGCGCACGAAGGGATTGCGTGTCCCGACGACACGGGATCGTTCCTGGCTTTCGACGGCGCGCGTCTGTGGCTGAGCCAGCGTTTTAATCAGCGCATCTTGGAGCTGGATTCGGCCGGCAAGCCGATGCGGTGCATCGAGACCGATACCCAGATCTTGGGTATCGCCTGGGTAGACGCGATGCTGTACGTCTCGCTCTGGTACGGCAAGCAAGGCGGTTGCAAAATCGCTCGCGTCGCCGGCGGCCAGGATCACCTGGAGCAGCACGTGCAACTGCCGTTTGCGGCCGTTTCTCTCACCCACGACGGCACCCGTTTTTGGACGAACGACGCCAAAGCGACGGCTATCGTGGCCTTTTCTATTGCGTAAGTCTCAGTTGAATTGTTCCTGCGGGCCGGCCTGATAGGCGGCAATATTCTCACGCCAGCTCTCGGGAACGGCGATGCTCTGCCCCGCTACGAAATCGAATGCGACCACGGTCGTAAATCCATGCGCGGCCTGATGATGCGCGTCCACGCTCCACACCACGTACTCGAAATCGAAGGATTTGCCGCCGATGCGAGAGACGCGCACGCCTACGGCAATCCGCTCGCGATACAGTAATTGGCGCTCGTAAGTGAAGTTGATCGAGGCTTGGATCATGCCGCGATCGCCGTTTACCGGGGTCTTCATGACACGAGCGAAGTACTCCGAGCGCATCATTTCCGCCCAGCGAATGTATGCGACGTTGTTGACGTGCTGCATCATGTCCACGTCTGCGAACGGAACCGTAAAAGACGTTATGAGAGGAAACCCTTCGAGCATGGGCTGCTGCTTCGAGGGCGGCCTCTGCGAGTCCGGTCTCTGGACAAGAGGGTAGAGGTAAGGTAATATACGGTCTTGTCCGTGCGAGATGCCATCGCGCACGAGCGCAAGTCCCGGGCGCGTAGCTCAGTGGGAGAGCATCCGCTTCACACGCGGGGGGTCGTTGGTTCAATCCCAACCGTGCCCACCACTGGCACCTTGGAGGTGCCGGCCGCAGAGACTGCTAATAGTCGGCTTCGGTCTGATGGCGCTGTAGCTCAGTTGGTTAGAGCGCCGCCCTGTCACGGCGGAGGTCATGGGTTCGAGCCCCACCAGCGTCGCCATCGTAACGAACGCATCGCGGACAACGCGATGCGTTCGTGTTTTGTGACGCGCTGCGAGCCGTCACGGTGGCGCGATGCAATGCATTGCATCGGCATGGTGAAATTCACAAAACATCGCATTCTCCTATGGGCTCTGGGCATATCGCTCGCGTTGCACGCTCTCTTTGCGTGGCTCGCACACGACGTCCCAGAGGTGCACGCGCAAGAGCCGCCGCGACCCGGAAGACTCACCCTCGTGTTACGGCCGCCGGCGACGCCGACGCCGCGCCCGGCGCAACCACCCAAACCCGTGGCGGCTGCCGTCCGCGCACGAACGGTGCTCAGCCACGTTCCGCCGCGTCCGGCGCACCGCGCGAAACCAAAAGTCGTCGCCGTTGCCGGCTTGCATCGGACGCCGGCGGCAGGTCCGCCCGGGACCGGCGCGGGGCCGAGGCCGGCCGGAACGGGCGGAGACGGGCCGCCGGTCCAGCTCGCGACGGAGGCTCCATCGGCGCCCCCAACGCCGTCCTGCGCCACACCGAACGTTGCCGCGCGCGCCATCAACGTCGTCTCGCCCAGCATTCCCGGCGATCTGGCTACCGACATCGAAAGTACGGCTGAAATAGCCGTTCGTTTAGATGCTTCCGGCCGGGTACTCGGCGCAACCGTATACCATTCTGCGGGACTCTTTCCGCTCGATCGGGCCGCTCTTTCGGCGGCGCGGGCCTCGCAGTATGCTCCGCAGATTCGCGGTTGTCTTCCGGTTGCCGGAACCTACCTTTTTACTGTGGATTTTCAACCCTGAGCGGGCGTCAATACACCTTGGCGCCGTTACTCACCGGAGAATCCGGGCGCAGGAGGACGACGTGCCCGCGTTCGTCGGGGAGGCCGAGCACCAAGACTTCGCTCGTAAAGCGCGCGATCGTCTTTGGGCCGAGATCGATGACTGCCAGCACTTGCATGCCGCGTAATTGGTCGGTCGTATAACGTTCGGTAATCTGCGCGCTCGATCGTTTGGTGCCGAGCTCGGTTCCGAAATCGATCGTGAGCTTATAGGCGGGGCGGCGCGCCTCCGGAAAGGCTTCGGCGACTAAGATCGTACCGACGCGAATGTCGTTCATGGTGGTGAGTTTTTCTGGGAAAGGTAACCGGGCCTGCGCCTGAGAATGAACGTCGGTCGCCTATGCCAAGGTAGCTCAGTCGGTAGAGCACGCGCCTGAAAAGTGCGGTGTCGCCGGTTCGATTCCGGCCCTTGGCACCATGTGGCCGGCGATGTGGGCCTCGCTCTTAGAGCGGGGCCCAAGCCTTGCTTCAAGAGTCGGCTCGTGGAGCCGATACAGAGGTGGGGCGCGGGTGTCGTCTGCGTACGTCGTGAGAGGAACTCGAAATTGCGCGCTACACTTCATCGCGTCGCGAATATGCTCGTCCTGGCAGCCATGATTTGCTCGAGCTTTGCGATCGCACGGGGTGCGACGCCGTTGCGAGCAGGCTCGGATATTTCGTACGCTCCGCTGGAGTTTTACACGGCGGGATCGCATGCGATGACGGGGTTCGATATCGATCTCGTTCGCGCGATCGGTTCCAAACTCGGCGTTCCCGTGACGATCGCGAACCATCGATTCGACGATTTATTGCCGTCCGTTACGGACGGGCGATTCGATGTGGCGATTTCGGCATTGTCCGATACGCGAAAGCGTGAAAAACTCGTCGATTTCGTCGATTACTTGCTCGCCGGGAGCGGGATGCTCGTGCCGCGCGGGAATCCCCGGCACGTTTTCAACCTCGGCGCGCTCTGCGGGCTTCGGGTTGACGTGCAGAAGGGGACCTCGCAAGAGATCGCGTTAGAAAGCCAGTCGCGCGCCTGCGCGTCCGTCCATCTCCATCCGCTGGACATCCGGGCCTTTGCGACCGACGATCAAGCGTTCGCATATTTTGCAGCGGGGAAGTCCGACGTTCACGTCACGGATTATCCGGTCGTCGCATATCTTGCGCGCACGCAAGGCGGAGGGACGAAATACCAGGTCGCCGGCAAGCAGTTCGACGTTGTGCCCTACGCGATTGCCGTGGCGAAGAAGAACCCGGCCGAGCGTGCGTCGGTGACGAGCGCGCTTCTCGCTCTCATCAACGACGGCACCTACGACGCTCTGCTCAAAAAATGGGGGCTCAGCCAGGGAGCCTTGCGTTCCGCTCCGCTCAACGCAGGCACGCTCTTCGAACGATAACGCGATAACGCTACCGTAGGTTTTCGTTAAAGAACTCGACCGTACGTTCCCACGCCGTTTCGGCGGCGTCCGGATCGTGGTTTCCCAACCCGCCCGGGTTGTAGAACGCGTGCTTCGCGAGGTAGCGATGCGTCTGATGATGCACCTTACCGGCCACAAGGCGTTCTTCGATACGTTCGGCGCCTTCGAGCGGAAAGAACTCATCGTCGATCGCCCAATGCAGCATGATCGGGATACGGATGTTCGCCGGGTCGCCGGCCTCCGTCGGCGGGAATCCATACCAAATAACGGCGGCGTCGTAATCGGAGACGTGCATCGCACTCAGGAGCGCGAGCGCGCCGCCCATGCAAAAGCCGGTAACGCCGGCTTTCGCCGACCCGGTCGATTTGAGGAACATCGCCGCGCCGCGCGCGTCCTGCATTGCGGCGTCGCCGAAGTCGAGTCCCTGCATCAGGTGATTCGCTTCGTCGCCCGTCGCTGCGACGCGTCCGCGGTAGAGGTCGGGAACCAGAACGCGAAAGCCCGCGGCGGCGAGACGATCCGCTGTCTCCTTGATCTGGTCGTTGACGCCCCACCATTCCTCAAGCATGACCACGCCTGGGGCGTGCTCCTTAGCTGCGGTCGGCTCGGCCAGATAACCCGGCGCGGTTTTCCCGTCCGGGCGGGAAAATTCAATCATCGATCCCACTACACGTTCTCCGTTGGAAGAATGCCCTCTTCGGCATCTTGGCGATTGAGGTTTTCAACTTTTCCGGCAATAAGCCATTCGTTTGCGGCGTGAATACGCTCCGGGGATGCATGCTGCGAAAGCCACTCGAGGATTTCCGCATCGTCCGTATGCCGGCGTACCGTCGCTTCGAACTGTTCCGGGGTGATGCCCCAGCGCTGCATGACGCCCCGGTCCATCGGGCACGGGTAGATGTAGTCGTAGATCGTCCCGGCAAGCGACGCTCTGGCCTTGTCGATGAGCCTCGCCAGCCATAGCGCCTCTCCGATGAGTTCGCGTCCTCGACGCGGGAAAGTCTTTCCGTCCCGAAAATCCGTAGGCATAGTCCTAGGAACAGCAAGGAAGCGGGATTAGGTTCCGAACGTAGCGCGGCGTGAAAACAGGCAATTCGCAAGCTGCCCCACGCCCGCCGGACCGAGAGCCGCGCTGGCATGCATCGTTGGCGGTCGTTGCGGCAACGGCGCTCTACTTGATTCTGCCGCCGCGTTTGACGTTCGGCCCGATTTGGGCCGCCCCGCTGCTCGTCGGCGCGCTCCTGATCCCGCTCTCGATCTTAGCTCCGCTCCGGCATCAGGAAAAACGCTGGACGCGGATCGCTTCGGTCGTGTTGATCGCAATACTCAATTTTTTCAATATCGCGTCGGTCTTTCTTTTGGTGCATGGCCTCGTATTCGGCCAGGCGCACAAGGCCATCCCGGGCGCGGAGTTGCTGATATCCGGCGCAGAGGTGTGGTTCACCAACATCCTCGTCTTCTCGCTATGGTTTTGGGAACTGGACGGCGGCGGCCCCGAACCGCGCGGTCTGGCGGCCTCGGCGGGAGCCGTCCTGGGTGCCGACTTCCTGTTTCCGCAAATGTCGATGGACGCGAAGCGTTTGGCCTGCGTCGACGAGGGGTGGAAGCCGTTGTTCCTAGATTATCTCTATCTGGGGTTTACGAATGCACTCGCGTTCAGTCCTACGGATGTGATGCCGTTGAGCCGCTGGGCGAAGATGCTGATGCTGCTCGAAGCGCTGATTTCGTTTGTAACGATCGCGGTCATCGTCTCTCGGTCGATCAATATTATCGGGTAGTCCCAGGTGGGGCCATGTCGCCAAGAGCGTGTACGAACGCGGTGGGGGGCACGCTGATGTCCCCACGGAACGGAAGATCGAATTCCACGATCAAAACGAAAATCGATCCGATGACGGCCGCGAGGGCGATCGTCATCAAGAGATGCGCTTGAAAGTTTCGAACGTCGAAAAAATAGGACGACCCGACCGTTATCGCGCCGATAAAGATCATCGTTAGCCAGAGAATTCCCGGAATCGATTCTTGATTATCAAAAATACGACTGCGGCGATCATCGCTAAAGGTCTTGATGAGTGCAAAAGCCTCTTGTTGCAGCGCGACTTGGGTCGGCGTCTTGGGCTCGTAGCCGGCAACGATCCCCAAAATCGATAGCGAAACGTCACGCGCCCGCATGCTTCGCTTCCCGGATTGCATGAGTTTCCACTCGCGATCGACCACGATCTGCGTGTACGACCGGACCGCCGTTTGCAATCGTGTGCTAACGGGCGCCGGGAGGGCCGGCGCGAGGTGGTAGAGATCGGAAACCGCGCTGGCCTCATGCTGGACGTTAGCAGCGGACACGTCGAACTCTTGCCACACGGTTACGACCATGAACGAAAGCATCACCGCAAGTACCGTACCCACGGTGGTGATGATCGGTCCCGCAACGTCGTTGTGCGTTAACTGCTGATCGCGTTTGCGACGGTGCACCAAGATGAGGCCACCCGCGCTCGCGGCGCACATGGATCCAATGACAAGCAGGGCGAAGAGCCAGCTCGGAATCGCGTATATCCAAGTCACGAGCGCTCCGTTCGCGTGGGAGGGGGCGCCTCCTGGCTGCGCCGCAACGCGGCGGCCATACGTGGTGTTGTAGGACGCTGGGTGGGGTATAACGAACCGAAGCGGTCGCAAACTACGCGGGTATGATGTAATGGTAGCCTGCGACCTTCCCAAGGTTGATGCGTGGGTTCGATTCCCACTACCCGCTCCAAGTGATGGCGACGTAGCCAAGTGGTAAGGCAGGGCTCTGCAAAAGCCCCATTCGGCAGTTCAAATCTGCCCGTCGCCTCGAAAGTATTATCGAAATGCGCATAGGCATCGTTGGAGCGGGAGCAATCGGTGGCTTTATCGCCGCCGCGCTCGCGCAGGCTGGAGTTCAGGTCTCCGTCATCGCGCGCGGCGCCCATCTCGCGGCGGTTCAGCGCGACGGCTTACGCGTCGAAAGCGATCTAGGCACGCTCCAGGTGCGCGTCGACGCTTCCGACGATCTGCGGGACGCCGGCCCACTCGATGCGCTGTTGCTGACGTTCAAGGCGCATCAATGGCCCGCGTTCATCCCGCAACTCACACCGTTCGCGGGTTCCGACGTGACCATCGCGACCCTGCAGAACGGCCTTCCCTTCTGGTTCGTCCGCCAGCCGCCGCTTCGCAGCGTCGATCCCGACGGCCGAATCGCCGCGCTCTTTCCCGACGAACAGATCGTCGGCGGTGTCGTACACGTCTCCGGACACGTCGTACGGCCGGGCGTCATTCGCCAGAGCGGCGGAATGCGGTATCCCCTGGGCGTGCTGACGCAAGCCGCGGCGCCGCGCGTCGAACGCTTGGCGGCGGCGATGCGCAGCGCGGGTCTCGCCCCTGAGATCGACGCCGATATTCGTGCCACGACCTGGCTCAAACTCGTGAACAACGCCGGACTCAACTCGGTCAGCGCTCTGCATCGCATGACGTTACGCGCCATGTTGGACGACGCGCGCGCCCGGGCCGAAGTGCGCGGCATCATGGAGGAAGCGCTCGAGATCGGCCAAGCTCTTGGCGTGGTGGGTGCCGTCGACGTCGAGGCGCGGCTCGATTATGCGGCCCGGCTCAGCGACGTGAAGACGTCGATGTTGCAAGACCTGGAGGCGCATCGGCCGCTCGAACTCGACCCGATCCTCGGCTCGCTCGTCGAATTGGCGGAGCGGACCCGCATCGACGCTCCGCGACTGCGCGATGCGTACGATCGCCTTCGAGCGATCGAGCGCTCGTGGTAACGCGGCGGATCGTCCCGTGCCTGGACATTCGCGATGGCCGGGTGGTAAAGGGCGTGAACTTCGTGAACGTGCGCGACGCCGGCGATCCGGTCGAGCTGGCGCGCGCGTACGAAGCCTCGGGTGCCGACGAGTTGGTCTTTCTCGATATCACGGCGACGCTCGAAGGGCGCGTCGCGACGCGCTCGATCGTGAGCGCGGTGGCGAGAATGCTCACGATTCCGTTTACCGTCGGCGGCGGAGTCTCCACGGTCGAGGACGTTCGAGCGCTCTTACGTGCGGGCTGCGATAAAGTTTCTTTTAACTCGGCGGCGGTGCGCGACCCCGGGGTGCTCGCCTCGGCGGCTGCCGAGTTTGGGAGCCAGTGCATCGTCTTGGCGATCGATGCGCGGCGCCGGGAGCGCGGCTGGGAAGTCGTCGTCGACGGCGGGCGTACGCCGACGGGCTTGGATGCCGTGGACTGGGCGCTCCGCGCGACCGAACGAGCCGGAGCCGGGGAGATTCTTCTGACGAGCATGGACGCCGACGGCACCCGTTCGGGTTACGATATCGAGCTTACTCGCGCGGTCCGCGACGCCGTCGGCGTCCCCGTCATTGCTTCCGGCGGCGCCGGCTCGGTCGAGGATTTCGAACGCGTTTTCATAGAAGGCACCGCCGATGCCGCGCTGGCGGCGTCGCTCTTTCACTTCGGCGAAATTCGGATACCGGCTTTGAAGGAAGCGCTCGCGAGGCGCGGCATTCCCATCCGACCATGGATATCGACGTCGACGGTTTAACCTTTAACCAAGCCGGACTGCTTCCGGTGGTTATTGCCGATGCGAGCAGCGGAGCGGTTCTTACGCTAGCCTGGGCAGATCGTGCGGCGATCCGGCGCACCATCGAAAGCCGAGAAACGCACCTGTTTAGCCGATCGCGCAACGCACCGTGGCGCAAGGGCGAGAGTTCGGGGCATACGCAACGCGTGGTCGAGGTGTTGGCGGACTGCGACGGCGATGCCGTGCTCTATCGCGTCGAACCGCACGGGCCGGCCTGCCATACCGGCGCAACGAGTTGCTTTCATCGCCCCCTCGCATCGCTGCAAGAAGCGGATCCCGCCGCGTTAGCGCTGGCGCTGACGCACCTGCAACTCGTGGCCCGCTCGCGGAAAGCGGAAGCCCCCGAAGGGTCGTACATCGCGCAACTCTTCGCCGGCGGGGTCGATCGCATCGGCAAAAAGATCGGCGAAGAAGCGACCGAAGTGGTGATCGCGGCGAAGAATCCGAACGATGAGGAACTCGTTTGGGAGGCCGCCGACCTGCTGTTCCACCTCGTCGTCATGCTTGAGGCCCGCGATATCCCCTTAGCTCGCGTCGGCGAACACCTGTTGTCGCGTGCGCAGCCAAAAGACTCGTAGCGCGCCGGCCGGCGACATCGGCGAACTCGCCGGGGTCGGCGCGAAGAGCGCTCAACTGTTTCGAGAAATCGGCATAAACACGCCGCTCGAACTGCTCGATTATTTGCCGTTCCGCTACGACGATCTTCGCTTACCGACCCCCTCGACGCTGCTCGGCGGTACGGGCGCGCCGGAAGAAAACGCCGTAGGGACGGTCGACGCGGTGAAAGAGCGCAGGGTGCGCGATCTCGAGATCGTGGAACTCGTGCTACACGACGCCGCCGGTGCGTTTGCGGCGAAATGGATCGGACGGCGGCGATTCGTCGTGGGGCGGTTTACCGAGGGCATGCGGTTGTTCGTCCGCGGCCGAGTCGAACGGACGCTGGCTCTCCCGGTGGTGAACGTATCGCAATACGCGCAGCTCCACGAGGGCCAAGAGTACCGCGGCGAGCTGGAACCGGTCTATCGAGCGAGCAAGGATCTAACGACCCGCAAGATCGCCGGCGTCATCAAGAAAAATCTCGAATCGCTGCTGGAGATGGTGCGCGACGATCCGCTTCCCGCAGCGTTGCAGCGCGCCCACGGCTACATGCCGCTGCGGGATGCGTACCGCGCCGTCCACGCCCCGAGCTCGCCCGAAGAGGCCGCTCGCGCCCGCGAGCGCTTCATCTTTACCGAATTTTTCTTGCTCGCCGTCTCGGCACAGTTGCGTCGCGCCGAACGCGAACGCGACCGCGGCGCACGCTCGCTTCACGTTCCGTCGGCGCTGCTCGAGGAATTCGAACGCGAGTTGCCGTTCGCGCTGACCGGCGCGCAACGCCGCGCCATCGCGATGCTGTGGGACGACATGTCCGGCGCGACCCCGATGAATCGGTTGCTCCAGGGCGATGTGGGAAGCGGCAAGACGCTGGTTGCGGCGGCGACGATTCTGCTTGCGGCTCGAAACGGCGTGCAATCGGCGATTATGGCGCCGACCGAGATTCTTGCCGCGCAGCATGCGGCCAAGCTCGCGCCGCTGTTACTGCCGTTCGGCGTGCGCGTCGAAGCGGTGTTTGGGAGCCAGCCGCAACGTTCGCGTGCGGCCGCGCTCGATAAGATCGCCAGCGGAGAAGCATCGCTCGCGGTCGGAACGCACGCGCTGATCACCGAAACGGTGGAGTTTGCGCGGCTCGGCTTAGCGATCATCGACGAGCAGCATCGTTTCGGCGTCGAGCAGCGTGCTCGTTTGCGCGCGAAAGGCGGATCGCCGCACACGCTGCACATGACGGCGACGCCGATACCGCGCACGCTCGCGCAATCGGTCTATGCCGATCTCGACCTGTGCGTGATCGACGAATTGCCTCCGGGGAGAACGCCGATCGAAACGTTTGCCGTACGGTCCGCCCGATTGGATCGCGTGTACCGGTTCGTGCGCACGCAGGTGGCGATGGGGCATCAAGCCTACATCGTCGCCCCGGCGATCGAAGAAGGAGAGAGCGCCCTCACGAGCGTCGTCGCCGAGGCCGAGCGGTTGAAAAACGACGTCTTTCCGGATATCCCCATCGGGCTGCTCCACGGCAAACTGACGTCGCGCGAGAAGGACGCGATCATGCAGCGTTTCGTCCGTGGCGAGGTGGCGGTGCTGGTCTCCACGACGGTCGTGGAAGTCGGCGTCGATGTGCCGAATGCGAGCATCATGGTGATTCTGGACGCGCACCGGTATGGGCTAGCGCAGTTGCATCAGCTCCGCGGCCGGGTCGGGCGGGGCGCGGCCACCTCCTACTGCGTGCTCGTCTATCCCGACGACCGCGACGAAACGGAGCGGCTCTCGATCCTCACGCGCTCCACCGACGGCTTTGAAATCGCTCAGGAAGACTTGCGCTTACGAGGGCCCGGCGAATTCGCGGGCACCGCGCAATCGGGGGTAGCGGATTTCCACGTTGCGGATTTGGTACGCGATTTCGATATCTATCAGATCGCCAAGAGCGCCGCGGTCGCGACCCTGCGAGATGACCCCGGTCTGCATTCCAGCGCGCAGGCGGGGCTGCGCGCGGTGTTGGAGCTCAGGCCATCGACGCGCGCGCTCCTCTATTCTTCGTAAGGGAGGAAGAGGTAGGGCGTCCGAGCCTTCGAAACAGGGCGCTTATGAGATACTGGGTGATGAGAAACCTTGCGGCGCTCGTCTTTGCGTGCGCCTTTTTCGCAACCGCGTCCGGGGCCCACGCGGCATCGCTGGCGGTGACGCGCGCGACCCTGCCGAACGGCCTAAAGGTGGTGGTCGTGAACGACCCGCTCGCGCCGGTGGTCACGACGATCCTCAATTACAAGGTGGGATCGGACGAGCAGAGCATCGCGGGCCAGGCACACGCGCTCGAGCATATGATGTTCCGCGGCAGCGCAACGCTCTCGTCGAGCCAACTGATGGACACCATCGATATTACCGGCGGTAGTTTCGATGCGGACACGCAGAATGCGGTCACCCAGTATTACTTCACGGTTCCGTCTCAATACCTCGATATCGCATTGCGTCTGGAGCGTTCGCGCGCCACGGGGCTCTCGCTCGCGCAGGACCAATGGAATCAAGAGCGCGGAGCGATCACGCAAGAGGTGACGCAAGATAATTCCAACGCGATCTACCGGCTCTTCACCAAGATGCAGAATCGCGTCCTTGGAGGGACGCCTTACGCCAAGAACGGCCTGGGCACCGTCGCGTCGTTCGCGCACCAGATCAACGCCCCGCAGCTCCATGCGTTTTACAATGCTTGGTACCATCCCAATAATGCCGTGTACGTCATCGTCGGCGACGTCAACGGACCGGCGACGATTGCGAAGGTCAAACAGTTGTTCGGGAGCGTGCCGTCGGCCAAATTGCCTACGCGCCCATCCGTTCACCTCGCACCGCTCAAAGCCGCAACCTACCGGGACACCAGCGATCAACCGTACACGGCGGTGTTGATCGGCTATCGCACCCCGGGGTACGACAGCCCCGATTACGCGGCGTCCGAGATACTCAGCGGCGTGTTGAACTCGCAGCGTGCCGCACTATTCGGCCTAGCGGCTTCGGGTAAAGCCTATCAGGCTGCGTACTTCGCGCAGACCTATCGCAAAATCGGCATGGGCATCGTCTTCGCGGCGGTCCCGATCACTACCAAGCCCGACGACGTTGCCGCGATGCTGCGCGGCATCATCGACGGATATCGCAAGAACGGCGTTCCGGCCGCGCTCGTGGAGGCGGCAAAACGCCGCGCGATTGCGGACTTGGAATATAAGGGAAACTCCATCGAAGGCCTGGCCTTCGAATGGAGCCAAGCCCTGGCCGTTGCGCATACGTCCTCACCCGACGCCATGTTGTCGGCATATCGAAACGTCACCGTCGCGGACGTCAATCGCGTGCTGCGCGCATCGTTCGTCAACGCTACCGCCGTGACGGCGTACGCGGTGCCGAAGCTTGGCGGTGCGCTCACAGCCGGCGCGCCCATGAAGCAAGAAGACGTCTCGGTTCCGCCGACGACGCATCAGGAACTCCCGGTCTGGGCGCAGAGCATTCTCGCGCACCTTACCGTGCCCGAGCAGACCCTCGCGCCGAGCGATATGACGCTTCCGAACGGCCTTCGCCTCATCGTCCAACCCGAGCACGTAACGCGCGCGATCGAAGTCTCGGGGAGCATTCGCAATAACCCGCAGGTTCAGGAACCCAAGGGCCAGGACGGCGTTGCCGATATCACCTCCAGTTTACTGCAGTACGGCACCACGACGTACTCTCGTCTCGCGTACGCGGCGCAACTCGATAAGATCGCCGCTACGACCAATACGGGTACGAGCTTCTCGCTCTCCGTTTTGGCCGATCATTTCGATCGCGGCATGCAGTTGCTCGCCGACGAGGAGCTGCATCCGGCTCTCGATGCCGCGGATTTTGCGATCGTCAAACATCAAGAGCTTCAAGGTGTTACCGACGAAGCGAAATCTCCCGATCACCTTGCCGACGTCGCCCTTTCCGATGCGCTCTACCCGCTCGGTGACCCGATGCGGCGCTTCGCGACGCCCGCGAGCGTCGGAAGCATCTCGCTGAACGACGTCGATGCGTGGTACAAGGACACGTATCGCCCCGACCTCACGACGATCGTGATCGTCGGCGACATCACCCCGGCAGCGGCCCGCGCCGCCGTGGAGAAGTACTTCGGCGGTTGGACGGCAACCGGGCCGAAGCCGGCGGTGCTGCCCGGGCCGGTGGCGCTCAACGCGCCCGGTACGGTGCACGTCCCCGCGACCGGCCGCGTGCAGTCGTCGGTTCGATTGGTCGAATCGATCGGGCTGCTGCGCAAAGATCCCGATTGGGCGAACCTAGAGGTCGCGAACACGGCGCTCACGGGCGGGTTCTACTCCTCGTTGCTCTATCACGATCTGCGCGAAGTCCACGGCTATGCCTACGCGATCGGCAGCACGATCGCTGCCGGCCGCGTTCGTTCGACGTACGAAGTCTCGTACGGCAGCAATCCGGAGAACGTCGTTCCGGCCGAACAACAGGTGATTGCGATTCTGGACGGCCTGCAGAAGACGCCGCTTAAACCGGCTCGGCTCTTGCGGGCGAAGGCGATGTTGATGGGCGACGTCCCCATTCGCGAAGCCTCGTATAGCGGCGTCATGAACCTGTTGCTCGATAACGCGCTCAGCGGGCTGCCGCTCGACCAAAACCTGATCGACGCACGCCGCGAACTGGATGCATCGCCGCAGTCGGTTCAGGCATCGGTTGCTAAATGGATCCGCGCGGCCGACTTCGTCCGGGTGATCGTGGGGCCCGGGCCGAAGTAGGCCCGATGGGCCAAATCGGCATCGTCTTCGACATCGACCATACGCTGGTCGTCGATAATAAACTCGAGCGGGTGGCATTTTTGCACCTGCTCGAGGATGTGATCGACGACGGTGGGCGTGCGCTCGGTTCGCTTTCGGAGGAATCGGAAGCCATCGATGGGCTCCTGGCAAAACAGCGCTCGGGCGGCTGCTCCATCGACGACGCCGTTCGCGCCTTCGTTACCGAGCGTGGCGTCGAAGCGCGGCAGCAGTACGTCGACCGCTTTCGAGCCAAGGCCCTGCGCATGGTCGAGGATTTCGTCGTCCCGGCCCCCGACGCGAAACGCACCCTTACGGAGCTCGGGGCCCGCGGCTACGAGGTTGCGGTGTTGACCAACGGCTGGAATCCGCTCCAGCGCCGCAAAGCCGAGCGGGCCGGCTTCACGGGGACGGTTCTGGCCAGCGGAGATATGGGCATCCAAAAGCCCGATCCGCGAGTCTTTACGGCCGCGGCCGCCGAACTTGGCCTCCCGCCTGCGGACACGTGGTACGTCGGCGACGACCCGAGCTCGGATATCGTGGGCGCGCTGCGTGCGGGCCTTCGAGCGATCTGGGTCGATTGCGAGGGGACGCCCTATCCTCGCGGCCTGCCGCCGCCGACCGCCAGAGTCGCCGCCCTAGCCGACCTCCTCGCATTGCTGCCCACCCCCCTGCCAGCCCGCTAGCCAAGGAGTCCCTTGAGTCCAAAGATCACCGGCGGTTCGCTCGGTAGCCGCAAATTAAAGTCGCCGAAAGGCGTACAGATCCGCCCGACGCCCGGCCGCGTCAAAGAGTCCCTGTTCTCGATGCTGATGGGGCGTATCGAAGGCGCGCGCGTGCTCGATCTCTTCGCGGGAACCGGTGCGATCGGGTTTGAGGCGGCATCTCGCGGAGCGTCGCGCGTCGTCAGCGTCGAGGCCCACCGAGAGACCGCTCAAGAGATCGAAGCTGCCGCCAAGGAACTCGGCATCGCCGGCGTCGTCGAAGTGGTGGCCGCTCCGGCCGAGCGCGCGCTCTATCGCGTGGAGGGCCCGTTCGATATCGTCTATCTCGACCCGCCCTACGCGAACGAGCTTCCGCTGACGGTGTTTCGATTGTTGACCGAGCGTTCGTTACTCGCCGGCGGCGCGGTCGTCATTTACGAGCATGCCGCGAAGCGGATTCTTCCGGACGTACCGGGGTATCGTTCGGTGCGCGAAGAAGTGTACGGCGATGTCGCTTTGGCATTTCTGGAAGTAGTCGGCGGTACGTGACGAACGGATCGCTTCCGCGTCTCACCCGTGCCATTTATCCCGGCTCGTTCGATCCACCGACGAACGGCCACCTCGACGTCATCGAACGCGCCGCCCGGTGCTTCGGTGAACTCATCGTCGCCGTCATCGTCAACCCGCAAAAGCGCGACCCGATGTTCTCGCTCGAGGAGCGCGAAGCCATGCTCTCGGAGTGCGTTGGGCATCTGCCGAACGTTCGCGTCGAGCACTTCCGCGGATTGCTGGCCGATTACGTGAAGCTCCGCGAATCCGACGTCATCGTCAAGGGACTGCGGGTCGTTTCGGACTTCGAAAATGAAATGTCCACAGCGTTGATGAATCGCGCGCTCGCGCAGGTCGATACGTTTTTCCTGATGTCGGATCAGAAGTATTCGTTCGTCAGTTCCAGTATCGTCAAAGAGGTCTTTTTCTTGGGTGGCGAAGTCGACTCGCTCGTGCCGGAACCGGTCTTGCGAGTGATGGCAGCCAAACGCTCCACGCTCCACAGTGCTCGTCGTTAACGGAGGTTGATATGTCGGTCTATCGCGTCTTGGATAAACTCGAAGCCTACGTCCACGAAGGCACCTGGCTCCCGGCCGGGTATCGCGTACTCTCGGAAGAGCGCTTGGTCGAATACATCGAGAAAGTCCGCGCCACGCTTCCCGAAGAGGTCGGCCGCGCGAAAATAATCGCCAAGGATCAAGAACGCGTCCTACGCCACGCGCAAGAAAAAGCACAGGCGATCGTTGAGGAAGCGTCGACCAAACACGACGAGTTGGTCGATCAGAACGAGATCGTGCTGCGCGCGCGCACCACTGCGGAAGTGGTGTTACGCGAAGCCGAAGAGCGCGCTCGGAGAATCCGCGAAGGCGCCGATCAGTATGCCGCCCAGGTGCTGGCCGAAATGGAATCGCGCCTAGCCGGCGCGCTCGGCGCCGTGCAGAAGGGCCGCGCCGCGCTCAACCGCACACCGCAAACCGTCGCGCCGGCGAACGGGGCCGCGCCGCTCGCCGACGCCGCTGCCAAGAGCAAGCGCGCAGCCTTCGATCTACAAACCGCTCCCGAAGAAACGGCCGAACTCGAATCGGTTACGACCTAGCGCGTTAGACCGGCGGCGCCTGCACGTTTTGGGCAAAGGCTTCGAGCCGGGCACGATCGATCGCTTTGACGCGGCCGCGATCGAGTTCGACCGCCCCCGCATTCTTCAAGCGAAGGAGCGCACGCGCCGCCATATCGCGCACGGTTCCGGCCGCTGCCGCAATCTGCGCCTGCGAAAGGTTCTCAACGCCGGGTAGGCCGCGCGTCATGCCGACCGACGTGCGCGCGTAGCCGAGCAGAAACTTCGCAACGCGCTGCAAGACGTGCGCGAACGCGAGATCCGCGATGGTGTCGATCGAGCGCCGCCGCGCCTGCGACGAGCCGATCAGAAAGCCGAGCGCGAGTTCGGCATCGTTGCGCGCCGCGTGAATCACCGCTTCGCTCGGAATCGTGACGACCACGGCATCGGTGAGTGCTTCGGCACGCGTCGTAGCGCCGCCGCCGTCGAACGTCCCGCTCTCGTTGAGCGTATCGTGGGTGAGGCGTTCGCCGATCGTGTGGGTCTTGCCGTCGGGCGAGAGCAGGGTGTAGATCACCTTACCGCTCTTGACGATGCCCAGGTACGGCCACATCTCACCTTCGTCGAAGATCGTATCGCCGGATTTGAAGCTGCGCTCGCTCATCTGGCCCGCGAGCTCTTTGACCGTCGTGCTCTTCGCCGAGGTGAATTGCGTGACGTGGCCGAGGAATTGCTCGCCGTCGGCATTTTCATCGATGCGTTCGAGACGAACCGTCCAGCGGTTGCTGCCCAAATTGCGAGCGTCCCACGAAAAGCGGCCGGGGCGCAGTTGCGCCATTTCGTTGCGCAAGGCTCGCGGGTCGGTCTCTTCGACGATTTCGACCGCTCCTCCGATGGGAAGTTTGTCGAAATTGTCGAGGATCTGCGCGGTCTTGGTCGCAGCGTTGAGCGACCGGGCATCGAGTGTGATGGCGGCGGAACGGTTGATTGGCATAGCCCGCCAGTTTTTGAGCCGCGCACGGGAAAATCCCCCGCGCCGCGCGGAATAGCTCTCATCCATGAGTAAGCCAATCCAGGACGACGATGTCGTCATCATCGCCGGCGCCCGCACGCCCTTCGGAAACTTGAGCGGAGCCCTGGCCGACCTAACCGCCACCGACCTTGGGGTCGTCGCCGCGCAAGCTGCCATTGCCCGCAGCGGGGTACCGACCGAGCGCTTCGACGATGTTGTCTTCGGCAACGTCATGCAGACCAGCGCCGATGCCATTTACCTCGCCCGCCATATCGGGTTGCGGGCCGGGCTTGCGATCGGCGTCCCCGCCCTGACCCTCAATCGCCTGTGCGGCTCCGGCCTGCAGGCCGTTCTCTCGGCCGCCCAGTCGCTGCGGCTGGGAGAGAGCACCTACGCTCTTGCCGGCGGCACCGAGTCGATGAGCCAGGCTCCCCACGTCGTGCGTGGCGCGCGTAAGGGCCTTCACCTGGGGCAGAACGTGCAGTTCGAGGACTCGCTGTGGAGCGCGTTGACCGATTCCTACACCAACACGCCGATGGCGATCACGGCGGAGAATCTCGCTGCGAAGTACGGCGTATCGCGTGAAGCCTGCGACGAACTCGCCCTATCCAGCCAGGCACGGTCGCTTGAATCCCAATCCAGCGGCTATTTCGCCGAAGAGATCGCACCGGTCACGATCGCCGGGCCCAAGGGCACCCAGGTGGTCGTGGATACGGACGAAGGCCCGCGAGCGGGCCTCTCGATGGAGAAGCTCGGCAAGCTGCCCGCGCGCTTTCGCAAGGACGGCGTGGTCACTCCCGGTAACGCCAGCGGCATCACCGACGGCGCCGCGGCACTCGTGCTCACTACCGTGCGCCAGGCCAAGGCCGACGGCCTGAAGTGGATCGGTCGCCTGATCGGCTCGAGCGTGGTGGGCGTGGATCCCGAAATCATGGGCATCGGACCGGCGGTTTCGATCCCGAAGGCGCTGGCCAAAGCCGGCATTCGCGAAAGCGACCTTGCGGTGATGGAAATCAACGAAGCCTTCGCCCCGCAGGTTCTCGCGTGCATGAAGGACATGGGCAGCTCGAACGGCGTCCGCCTCAATCCGCACGGCGGTGCGATCTCACTCGGCCATCCCTTGGGTGCGTCCGGCGCGCGTCTTGCCCTCACCACGTTGCACGATCTGCAGCAACGCGGCGGCGGCTACGGCGTCGCTTCGGCATGTATCGGCGGCGGCCAAGGCATTGCCGCGGTCTTCGTCGCGCAGTGACGTGAACCAGACCCCCATCGACGCGCCGACCGTCGCGCGCAAACCCTGGTTCACGTTTGGGCGAGTACTCGACGTACTCGCCCTCTTGGTCATCGCGTTCGTTCTGTGGCGCCTGTTCGTCGCGCCTCGTTCGCTCAAAGGCGCCGATGCCTATCCCGCGCCGCGCGTTGCTTATCAACGCCTCGACGGCGGTACGTTCACCGTCGCCGACGCGCACGGCAAGGTACTCTTTCTCGATTTCTTCGCGTCGTGGTGCGAGCCGTGCCGGCTCTCGTTACCCCTGGTCGAACGGTACGCGCGAGCCCATCCGTCGGTGGACGTCGTCGCGATCGACGTCGGCGAACCGCGCGCCGTCGCCCTCGCCTTCGCGCGGAAGATGCATCTCGCGAATGTCGCACTCGACCCGCAGAGTCTTTCGCTAGGGTACTTCGGGGTGCAAGGCTTCCCGACCACGGTGGTGATCGATCCAACCGGCAAGGTTCGCGCGAAGTGGAGCGGTTTCAACCCCGCAATCCAACTCGCGATGAGCCACGCGCAAAGCTCGCTGGAAATCGCGCGTTAGCTCTTACCCCAAAAGACGAAGATGCTGATCCCCGCCAAGCCCATGACAAGGACGGTCGCCCATCCCCACGCGCGCGCGACCAGCGAACTGGTCCACTTGCCCATGATTGCGCGACTGCTTGCGAACCATACGACAACCGCCAGTAGCGGCACCGCAACCAACCCGTTGAGCACCGCCGACCAGAACAGCGCGCGGATCGGATCGATGCGCAGAAAACCCATCGCAATCGCCACGATCATTCCCAGCACCAGCGCGCCGTAGAAGCCCGGCGCGCGCGATAACTTGAGGTTGAGGCCTTCCCGAAAATGCAGGGTTTCGGCAGCAACGTACGCCGACGAACCGACGAGCGCGGGGATCGCGAGCAACCCCGTCCCGACCATACCGAGGGCAAAAAGAAGATATGCGAAGCGTCCGGCTAGCGGCGCGAGCGCTTTGGCCGCGTCTTGCGCGGAGGCGATGTGTGTCAGTCCGTGCGCGTAGAGCGTCGCCGCCGTGGTCACGATGATAAAGAACGCGACGACGTTCGAGAAGATCATCCCGATATTCGAATCGAGATGAGCGTCGTCGATCTCGGCTTTCGTGGCCCCGCGCCGCGCGCGCTCGCTGTTGCGGCCCATCGATTTCTCTTCCTCCACCATCAACGATGATTGCCAGAAGAACAGATAGGGCGTGATGGTGGTTCCGAGGACGGCCATCAACGTGGTGAGCCAACTCGCGTTGAAGTGCAACTCCGGCCAAACGAGATGGCGCAGGACGAGCCCCCAAGGCGGATGCACGACGAATGCGGTGATCACGTAGGCAAACAGCGAAATCGTGAGCCATTTGACGATCGCAAAGATCAGCCGATACGAGAAAAACACCTGCGTCACGATCAGCAGCACGCCGAAGAAGACGACCCACGCCAGTTGCGGGAACCCGAGCACCATCTGCGCGGACGCGCCCATGCCTTCCAAATCGGCACCGGCATTCATGATGTTCGCAACGACGGTTGCAAGGGCCAGCGGCACCACCAGCCACATCGGTAAATGGCGCCGCATATTGGTCGCGAGCCCGATGCCCGTCACCATGCCGATGCGCGAACACATGCCTTGGACGACGGCCATCATCGGCGTGGTCAGCAGCACGATCCACAGCATCGAGTACCCTGCGGACGCGCCGGAGACCGAGTACGTCGAGATGCCCGAGGGGTCGTCGTCCGAGGCTCCGGTGATCAGCCCCGGCCCGAGGACCGAAATCCAGCGGCGCCAGCCTTGCGGCTGGGCCGCCTGGTCTGCAACTTCCATTACCCGGCAGCATCCCCGTTTTGCGGCGCGAGCAAACGCGCTATTTGGATTGCCACTCCGGCTTGCGTTTTTCGAGGAACGCGCTCGTGCCTTCGCGGAAATCCTTGGTATCGACGAGGATCCCGAATTCGATCGCTTCGAGTTCCAGCGCGTCGTCGATCGCAAGATGCGCTCCGCCGTTGATCGCTCGTTTACAGGCGGCGATCGCCAGCGGTGCCTTTGCAGCGATCAGCGTGCCGATGCGCTTGGCCTCGTCGAGTAGTCCCGCAAGCGGAACCACGCGTTCCACCAACCCGATGCGGAGCGCCTCGTGCGCGTCGATGATCTCTCCGGTGAGGCAGAGATACGACGCCATCCCTTTGCCCAACAGCCTGGTCGTGCGTTGCGAGCCGCCGTAGCCGGGGATCAATCCCAAGTTGACCTCGGGTTGCCCGAACTTCGCATTCTCGCTGGCGATCCGAATATCGCCGGCCATCGCGAGTTCGCAGCCGCCGCCGAGCGCGAAACCGTTCACCGCCATGATGACGGGTTTGCGCAAACGTTCGATTTGCCGGGTGACCGATTGACCCATCCGGGCCTGATCTGCTCCCGCACCGGCGTTTTCGAGCGCATTCAATTCGCCGATGTCGGCACCGGCGGCGAAAGCTTTTTCCCCGGCTCCCGTGATGATGACGGCGCGCAGATCTGCGTTCCGCTCGAGTTCCAACAGCGCGAACGAGAGCTCCGCCAACAGCTTGCCGTTGAGCGCGTTCAATACGCTCGGGCGATTGAGCGTGATGATGCCGAGCGGGCCGTCGCGATCGACCAAAATGTTTTCGAACATACCTTCGCTACTCATAGTCGTAGAAGCCCTTTCCGCTCTTGCGCCCAAAGCGACCGGCGAGCACCATGCGTTTGAGCAGCGGCGGCGCGGCCATCATGGGGTCTTTGAACTCGTCGAACATGATCTCGGAGATATAGTACGTCGTGTCGAGACCGACGAAATCGAGCAGCTCGAACGGGCCCATCGGGTAACCGCAGCCGAGCTTCATCCCCTTGTCGATGTCTTCTTTGCTCGCGAGGCCGCCTTCCAAGCATCGGATGGCGTAGAGCAGATACGGAATCAACAGGCGATTGACGACGAATCCCGGCGTGTCTTGGGCGAGGATCGGTTCTTTGCCGAGTTTCTTCGAGAAGGCAAAGAGCGCATCGATCACGTCTTGCGTCGTCGCGATCGTCTTGACGACCTCGACGAGCTTCATGATCGGTACCGGGTTGAAAAAGTGCAGGCCGGCAACGCGATTCGGGCGCTTGGTCTTAGCCGCGAGCTCGATCACGCAGAGGCTCGAGGTGTTGGTGCAGATGATCGCGTGCGGCGCGAGCATGGCGTCGAGCTTCTGAAAGAGCTCGGTCTTGATCGCGACATTTTCGACGATCGCTTCGATGATGAGGTCGCAACCGGCCAGATCGTTGACGTCGGTGGTCGGACGCACGCGCGCGAACGTCGCATCCCGGTCGGCTTGCGAAAGCTTCCCTTTTTCGACAAACTTATCGAGCGATTTGGCGATCGTTGCGACCCCGCGCTGCAGGGGCTCGGGAGCCACCTCCATGAGGACGACGTTGAAGCCTGCTGCCGCGCATGTCTGCGCGATGCCGTTGCCCATGAGGCCGGCTCCGCAGATGCCGACGGTACGGATCTCTGCCACGAGGTGTTCCTTCCCTATTCTTATCGTTGTATAAAGAGCGCAGGTGCTTTCGTTGCGTTGCGGTACAGGCACCTTTGGGGCCTCTACGGCCTGTCGTAAAAGTAGGAGGGGTTCGAGAAGTGCGAGCTGCGTACCACGAAGCACTAGAGGGGACACGACTCGATGTCGTGCGCCTGGGCGCGCTCGTCGGCGATGCGATTCGAATTGCCGTCGAGGCGCTGGAGCGTCGGGACGCGACGGCCGGCGGCCGCGTGGTCGCGGGCGACGACGTCGTCGACGATCTGCGCCGAAAAATTGAATCGCACTGCATCGAACTCATCTGGCGCCAACAGCCGGTGGCCGGAGAGCTGCGCGAGATCGCGGCCATGCTCGAAATCGCGACCGACCTCGAGCGGGTCGGCGACTACGCGGTCGACATTGCGAAGAACGCCATCAAACTCGCCGACCAGACGATGCGCCCGCAGAAGGTGGAGATCGACCGGATTGCCGGCGTCGCGCATGCGATGCTGCTCGATGCCATGCGCGCCTATACCGAGCACGATTCCGAACTCGGCACCGCGGTGATCGAGCGCGACGATGAAGTCGACAGGCTCTACAAGCGCAGCATCAAGCTCTTGCAAGAAGAGATGCAGGCCGATCCGGAGATGGTCCGCGCGGGCACCCGGTATCTGTTCGTGCTGGCGTGGCTCGAGCGGGTCGGCGACCGAGCCGTCAATATCGCTTGGCACACGAAGGACATGATCGGCGAGGCGTGAGTACTACCCCGCTTCCCCGCGATGAGTTTGCCGTAACCGAGCGCTTCATCTATCTCAACCACGCAGCCGTCGGGGTCTTACCGCGATCGAGCGCCGCCGCGCTGACGACGTTCATTTCCGATCACGCGAGCGGCGGCGTGATGGGCGTATTTCCCTACGAAGCGAAGCTGCCGGAATATCGAACGAACATCGCGCGTTTTATCGGTGCCGGCGCGCACGAAATCGCGGTGCTTCGCAACACCGGAGACGGCGCAAACGCGCTGGCCGGCGGCCTCGATTGGCAAGCCGATGAAGAAGTGCTGCTGTGCGGCAACGAGTTTCCGTCGAACGCGATACCGTGGCTTGCGCTACGCGAGCGCGGCGTGCGCGTGCGCTGCCTCGGCGGCGCGAACGTGCGTCTTACGCCCGACGTGCTTCGGCGCGAGATCACCAAGCAGACGCGCATCGTCGCGGTGTCGTGGGTGAATTTTGCGGACGGCTACCGTCACGATCTGGCGGCGCTCGCCGACGTCGCACACGGGGCGGGTGCGCTGCTCTGCGTCGATGCGATTCAAGGCTTGGGAGCCTTTTCGGTGGACGTGCGCGCGTGCGGTATCGACGCACTCTACGCAGGCGGCGCAAAGTGGATGCTCGCGCTTCAAGGCGTGAGCTTCCTCTACATTCGGGAGCAATTGCTCGATCGATTGGGCGTGGCGGCGCCAGGCTGGCGATCGATGGACGATATGTGGGATTTTCTCAACTACGATCAGCCCTATACGCGCGATGCATCCCGGTTCGAGGGAGGCACGCCCAACTTTATCGGCGCGCTCTCGCTGGACCGCGCGATCGACCTGTTCGAACGCTGCGACCGGCCGGCCGTCGCAGCGCACGTTCTGGCGCTGACCGACCATTTATACGACGGCTTGCGGCGCATCGGGGCGACGCTGCACACGGAACGGGGAGAGGGAATCTCTTCGGGCATCGTAGCGTTCTCCTTGCAAGGGGTGCCAAGCGTCGCTCTCGGTAAGGCTATCCAACGCGAGGGCGCGATCACCACGTGGCGGCCGGGCGGGATTCGCGTCTCGCCGCACGGGTATACAACATTCGAAGAGATCGACCAGTTCCTGGACCTCGTGCCGCAGTGTGCGCGCACGCTTCCCGAAAGAGAGTGACCGTGTTTCTAGCCGTCGTGCTTGCCGCAATGCCGATCGTTACGCCCCCCGAAATCGCGGCGGGAACCTATAGCTATCATT
>Ga0307372_10003045_pt1 | contig 27242 bp, 20 predicted proteins | sample OX1MG_FD_202533 | JGI IMG/M metagenome (GOLD analysis project Ga0307372, IMG submission 202533) | Soil microbial communities from Risofladan, Vaasa, Finland - OX-1 | ecosystem: Environmental > Terrestrial > Soil > Coastal area > Acid sulfate soil | place: Finland: Risofladan, Vaasa | collected... | reverse complement strand
CCCAAATTCCTCCCAAAAAGGGAGCAGACCCCATCCGCGACGTAGGATGAGACCTGCGAGGTGCCTCTGAGCTGGTCAAACTGGGTGGAGCTGAGGGGATTCGAACCCCTGACCCCCTCGATGCGAATGAGGATTTGCCATTCAAATGGACCCAGGTCGTTTCGTCGATTCCGTGTAAAATGCCAGGTAGAGTGCCAGTTAGGCATGCTGGAGAGTGTCATTCAATAACGGTCTCAGGCGCACGGTGCCAGTGACAAATGAGTGACAAGAACCGAACGGACAGGGGATCTCGATCATGGGTTTCACCCGCCCCCGGCCTGGGCGCAACGGCGTGACTCGCTACCAGGCGCTGTATGACGATGCGAAGGGTCACCGCAGGTCAGCTGGCACGTTCCCAATCGAGAAGGCGGCTGACAAGGCCTGGCAACGGGCAGAGGCCCGGATGGCCGAAGGCCGGATGGGCAACCCTTCCCGCGGTCGGCAGAGATTCCGCACCTATGTCGAGGAAGAATGGCTGCCCAACCATCAGATGGAGGCCCGGACACGTGAGAACTACACCTACTACCTTGACCTCCATATCCTGCCGTGGTTCGGCTCCATGCGGATGATCGAGGTCATGCCCGCTGACGTCCGTGAGTGGGTCACTCATCTGCAGAATGAGAATGTTTCTGCGCACGTGATCCGGTACTGCAAGACAATCCTCGGAGCCATCTTCACGACCGCCCTTAACGACGTCGTGCACCTGCATCCAGTCCGCGGAGTGAAATCGCCGCCCATCGCGAAGAAGTCCCGGTCCATCGTGACGCCGGAACAGTTCGACAAGCTCTACCTAGCGCTGCCCGCTGGCACGATGAAGCTTCTCGCCGAGACAGACATCGAGAGCGGGCTGCGCTGGGGCGAGCTCATCGAGCTACGGCCGCACGACATCGACTTCGGTACCGGCGTCCTGACGGTCAGCAGGGTGGTCGTTGAACTGTCGCCGCGGTTCCACCCAACTGGCGGCCGGTTCCTCGTCAAGGACTACCCCAAGGATCAGGAGCACCGGCGGCTCAAGCTCAGCGCGCAGATCATCGCCAAGATCGGGGCGCATGTCCTCGAACACGGACTTGGCGACGATGACCTGCTGTTCGCTATGCCGACGGCTCCCGAGCGGGTCTCGGTCCGAGTGGCTGCCGATCCTGCGACACTCGGACTCACCAGGCCGAACGCCGCGGGGCGCCGATACCATCACGGCACGCTCAGCGGCTACTCCGCCGGCCGGTGCCACTGCGAGCACTGCCGCGGAGCCTACGCCAGCTACCGAGCACAGCGCCGCGCTGCCGGGCACGACCAGCCGCGGGCCGCGCGCACAGTCGAGACCGACGGGCACATTCCCCGGTGGTGGTTCCGCACCCACGTCTGGCAGCCCGCCGTCGAGGCCGCGGACCTGACTCAGGCCGTCAAGGTCCAGGAGCTGCGGCACGCGCACGCGTCGTGGCTGCTGGCCGGGGGAGCGGACCTGGAAGTCGTCAAGGAGCGGCTCGGGCACTCCAGCATCGTGACCACCCAGAAGTACCTCGGCACTCTGGACGAGACCGACGAGACCGCAATCGACGCCCTCAGCAGGATCCGCGGCCGCGCGAGAAAGCAGCCAGCCAGTCGTGGCCGGAGGAGGTCTGCGTGAACCTGAATACGCGACGAGCAGCACTGTATGCGATCGGGACGATCGCGCTCTTGGCGAGCATGAACGCGGCTGCCCACAGTTACGCGGGCCTGTACGACTGGGCGGTCCACCACCGGCTCGGCGGCTGGCAAGCGATGTCGTGGCCGGCGGAGATCGACGTGTTCCTGGCCGTGGGAGAGCTTGCCTTGTACGTGGCCTACCTGGATGGCTGGCCGACCCGACAACGGGTGTGGCCGTGGTCGACCGCGGTGACCGGCCTGGCGGTTAGCGTGGCCGGGAACATCGGTCACATCCAGGCCGATCCGGGTCAGCCGGTCATCGTCGCCGACCGGCTGACTGCAGCCGCCAGCCCGCTCGCCGCGTTCGCGGGCCTGGCCATCGGGTTGCTGGTCCTGAAGATGACCCGGCAGCAGGCGAGTAACCGCGAAATGACCGTGCCGTCTCTGCCCCACCTGGTGCTTGCAGCTGATCAGGCTTCTGGCGGCATCGACAGTGATCCCGAAGCCGACGCGATCGCGGACCGCCGCTCAGGACCAATGAGCCGCGTGCCGACTTCCGGAGTCGGCCGCAGCACCAAACCGGATCTGCTGCTCGATGCGCGTGCAATCTGCCGGGCGGCCGCCGAGCGGGGGGAGCAACTCAGCCAGCGTGCTCTGGCTAGGCAACTGCGTGGCCGTGGGCACAGCTTCCCAAACGACCAGCTATGCCAGATCGCCGAAACCACCCGACTCGTCTCGGCCAAGGCAGCGTGACTGATGTTGGTCGACGTTCATTCTGACCCGTTTCCGCGAGTAAGCCGGTGACACGGCGGCGCAAATACCGATAGGTGCCGCTCTGAGCTGGGATGATGATCGCTGCGAAGTAATGATCATCTCAGGCTGAGGGGCACCTATCTGGTGAACAGGATACGCAGCAGGGCAGGGAAACGTCAGCAGGCGCGGATCGGCGCGCCGGATCGGTCGCTGACGCCGAACGCGGGCCTGGCCGTGGTCGGCGAGCTGTGCAGCCGGCTCGGGGTGATCGGGGCGCTGGATGCGGCGGTCGGCCCCATCAAGCAGCGCGATCGCGGCTACGGGGCCGGGGAGTTGCTGACCGGGATCGCCGCGGCGCAGCTGGCCGGGGAAGGCTTCCTGACCGGGCTGGACCGCCAGCGCGCCGATGCGGCCGGGCAGCAGATCACGCCGGTGCCGGGGCTGAGCTCCACCACCGCCGCGGGCCTGGCCCGCCGGATCACCCCCGGGCAGTGGCGGGCAGTGGAGGGCGGGCTGGCGGCGGTGACCGGGCGGATGCTGGCGCTGCTGCCCGCGCCGCGGGCGGCAGCGCTGACCGAAGGGCCGGTCACCATCGACCTGGACACCACCGACGTGGAGGTCTACGGCCGCAAGAAGCGCGGGGTGGCCTATAACCACCAGGGCCAGCGGGCCGGCCGGCCGCACGTGGCCACCTGGGCCGAGGCCGAGACCGTGCTGGCCGCCGACCTGGGGGACGGCACCGATGACCCGCGCGCGACCGCGCCGGATCTGCTGCGCCGCGCGCTGGGCTGCCTGCCGGAGCGGGCCCGGCGATCGGGCCGGGTGGCGATGCGCGCCGACGCCGGGTACTTCGCCGGGCAGCTGGCCCGCGCCGCCCACGACGCGCACATCGGCTTCGCGATCGGCGCCAAGCGCATCGCCCCGCTGTGGCGGCTGCTGGCCGGCATCGCCGGCGACGGCTGGCACGACGCCATTGACATGGACAGCGCCCAGGTCGCGGTCGCTGAGTACTGCCCGGACTGGTGGCCGGCGAACACGGCGCTGCTGGTCCGCCGGGTCCGCCTGGACCCGGCCCAGGTATCGGCCGACCCGAGGTCACGGCGCCGCCGCACCCTGCACCCAGACCAGCGCGCCCTGCCGATCCCCGAACTGGCCAGCGCCGGGGCGATTCTGCATTTGGGTTGTCAGGCGGTCGAAGACGTCGGCGAGTATCCCGTCCATGAGTCCGTAGGTCTGGCGCATGTGCTCGTCGTTCGTGGTGTCGGGCCGGAGTGGTTCGCGGACGTACGCGCCGGGGTGGGCGATCATGTTCCGGAGGCGCTCGACGAATCTCAGCGCGTCTCCTGTCTCCCCGTCCAGGCAGGTGAAGATATCCTCCTTCCCGCCCTGGGCTGGCCGTTGCCGGGGAATCTCTTGGGCAGCCGGCGGTGATTGGGCAGGCAGCCACCCCGCTTTTCTGGCGATGTTGCCGAGATTACCCAGCGTCCACTTGGTCGGGTCCCCCTTGGGAGGGTTCCAGAGTCCGGCGGTGCGTAGCTCGGGTTCGAACACGCCGGTAGTAGCCAGCAGCGCTGCTTCCGCGCTCCCGCCCAGGAAGAACAGCGCGGCGGCCCACCGGCCGCAGTCACGGCACCGTTCGGCCTCGGTGTGCAGGTTCCCGGCCAGCGCGGCCAGCTCTTTGAACTGCACGAGCGTCATGGTGAAGGCGGGCGGCCCGCCGGGCTCGCTGTCTGATTGCCTCATCGTGCCTCTTTCGGAATGTCCCAGCAGCCGTCGAGAATCCGGTTATAGCGAGGCGGTCTTATCGGGGCCGGGACCCGTACGTCGGGGACGTCAAGCTGCTGCGGATCGATCCCGCGTGCGCGCAGCAGGCTCATGGCTTCATGCCAGGTGCCGCTTCCGATGGTCTCGACCGGGCATTCCGGGCACTCCCGGTCCTCGCGGCAGCCGTAGCCGCCTGCCAGCGCCTGGCGCTGGTGGTTGAACGCCTCGTCCGGCGCATCGGCCCTGAGCACGAACCAGGTTCCGTCTCGCTCGCTGTCGGCGGCTGCTGCCGCGATCCGCGGGTCCTGGGGCAGGTAGAGAAGCCCGCCGCTGCAACGCAGCATGAAGTAGCGGTCCAGGGCATCGATGACATCGCCTTCCGGCTGCGTTTCGCTGGCCCAGGCCAGCGCATCGCGGACGCTTCCTGGCCCCCACAACAACTCGGCGGGAAGCCGGGATGCCTCGTACCGGGAGTCAAACTGGCACAGGTCCCGGTCCCAGGGAACTCCCCTGACCAGGACGCATGCCCAGTCGCCAATGTCCGGCCCGCCCGGCGACACCTGATCGCGGGCAGCCGCCAGTTCCGCCGCTACGCGCGCGCACGCGACTGTGCCGCTCGCCTCGTTCCACGCCACGGCCACGATCTCCCGCTCGGCCGGCGCCGGGTACAGCCGCCCGCCGGGCGTGAGCGAGCCCCACAGGTGATTGATGATCTCGGCGAGATCGCTGATCGTGCGGGCGGCCTCCACAGGTCCGGTGAGGTGATAGCCGCTCGGGTGCGCGGCATAGTTCCTCAGCCGCCTGATCGCCTGCTCGACGAACCTGTTGCGCTGCCCCCGGAGCATCCCGAGCCTGCGAGCCCACGCGAGCAGACCCGTCAGCATGCCGTTGAACCGCATCCTCTCCGGACCATCGCCGACTCGCAGCAAGCACTTCTCGCCGTCCTTGCTGCGGAGGAACGCGGAAACGTCTTCGTACTTCTCGGCCTTCACATCCCGGTCCTGGCCGGTGCTGCCGTGAATGAAGGTGACGGTTCCCTTGTGGAACTCGATGAAACGGTCCCGCAGCGCCTGCTCGAACACCAACAGGCCCTGATCGGCAGTTATCGTGTAGATCGGGTAGGACAGCACGCCGTAGGCACAGATCTCACGCAGTTGCTCGAACGTCTGCCGCGTTCCCTCTGCCACCGCTTCCGAGAGTTCGTGCCTGGCGATCACCTGCTGCTGATACTCGGCCGCGTCCTCTGGCCGCATGCGGCCACCCAGACCATAAGGGCTGAACACAAGGGTTCGTTCGTCCGCTTCTTGCAGCTCAGCCAGCGTCTTGATGATCACAGCGGAGTCCTTACCTTCCGGGGACAGGGCAGCCGATCAGGCTACAACCCGAACACCCGCCCGTGGACGAATTTCGGCTCCGGGCCGGAACGGAACGGCAATGGCCAGCGCCGCGCCAGTCAGCCCGCATCGCCCAGCGGTTCATACGCGTCAGCAGCGTGTGGGGTACCCATGGCGACGGCGGCCAGCACGTGTGGATCTACACCACACGTGACGCGACCCCCGCCGAGGTCCGGGCAATCCGCCAAGACCTCAGTTGCGACCCCTTCGTGGCTTCCGCCGAAAGGACACGCTGAACGTCATGGGTCCGCCGCTGTGAGCGGATCACGCCGACCCCGGCGCCTCGTCAGCTGGGGCGCGGGCCGGCTGCTACCCCGGCTAAGCCGGGCTTACAGCCCTGGGTCTGGAGCTCGTGGCGCGGCTTGTGCCAGCGCGATCGGCAGCCGGCTGAGCGGCACGACACGGTCAGGTGCCCGCGGCCCGGCTCGTTTCGCGCCGGCGTGCAGTCACAGGGGCTCCAGCTCACGTTGTAGACATGGTTTGAGGCTGACCGTTGACCGCCGGACCCAGAAGCCTGGACTTGCGCCCGGCGCACTGCGGGCTGGGTCGTCTGCCCAGCCGTCACGTTCCCAGGACGAGGGCACGACGAAGGGGACTGTCGGGGGGCGGGGTCAGCTGCCAGCCCTGTTGGCGGCATCCTCCAGGGCCTCGATCCACCTGCGGGTGGCCAGGGCGTCGGGGTGGTCCGGGCCTTGGACCCGGGCCTGGTCGAGCAGCAGCTGCCGGTACAGGGCCAGCGCCCCCGCCGCATCCCCGCACACGCGGGTCAAGTAGGCGAGGTTGTGGTGGGTGTTCAGGGTGCCGAGGTGGTCCGGGCCCTGGACCCTGACCCGGTCGGGCAGCAGCTCCCGGAACAGGGCCAACGCCCCCGCCGCATCCCCGCAAAAGCCGGTCCAGGAGGCGAGGCTGTGGCGGACGGTCAGGGTGTCGGGGTGGTCCGGGCCCTGGACCCGGGCCTGGTCGGGCAGCAGCTCCCGGAACAGGGCCAGCGCCCCATCGCCATCCCCGCACACGCCAGTCCAGCGGGCGATGTAGGCGCGGACGATCAGAATGCCTGCGCGAGACCTCGGCTGAAGTCGACACAGACAGGGCTGACCTCGTGTTCACGCCGACCCGACGCTCCCGCTGTCAGCCTGTCGCGGAGGTTATTTTTGCCGTCTGGTGCCGTCTGGTGCCGTCTGGTGCCGTCTGGTGCCGTCAGTTGGCGCCAGAACCCGCGGACAAATGACGACCGATGACCAAGGCCCGGCCGCCACGACCGGTGTTCGAGCCTCCGACCTGCAACAACCTCTGTAGCTCCAACGGGATTTGAACCCGTACTACCGACTTGAGAGAGTGGCGCCCCTGCCGACGTGTTCAGTCGTAGTCACGGAATACGAGGTTCTTCATCCGGGGCTGGCACGCTGTGCGATCTCTGCCGCCGTGTGGCCATCGGAGCGCGGCGCGGGCACCTGCCGGTCGAGCACAGCGAGGCGACCGGGTCCGCGCCAGTCGGAGTAGGGAGTTGCGGGATAATGACATCTTGCTGATCACAAAGAACCATGTTCGGCAGGTGGACCACATAGAAGTCTATGCGGGACATTCGCCCATCCACGAGGTTGATCGTGCGCAGCGCACTGCCCGTGCCACTCGCCCGATCCGATGCTCCGAGACCCTCAGCGGCGTGACCGGTTAGTATTAGCCGATCCATAGACGCAGGAAGATGGCTCATCCAAGTACAGGTCAGGACTTATGGTGAATGCTTGAATCCCTCATGGCCTCAGAACGGCAGGATGCGTTGTCCTCCAAGGGGTCGCTGGCCCGTCATTGTCGACTCCGAGGTCGAACTGCTCGGCCTCCGGGAACAACTTGGCCGTTGACACAGGCTGCCGGATCCGGCCGGCGAGCCGCCCTTCGATCATGTTCACCTCAGTCCTGGTCTCACCTCGGCGATGTCCCGCGGAGTGACTTTTCCTGACGTCTTCTGCCGCCCGCTGACGCCAGAACCCAATGACAAGCCAATGACAAATGATCTGTGAGGCTGGCTCTGGCCCCGGAACCTGGGCTGGTGCCAGGATCGGTGCCGGTGGTCTCAGGCTGACCCTCAAATGATCTGGCCGCCCGCCGCAACCGGCATCCGGGCCTCTGACCTGCGACAACCTTTGTAGCCCGTACGGGATTTGAACCCGTGCTACCGCCTTGAGAGAGCGGTGCCTAAGATCGGTGAACGCCTGAGCCAGATCCCACGGATAGCCGACTATTTGCAGTTCGCTGAAACCGCGAGCTTCTGGGTGCGGCGGCTGAATGGCACCGGGCCTCCTTCCAGGTGATAGAGCGCAAGCCGGTTCAGGTCGTGCCGTTCGAGCGATCCGCAGGCCTCAAGCTCGCCGTGACCGGCGGTAGCCCGCATTGTGATGATCTGCTCTGCGTCGCCGCTGACCACGATGCCGGGGCTGCGTGTCGCGAACACGTACTGTCGGCTGCCTCGGAGGGCGCGCAAGCGGTCGACGAGATATTCCTCGATCCACGGCGCGTGCAGGGCGTCCTCCGGCTGGTCGACGACGACGGGAGTGTCGCCGTCGGCTAGCAGGATGAGCAGGATGGCGGTGCAACGCTGGCCGTGAGCCAGGTTCTCGATTGCCGTGTAGGTGCCGTCGTCAGGCTTCTTGAACTTAACTGTGAGGATGTCGGGACGGTCCACCAGTTGCAGGTCAAGAAGCTGTTCCCACAGGTCCTTGTCGTCGGTGTTGGCGAGCAGCCGGGCCACGCTCGCGGAATCGATACCTTTGTCTGCGTCGACTAGCTCAGTGACCTGGCCGTGCCAAAGGTGGCGGGCAAGCCGGATCGGATGAATGTGCCGGGCGATGGCGTCGAGGACGTCGTCGCGTACCCGCGAGCCGACTTTGATAGCGTCCAGCGCCTTCCGGTAGTCCTCGGAGTCACCGTCGTCTGGGACGTCGATGCGGACGAAGCCGGCCGTCTTGCCGTTCAGTTCACTGGCGCGGCTGCGCCTTAGGTCGCGTCGTTCCTTGCGGGCACCCTGCAGCCAGCTAATCAGGTCTTCGCGTTCTGCCTCAAGGGTCTGGAGCGCCGGGATGGCCTCGCTGGTGAGGTCCTCTCGTGCAGATACGGCTTCAGCCAGCTTCTCCTGCACCGATGCGAGGTACGTCCGCAGCGATGAGAGGGACGACTGGCCATCGACTTTTTCCAGCTCAGCATCTAGCTTCGCCTGGAAGTCCTTGAAGCGCCCCTGCCACTGCGAGCGCACGGCTTCCAGTGCCTGGCTTGCCTCGCTGATCGCGTCCGTAATCTCGCCCCCGGCCGTGTCCACGCGGGTCTTGAGTTTCATCATGATCGATGAGGCTTGCGAAAACAGGTCGCTGTTGTCTGCTACGTCGTGCAGCCCCGGCAACGCCGGGACTCTGGCATCGGGTGCCTGCAGTGAGCTGACGGCGCTGGTGGCCCTAGTTAGCTTGCTGTTCTCCTTGGCCCAGCCTTGCTGCTGCTTGACCACCTGCGTCTCGAACACTGCTTCCAACTGGCGGGCCTGCTCGGAGATCTCGGCTTCCCTGGCAGCCGTCTTACGCAGGCTGGACACCCGGTCTCGGGCCGCTATCAGCTTCGCGCCGTTCCCTGTTGCCTGGCGCTTCAGACCGGCGATCCGCGCCTCTACGCCTGAGATATCGATCCCGGCATCGACGAGCGAGATACGGCCAGCGGGACGCCTGGAGTACTCCAGCACTTCGCCCTGGGAGAAGGCAGCCAGCGTGACCAGGTCAGACGGCACCGCATCGATCGCAGCCCATTCGCCGCCGGTCTCCTGGAAGACCGCCGGCGGCGCTCCGCCGGCGACGGCGAAGGCGCGCTCGACCCTGTACTGGTGACCCCCCGCAGCGAACTGCAGCTTGACCAGTCCGGCACCGAGGGCTTCCCTGAGCCGCGACTGCACCTCCTGGTGGATGGCAGGGAACGCCTTGGCATCAACCTGCTGGTCCAGGCCGTAGCGGATCGCTTCGAGCACCAGCGATTTGCCGGCCCCTGTTCCGCCGAGCAGGCAGTTGAGGTCGGGGCACAGTTCGACCTTCTGACCGTTGAGGAAGCCTCCGATCAGCTCGACGCTCTGAACGATCGGGTACGCCACAGCGGGAGGTGGCGTGCCCAGCCTGAGCCTCAGGTCCGGATCTTCCAGGGCGTGCTTGAGGCCGACGAGGTCCGGGCGGCTGGCTTTCACCCAGGTACGCCGGGCGCCGATGCCGGACAGGGCGTGACGGCTGAGCGACGTGTCCCACGTATCGGAGCCCTGCACGAAGGCCAGCGTTCTCTCGCCGCCGAGCTTGTTCCTGACTGCCTCACGTGCGCTAAGATTCACGACTTCGACGGCGGAGAGGCTCGGTTCCAGCAGGGTCCGCTTCCGGTGCTCCCCGACTGAGATGCATGTCAGCATGCCCCGGTTTTTCTCGACATGAGCGGCGATGGCTACGCCGCCCGCCTCCGCTACGTGCCGTGCCGCCTCCGCGATGCCCGACTTGGTCGCGGTGTCGAGCTTGCCATGATCGGCGGTCTTGATGCCGAGCTGGACGAGCACGTCCTCGATCACCGAAGTGTCGGAGCCCTCCTCCCAGATGCCCAGGAGGTGCCCCTCGGTTGTGGTGATCTCGACACCGGGCAGGACAACTAGCTCAGTGTCAGCAGCAGCGGCCCGCACGGCGTCGCACCATGAAGTGGTGTTGTGGTCGGTAATGGCGATGGCGTCCAGACCAGCCGTCGCGGCTGCGGCGACGATGTCCGCGGCGCTGCCGTAGTCCTCGGTATTCGCGTCCTGGGAGCCGGGCGTGTGGGTATGAAGGTCAACAGCCCACATGCGGGCCGGGGCCGTCATGAATAACTCACCGGCATCGCCGTGAGCCGACGACCCGAAGGCCGCATCATGATCCTCGGCACTGCACGGATCTTCATGTACATCCTGAAATCCTCGGCCTGGGCAAGTCGACTGTGCGAGCCCCGCGAGCCAACGCAGGGCGTACTAATGGCGTTGCGTTTAGTCAGCTGTGAACGACCCTGCGAGCTGTCCTGCTACGTCTCAGCCGCCGGGAAGCAACTGAGGGGAGATCGCACGAAAGCACGCGTTCGGCACAGGGAAGATTAGTCGTCAACGTGCCCCGGCACCCCGCTAACACGCTCAGATCGGACAAGTTCCCGGCCCAGGGACCAAGGCCAGACGGCTACAAGCCACCGCCATCGGCAGGCCCGGATCGGTGACCTGCGCAAAGGAGGTTCTCTTAGATGTCGCATACAGCCGCAGCGGCGCCATGGCCTGGAATTACTATGCCTTTCGTATGCAAGCTCAGACCCGAATCCGCGAGTAAGCCGGTGACACGGCTGCGTAAATGCCGATAGGTGCCGTCCTGACCTGGGATGATGATCATTGCGACACGACGATCATCTCAGCGGGAGAGGCACCTATCTGGTGGCCAGGATACGTGGCAGGAAGCAGAAGCGCCGGCAGGTGGCGCGGATCGGCGTGCCGGATGCGGCGCTGACGGCGAACGGCGGGCTGGCCGCGGTCAGCGAGCTGTGCGGGCGGCTGGGCGTGATCAAGTCGATCGATGCGGCGGCCGGCCCTGTCAAGCAGCGCAATCGCGGTTACAGTGCCGGGGAGCTGCTGGCCGGGATCGCGGCGGCGCAGCTGGCCGGGGAGGACTTCCTGGCCGGGCTGGACCGTCAGTGCGCTGATGCGGCCGGGCAGCAGCTCACGCCGGTGCCAGGGCTGCCGTCCACGACGGCGGCGGGCCTGGCCCGCCGGATCACCGGGGAGCAGTGGCAGGCCGTGGAGCGCGGTCTGGCTGCGGTGACGGAGCGGATGCTGGCGCTGCTGCCCGCGGAACGGGCCGCGGAGCTGGCCGGGGGCCCGGTCACTATCGACCTGGACGCCACTGACGTGGAGGTTTACGGCCGGAAGAAGCGTGGCGTGGCCTATAACCACCAGGGCCAGCGGGTGGGCCGGCCGCACGTGGCGGCGTGGGCGGAGACGGAGATCGTGCTGGCCGCGGACCTGGGATCAGGCACTGATGACCCGCGGGCCACCGCCGCGGGCCTGCTGCGCCGGGCACTGGCCTGCCTGCCCCAGCGGGCCCGGGATAGCGGGCGGGTGGCACTGCGCGCCGACGCGGGCTACCTCGCCGGGCAGCTCGCCCGCGCCGCGCACGAGGAGCACATCGCCTTCGCGATCGGCGCCAAGCGGATCGCCCCGCTGTGGCGGCTGCTGGACGGCAGCACCGAAGAAGACTGGCACGAGGCCATCGAGATGGACGGTGCCCGGGTCGCGGTGGCTGGCTACTGCCCGGACTGGTGGCCGGAGGGCACCGCGCTGCTCATCCGCCGGGTCCGGCTGGACCCCGCCCGGGTCTCCGCCGACCCCCGGTCGCGGCGCCGCCGCACCCTGCACCCCGCCCAGCGCGCCCTGCCCCTGCCCGGCCTGGCTGCCGCCGGGGCCATCTACGCCTGCTCCTTCATCCTGACCAGCCTCGATGTCTCCACGCCCAGCCAGGCCGCGGCCGCCGAGCACTGGTACCGGCACAGGACCACAATCGAGAACATCTTCCGCGACAGCAAACACGGCGCCGCGCTCCGGCACCTGCCCAGCGGCTACCCGCAGGTCAATATGGCCTGGATGCGGGGCGAGCTGCTGGCCGCCAGCATGGCCGGCTGGCTGCACCAGCTCACCCCTGTCACCAGCGGCGAGGCCATCATGGCCGGTCACGGCGTCCGCGACGGCAAGACCATGACCGAAACCCTGCGGCGGCGGCTGATCGCCGTACCCGGCCGGCTGGTCCGCCACGCCGGCCAGCTCGTCCTGCGGCTGCCACCCGGCCAGCACCTGCTCGCCGAGGTCCTCGCCCGGCTCCGGGCCCTCCCCGTGATGCCCTGACCACCCGGCCCGCAACGGCCCGACCCGGAACCTGGAACCCGCGAACCCGGCGCGACACCCGGGAGCGAAGCCTGCCCTGCGCACCAAAATCAGCGCCGCAAAGGCCGCTACTCACCACGAAGATCAACTCATTGCGCTACTCGCGGATTCGGGTCTGATCGATACATCTGCCTGGCTGAATTTAGCTGCACGCCGCGACGACCTGAAATGGATCGTGCCGCTGCGCCTCCTCAAGTTCCACGGCAAGCTGGAGCTGCTCGTCCCGTCGCTCGTCATTGATGAGTTCGACCGCAACCGGCCACGGCTGGAGACGGCTGTAACGACGAGCGTCCTCGACAGGCTGCGTCAGTTGCGCCGGGAGCTTCGCGAGTACCAGGCGAGAAGCACGTCGAAGGCCAGGATGCGGGCCAGCAGCCGGGTACCCGTCTGCATCACTGCGGCACGGATCACCTCTTCGGCCGCCGCCAGGCCGGCGCCCAGCAGCCCGGCCGCGACCTCGCGCCAGGCCCGCTGCCTCGGCCGCGGCGATGTCGGAGACCGGACTGGTCAGCCTCCTTTCCCCCCTCCGGCGGCGGAGGGGGCGTGCCGGCCGAGGCCAGCACCGGCGCGGCCGCGCAGATCGCCTCGTTGACCTTGGTCACCTTCGCGATCAGATCCTGTGGAACCGCTCGTAGTTCGCGACCTCGCGCTCGACCTTGTCCAGCTCTAGGCCGACCGGAAATGCGCGTTGACCGTCTTGCCGCGCTGCGTCCGCTGCAGCTCCGCATGATCTATGGCGGCGTACCGGCGGATGTGCTCCGCCGCCTCGGCGGCTGATGGCGCGCGCCCGTAGATCGGTGTCCCGCTCCGGAGCAATGAACCGCGGCCCTCGCAACGCCCCGGATCGGCGCTTCGTCTCGGGGCCCTCGCGCGGCGGAATCGGGGCAGGAGCAAGACCGGCCTCTAGTCGTCCGCACCATACGGGATCCCTGCCCACCCGGCCCAGGGTGGCCCGGAACGCGGCGGAGGAACCAACGACTGTCCCGGATCAGACTCCCCGGACTGCAGTCGCATCAGCACCCCAGCCCGGCGAAGACCTGATCTCATCGTGACCTGATCACGACGTCACGGACCACGGTCCGAGCCGCGCCGGGGACGGTGTCCCGCCTCGGCGGCGAATGTGCCCGACCTGGCCGGTCCGTCCGGGACGCGCCGTCCGCGGGGGCACGGCTGCGGCCAGTTCCCCGCCGCCGTACCAGATCGTTCCGCCGCTCTTGGCCGGTCCTCATGCAGCAATCCGATCCGGCATGACGGTACGATCGGCCCACCTGTCGGCAGAGACTGTCAGAACGTCGTCCACTGGCGATCGTCGCCAGTCCGAAGAGAGCGGAGCCGGATGCGTAGCTCGCGCTGCGCAGCTGAGTTGGCGTGCCCGTCGCGCAGGACGGCGCTGAGCGTGGACAGCTCCCGCATGTCGTGCAGCACCGGGTATCCGTCCCATGACCGAATATCGTGGCCGTAAGCAGCGATGAAAGCGTCACGCTGATCTTCGGGCAGCCCGAACCTGGGCGCTTGGAGCGTCGGGACGAGGTCGATCTCCCGGGGGCCGGTGCTGACGCTGTCCCAGTCGGCGAGCACGACACGCTGCCCGTCACGGAGCAGGTTCCCCCGCCAGGCATCACCGTGGATCATCCCGGCGGGGAGCTCGAAGCTGAGCTTGCCGTAGGCGTCCAGCAGCTGCTCGCAGCGGTCCGTCAGCCAGGTGCGCTCGTCCTTGTCGATGGCCCTGCTGGCGGCGATCGCGCGGCGGACGGATACCAAGGGCTGGTAGACGGGCAGCGGGATCGGCGGCGGCTCCAGCTGGTGCAGCTGGCGGAGCAGGTGCCCGAGATCGGCCGGTCCCGGCTCGGGTCCGGCCTGGGGAAGGTAGCGCCAGAAGGTGACCACGCAGCCGTGCCCGGTGACGGGCTGGGCCACGGCGAGCGGTTCGACGGTGGGGAAGCCGGTCTTGGCCAGCCACTGCGTTATCTCGACCGAGGTAGCGAGCCGCGTGATCGTGCTGGGGGAGGCCAGCAGCGCGATGCGTGCCACGGCGTCCGCCGCGGGCAGGTGGTAAACGGCGGTGCCGAACAGGCGAATGAGCCGGGCGCCGCGGGCGTCCAGCCCGCGCTCGGCGGCGGCGCTGTGCAGGGCGGCCTCCGCAGCCGCGGGAAAGTCCGATGCTGGTCCGGCAGCCTCGCTCGCCAGCATCATCGCCCGCTGGGAAGTGCCTGCGCGGCGGTGGCGGTGCTGAACGCGGCGAGCTGCCGGTCGAGTTGCCGTGCGGTGCCAGAAGTGCGGTAGGCCGGGATGCTGAGCAGCTGGCGGCAGGTCGCCAGCTGGTCCCCCAGGCTGCCGATGCGCAGCCGCGGGTCAAGCGCGAGGACACCGCCCAGCGTCTCGGCTGCCTGCTCCGGCTTCCTGGCCATGAGCTGGGCCCTCGCGAGCTGAACCCGGGCCAGGGTCGCGCAGCCGTAGGACCGGGTTCGCGCGGGAACGGCCTGGTAGAGACGAATCGCCGTCTCGGCGGCGCGCGCTGCCCTGGCCGGCTCCTCGCTGTCGATCAGGGTGAGTGCATCGTAGTAGCTGAGCTTCGCGTCGCCGAACGCGAATTCCCCGGCGACGCCGGCGTGCAGGTCGTCCTGCCCTCCGGCTGTGCGGGCGTCTCCGGCGGCGGTGATAGCGGCGCGGGCCTGTGCGTGGTCCCCGTACGCGGCTAGTGCCCGGGCGCGGATGGCATGCAGTCGCACGGTGCCCATGCCCGATGGCACGTCGGCGAGGCCGTCCTCGGCGTGCCGGACCGCGTCGAGATAACGGTGGTCCCAGATGGCGGCGAGCGCCTGGGTGCCGCGAGCCCATCCCATCAGCGGGCCATGATTGATGATCCGTCCGTAGGTCCAGGCGGCCCGGCCAAGGTCATCGGCAGCTTCCTCGCGGCCGAGGTCCAGGCTGGCGTTGGCCATCAGCCCGCACAGTGCCCCGGCCAGGAAGTTCAGGTCCCGCGCCTGCGCCGGGTACACCTTCTGCTCCAGCGTGGCCTGGATGCGGCCGAACGCCTGGTGCATCGCGGCGAACAACGGCAGCGGCGGTGCGCTCACGTAGGCGCGGCTCAGCCGCACCACGTCCGCTGTGAGCTGCTCGACCGTTGCGGGGCCGATTTCCGTCACCGCTGCCTTCTCGGCGTGCTCACGGGCGTCGCTCGCAGCCCGCGCGATCACGTCCAGACAGTCATCCTCGTGACCAGGCCCTCCGGCGATACTTCCGGCCAGGGGTTCTGCGGCTCCGGCGCGATGGTTGCTGGTCAGGGCTGGCAAGGACGGGCCGGCCTGGTGCCCGGCCGCCTGGTGCTCCCGCCTGACCGCCGCCTCGATCTCGTCGTTGGCATCGGCGAGGGCGCCTCCGGTCTGGAGGGCTTCGTCGACCTTCGTCCAGAACTCGGGCGGGACGTGCTGGCGGCCGGTTTCCACGTTGGCGATGGTGCTGCGGCTGTAGCCAGCCAGGCGGGCCAGGGCGGCCTGGTTCTGGCCGGCGGCCTGGCGGGATGCGGCTAACCGGGCGCCGAGCGCACGGCGAGCGTTCTGCACAGCCTCTGATTCCCTCACCAGTGCTCTCCGTCCGGCCGCCGGGACTGTCGGTCAATTGTCCCAGATCACCCGCTACCCGGCACCAGTGGCACCCGGACAGAGCTAGAGGCGTGACGCCCGAACAGGGACCGGCTCAGGTGCGGCGAGGGCCACGGTTGCGAGGACGGCGGTCAGCCACGCCCACGCGTGGCCGGAAACGGGGCTGACCGACATTCCCAGGTCACACCACACAACCTGCGCCTGCCCGACCCGGAATTCTCCCCACGCCGCCGCGATCATGCCGACGATCTGCAGCCCCCGCCCGCCCTCTAGGGTCTGGCTAGGCCCACGCAACTGCGGGGCGGTCCTGCCACCGCCATCGCAGACCACGATCCGCACGCCGTCGTGTCCCGGGCAGTAACCCACCAGCACCTGTCCGCCGGCGGGCCGTGCAGGACGGCATTAGTGAACAACTCGCTGACCACCAGCGCCGTGTCGGCCGGGTCGGCGAGACAGTCATGCCGGGTAACGACCTGCGTCATCCAGTCGCGGACCTCTTTGCCGCACCGAGGGTCTGCGGCAAATACCTGCCATCCGGGTCCGCGCCGTCCGGCCTGCGGACCCGGCTCATCCTTCCCTGCGTCCAGGCGGCGAACGTCGCAGCCGCCACGACCTGCACGGATCTGCTCGTTACCTGGCAAACATGACACGAGACTCATGTAATCCGGCATACCCGCATGTCGGCCAGCAGGGCAGCCGGGACTTCTGACAATCCGCTGACATGCCGCTGACATGCCGCCCCTCTCATGCCGGCGGCAACGCCATCGTCGGCTCGCGGACCGATGCCCGGCGCGGGACCGTGGCTTCCGGCGCCTTGACCTCAGCGCGCCTCGCAACGATGCTGGTGCGCGTGCCTGACGACGTCGCGGAGTTCTCGTCCTCGGCGGCGGCTCCCGTACTCGCGGAGGCCTGCGCCCAGGCCGGGCTAGACAGCAACGGCGCCGAACTGCTCCGCATAGGCGAGAACGCGATCTACCAGCTAGCCACCGCGCCGGTCGTCGTCCGCATCTCCCGGTCGGCCGACCGGATGAGCCGCGTCAAAAAAGAACTGTGCATCGCCAGATGGCTAGACGCCGCCGACGTCCCCACCGTCCGCGTCCAGGAAGACATCGGCCAGCCGCTCCTGGCTGACGGGCATCCCGTATCGTTCTGGCACGAAGTGACCGGCGGCGACCCCCAGCCCACGCACGTCGACCTGGCCAACCTGCTCGCCCGCTTCCACTCCCTCCCGGACTGTCCATGCGACCTGCCGGCATTCGACCCGATCGGCCCATCGACAGCACGGATAACCAAAGCGGCCGACATCACATCCGCGGACCGGGACTTCCTCCTCGCTCGCTGCGCCGACCTCACCGTGCAATACCAGGACCTGGCCTTCGCCCTGCCCACCGGCCCGATCCACGGCGACGCCCACACCAGGAACCTCCTCACCGACCACCGCCAGGTCGTCCTCTCCGACTTCGAGACCGCCGCGATCGGCCCCCGCGAATGGGACCTGATGCCGACCGCCATCGCAGTCGACCGCTACGGCCTGCCCGAGCAGCGCTACCAGGAGTTCGCCCGGGCCTACGGCTTCGATGTCCGCCAGTGGCCCGGTTACCCGGTGCTGCGGGAGGTCCGGACGCTGACGATGACGACCTGGATCATGCAGAACATCGGCGAGTCCGAGGCCGCGGCCAAGGAGTTCGCCCTGAGAGTCGACTCACTGCGGGAAAGAGACTTCGAGCGTGCCTGGAACTTCTTCTGACCAGCCCGACACGACACCAGGCCACGACATGGCAGCCTCCGCCAGCGCACCCGTTAATCGGAAAATCCGGATCACCAACGTCTACGTCACGCCCTGGCACCTGACCGACGCCAGCGCCGGCAGCGAACTGCCTGACTACCTGCGGCTGTGGCGGTTCGAGCAGTATTACCGGCTGTCCGCTGACCAGCTCCCCCGTGCCTTAGCTCGCGAGCCTCTGGAGCCCGGCGACCTGCGGTTCCAGCGCTGGCACCGCTCCGGGTCGGTCACCGCCGCGTGGATGTGGCTGTTCCGGCTCCCGTCCGGGCAGGTCGTCGCCGCGCTGACCATCGATGCCCGGTGCGAGCCGGGCGAGGCCATCGACCTGCTGGAGGACTGCTACTTCGGCGACGTGCACATCGGCGCGGAAACCGCCGAGGAACGCGCGCACGGGCTAGCCGTCCGGGTCGGCGCCGACGACAGCCCGGAGCGGGGCTTCCTGCCCGAGCGCCACCAGATCGTCTTCGGCTCCGGGCCCGCGCCGGAGGATTACGAGGACCTGGTGCAGCGGCTGGTCTACCGCGCGGACCTGCCGTACCGGAAGGAGTTCAGCGCGATCCGCTACCCCGCGGAGCTGAACCGGCGGCCGGGCTGGCTGGCGGCCGTGGGGCCGTATGTCAGCGTGGTCTGCGGGCAGTCGGACTTCATCGAGAACGCGATCTTCAGCTCCGCCGTGCAGGGCGTCGCCGCCGCCGCGCAGCTGCGGGCGATCCGCCACGCGGCCTACGCCGACGTCCGCCAGTTCCGGAACCTGGAAGCGGCCGGCGGTCCGACCCGCGGCCGCCGCCAGTCACTGGAACGGATCGCCGACCGGCTCGGTGACCTGGAGCTGGAACTGTCCTACAGCGTCGAGGCCTCCGCCGACTTCGGCCTGCTCGTCCCGAGCCTGCGCGCCGAGAGCTTCCACGCCGAGCTGTACGAGTCGATGGGCCTGGCCGCCAGGGCCGCCACCGTCGCCAGGATGCTGCAGCGACTCGGCGCCGCGATCACCGCCGAGCTGACCGCCATCGAGAGCATCGAGCGGCGCACCGACGAGAACCGGCGGGTCCGCTACGCCGTCGCCGTCGGGTTCGTCTCCGCCGTCGCCATCCCGGCCAGCCTGATCCTGGCCTACCTGGGCATCAACGCCAGCCAGGTCAACCCGGACCGGTCCATGTTCAGCCACCACTACGCCGCCATGTACCTGACCGTCGCCGCCGTCATCGTCCTCGGCGTCGCCGTATCGGCGGCGCTGTGGGCGCAGCAGCGCCGCAACTCCCGCCACCACCGTGCCCCCGCGCAGCGACCACGGTGGACACCGACAACCGGCAAGCCACCGATGTAACGGGGCCGCTACCCGATCCAGCCGCGCCGCTGAGCGGCGGCGCCCGCCGCGAACCTGCTGGAGACGCCGAGCCGGTCCATGACCGCCGTGATATGCCGGCGGACTGTGGTCTTGCTGATCCCGGCGCGCCGGGCGATGGCGTCATCCTGCAGGCCCTCGGCCATCAGCTCCAGGACCTTCTGCTGCGCGGCCGTCGGCCGGTCGGCCTGCGGCGGCCGCTGCGGGTTAGTGAGGGGCGTGGCGCGCTCCCAGAGCAGCTCGAAGTACTCGCGGAGCGCGGCGATGATGACCGGCGCCCTGATGAGCAGGGCGCCGGCGGTGCCGGCCGGGGTGAGCGGGAGCATGGCGGTGGCGTGGTCGGCGAGCTTCATCTTCATCGGGATCTTCGGGAGAAGGCGGGCCTGCTCCCCGGCCTCGGCGCAGGCCTGGATGATCCGCCGCGCGACCGGGTCGTCCATGGACGCGGCGTCGTAGATGGACCGGCACCGCACCTGGCTGCCGAACGCGGGCAGCGGCGGCTGCGCGAAATCATCGGTCAGCGGCATCTCGGTGCGCCAGTTTTCCAGGGCCATCCAGTCCTGCCGGGCGGTGTTCATCAGCGAGGCTGACAGTTCACTGATCTCGGCCTGGTCGGATACCACCGACACCAGGTGCGCCGGGAACTTCCCGCTCGCTGGCCTGGCGAACCTGGCCTGGGCGTCGGCCAGGCGGCGGTGACCGTCGAGGAGGAGTTCCTGGCCGCGGGCGAGCTGGCTCTGGTGCCCGGCCAGCACGCCTTGCAGGGCAATGTCCGGTGAGGCGGGGCGCAGCCAGGCCGGGTCGACCGGGGTGTGCGGCTGGATATGCGCCATCCCGCGCCGGGTCAGCTCGGTCACCAGGCCCGCGTCCCCGAGCAGCTCGGCGGCCTGGTCCCTGGCATAGCCGTCGCTGGCCAGCAGCCGCTCATACGCGTTGACGACCTCGGCGGGCACCAGGCCCTCGAACAGGCCGTGAATACCGGAATGGACCGCGGTGTCGGCTACCAACAGCAGCCACCCACTCGGTGACCCCGGGCTGTCCGGGGGACGTCAGTACCGGGCCACAGGCCGGGCCTGCATAAGGGATCCTCGCAGCACTGCCCAGATGCAGCCAGCTCAGGACGGACGTCGGTACAGGGGCGGTAGGTGAAGCCGTAACCGGCCAGGCCGAGCAGCGCAGGTCCCTATCCTCTCTCGCTCACGGGACCGGACTCCGCGATCTGGGAGCCACGGACCCTGGGAGTAGCGCGTCACCCTGCGTCGCAGCAAGGACGACACAGCCCATAGAAGCTGCCGCGGCGGGCAAACGGAAGTGTCGGAACCGAACGCTGACAATCTGCTGACAACGCCGGATGCCAACGTCGGGGAGGCTGCCGCCCCAGCCAGATCGACTGACGGACGCGGCTCCTTATGACTGCCCCTGCCCCAGGGCAAGGACTCTTGCTATCGTTCCCGCGATTTCCCCGGGCTCGATTCCCTGGCTACCTGCGGCCGACTCGCTGATGCGGCACTCCCACCGGATTACCCCATCATCATCGAATAGCACCCGGCCCCGGCTGCGCTTCTCCGGGTTCATTACCTCGATGTCGGAGTACACCTCACAGAGGACATCATCCGGTGCGATTACGGACAGGCGTACCTGCATTCCGCGTTCCCTGAGCTCGCGGCCGACTGTACCTTTCAGCGTGAGACCGGGGCACTGTCGCGGTGGCACGCCGGAGTAGTCAGCACCATCGGTGCCAAGAGCACTCATGATCATCTTTGTGACCTGGGCCGGGTCGGCTCCGCTGCCGGTTAATGGGAGATACTCCCAGGTCACTAGCCCGCTCTGGCTGATAATGATCTCGCAGAGCAGGCTCCGCGCGCTCGTGATCTTCAGGATATGAGCTTTCTCGCAGGCAGGATCACGGACGTCCAGGCCCTGATCGGTAAGGCCGTCCGCAACGGCGAGAACGGCGCTGCTCACTCCGCATCGCCGAATCGGTCATCGGACTGAGCGAGAACTGCCACTGACATCAGCTCATCCCTTCTTCCATGGTTGCCGGGCCGCAGCCTGTGCCGTGAAGCCGACTGCGCGCCTTTATGAGCTACACCCACGAAAGCAGATATGACGGGCGTCGGACGGCTGCCGCCCGGACGCTGACAATCCGGTGACCGTTGAACGAGCCCACTGACGCGGGCTGCGGTTCCAGCGCCGACCCCGGATGCACCGCATGGCAGGCGGATGCCGCTGGCGGCGGCGAACGAGCTGACGAGTTCCACCCAGTTGACGACAAGTCACCAGCCGCGGGGCGGCGCCGACCGCAGCGCATCCGCAGCCGGAAAGCACAGGCCACAGGACCGGTCCCGGGCCGCCCCCGGCGATTGCCGGTGCCCGCCGCCTTCCCCGGCTGACGACTAGTCGCCAATGACGACTTCTGGTGTCTTTCCGCTGGTGGCTGGTGTCGCTTGCATGGGCTGCGCACCGGGTGCGGACAGCGGCCGGTGAGTTTCCCCGGATTTCCGTCACGCCTCACCACCAGGAGAAAAGACCCGATGACACCCGTCCCCATCGCCCAGCTGCGCGCCAGCGCGACCGTCGACCTGATGACCGCCGCCCGCGCGCTGGGCCTGGGCCGCACGAAGGCTTATGAGCTCGCCCGCGGCGGCCAGTTCCCCTGCCGCGTCATCCGCATCGGCGACACCTACCGCATCCCCACCCCCGGCCTGCTCGAACTCCTCGGCCTCGCACCCGAGGAGCCCTTAGCCAGCAGCCGTCCGGCCGCGCCCGAGCACGGCCAGCAGCCCGGCCCGCGCCAGCCACGGAAGGACCGATTGTCATGACCCTGCCCCCGCCACCCGCCCGCAGCCGCCTCGCCGGCCGAGCCCCGGCCGCGCAGCCATCGCGCCCGTCCGGCACGCAGCACCCGTTGCGGGAGCTGGCGGTCTGGGGTGCCCACGGCGGCACCGGGACCAGCACCCTGGCGACCTGGCTGCGGCCCGCGCGGGATCTGGGCGCGATGCGCGCCGGTCCCGGCCCCGGGTGCCCGGCCAGCGTCGCCGCCCGGCGCGCGCTGGTGATCACCTGCCGCAACACCGCCTGGTCGGCAGCGCGGGCCACCGCCGCGGTCGCCGCGGTGGCCCGGCAGGGCGGGCACGTCGCGGTGCTGGCCGTGGTCAGCGACGGCTGGCCCGAGCCCGCCACCGCCACCGCCCGGCTCGGGCTGCTGGAAGCCAGCGTCGGCGCGGTCGTCCGGGTCCCGTTCGTCGCGGGCCTGCGCCTGGCCGACGACCCGGCCGCGGTCACCCTGCCACCCCGCGCGCTGCGCGCGCTGGCCCAGATCACCGCCGCCGCCGACCCGGCCTTCCCCCTCCGATGACGTCAGGAGTCCTCGACATGCAACCCCAGCTCACACCCGCCCCGTACCCGGCCATGGCCGGCGCTGGCAGGTGGTCCCGGTGATGTTCTTCAGCCCGTCTGGCCTGCGGGAGTACCGCCGCTACCGCCGGAACCGGCAGAACCGCCGGCTCACGATCGGTCTCCTGCTCGCGCTCATCCTAGCCATTGCCCTCGGCACCCATCCGGCGGCGCCGGCCCGGCACCGCCCGCCCGAGTGCACGACCGCCCCTGCCGCCAGCGGCACGACACGCCAGGCCGGCGGGCGCGACGGCCGCGCGGCCGGTCACCCCGCCGGGCCGCGCCACGCCCGGGACGCCCGTCAGCAGGCCTGCGGCCTGCCGCCCGCCCGGCAGGACAAGCGATGACAGCCTCACCGCGCACGACCCGCGCCGCCCGGCACGCGGCAGGACGGCAGCCCCGGCCCGTAGAACACGCCTCCGTAACGGGGGGCCCGGGCGGTCCCCGCTCGCCCGGCCAGGCAGGCGAGCTGGCCGTGATGACCCCCGCCCGGCCGGCCCGGAGCACGGGTGCCGGGCTGCTGATCGTGGCGTCGGGCTTGCTGCTGCTGCTCGCGGCGGCGCAGGGGTACGTGAGCTTCCGGGCGCAGTACGTGTTCGTCGATGCCGCCAAGCACGCGTACCTGCCGTCGGTGCTGGAGGCCCTGGGCCTGGACACCGGCGCGGTCATCTTCGCGCTGCTGGCCCTGTCGCTGGCCCGGCGCGGCGGCCGCGCGCGGGTGGAGCGGTCGCTGAACGTGGCCTGCGCGATCGGGTCGCTGACCATGAACCTGCTCGCCGCCGACCTGGGCTCGCCGCGGTCGGTCACGGTCTGGGTGCTGCCCAGCGCGCTGTACGCGCTGGCCTCCGACCGGCTCATCGCCGTGGTCCGGCGCTGGGTCCAGGCCAGCAACCCCGGTGCCGGGACCACGGCAGAGGGCTCGGTGTGGCGCGCGGCCGGCGGGCTGGTCCTGTGGGCCCTGCGCCTGGTGCTCGACGCGCCAGGAACTGCGGCCGGGTTCCGCCGCTGGGTCCTGGCCGCAGCTCCCGTCGCCCCCGGAACCCGCGCCACGCCGCTGGTCCCGGCCCAGCGGCGCCCGCTGAACGCGGCCGACGACAGGGGCACGTGCCCTTCCGGACCCGGTGAGAGCGGTCCGCACCAAGTGGCCGACGCCGCAGATCCCGCCGGGCGAGTGCGCCGTCCCCGGCAGCCGGCCGGTGATGTGGCCGACCGTGCCGAACTGGTTCCCGGCGAGACGAAACGCGAGGCGCTGATCCGCCTCTACGAGCAGTGCGGCGCGGCCGGTGACCCGAGGTACGGCGACCGGGCCAGGGCCGCCGCGGTGGCGGGCGAGATCGCCGCCTTGATCGGTTATCACCCTGGCACCGCGCGGCGCGAGCTCGTCCGGTACCTGGCCAGCCGAGACGGCCCCGTTACCACTCCTGAACCACAAACTGAACGCCGCGAGGTTACGGACCGATGACCCACCCCCATCTCCCTGTCCACCTGTTCATCCTGCTGGGCGTCGTGCTGCTGGCGGCCGTGATCGTCCGGGTGATGATCGGGAACCCGCGCGGGGCCCGGCACCGGGTCCGGGTGATGCGCTGGCGGATCCGGCTGTACCTGCGGCCCGGGCCCGGCTACGCCAGCCTCGCGGAGCTGGTCGTCCGCTGGTCCCGGCTGCGCGCCGTGGGCACCGGGCGGCGGGCGCGGCCGTCGCTGCCGTGGTGGGCGCGGCTGCTGCTGCCGGTGACCGTGTATGCGGTCCGGGTGGGCCGAGCGCAGCTGGGGCGGCGGGTTATCGCGAGCATGGAAGACCAGACCCTGGTCCTGGCCGCGCCGCGCACCGGGAAGTCGGGGTGGCTGGCCGACCGGATCATCGACCACCCGGGCGCCGTGGTCACCACCACTACCCGGACCGACCTGCTGGAGAACACCGCCGCGCTGCGCGCGCTCCGCGGCATCGTGCACGTGTTCAACCCGGAGGGCATCGGCGGGGTGCCGTCGACGTTCCGGTGGAATCCGCTGGCCGGCTGCGAGCGGCCCGCGATCGCGCTGCAGCGCGCGACGTCGCTGACCGCGGCGACCGAGTCGCGGGGGATGCAGGACATGGCGTTCTGGATCGGGAAGGCCTCCTCGGTGCTGGCGTGCCTGCTGCACGCCGCCGCGCTGGACGGCCGCACGATGACCGATGTGTACCGGTGGGCGCACGGCATCGACGACACCGCGCCGGAGCGGATCATCTCCGCGCACCCCGGCGCGGCTGACGGGTGGATCGGGCCGTTGCGGGAGATCCGCAAGCCCGGCCGCACGTCCGATTCGATCCGGATGACCGTCACCCGGGCGCTGGCCTGGCTCGCCGACCCTGCCGTCGCCGCGGCTACCTCGCCCGGGCCCGGTGAGGGGTTTGACGTGGCGGAGTTCGTGTCCGGGGCCGGGACGCTGTACATGATCGGGTCGGGGCGGGAAGAGGCGCCGATCGCGCCGCTGTTCCGCGCGTTCGCCGAGTACGTCCACATGGGCGCGGCGCTGGCCGGGTCGCTGCAGCCGCACGGCCGGCTCGACCCGCCGATGCTGATGGCGCTGGACGAGGTCACCCAGATCTGCCCCGTCCCGCTGCCCCTGTGGATGGCCGACAGCGCCGGGAAGGGCATCCTGATCGTCGCGGTCTGCCACGGCCTGGCCCAGCTCGAAGCCCGCTGGGGCAGCGCCGGAGCCCGGGCCATCTGGGACACCGCCGGCATCAAGGTCATCCTCGGCGGCGTCACCGATCCGCACACTCTCGATGGGCTGTCTCAGCTCTGCGGCGAGGTCGCCCTGCGGACCCGCAGCCGGACTGTTGGCGAGGATGGGCGGCGGGCTTACGCGACGAGTTATCAGCCGGCGCGGGTGCTGCCGCCGGAGTTGCTGCGGGCGCTGCCGGAATGGCGGGCGCTGATCGTCCGGGGCAACTTGTCACCGGTGGTCGTCCGGCTGCGGATGGCCTGGCGGCGCCGCGACTACCGCCGCGCCCGCCGGGCGGCCCTAGCGCAGTCACGACGGACGCGGCTGAACACCGCAGTCTGGCCCGAGCTGCCCTGGTCGCGGACAGCCATTCCTGCTGAGCCGGGGTCACCCGCGGACTGGCAGACCCCGGAACCTGGCGGGCCAGACGAAGGACCGGCCCGGGCCGACGACTCGCAGACCCCGCCGCTCCCCGGCTGCCCGCCCGCTTCCGACGGCCGCATGCCACCTCCGGCGCCACCCTCGCCGCCATCCGGCCCCGCGGGCCGGCCGCGACCGCGCCGGCCGTGGGATCCGCCGGATGACTCCGGAGATCAGCGGTGACCATCCCGTCTGGCGGTCAGGACGGTTCTCCGTCCGTCGCGGCCCTCGCCGTCCACGTCAGCAGCCTACGGAGGGAGGTCGAAACACTCGGCGGAACGGTCGACGGACTGGCCAGCACACAACGGCAGCACGCCATCCTGCTCGACAGTGTCGCCGAGCTCCGCAGCCAGATCGACCACATCCACGACCTGCTCACCGGCCAGGACGACGAGACGCCCGCCACCTGGTTCTGGCTCACCATGTCCGACCAGGAACGTCAGGAGAAACTCGCAGAGCTAGCCGACTGGGTCGAGACGGTGTTCCGCGTCCACTACCCCGCCTACCTCGCCGGGCAGGTGCGGCCCTGCTGGGCGAACCATTCCGAGGCCCGGTGGGAGCTGGCCTGGCTCTACCAGCTGTGGACGCAGGCATACCTGGGCGAGCGAACAGCCCTGAAAGACGCCGCCGACTGGCACGACCGGTGGGCACCAGGCGTGATCCGCCGCATCGGCGCGGTCATGCGCGTATGTGGCGATGGCTGCAAGAGACCATAGCCAGGGGGCTGTCCCGTCCGTCGGCCACCTTGTGTTCGATCCGGCCGGTGTAGTTCATCTACCATGTGGTCGCATACGCTGACCGACTACTGGCAGCGATAAGTACACGGTGGTTGTGCGGAGTCAGGCGGGCGCGCGCAGGTGGATCGGAACTCGGGTGAGCCGGAGTACTCTGAGCGCGAATAGCCCGCGTGGTTGCAAAGACATGCGGAGCAAGTCGAGATCATGCGCAGGACGATCCCCATTCCCGATGGCACCCGCCGCAACATGGCCGTGTTGGCGAGCCTAGAAGCTTGACATGGTAACGAACCTTGCCACGATTACCCGCATGGCGACCTATCCAAAAAGGATAGCATCCTCATAGCCATGAGAACAGATCCGTCCATGAGGCGCCGGGCGCCTCGATTCTCTGTAGACGCAAATTGTCATCAATTCGCCAGCTGAGATCTGTATCGTCGATGAACTGCACCATAGGTCGGTCAACTCGCGGCGCAACTGAAGTCGCGTCATCCTCCGGAACCTCGAAGTCGAATAGGAAGCCGTATTTCGCGTTTGGCCGCATCAGTGGATAGCGCTTGCCGGAGCGCGGATTATTAAGACTGAACTCAAAATTGGTGTTTGTCGGCGCCTCGCCCAATGCCGCTTAGCTTAAATTGATCTTGGTTTGTCCGGCGTGTCGCTGCCGGGTGTTTTGCCTGCTGGCCGCCATGATCGCGGGTTATGACGCAGACTGGCAGTGTGGCTGAGGGTCGGCTGAGCGA